>Ga0105045_10000641_pt1 | contig 26346 bp, 26 predicted proteins | sample MAT02_FD_78089 | JGI IMG/M metagenome (GOLD analysis project Ga0105045, IMG submission 78089) | Freshwater microbial communities from Lake Fryxell liftoff mats and glacier meltwater in Antarctica - MAT-02 (megahit assembly) | ecosystem: Environmental > Aquatic > Freshwater > Ice > Liftoff... | reverse complement strand
TCTAAGCCATTTGAGAAGCCCACATCGCGCATCAGTTGATCTACCATTTGAAGTTCTGTGATAAGTTGATCATTGATTGACTCTAAACCTGCTATTTGTTTCATTAGTTCTTTTTTAGTCATATATCCCCCTCATCCTTAACGGTTATTCGTTTCATATAGTTAGGTAGATGCGAAAGGTGTGCCAAATTTGAACATATTGAAAATTTGTAGCACCACTTCCGTGGTGCACTACTATTTTAACATACCGGTGGTTTCACCACCGGCTACCTATGTAAAACCGCCCTGCGGTTAATAACTTGCCCAAATGCTGTTTTCATCATGTGACCGACAAGGTTTGCCAACACAAAATCAATTCGTTCCAATAAAAAACCCGAACTGATGAAGTTTTTAAGGTTCATCTAGCTCGGGTAACCAAACAAGGAGTATCAAATATAATTACATTGTTGCAAAAGGCGTGCCAAAAAAATGTTTTGTATTATTTTCTTTTGTGACATGCTGTTTTTCTTTAGGAGAATACTTTGACAAAACATTACCGCGATTATTTTTGGAAAGAGGGTATCCCCTATGGAATAGGGCATATCGAAGAACCAAAAGATGAAGAAACCTACAAAATTTTGATGGATCCCTACAGAAAGCATATTAGCATTGAAAAATACGCTAAAAATTCTTTTGAAAGCATTATCTACGACTCTCTCTTTTTAAACTTTAGGCATTTGAAAAATGAAGATCATCGTGCCTGGAAAAAAGAGACTATTAGTGAAACACCTGAACAAGTCATCTGCTATTTAAGCGATCAAGATGATCGCTTGGTTTTTAAAGAGACCTATCTTTTTAAAAATGATCTTTGCACCGAATGCCATGTAGCATCCTTTCATAACATCCCCATTTCCAGGCAGTGCATGTATTACAAAATCTACGGAGACCCATTCGATGGGGTCATTTTATTTGATCAAAACAAACACCCCATTGTATTTAAGAAATATGCATTTGATGAAGAATTAAGAGAATTTACGGAGTTGCTCGAAACAGAATGGAATATGCAAGAGTTTAAATGGGATCAAAAATAATGCCAATAATCTACTTTAAAACAAAAGATTTAAGTTTCAATGTTCTTGAAGGTGTTGAGCTTCTTCAAGCTAAAAAGCAAAATCCCGACATGCCACTCAAATTTGGCTGTACGAGGGGCAATTGCGGTGTATGTGCCATTCGTGTTCTTTCAGGTAAAGGAAATCTGACAAAAATGTGCCCAAAAGAGGAAAGCACCCTCAGACAAAAAGGGTGCATTCCGCTGGATTATCGTCTTGCTTGTCAGTGCGCACTGAATGGCAACATCGAGATTGAATAATATCTCTACGTGTTTATGATTTGGGTGTTTTGCCGTGGTCAAGAAGATCGAATGTCTTTTCTGTAACCAAGCGATCCTGAAAATGCCAGTCCGTTCTCTTGTTATCGCCTATATAGGAGTAGGATGGGCCATGGCGCTTGTCGTTATTCCATGTCAGCTCTTCAATGAGTTGTTTTCCATCTTTAAAACGTTTTTCGATTCCATGCTTAAGCCCTGAAATGTAAGGAATTTCTGCATATTTCTCTCCATTTACAAAAGACAGGGTGATACCTTCTTTTTGACCATCATACCACATTTCAATGGTATTTGGCTCACCGGCAGGAAGGTAGGTTCTTAGCTCCCCTTCAATAACGCGGTTTTTATAAGGAATCAAATCTTTTGGAGCACCGTTTGAATGCGTTGTGGCACAAAGAACCATTTCACCATCTTGAATTGTGTCAACAGAAAGACTTTGGCCATAGACATCGCGTTGAATACGATTTCCGTTTCCAAAAATAATTTGGGCTTCTAAATGATTTTTAGGGCTGTAATAGTGAGCATTGACTAATTTTTCATTTTCAATTTCTTCTTTTGACTGCGGAGCTCCATTTTCGTACCACTTAGTGACGTGGCGGGTTTGCCCATTAAAAATGACTTCTTGAGTGGGTTTTCCTGAACGGTAATAAGCCATCATCTTTTCAAGGTTACCATTTTGGTAGCTTTCTACTTTTTGCACAGTCTCAGAGTAAGGAAAAGTGTAGGAAGTCTCCCCTTCCAATATACCGCTAGAAACGTTTTTTGTACAAACAACACCATTTTTTAGTGTGGTAATTACTTTACCTGACTGACCTTTGACCGCCCAATCTTGTGCCGGAACTTCAACACCATATCGATGAACATACGTTTCCTCAACGATCGGGCCATAATTTGTTTTTTCACATCCGCTGATGAGTAGAGCTAAAGCAAATAGAGTGGAAATTTTAAGAATTTTCATATTGATCCTCGCCTTTAATGCTGTATAAATTTAATTGTTTCATTTGTTATGGTTGAATGTTCTGCATCCACATTTTCTTGAGACACTGTTTTTTCATTATCCCGATAAATAAATCGTAAGGTCATATTTTTTAATCCTTTACCCAATTTTTCACTTCTGTAAATGTCGATCAAAATGACTTTTTCAAGAAGCTTTGAAGCAATTGAATCAATCATCTTTAACAACTGCTCATAAGTCACCCCTTCCTTAACTGTAAGCGTCCAATCTCTGGTTGAATTTGGAAAAACAGGTAAAGGGGCCATTTTTGGATCATTTTTTCTTAAAGGGTAAAGATCATGCAAGCTAATTTCAGCAAATAAAATGCGCTTGGCAACATCTAATTTTCTGATGATTGCAGGGTGAATTTCGCCCATTGAACCAATCTCAAGATCACCTACAAAAATTCCGGCTTGTCTTGCATCATGAAATGTTTTTAGTTTGTGTTCTTTGAACTGATAGCCCTTAATTCCATTTTCATCCAACAAGTTTTCAATGATACCTTTTAAATCATAAAAATCAACATCCGCAGGTTTATCATTCCAAGATTCAAGTTGGCTTTTGCCCGTAAGAATAATAGCGGCAACAGAATGTTCTTTGTACTTATCTTTATCTTTAAAATGAATACGTCCAATTTCAAAACCGCTGATATCATGATTTTGGTGATCCACATTATATTTGATTGTTTGAAGAAGTCCAGGCAGTAACGACGTTCTTAAGACGGACTGCTCAATTGATGTAGGATTCAACACCTTAACAACAGCATCATCCGGCATATTAGAACCATTTGTGATGCTTAAAGCGATGGGCCCGATCAGATCGCAGGTTAAAAACTCCTGCAAACCTTGCCCTAACAAACTCGTTCTAACATCATTTTCAATCAGGTACATTGGAGAATGCGGGATTGTGGAACCATGATATTGGGGTTCTGCCTTTGGAATGTTTTCAAATCCATAAATTCTTGCAGCTTCCTCGACAAGATCAATTTCTGTTTGAACATCGTTTCTGTACGTTGGAACTTTGACCATAAAAACAGATTTACCATCTACTGTTACTTCCATTTCTAATTTTTTAAAAATGGATTCAAGCTCACTGACTCCAAGATGTGTTCCTAAAATCTCATTCAATCGAGAAAGCCTGCATGAAATGATTTTTTTTTCAAATTCGTTTTCTTTGATATCGATCAAACCTTTAACAACTTTTCCGGAACATAAACGCTGGATCAGGTTTGCGCATAAATTGATCGCATGGATTACAATATTTGGATCGGTTCCTCTTTCAAATCGCTTTGATGCATCTGTTTGAAGACCTAGTCTTTTGCTGGTTTTGCGAATGGCTCCTGGATGGAAGATAGCAGATTCAATCACAATATTTTTTGTCTGATCACTAATTTCGCTATTTAACCCACCCATAACACCTGCAATAGCAATGGGGTTTGTTGCGTCAGTAATTAAGATGTCATCGCATTCAAGCAATCTTGTTTTGTCGTCTAATGTTTGAAAGTTTTCATCTAATCTAGCTTGCCTTACAATGATTTTAGCTCCATTGACTAAATCATAATCAAAGGCATGCAAAGGATGACCCAAAGCAATCATCACATAATTTGTGATATCGACAATGTTATTTACGGGGCGAATTGAGCAAAGTTTTAAACGCTCTTGAAGCCAAGTTGGGGAGGGCGCAACAGTCACGTCTTTGATAACTCTTGCTGCATATCTTGGAGCCTTACTCAAGTCTTCAACTTCAACTGTTAGACAATCTAAAATAGAATTAAACTCATCTTCTAAAAGATCAATTTTTGGCATTTGAACAGGTTTTTGGTATGCAGCAGATAATTCTCTTGCTACTCCGAGCACGCTTGAGCAGTGGCCAAGATTTGGCGTTAAGGAAACTTCGAAGACAAAATCATCCCCTATAGCATCCACCGCATCGATTTCAAGCCCTGCAAGGGTCAAGGTCTTTGCAATCTCGTTTGGATCTTCATTAATTTCAATAAATTCTTTTAGCCAGCTTAAAGGGATTTTCATAGATTAGGTTCTTTTTTTGATGATACTTATAAGAGATAAAGCATACAAAACTATTCAATTTTTCTCTACAGCTTTTTTCGCAACGAGGACCGAAGCGTTGTTCGCGTTAAAAAAAATGCCAAAAAAACTGTTAAAAAAGATGCAGATAATAATGCATATTGCTATAATCATCCCTTTAAAACTTAGCAAAGGATGAAACACATGACAATTGAACAAACATTATCTATCATTAAACCGGACGCTGTAGGCCTTAACAAAATCGGAAACATTATTTCCCGTTTTGAAAATAATGGTCTTCGCATTGTTGCCGCAAAAATGCAACACTTGTCAAAAGATCAAGCTGAAGGCTTTTATGCAGTTCATAAAGAGCGTCCTTTCTTTAAAGACTTAGTCTCATTTATGACAACAGGTCCTGTACTAATTTTAGCTTTAGAAGGCCCTGACGCCATCGCTAAAAATAGAGACCTAATGGGCGCAACAGACCCGAAAAAAGCAACTGCCGGAACAATCAGAGCAGATATTGCAACAAGCATTGATGAAAATGCAGTTCATGGTTCTGATGCAGTTGAAACTGCACGCGAAGAAATTAAGTTTTTCTTTAAACCTGAAGAAATGTGTCCTCGTACAAGATAGTAATGATCCTATTAATCGATAATTACGATTCTTTCACTTACAACATCGTACAATACTTCCAAATGCTTGGAAGTATTGTACATGTTGTTCAAAACGAAGCTACCGAAATCAATTTTACTCCCACACACATCGTCATAGGCCCGGGCCCAGGCAGACCTTCTGAATCCGGAATTTCAAAGACCATTATTTTAAAATATTTAAAACAAATTCCCATTCTTGGCATTTGTCTTGGACATCAATGCATCGGTGAGCTTTTTGGAGCCCGCGTTATACGCGCAAAATTGCCCATGCATGGCAAAGTTAGCAAAATCACTCACGATGGAAAAGGCCTTTTTCAAGGAATTAACAACTCATTTTTGGCCACAAGATATCACTCACTTATTGTAGAAAAAGAAAAGCTTTCCAAAGATTTAATAATTACTGCAGAATGCGAAGGTGAAATCATGGGTCTTCGCCATAATGATTTTTTGCTTGAAGGGGTACAATTTCACCCTGAATCCGTTTCAACTGAACATGGACTTAAAATATTTGAAAACTTTTTAAAATTAGGATCTTAAATGCTAAAAAAACTTTTTTTTACTCTGTTAGTTAGCTCTTCAATGTTACAAGCGGAACTTACTCTTTCAATCATTAAACCAGACGCTGTAGCTAATCAACACATCGGGGAAATCATTGCTCGTTTTGAAGAAAACAAACTAAAAATTGCCGCTTTAAAGATGATCAAACTTGACCAAAAACAAGCCTCTGATTTTTATGCCGTTCATAAAGAGCGTCCTTTTTTTGGTGAACTCGTTGAAACGATGACGGCAGGGCCTGTTGTTGTTATGGTTTTGGATGGTGATAATGCCGTAGTCAAAAACCGTGAAATCATGGGCGCTACAGACCCTAAAAAAGCGGCACCCAATACGATCCGCAAAGACTTTGCTGAATCGATCACAAAAAATGCCGTTCATGGCTCTGACAGTTTAGAGAACGCCAAAACAGAAATCGACTTCTTCTTCAAGCAAGAAGACATTATCAACAAATAAGAAAGGGCTATGAATATACACGTTCTACTTGAAAGTAAAAAATCGGTTTATATTTTCACTTTCAAGTAGCACCGATATATATATATATATATATATAACTATGAATGGGGGTATATTGTAGAGGTCTATCACCTTACATTTTAAATTCCAATCCAAGATAAGTGCGTCTTGCCTCTTCATTATTGACAAGCTCATCAACATTACCACTCATCATGACTTTCCCTTCACGAACAATGTAACTTCGGTGTACAACAGAGAAAATTTCGCGGGCATTATGATCCGTGATCAGGATACTGATGTTCTTTTTTGAAAGCAGTGTCACCATTTGCTTCACTTCATGTACGGAAATTGGATCAATATTAGCAAAAGGCTCGTCCAGCAATAGAAAACTTGGATTTGTCACCAAAGCACGTGTGATTTCAAGCCTTCTTCTTTCGCCACCGGAAAGTGCAATCGCTTTTTTCTTCGCAAGCTTCTCCAGGTGTAGTTCACAAAGAAGCTCTTCCAATCGTAACTTTCTTTCACTTTTTGTTAAGGACAAACATTCAAGGATGCTCATGATATTTTCTTCTACAGTCAAATAACGAAAAACCGATGGCTCTTGAGCAAGATACCCCATTCCCATCCTTGCACGCATATGGATGGGATCGTGTGTCACGTCCTTGTCCTGAAAAATCACCTTGCCGGCATCCGGCTTAATAAGCCCAATCGTCATGTAAAAAGCTGTTGTTTTGCCGGCTCCATTTGGCCCTAAAAGACCAACAATCTCACCTTGTCCAATCTCAAAACTTAAACCGTTGACAACTTTTCTTGACCCATAACTTTTTTCAAGATTTTTTACTTCAAGACATGTTTTCATTGCTAGTATCCTTTTGCGGGTTCTAAAGAAAAGTGTGTTTTAAGCTTTTCAAGTTCTGAATTTTCCAAACTAAATCTGACATCGCCCACACCTTTAATCGATTCTTTTTTTGTCATCCCATCTCTTTTTATTTTAACGCCGGGAGCACTGACTTGAAGATTATTGGCTTTATCATACAAAAGAACCCTTCCTGTGCCATTAGAACTCATCACCAATTCATTGTTGGCAGGATAAAAGGTAGCAACATCACTTAAAGCATACTGTAAAAAAGCTTCTGATTCTTCAGGGTTTACAGATGAGCGATTCAAGATTCTTACATGACCCTCCAATGTGAGCTTTTCAAGCTTAATCACACCATTAAGAGGTCGATAATCCAAAATTGCTTTGTCTGCGTAAATTTCACCAAATAGATCGTTAAAATAAATCTGCATGCCTTCAACAACTTCACCGTTTTCAAGTGGGCTATCAATTGTTGTTTGCAAGTTTAAATGATCTGCAATCACTTTTCCGTATGAAACCAAGGTGTGTGGATGTTGTTTTTCCGAATCGATGTGGGAAATGACTGTCTCACCTACGCTTTCAACAAGCTTTATTTTTTTCTTTCCCAATTCTTCATGATAATAGAGTTTTACTTGATTTTGATTTTGAAGTTCTCCGAATACTTTTTGATGAACGGTAACATTACCTATAAAAACAAGAAGGTTTTGACGATTTTCCCATTTTAGTAAATCGCTTTCAAAATACACCTTTTCTAATGCGTTAGCCCCCATCATCTTGAAAAAACCTTTGGGATCAAAAAATGTCAAATCTTTTTTTAAGGTGTCAAGTTCAATTTTAGAAGCTTTAATCAGGTCTCCATTACGATTTGTAATTTGGCATATTCCATTTTCAGCGGCTGCCGTAAGGCAAATCTGGCCGGGGTTCTGTCTTGGATCCTTTGATGATTCTGCACTCGTAGACGTTTCCAAACGCTGATAAACAGCATGGTCTGAATTTGCAATAAGATCGTGATTATAATTGAGGGTCACATTCTGATCGGCCCTCATTTCACTGATACAATGAGATGAACTAGCAGCGTTCTCAAAAATATCTAGTATGACATTCATTTCTAATGCTTTAAGCACAAGCGGCATACGCTTATCTTGGCTACCCTTGCAACTTTCCGTATAAACGACATATTCATGCTGCTGGCTGCCGGTAAATTTTCCTGTTAATTTTATATAATCAAGATCTGCCTTTTCGCATAAAAGCTGACCGCCATCTTTTAGCAAAAATTTTACAGCATCACTCATTTTTAATTTAGTAAAACGGATTTTCTTCTGATCATTTTTAGGAGTTAAAACAATATGATGCGCACAAATTTTTCCAATTTCATGCTCGACAACTACATCCTTACTTAAAACAATTTCCTTGCCATTATAATTTGCCTCGCCTGAATCAATAAACATCATGCCTTCATCTTCTGCTACAAGGGAAAAATGAGAAAAAACACAAAGACAAGAAATAAAAAGACCTTTTATAGTGACATTCATTTGGAGCTCGCGTTTAGGGTCGCTTTAAGTTTATTTGCTTTAAAATTTAATTTTTTTCCATCCAAAGAGAATTCTATAGAATCGGCAATACCATTCATGAGTTTTTTCTTTGGATTAAGGGATGGTGTTAACTCATGGGAAGATGCGGTAAAGCGTTCAATTTTAACATTTTCTGCAAAAAAAAGATCGCTTTTATAGTCGTAAAAGCCCTTATCTGCAACCATGTGCCGAATAATCTGCATCGGAACAATCCCTTTGGTTGCTTTAGAAACATAAGAAGTGGGATTTTTAACATCTTCGTTTCGGATCAGAAGAGTCTCTTCGTTAAAAAAACAAGCTTCTCTACCATCCGGTAAAATATAATATAACTCCTCTTGCATCGTGCAGACAATTCCATTCATTTGTTCAACAATTTTTGTTTGATTAGATGAATGATCATAGATCATTTGAGTGTCGTTTGCGCTAAGTTGCAATTCCATGCGCTGCTCATTTTCGGTAAATAAGAGCTGCTTTTGAACTTTGTGCCTTGTCTGTCTGACAAGGTAGTCTGCTGAGGCTTGATCTTCCTTTTTTGCCCCTGTTTTCATTGTGATTGCATCATATAAAATTAGGGTTTCAGGACTTAAATGCGTCAAAAGTTTAATGCAAGAAAAACAAAGCAACGGCAAGATAATAAAACCTGCAATAACAGGTATGAGCGTTAATCGCCTGCGTGTTTTATTAGTTGTGTTGCTACGGTTTGTGTTGCTACTCATTGACAATCGCATAGATTTGTTGAAGTTTTTCTAAAAGGGCCGGCAAATCTTTAAAGTCCAATACGGATGAGGCATCGCTTTTTGCACACGCCGGATCATTGTGAGCTTCCATAAAAATGGCATTTGCGCCAGCAGCAACGGCAGCTTTTGCAAGGTGCGGTATAAATTCGCGTTGACCACCGGATGATGTGCCCTTGCCGCCTGGCAGTTGAACTGAATGAGTGGCATCAAAACAAACGGGTACATTAAAATTTTGCATGATCGGTATGGCACGCATATCGCTGACTAAGTTGTTATAACCAAAGGAAACTCCCCTGTCTACCAAAATTATTCGATCATTTCCACATTCTTTAATTTTAGAAACAACATTTTCCATATCCCAAGGAGCCGAAAACTGCCCTTTTTTGACACTGATGACGGCGCCTGTTTTTGCAGCAGCGCAAATTAAATCTGTCTGACGGCTTAAGAATGCGGGAACTTGTAAAATGTCACACACCGCCGCCGCAGCTATAACTTCTTCTCTTTCATGGATGTCGGAAACGATGGGTAAATCAAATTCTTTTTTTACTTTTTCTAAGATGCGTAAGCCTTCTTCAATTCCAGGACCCCTAAATGAGTGAATCGAAGTGCGATTTGCTTTATCGTAACTTGATTTAAAAATAAAATTGATCATTGGAAATTTAGAAAAAATTTCTTTTAAAGTGGCCGCTGCCCTCATGCAATGATCTTCACTTTCGATGACACAAGGCCCTGACATGATTGCTAAGGGTTGACCTTTTCCAATATAAAAATTTTTCACTAACACTTGGCTCATCATAACTCCTTTAATCGATACGATGTACTTGTTCCTGATTGATATTTAAAAACCCTTTCAATAAAGAGTCGATATTGATTTTAACAAGTTTATTTTCTTTTAAAACATGAATTTCTGTCGTTAAGTCGAACAACGGAATAAGCACGAATAACCTCTCTTGCCATCTTGGATGAGGAATTTCAAGATGTTTTTCTTGATAACATTCATCTGCAAAAAATAAAATGTCAAGATCGATAAATCTTGGGTGGTTTTTCGGTTTTTCTACTTTTCCAAAAGTTTTTTCAATCTCTTGTAAATTCTGTAAAAGCTCATGCACTGAAAATGTTGTTTCAAAAGAACAAACAGCATTGACGTAAGGGTCTTGAGGCAGATCACTTACAGGAGTTGTCCGATAAAACCTTGACATCTTTAAATCAACAATCTCATTTATACACTTTAACTTTGCTATTACTTTTTTAAAGGTAAGGGCAGGATTTCCAAGATTTCCGCCCAAGGCAACATAAACTTTCTTTAAATTATTCACTTAATTCACAACATGTTAAGAAAGTAATAGTATACTTTTATTGACCATATTTAGGAAGAGAAACTTGGAAGAAAACTTAAAAAAAATTACGATTTTGATTTTTTTACTTGGCTTAAACAACAAGATTTGTTAGACTATCGTTTCTAATTACCCATTGGACCGATAGCTCAGTGGATAGAGCACCCGCCTTCTAAGCGGGTGGTCGCAGGTTCGAATCCTGCTCGGTCCATTCTTTCCTATTTCACATAAATTTTTTTATTCCAAACCTCCTCGAGCACACTTCTTTTGTAATGTTAAAGTAAAATTTGGAGTGCGGTAACTCTGTTACCGCTCTGTTGTTCAGGCCGACTCTGGCGGGCTGTTTTCCCAAAAGTTTGCTTACCCCACGAAATTGATTGTGCTAATTTGGAAATCAAATACTTTAAAGTTAAATGGGAAAATTGCTTTAGCAATTTGGCTAATTTGGATATTGTAACTCAAGTTATAGCCAAATCGCGGGAGCCGATTTGAAAGGTTCGCCACACACATGGTTTACAGATTTAAATAATTTCTATATTGAAAATTGATAGGGGCGAAAATGTTCTCAAAAATTCGGCTATGATTAGCGAATTTTTGAGAAACTAAAAGACTTAAACTTCTTCTTCTTCTGATTTCGGTGCGCCGTCTTCTAAGATTTCAAGGTTAACGCGGATTCCATTACGACTAGCAACAGACATTAAAAGAGTTCTAATCGCGTTGATTGTCTTCCCTTTTTTGCCGATGATTTTGCCGATGTCTGATTTTTCAACGGATAATTCAATGATCAACGTTTGAGTGCCGCCGATTTCATTAATTTTTACCTGATCGGGATGATCGACGAGGTTTTTCACTATATAAGCTACAAATTCTTTCATAAAGTCCTCTTCAATAGAGAATGATTGGTAAAATTCTTTTTAGGGCTTCTTAATATGGTGCAGGTTATTTAAAAACCACGTTCACCTCTTATTAAATAACATACACAAAATTCTTTTATTAATCTACATAAAAATTTTATAGCGTTTTTCGACCTAAAAGTTGAAAATCACTTCAAGTCCCTCATGACTTACAATTAATTTACCTGCTCGATCACTTTCAAAAACAGATGTAGAACAGTCCCAAAAAAGAGTCTTAAACCTCTTTTCATGCTTTTCTTGGCATAATTCTTCAAGCGTATAAACTTTTCCATCTAAAACAATTTTTGATTGATGATCAATTTTTATAATTCTTGCGCCCCAACCGTTTTGTAAAAGAAACGGAATTTCCTTTAACTCTAACTTCCAGCTGTTATCGGTTGCGGATGAAAAAGATTTATCCTTAACAGAAACCGTCGTTCCATTTTCAAGATGATAAATCCCAAGACTTGAACCGCCTCCATTAATTCCAACATCGCGTGGACGCTCAATCATTGCCACAAGTCCCTCTTGGCCCTCATAACCTGCCATTAAACCGTCTACCATTTCTGTAAAGGATGTTACTTTTACATCTATTTCTTTTGCGATTTCATCATACTTATAAAAATCTTTAGCAAAATTTGACCGCTCGGTGACTTCCCTCTCAGACAATTCAAGCACTTCTTTTAAAATCTGGCCTTGGGCTTTCCCCTCTTCAATTTGAGCTTTCCAGTCGGCAACATTTAAAAAATCCAAAGCCTTTCCAAGAGTTGCTCCCAATCCATAATGGCTCCATTTAACGGCAAGCTCTTGGGCATCTTCCGAATAAATATAGCCTGAAAGTGTAAATTGCAAATGCCTATGGCCATCAAATTTTTCTAAGATGGAAAAATGATCAAAAGTTTCAATGCTAACATAATCTGCAAGCCCTTCCATGACCTGTTGAAATCGCTCCCAATGTACCGAGGATGGACTCATGATCTGCTGACGTTTTAAATTCACAGCCATATAATCTTTTAAGACGTCTAATTTGTATTCTTTTTTAATCTTTAAAAAGTCGACAAGAATACGCTCTTCCAAAGCAATAAGAGCAAGATTTTCACGGTTTAATTTGTCGCTATAATACCCGATATCCTCCATTTTTTTAAAATGCGCAAATTGATAACGGTGAAAAAGCTCATGCACCAAGACTAAAATTGGACGATCAGCAAAACTATTTTCTTCATTGAGATCGATGCTAAATACAAAAGCTTCCTCATTGTCTACTAAAAATTTATCTTGCATAGTAACTTGTGTCACTCCCCAGTGATCCACATCAGAAAACAAAATTCCATCGTTTTTTACTTGCCAAAGAGGATTTTGGCTTTTTAGGCCAAATGCATAAATGTGTTTTTTTGAAAATGTGACAACAATTGGACAATTAAGATCAAAATCTTTCCAGACCAATCCTTTTTCATTGTTTAATCGATCAATTGTTTGTCTGATTTTTCTGACGAATTGCTGCTCTTTAACCGAGATCTCTTCGGAATGAAGAGATCCCATAGGTGAAATAAATGCGAGTCCTAAAACAACAGCCACCAAACTCAAAATAAATCTAATCATAAAACTCCATTATTTTTTAATAAATATACTTATATTTTACTAAAAAACTAACAAGTTTCGATTAAAATTATGTTAAGATTTCATTAAGATGGGTACTAATTTATAGCTCTTCCATTAGCTTTTAATTTAACCTCAACATTTCCACGAATAGCTTTGGAATAAGGACACATGTGATGTGCACTAAGAATTATCTCCTCGAGCTTTTCACTATCGTCCAACCCTTCAATATTAACATCAAGGGCAGCAGTTAATGAGAAACCATTTTCATCATCTTTATTTAAATTGACCAGAGCCTTAACCGTTGCAATACCATCAACTGCCTGGCTTTTTGAAACAGCGGCAACAGCTCCACCAAAGCAGGCGCTATAGGCCGCAGCAAACAGCTGCTCCGGATTTGTGCCGGCTCCTGTAGCCCCTGGAGGCGTTAAAGTCATATCAATTTTATTGTCATCCGTTGTTACACGACCCTCTCTTCCGCCAACCGTTGTTGCATGTGCTGTATAAAGTGTTTTCATTTTTGTACTCCTCTTATGGTTTATCTTGAAAATCAAGGAACATATTCAAAAATAATTTTTACCGCAATAAGAGTTTTTGACCCTACTCATGTCCAGCTAAGTATTTAGTGTATATACTGGCTCTACTTCAATCTGAAAATTTTATAGATTAATTACTTTATAAGTCATTTATACCGTTAGAAGGACCTTTTTAACGCAAAAGCGCTAAGGCGCAAAGGAAAATAAACTTTCGGGGTTCAGAGAGTTATTTTTATTCTTTCAAGTCTTTCTAGCCTTTGCGTTAAAAAAAGAAAAAAAATGTTTTATATTTTTACTTTTAAGTAGCACCGGTATATAAAATTCAGCGAAAACCAAATAAAACCCTAAAATATAGTTTGAAGGTAAATTAATCACATACTTTAATTAAAAATGTTTTTTTTGCTACTGTTGACGTGGAGCCATATATGTATTTTTTTCTATTGAATGATCACCTACAAAGAGTGATTACTCTTTAAAGTTAGTAATTTGGGGTATCCATGTATCATAATAAAACCAGTCTTGCATATTCTCTGACCTCCACACTTGACCTGTAGCTGTATCTAGGAGGTATAAGCGACCGCTATTATGAGAAACCATTTGGTATCGACCGATTTCTGTATTCTTCTCTAGTGTGACATCTGTTCCATAAGAGAATAATGGAGCGAAAAGACAGGATAAAAATAATAATTTTTTGGACATTGTGACCTTTTTTAATTTTTAAAGTTTGATAATTAAGTGAGTGATTTCTCTCTAAAGCTTGAGCGGAAGAGTTATTCCAATCTCACTTTTATAGATGCTCATGATTTTGTAGAGACGGGAAATGAGGATCCTTTGATGCCAATACATTGTGGAGGTCATAAAGATATTCATTTTTATTCGGAATGTTTTTTTTGATAAGTTCAACTTTTTTATGTAAATCGTCGTCTGGTAAATTAAACCTTAGATTCAAATAAGATTTAATACAAAATCTAGAAAAATTTTGATACATGTCAGGGAAATATTTTACTGTTAAACAATAAGCAATAGTTGCAAAAAAAAATATTGCGATCGCCACAACTTTTTTTTCATTATTTGACGTAAAAAACCTTTCTCCAATAGCTGTCCAATAAATTACTCCGAAAAATTCTCCTAACGAATAATTAACAATCTTACGTGGTCTTTCCATCAATTCAAAAAACTGATGGGTAAATTTAATTTCTTCGATTTCTTCGTCTTATCGAGCGATCTTTTGATTTAAGTTAATAGGCTTAAAAGGGAGTATAGTTGACATATTCATAAAAAACCCTTTTAAGATTCGGTAAAAATGGGCTAAAGCCCTGCTTAAACTTGACACTACATGATTTACAAAAAAGAAAAAAAAGAAAAAAAAGGGAAGACGATAAGCCGGATTCTGTAGAAGTCGCAAATAAATGCGACTTGTAGCAATCATTCATCTAGGGGTTTTGTCGCCAAAACCCTCAAGCGACATCTTATAAGGCACAGCAGAGTACTGTATTGCCTCAAACTTGTCTTGCTTCGGATAGGGTTTGTCACCCTTACCGGTTACCCGGCAAGGGGCTTGGCCTTAAGCCAAGCATTTCAACCTGTCTACCTTGCGGTAGCGGAATATTTTCTGTTACACTTTCCGTAGCCTTCCAGCCCCCAGTCTTTCACTGGTATCCTCTCTTATGAAGTCCAGACTTTCCTCTACCACCTTAAAAAAGGTAATAGCGATTACTTGTCTTCCCTTAAAATTTAAACCTTTGTTGCGCGCTTTCTACGAGTTTTTGTGACTGTAGCTGCACTTTCAAGCGCTTCGGCTTCAGGCCAGTAGTGAATGCGTGAGCAATGTTCGCAAAAAATTAGACGCTCACCGCGGCGAACCATATTTTCATCTTGTGCCGTTAACATGATATGACAACCACTGCAGCAGCGGTTTTCGATGGCCACAACAACACGGTCTTTTTTATTGCGTAATAGACGCTCATAAACTTGGAATATCTCAGGATCGGCTTCTGCTACGAGCTGGTCTCTATCATGTTTGATTGCTTGACCTTCTTCGTTAATCTTTTTGATGCTTTCAACAATTTCAGTTTCAAGTACTTGACTGCTTGTTGACGTTGAGTTTAAAACATCTTTTAGACCTTTTAGAAGGTCAGTTTCTGCTTGAAGTTTTTCATGAAGATCGCTGATACGAAGCTCTTTTGCGGCACGATCCCTGTCGACATGTGCCAATTCGTGGCTTAGAGCTGTAATTTCTTCAATTTTTTTGATATTATTTTGACGTTCTTCAAGTTTTTTAAATTTAACTAAAATCTCGCTCAACTCCCCTTCAACAAGCCGAATATTTTTTTTCAACTCAATAATTTCGCTATCTTTGAATGAAACTTGGCTTGTAAGATCTGCTTTAACAGCATTAATATTTTCGATTTCCTTTTGACGCTCATGCTTTAATTTCATGAGCTGAATCATCTGCATGTCACGCTCTTGGATTTCTAGAATTTTGGTTAGGGATGTATGCATGATTTTTTTCCTAAATTTTTATATCTTGATAAGGAAAGAGTACTCTATTTTATAAATATACTCAAGTTAAAAAATTTTTTATTGACAACCATCTTATTCAACATCTATTTTAAGAGTCATGGAAATGAACTTATCAAAACTTTTTAAAAAGATTCAACCGAAAAATTGTTTTATTGGATTTGACGGTTTTACAGATGAAATCATTTCTGTTGTCGATAAAGCTTTGGATGCTAACAACCAAACTTATTTTCAAACAATGATAAGTTTTGGCAAAAAACTAACCGATGCATCGAATAAAAGTTGTAACTTTGAACTTGTCGTCAAACAAACAAAACTTGGAGGAAACGCCCCAATTTTTACTAACGCTCTTCTTGAAGGCGGCCACACCATCGTCTTTGCAGGTGCCATTGGTGAGGGTCAAGCCGAACCAATTTTTGAACCAATGGCAAACCGCTGCGCCCAAGTTTTCCCAATAGCCAAGAGCGCAAAAACTGAGGCCCTCGAATTTAAAGATGGCAAAATCATTCTTGGTAAAATGGACTCTTTAAAAAAGATCACATTCGATCATCTTTTGTCTGAAATTGGGCAAAAAAACTTGATTGAAATTCTTGACAAATCCCACCTTTTTGTTTCCGTCAATTGGACAATGCTACCACATTTAACGGGTATTTGGAAAAATATTTTAAAACAAGCTCCGAACTTTTCAAAAAAAGATTTTTCCCGCATCATGTTCGTGGATTTTGCGGATCCTTCCAAAAGAACTCTTAAAGATCTAAAAGAGGCCTTAGCCACCCTTAATGAATTAAACAACTATTACAATGTTATTATAGGGTTAAACATTTCAGAAGCTGAAATTATTAGTAAATTATTTGGAATTGAATACCAAACACAATCAATTGAAACAATTAAAAATTCTACCTATGAGCTTTTTAATCAACTTAAAGTCTTTAGACTCCTTGTCCATCACGCAACATTTGCCATTTCTCAAGACCGCGATGATCAAATTCATCTACCAACTCTACACGTAGAAGAGCCAGTATTAACCACCGGTGCGGGAGACAATTTTAACGCAGGTTATTGTAATGCCCTTTTGTACGAGCTTGAAAAGAGAGACATTTTAATGGCGGCCATTGCAACAGCCGGCTTTTATGTACGTTTTGGGCACAGCCCTTCATTAAAAGAGTTGGAAGCCTTCTGCAAATCCTCGACCTCAAGGGGTTCGTGAAGCATTGTGGCACCACTCTGTGGTGCTATTTTTTTTTATTGAACCGGTGGTTTCACCACCGGCTACCTATGGAAAACTGCTCCGCAGTTGAATGTATTTGATGTCTACTTTCATCACGGAGTGATGCTACACAGGTAGCCGGTGGTGAAACCACCGGTTAAGAATAAAGAAATGTGGCACCACAGAGTAGTGCCACAACGGTTCTAAAGAAAAAAACCCTTTCCAATGGTCAAGGGTTCAAGTGCCAATGGACTTGGCAGAGCAAGAAGCGCCAAAAACGTCGATGCCGACGTCCCTTCTGACATCGAGACCGCGGGCAGAAACGCCGCCAACTAAAATCCGATAACTCTCTTCATTTAGCTCCCGAACACGTGTAGTACATTTACGAGCGTTTGAGCCATCAGGATAGAAAAGATTGAACGTTTTCAAATCGTGCATTAATACGCTTACCACTGCATCTATTAAGTTGGGGATTTCAAATCCTGCTTCTCTAACGAGTTTTCCTTGAGTCGCAAAATTCTTAAGCCGAGTTCCATCCAAAACATCTTTAGATAACAAGACCCAATGAGCTTTAAACGGCTCTACCGTTTTATCATTTATTCCACTATTTTTTAGCGGAAATGAATAGATGCTTTTAAACGCATCTTTACCATTTTTAAAGTCACTGACAAAATGATCGATGCTACTTAGAGTAAGCTCTTTTCCATTGATCGTTTCCGGAATCCATGTAAGCATCCATTTTGACGAATCAAAAACTTGGATCATTTTTAATGGAACTGGATGCGCTGCAGATGGATCTGCACCAAAATACTTCCAATCTTTGTCACCAAAACAGTCAACCGGTGAGTTGTTTTTGGCGTAATCTTGAACTAACTTATTAAGTAATTGACTTGCACAAGCCAGCGCCACTAAATCCGATTTCCCATGCTTCAAAACTTCATCTTAAATATCTTGAGGAAAGCGTGGCATCTCATGCATTGGTTTATTGCCTGTACTAATAGGATAAAACATCGTGTGAAGCGCGCTGTAGCCATTTAAAACAAAACTAGAGATATAATTATTCATCAAAAAATCCTTTAAATATTTTTACTTTATAAGCTATAAAACACTTACTTTATTTACATTAACAATTAATTTTACACAAACTTAAAATAAAGTCAAATTAAAATTATTAGACTAGATGTACTCGATATTGACTTTAAAATTGAGTATATGCGGCTGCTACTTCATGATGAACAATTATAAGACAGATAAATTTATTTAAACTTTTATGATTTTTTTCATTTTGAAGTAGAAACAGTATATAAACCATCATCAGATTGTAAACCATGTTACCGATTACCCCTCTAGCGGTCGTCGTTTCTCTTAAGTCTTCGTATCGAAAAGACAGAAATTTTTCATACCTTTTGTAACTTGCGTAATTATTGATGTTTTGATAGACTGAGCCTTTAGCTTTAAATTCCCTATTATGGATTTAATTCAAGGAGCTTGCTTGTGTCACGTTTAAAAAAATATTTTGCTAAAACAACAGATAAAGAACAGAATCTTGCTGCAATTGCTTTCCTTGCTTCACTTGACCATATCGAGCAATCAGCTCCGCTTGTGTCAAAAACCATTGTCAATGAATTGCAAAGCCAACGCTCTCACCTTAAATTGATTGCCTCTGAAAATTACTCATCCCTTGCCGTACAACTTGCCATGGGCAATCTTCTTACAGACAAATACGCTGAAGGCTATGTCAATCACAGGTTTTATGCAGGATGTGAAAATGTTGACATCCTTGAAGAGGCTGCCGAAAAAGAACTAAAAGCTATTTTTAATGCAGAGTGTGCCTATGTGCAGCCACATTCTGGTGCCGATGCAAACCTTGTCGCCTTTTGGTCTATCATTGTTTACAGGGTACAAAATCAAGAATTAGCAAGACTTGGAAAAAAATCAATCGACGAATTAACACCTGATGAATATGAAGCAATTCGTCAGCTAATGGTCAATCAAAAAGTCATGGGGCTTTCTTTGAATTCAGGCGGCCATCTGACTCATGGATATCGCCATAATGCATCTTCCAAGATGATGAAAGCTGTTCTTTACGATGTAGATCCTAAAACAGAACTTCTAGATTACGAAAAGCTTGCAGCTCAAGTACTTAAAGAAAAACCTGCAATCTTACTTGCCGGCTACTCAGCATATTCCCGAAAAATTAATTTCAAAATCATGAGAGAAATTGCCGACAGTGTCGGTGCCACACTCATGGTCGATATGGCCCATTTTTCAGGACTTGTTGCCGGTAAAGTGTTTACGGGCGAGTTTGATCCGGTCCCTTTTGCCGATGTTGTCACATCAACCACCCACAAAACTTTAAGAGGCCCAAGAGGCGGGATCATTCTTTGTAAAAAAGAATATGAAGATGTTTTCAATAAAGGCTGTCCTTTAGTTCTTGGTGGACCTTTACCTCATGTGATCGCTGCAAAAGCCATCGCTTTTAAAGAGGTAAACAGTAAAGAATTTTGTGACTATGCTAAAAAAATCGTGGAAAATTGCCAGCATTTAGCCAAAGCTTTTACAGACAAAGGCGTGCGCATCGTCTCAGGCGGAACAGACAATCACCTTTTTGTAATCGATTTGACAAAATTTGGCATTACAGGACGACAAGCAGAAACCGCCATCAGAAATGCCTTTTTAACAGTAAACAGAAACACTATTCCATTCGATAAAAATGGCCCTTGGTACACATCCGGTATCAGGCTTGGTACAGCAGCCATTACCTCACTTGGAATGGGCAAAAAAGAAATGGAAGAAATTGCCTCGATTATTTTATCTATTCTTAAAAATACAAAACCGTCCATCGTGCAAAAAACACAAGAAATGAGCCGTGCAAATGCAATTACCGACGAAAATATTATCGAAGATGCCAAAAAGCGCGTGCTTGCTCTGCTTATAAATTTCCCTCTATACCCTGAAATTGATCAAGAGTGTTTAAGCTAAAAAAACTAAAAATAGAATTTAAAACTGGAGTTAATCATGGCTAAAGCCGACAAAGAAAAAGAACAAGATTTATCTTTTGTTCATCTCAAAGACAGGATCGAAAGCGCCATTTTAGACTCGCGCCGTATTTTTCTACATGACGCAGTTGACAGCCAGAGCGCAGCAGAAATCATTAAAAAACTATGGTATCTTGAAAACCTAGATCCCGGTAAACCAATCTACTTCTTTATCAACAGCCCCGGTGGCTCTGTAGATTCAGGTTTTGCTATCTGGGACCAAGTACAGATGATAACATCCCCTGTTACTACTGTTGTTACAGGCCTTGCCGCCTCTATGGGGTCTATTTTAAGTTTGTGTGCTGCTCCAAAAAGAAGATTTGCAACGGCAAATTCAAGAATCATGATTCACCAACCGATGATTGGTGGTGTTATTCAAGGTCAAGCAACGGATTTAGAAATTCAAGCTAAAGAAATGTTAAAAACGCGTAACAGTTTAGTTAATCTTTACGTAAAAGCAACAGGCAAAGATTTTGAAACTATAGATAAAGCTCTTGATCGCGATACTTGGATGACAGCCGAAGAAGCCAAAAATTTTGGACTTCTAGATAAAATCGTTACTTCTTTTAAGGACCTATAAAAATGAAATTTTCCAAGTATGTTGGCGCAGGGAACGATTTTATCTTTATTGATAATAGAGATTTTATTTTTCCCGCCCAAGATCCTTTATTCATCAGAAAACTATGCCACAGACAATGTGGCATAGGAGCTGATGGGGTCATTTTACTGGAAAATTCATCAAAAGCCGATTATAAAATGCGCATTTTTAATTCTGATGGGCATGAAGCTGAAATGTGCGGAAATGGAAGTCGTTGCTTTTATAAATTTATTCATGAATGCACAGCCCTTCAAAAAGATGCCTACGTTATTGAAACTAAAGAATCTTGCATTAAACTTGCACAAGATGGATCCAATATACAAGTCTCGATGATGAATCCGTGCGATATCATCTGGAATATGGACTTGAAATTAGATTCATCAAATTTAAAAGTGCATAGCCTTAATACCGGTGTTCCTCATGCAGTAGTTTTTCTTGATGAAATTAAAGATAGCGATCTAAAAAATCTTGCACCAAAAATTCGTTATCATGAAAGTTTCTCAAAGGGTACAAACGTCAACTTTGTCAAAATTTTAAGCAATAACGAAATTATGGTCAGAACTTACGAGCGTGGCATTGAGGATGAAACTCTAAGCTGCGGCACGGGCGTTACAGCCTCTGCAATTGCTGCGGCCTACTTGCTTCAAATACCACTTCCTATAAAAGTAAATACAAAATCTAATGAACAAATAGAAATTAATTGTACAATCAATAAAGAATCTATTCAAGATGTTACAATGTCCGGCCCTGCTGAATTAGTCTACAAAGGGGAATTTGTGGCTGCTGAATTTAATAATCTAAGGAAATCATGATGTCTACAAAACTCAAAACAGAGCCTCAAAATCCACTTATTCTACGCTCTCATCGATTAATGGAAGCTTTTACAAAATCGGATGATGAACGCGATTTTTATTTAGATCGCCAAGAAGGTTTTATCATTTATATCAACTTAGACAAAAGTGAAGCTGATGTAATTGTGGTAGAAAAAGAAATTGCCTCTCATCCTGAGCGCTATTGCCTAATTCCAAAATTGACTTTTTATGAAACAAAAAAAATCATGGAAGGTTTTGTAAACGAAAAGATTTACGATATCGACACCAAGGAAAAATTATTAGATATTATTCAGTCAAAAGAAGCTCGTGAAAACTTCCTTGAGTTCATCTACGATCATCTTTCTGAACTTGAAAAATGGCAACAATATTACCAAGAAAGATCCCGAATCAGAATTATTGAGTGGTTGCGTAACAGCCACTTCCATTTTGTGTTTGAAGAAGATCTTGATCTTCCTAAATTACTCATTGAAAAACTAAAAAAAGAACTTTTCATTGTCAAGGCATCAAAAGAAGTTGTTGCCGCAAGAAAAATCCTTGTCGCCAAAGCTAAAACTTATTATTCAAATGAAGCCTTGAATCCAAGACCAAAACGTGGACGTCCACCAAAACAGGCGATCAAGCAAGAAGTTGAATCTCACGTTTCAACCGATGTTTACACAACTGTTCCGGTCCTTGCCCTGCCCTTTCTATTTATTCCGGATATTTCCAGTGCATCTGCAATTACCTTCTCTACAAAATTTGAATCTGAAGAAGAAATTATTGCAAACTCAAACAGAAAATTGGCATCACATTCAGACCAGCCGGAGACTTTAAGCCAAAAACTGAGTGTTCTTCGCAATCTATCGTCAAAATGGGTGCAAGACGATTCAAAGGACTCTAAAAAAGCAGCTTCAAAATCTAAAATTAGTTTTGATGATGATGAAGATGAAGACGATGAAGAAGATTTTGATGAGATTCCAAAAAATAAATCTGCAAAATCAGCAATTTCAAAAGCGAAAGTGAAGCTCGACTCAAAAAGTGCGAAGCCAAAACCTGCAGCTAAAGCAAAACCTGCACCTAAAGTAAAAGTAGCTGCTAAAACTGCCGCAAAGCCAAAGCCGAAAGCTGCTATAAAGCCAAAAGTTGCGCTCAAAAAAGAACCTGCATCCGGTAAAAAAACAAAACTTAGACCCTTTAAAAAAATCCAGGCTAAAGTAAAAAAGTAGACGTTTGATAAGTTTTCAATACCTAAAAATGATTGTAGCACCCCTTAGGGGTGCCTATATTATTTTATCTTTCCGGTGGTTTCACCCAATGGTATTAAGTCATAATTAAATGCCGGTCTTTCAGACCTCAGAATAACTCCAAATAACACCTAGGCCTATCGCTTCGCTTCTGCCTAGGTGTTATTTGGAGTTATTCTGATCTTAATGTTTTAAGGTTTGAAAGACCGGCATTTATCTTTTTCATTTTCATATTAACCTTTAAAAACCAGCGGGTTAAACCAGCGGGTTACATTTTCAGGCTAAAGTTTATTCTTTGCTGAATTTACCGATGGTTGGATTGACAAGGGCAAATAGATCTTTTGAATTCATGATAATCGACTCTTTTACCAAACCGCAGTTAAAGGCAGATCTTAACGACTCTTTAATCTTTTCATCATAATACGTATCAAGATTCATCAATTGACCAAATGGCGGAACGCTACCGACAACCAAACCGAAGCGATCATTAATGACGTTTGGATCTTCAAATTCACACTTTTCACCACAAGCTTCAGCAACAGCCTTCATATCGAGTTTTAAATTTGAAGGAATATTAAACTGATAATTCTTTTTACTTGTTTTTCCACGCAATATGATTGCCTTAACACCCTCTTGAAGAGTTGTTCCGCGTACAGCAGCGGAATCTTCAGAAGTTGGAGTTGGCTCATGGCTCATGTGTTTAAATTCGATTGCAGAATGCTTTAAAAGACGAATAATTTCGTTACGGATGTTTTCAGAACCATAGAAAATTTTAGCCTTAATGCGATTACCGGCAATACGTTTAGGATCGGATGGGAAAAGAGATGTCTCGCGAATATTTTTTAATCTCAAGATTGTCATTGTCAATCTTTCAAGGCCCATTCCAAAGCCACCGTGCGGGGGCATGCCCTGTTTAAAAATACTTAAATAGTCTGAAAACCCATCAGGGCTCATTGCTTTTGATTTAATTCCCTCTAACATCGACTCATGAGTGTGTCGGCGTTGTCCACCGGAAGTAATTTCAGTCCCTGCACAAAGCAAATCAAAAGTATTGCTGATTTCAGGATTGTCATCGTTGGGATAGGCATAAAATGGACGCTTCACTGTTTTCCAGTCGGTAATGAAAATTAAGTCTGTTTGGAAATTCTCTCTTGCGTGTTTACAAAGTTCCCTTTCAGCGGCAGGGCTTAAATCAGGCTCTTCACGCTCATCACAGCCTGTTCTTTGAAAATAGATCTCTTGTGCTTCTTTAAATGTAACTCGTGGGAAGGGTATATTTTCCGGCGCTTGAATGATCTGATTATCTAGAATTTCAATTTCTTTTGCACATGTTGCATGAAGATGCTTCATCATGAACTTAATACAATTTTCTTGAACATCCATGATGTCGTGCCAGTGGTTAAAAAATCCCATTTCAAATTCAAATTGTTTGCCTTCGGTCAAATGTCTTGTCGTCTGAGAATTTTCCGCTCTAAAAAACGGCATTAAGGCAAAGACTCTTTCATTAACACCCACCATAATTTGTTTATAAAGCTGACTGCTTTGTGCAAGAGTTGCAGGATACCCAAAATAATCCACATTAAAAAATTCAGCTCCGCCTTCAGATGATGCTCCGATCATATTTGGGGCAAAATATTCAACAGCTTGAATTTGATCGTGCATAAAAAGACGAAAAGCATGGACGAGTTCTGCTTGAATTTTAAACACAGCTTGAATTTTTCGCTGTCTTAGGGCGATTGGTCGATTATCTAAAATAAATTCTAAGTCAGAATTCATTTCAGGCTTGTAGAACTCAACAAGCGGCACTTCTTTAATGGGCACTTCTACGATGATTTTTGGATCAATCATTTCAACCCCAAGTTCAGCCTCACCTGAAACTACAACCTTGCCAATAATCTGCAAAATGGTGCCGGGTTGCATATCCTTTACTTTTTTAAATTCTTCCTTGTCGCTAATGACGACTTGAATAAGACCGTTTCTATCTCGTAAAATTAAAAAGCTCACCTTGCCAATGGCGCGTATATTATTTAACCAGCCGCGCACCATGACTTCTTTGTCTTGGTGATTCTTTAATTCCGATGATAAAATTCTTTCCATGATAGGAGTCTCTTTTGTAGTTTTTGCTTCGGATTATACCCTATCTTTTGGAACTTTTCAACCCCTTTATTTCTACAGCATTTGTAAACCTTTTTTAGGCGAAGATTAAAAATTTGAAGTAGCGCAGTTTATATCTTTTTAATTGTTGTTATCAGGATTTGATGTGTTGCCAGCCTTCGCCGTTGAGGGCTTCAAGGAAGGCCTTCAATGCTTTTTTGTCCTGATCGCTTAAATGCAAAGGTTTCATCAGAGGATGAAGATTTTTGTTGGCAATTCCTCCTTTATCATAATAATCAATCACTTCCTCAAGCGTTTTTTGAGAACCGTCATGCATGTATGGATAGGATTTTGCACACTCCCTTAATGTTGGCACCTTAAAGGCGCCCCAATCTTTTTCATCTTTGGTAATTTCGTATCTACCAAGGTCAGGTTTTTCTGCATCCATTCCAACGCCAATGTTTAAAAAGCGTCCATCGGTAAATAAAGGCTCCGCATGGCAATTTTCACAGCCCACGCGCTTAAACACTTTATATCCGTTAATTTGCTCTTGTGTCATGGCTGTTTTATCGCCTTGTTTGTAGCGATCGTACGGGGAATTACCGGACAGAATAGTCCTTTCAAAAGTTGCAATTGCTTGAGCTACTTGATCCATATTGCACTCTTCATTTCCAAAAACATCTTTGAACATCTTTAAGTAATCTTTTTGTTCTTTAATTCTTTTTTGGCATTCAGCGTAAGATACTTCAGGATCAAGAGATAAAGACATTTCATTTTGATTGGCAATCGGTCCTTTTGCTTGATCTTCCAACGATGCTGACCGTCCATCCCAAAATTGCAAACGATGGTATGCAGCATTGATTACGGTTGGTGCATGACGCGATCCGCTCCTTCCTAAAATTCCAATGGAAACCGGATTTGGATCGGCAAAAGCACGCTCTAGGGCATGACACGTTGCACAAGAGATTTCTTTGTTCCCTGACAAACAAGGATCAAAATAGAGGCGTCTTCCAAGTTCTGCCTTTTCTTTAGTATAAGGATTACTTTCAGGAAAAGGTACTTTTGGAAGTCCAAATGGTGCGACAAATTCTTCTGCTTGTACAAAAGTTATAGAAGCTAAAAGAAAAGTCAGGTAAATTTTTTTTATATATATTGTATTCATATTTTCTTTTTAAATTAATGTTTCTTTTTTAGCAATACACCCTTCCAAAATAAATACTGCTATTTGAAACCTTACTGGCTGACTCATTGGTAAAAAATCAG
>Ga0105045_10000640_pt1 | contig 26363 bp, 18 predicted proteins | sample MAT02_FD_78089 | JGI IMG/M metagenome (GOLD analysis project Ga0105045, IMG submission 78089) | Freshwater microbial communities from Lake Fryxell liftoff mats and glacier meltwater in Antarctica - MAT-02 (megahit assembly) | ecosystem: Environmental > Aquatic > Freshwater > Ice > Liftoff... | reverse complement strand
TGACCGGAACCGTGCGGTACGCCTCGGCCAGCGAGGGGGCCTCGCGGGTGCGTCGCCATCCGGGGATGACGCCCGCGGGTGGCGGGATCTCGTCGCGGTTCGGAGTGGGGGTCGGGAGCGCCATGGAATACCGAAGAGTAGGTTTCGTCTCTCCGAAATTATCGTCACCCTTCGCCGAAAACAAAAGGGTGACGCGGAGGCGCCGCGACCGGTGACGTCACCGGACCGACGCCGACACCGCCAGCAGCTGCGTCACGATCCGCTCCGTCAGACCCCAGACCAGGTCGTCCCCACAGCGGTAGGCCGGGAAGCGCATCAGGACCCCGCCCCGCTCAGAGGTGTGCTCGGCCGCCCGCGACGGGTCCCGCAACGCCGCCAGCGACATCCAGAAGGCAGACTGGACCTCCACGTTCGGCACTAGCGGCACCTCGCGCTCCAGGATGAAGACGTACGGTCGCACCGCGATCGAGGGCAGCGCCGCCGACCGGGGGCGGATGTCGTCCAGTGCCCCAAGCAGTCTCGCGCTCGCGTCGAGGTCCAGCGCCAGTTCTTCGCCGGTCTCCCGCCGAGCCGTCGCTTCCAGCGACCGGTCGGCATCGTCACGCCGGCCGCCGGGGAATGCGATGTGCCCGCTCCACGGATCGCCCTCCCGCTCCGCCCGGCGGATGAACAGCAGCTCCGCATCGTCTGGGGTCACCCCGCGCAGCACCAGCGCGACGGCCGCCCAGCGCAGACCGCTCTCCTCCGGCTCCTCGACCGCCACATGCCCGAGCAGCGCCGACGCCAACGCGTCCATCAGCGATCACCACGACGGACGGTCCCGGCTGGCGTCACCCCTCGACGTCGCCGTTCGCGTCCACCCACGCCCGGAACCCACCCGTCAGCGAGTGCACGTTGCCGTAGCCCATCGCCATCAGCGACTCGGCCGCCAGCGCCGATCGGTTGCCCGACGCGCAGTACAGCACCACCGTCGCATCGCGCGGCACGACCGCATCGATCTTGCTCTCGAGCGTCCCGCGCGACATGTGCACGGCACCCGCGGCATGACCGAGATTCCATTCCCGATCCTCGCGCACGTCCACGAGCATGAGCGAGGGGTCGGTGGCACGCATCGCGATGGTGTCGGTGGCGGTCACTTCGGCGATGCGCGTCTTGGCCTCGGCAATCAACTCGGCTGCACTCTTCATCTCGTCACCCTCAGCGTGGTTGGACCGCCGAGTCACGGTGGATGAGCAGCGTGCGCCTGGCGGCGTCGAGTGTCGCGTCCGCACCGAGCGGCAGCGTCCACTGATCTGCAATATGGCCGATCGGCAGGTTGGCGAGACAGGGCACCGCCAGCCGATCGGCCAGCTCGGCGATGACCGTGCCGACATCGGGCGCGTCGGGCTGCTCGTCGGCCGGCACCAGCGTGAACTGTCCCACCGCCAGCGCCACGCATCCGGCAAGTGCGCCCGACTGCTCGAGCTGGCGCAACATGCGGTCCACCCGGTAGGCGGCCTCGTTGGTGTCCTCGAGCATCACGATGGCGCCGGCGCCGCGCAGCGAGTCTGGCGTGCCGCACAACGCCGCGAGCAGCGCGAGATTCCCGCCCGCTAGCCGCCCGCGCGCCGTCCCCTCACGGATCGGGAGCGCCGCGTCCCACACGCCACATGGCTCACCACCCGTGACCGCCGCCTGCAAGGACGCCGCACTCATCGCCGGCAGTTCGGCGCGCGCCGTGTGCGTGTGAAACGTCACGACGTTCACGCGCGACGCGACCGCGCAGTGCAGCGCCGTCACATCCGAGTAGCCGATCAGCACCTTCGGTCGCAACGCGAATCGCGACATCGACACCGATGGCAGCAGCCGTGTCATGCCGTACCCGCCGCGCACACACCAGACGGCATCGATCGCATCATCGTCCAGCGCCCACTGCACATCCGCCAATCGCTCGGCATCATCACCAGCCAGATACCCGCGCCGCGCCAGCACATGCGACCCGCGCACCGGCTCCCAGCCGAACGCACGACACTGCTGCTCCGCCACCATGACGTCCGACTCACCCCGCAACGGCCCCGACCCGCACACCAGCGCGACACGCGCTCCAGAGGACAATGCCCTGGGCCAGCGCGCTTTCAATGAGATCTGCATGAACGGGATGGTACACACTCGCACCACCCACGCTACCGTCGCGCCATGCTCTCCACGCGCGCCGCCCACACGCTCCTCGCCGCCACCATCTCCCACGAGGCGCTCGTCACCCTCGCCCGCGCACTCGGGTTCACGGGATTCGCACACACCCCCGCCCCCCGCACCGTCGCCGCCATGGGCCTGGCACACCTCGGCCCGCTCACCATCACACGCCTCGTTCGCGACGACACTGCCGCCGCGCTGCTCGTCTCCGGCGCCGACCCAGAACGCTGGCGCGAGACGCTGCGCACCATCGTCACCCAGCTCGACCGCCTCACCGATCCCCGTCGCTGGATGGTGCTCCTCCGCACCACCGCCAACGGACCACTCGCGGTCGCCACCTGGCTCGGCAGCAACACAGGGCCACGACTCGCCGTCCTCACCACCCACCCACACCACGTCCTCGACTCCGACGCCCAGACCATCGCCGCACTCGCCGCCGCCTGGCAGCCCGACCCCTCACTCACCGCCCTCCACTGGCACGAACTGCTCGGCCGACATGCGATCGGACGCCGATTCTTCCGCGCCCTCAATGACCACGTCTCCGCCATCGCCGACGCATGGCCCGCACGCGTCATCGCCGACGACCGGCGAACGCTCGCACTGATCCACGTCGCCCGACTCCTCTTCCTCAAGTTCCTCGAGACGAAAGGCTGGCTCGACAACGATCGCCACTTCCTCGCCAACCACGCCGACGCACTCCTCGGCAATGGCGGCACACTGTACAACCGACTCGTTGCGCCGCTCACCTTCGGCACCCTCAACACCCCGCGACGACACCGCGCCGCCACCGCGCGCGCCTTCGGCCACGTCCCCTTCCTCAATGGCGGGCTCTTCGCCTGCTCCGCCACGGAACGACGCGCCCGCCAGCCCGCCATCAGCGACGACCTGCTCGCACCACTCCTCCTGACCACCTTCGCCCGCTTCCGCTTCACCGCCCGCGAAGATGCCCGCGCCTGGTCCGAAGCCGCGATCGATCCAGACCTCCTCGGCCGAACGTTCGAAGCCCTCATGGAACCCGCGCAACGACGAGGCTCCGGCACGTTCTACACCCCCAGCGGACTGGTCACGACGCTCGTCGACGACGCCCTCACGCACGCCATCCCACTCCCGACCAACCTCGTACGCGCTGCGCTCGACGGCGGCACCATCGCACCACACGATGCGACACGCCTCCGCACCGCCATGACGCCGCTGCGCATCCTCGATCCCGCCTGCGGCTCGGGCTCCCTCCTCGTCGCCTCCCTCGAACGCCTCGCCACCCTCCACACCCGACTCGGCGATCCCCGGCCGATCACCGACGTGCGGAGAGCAGTCCTCACCCACTCGATCTTCGGCCTCGACATCGCCCCGATGGCCGTCTGGCTCTGCGAACTGCGACTCTGGTTGTCCATCGTCATCGACGACGAGACGACGCACCCGGCCGCCATCGCGCCGCTGCCGAACCTGGATCACCACATCCGCACCGGCGACGCGCTGGGTCCGCACGCCTTCGACGATGCACCGGGCACGGCAACCTCGCGACGACTCACGATGCTGCGCGAGCGCTTCGAACGAAGCACCGGCAAACGGAAACATGCGATCGCCACCCGCATCAGTACCCTCGAACGCGACAACGCACACCGACTCACCACTCGCGCACTGGTCGCACTCCAGCAGGAACGCGCCAGCCTCCTGCTCCTGGCCCGGCAACCGTCACTCTTCGGCACCCGCACCGGCCTCTCCGCAACACACCGGCGCCGACTCGCCACCATCCGCACAACCATCACGGAACACCGCCGCACGCTGCGCAAACTCGACGACGGCGCCACCCCGGACTTCGATTTCCGCACGCACTTCAGCGACGCCGCCACCACGGATGGCTTCGACCTCGTCATCGGCAACCCACCGTGGGTCCGCTCCCGCCACCTCGACCGCGAGACCCGCACCCGACTCCGCACCCGCTTCGCCAGCGTCATGCGACACACCGACCCCTCCGCCGCATTCGGCGTCCAGTCGGACATCGCCATCCCCTTCACTCAACGGGGACTGGAACTGACGCGCCCAGGCGGCATCCTCGCCTTCCTCCTCCCCGCCAAACACTGGCGCTCCGTCGCGGGCGGCGCACTCAGGCAGCACCTGCTCCAATACGCCCGCCCACTCCACCTGCGTGACCAGTCCCACGACTCCGGCGGCTTCTCCGCCGCCGTCTACCCATCCTCGATCATCCTCCAGCGCACGCCACACCCCGGCACCTCGATGCGACCGCACATGCCACCACACATGCCACCACACATGCCACCGCCGAACCTGGAATGCCACACGACCGATGCACTCGGCCAGCCACACGCATTTCACATCCCACCCGGCATGCTCGCGGCCACGCAACATCCAGGCGCCCCATGGCGCATCATCCCACCCGATGTCCGCGCCGCCGCCGATGCCATCAGCCTCGCCGGCGGACGCTGGATGGACACACTCCTGCCCCCGCCATCACTCGGCATCAAAACGGGCAGCAACGACGCGTTTCTGCTCACCACGGAGAGTGCGCCACACTCGCTCGCCCCATGGCTCCGCCCCGCCTTGCGCGGCGACCATGTTCGCGCCTGGCACACCCCCGTCAGCCCAGTGTCCATCGTCGTCCCCTGCGACCGCGACGGGAAAGCCCTGAAACGTCTCCCCGCACCGCTCGCACGACACTTTACACCACACGAACGCACACTCACCGCCCGCACCGACCTCCGCCCCCGCGAGCCGTGGTGGTCACTCTTTCGCACCGAACTGCTCGGCAATGCCGGATGGCGCGTCGTCTGGGCCGACATCGGTCGACACCTCCGCGCCACGATCCTCCCACCACACGACCCAACCGTTCCACTCAATTCATGCTACGGGATCCGCCTCCACGATCCCGTCGACGCACACGCGCTCATGGCACTGCTCAACTCCCCCCTCAGCACGGCCTGGCTCTCACTCGTCGCCGAACCGGCTCGCGGCGGCTATCTGCGATTCCTCGGCTGGACAGTGCTGGCACTGCCGGTGCCACCGTGGCAACGCGCCCGCGAACTGCTCGCGCCGCTCGCCGCACGGGCCCGACGCGGTGAACCAGTCAGCGTCCACACCCTCCACCAGGCCACGCTCGACGCCTACGGACTCCACCACGCCGACGTCGCCCCGCTGCTCGCCTGGACTCGCCACACCCTTCGTGACGAACCACACCTCGCCGCCCAATCGCCAGCCAAATCAGCCGTCGTGGAGGCGACCCACCAGTCACGCACCGACGACGAGACCGGCGACGGCACCAACGACCAGACGACGGCGCCACACTGCACGCCACCCCGCGAAACAGCACACGAAACAGCACGCGAAACAGCACGCGAAACGGCACGCGAAACACCACGCGAAGCATCACGGGCGTCATGACCGCGCAGCCTGACCGCACCCGCGCGCAGGCACTGCTCCGAAGACTCGCCAGAGCCGCCCTCGACACGCGTGCACTCGGCACCACGACCTCCGCCACTCGGCTCGACGAGATCACCCTCCTCCCCCACCAGGACGCCGCCGTCCGATGGCTCGACCGCCGCCTCGACCGGTTCGGCGGCGCACTCCTCGCCGACCCCCCTGGACTCGGTAAAACCTACGTCGCACTCGCCATCGCTCACCGCCGCCGCACGACACCGCTCGTCATCGCCCCCGCCGCACTGCGCACCCGCTGGCGCGACGCGACGCGCGAGACCGGCGTCCACATCGACTTCGTCAGCACCGAACGACTCAGCGCCCCAGCCCCGATCACACTCGCGCCACACCAGCTCGTGATCATCGACGAAGCCCACCACCTCCGTACTCCGCACACCCGACGACATGCGCGAACCACCGACGCCTGCCGCGATGCTGACGTCCTCCTCCTCAGCGCCACGCCAGTCCAAAACGGCACCGCCGACCTCGAACACCTGACTGCCCTCTTCCACCTGCCACCCGCTCGCGCCGGGATCGCCACACTCCGCCGACGTCTCACCCTCCGCCGCTCGATCGGAGAGGTGCACGCCGCCGGCGCGCTCGAGCACGACATCAGGATCCCGCCCATCCGGCACCACCGGCCACTCGCGCTGCGCACCAGCCACGACACGCTCCTTCCCACCCTGCTCGGCGTGCCACCGCTGCAACAGGCCGAAGCCGATGAAGGACACCAGCTCCTGCTGATCGGGCTCCTGCACGCCCTGCGCTCCAGCGATGCCGCCGCACGCCAGTTCATCCGGCGCCGTGTCGCCAGCACGATCGCCATCGAGCAGGCCGTCTCGGCCGGCGTCACACCGACACTCGCCGTCCGCCGCGCCTGGAAACTCGTCGGCGACGACGTGCAGCTTGCCATGCCCCTGCTGCTCGGCCACGCGAACGACAGTCCGAACCCCGCGCTCGCCGCCGGCGCAGTCGCGCAACGACTCGCCCTTCGCGCCATGCTCCCGATGCTCCACGGCGCCGGTGACCGAACGCGCGCCACGGCACTCCGCCGGCTGGCACGCTGGTCCACACGGCCGGTCGTCGCGTTCACGTGGAGCGCCGCCACCGCCGCTGCACTCTTCCACCTCCTCCGTCACACCCCAGGCATTGCCCTGCTCGCCGGCTCGGGCGGACGCATCGCCAGTGGCAGGATTTCGCGCGCAGATCTGCTCCAGCGCCTTCTCGCCCACCCCGGCGCCCGACACACCAACCACATGGCACCCGGCCGCGGCCGGCCACTGTGCGACGATGACCACGAACGCAGCCACCCATCCCGAACCACGGCCCGATACCGCGACACCATCCGCCTCCTCATCACGACCGACGTGATCAGCGAAGGCCTCTCGCTCGCCGGAGTCGGCACCGTCGTGCACCTCGATCACCCGTGGACACCAGCCCGCATCGACCAGCGCATCGGACGCGCCGCCCGGATCGGCGCACCGGTGCCGCACGTCGACGTCGTCACGCTCGAGGCACCACTGCCGCACGCGGCACGCGCCGCCATGCAGTCCCTCCTCGCACGCAAGCGCCGCGCGATGCGGCGCGTCAGCGCCGACGTGCCAGACGAGGAGCAGATCATCCGATTCGTCGCCGGCATCGCACACGCCAGCGCCGACCAACCACGCCGACCGTTGCCGAGCTGGACGAGCGTCGAGTCCGCGCTCGTCGATGCACCACTCGTGATGGCCGTCGTGTCGCTGAATCACCGACGCCAGCTCGTGGCGCTGCAGCGCGGCGTCCTGCGCCGTCCCTCCCGCGACGACTGGTGCGCAGTGGCCGCGGTCTACCCCGCGCCACAGATCCGCCTGGCGCGCGGCCACATCCGCCAGCTTCGGCTGGCCCTGCGCGCACATTTGGCCGAACACGCGCTCTGCGAGCAGGTCCGCACGGTGGCTGACCTGCGGGTGCGGGCGCGAACGGCCAGCGACGATGCACTGCTGCGCGGGCAGTGGCAGGCGCGGGCCCAACACGCCATTGCTGTCTCCGGGGCACGCGAGCAGCTCATGCGACTGACACGACCGCGCGACCTCGCATCGCTGGCGGCGGCGTGTGACATCGGGCTGCCACGGGCATCATCCGATGCCGCCGCATACACGCCGATGTCGCACGGGGCGCGCCCGTCACGCGAGTCCGTCCGTCTGCACGCCGGCGTCGTGCTCCTCCCTGCGGGCGGGGGACCCGACGAGGTCGGCTATATTGCGTCCCAATGACGCATCATGCTCCTGGCGCGCCGCGCCCCGTGCTGTTCGACCTCGATGGAACGCTGGCCGACACCATCCCCCTGCTGCTGGCCTCGATGCGCGCGGCCTATGCGGCGGTGGGTGGCGCCGTGCCGGGTGAGCGCGAGTGGCTGCGTGGCATGGGCACGCCACTCCGTGCCCAGTTTCTGCTTTGGGAGGGCGATGATCTCGCGCGCGTCGATGCGCTGATCGCAGTGTATCGCGAGTGGCAGGTGGCGCATCTCGCGGAGTTCGTGACCGAGTACGCCGGCATCCGGGAGCTGCTCGCGTCGCTCAAGTCCGCTGGACACCCTGTGGCGATCGTGACCGGCAAGGGCGATTGGATGGCGCGCCTGACGCTCGAGCAGGTGGACCTGCTGACGCCGTTCGAGGTCATCATCGGCGCCGAGTCGACCACGCGGCACAAACCGGATCCCGATCCGTTGCTGTTGTGCGCGGCGCGCCTCGGCGTGGATCCGGTGCGATGCCTCTACATCGGTGATGCACCGAACGACATCCTGGCCGCACGTGCAGCCGGCATGGTGGATGTGTGGGCAGAGTGGGGCCCGTTTGCCGCGTCGGAGCTGGCCCCGTTCGCACCTTCACATGCGCTGCAGCACCCGATGGACATGATCGCACTGCTCGATCGCCTCGAGGCTTCGCCGGCGTCTGCAGCGCGAGCGCCGGACGAGGGCACGAACGCCGTCGCATAGGTTCAACGCGTCGTGACTGGCCTGCCGCAGTGGTCCGGCACGTAACATCAGTCCATCAAGCGGTCCCATCGAGGAATGAGCGTCATTGATGCGTTCGTCCATCAGAGACTCTGACCCCTTGATGCTGGACGCGTTCTTCCATCAAGGACTCTGACCCCTTGATGGACCGACCCCTTGATGGACCCCTTGATGAACCTTGGCGAACCGGGCCCACGATGGCCCCCTTCACTGCCGCCAGGTGCTACGCCGGGTTGAACGGCCTCCCGGTTTTCAGCGTGGAGCGGGTTCGAGAAGCCAGTCCCGCCAACGGCCGGTACCGTGCTCACCATCCTGCACCGTATTCTCGCCGGTGCGGAAGGCGGCGGCGATCTTGCCGGGAACAGGAAGGTGCGTGACTCGCTTCCGCACCGCTCGCGCATCCATCCACTGCTCGGCCGCCGTGCCGAGTGTGAGGGTTTCCGGTCCGCCGAAGTCAGGGAGCCGCTGCCGCGGTCCCTCCACGAGGCACCGCAGCAGCCGTCGGGCCACGTCCGCGGGGGCGACGCTCTGCACGCGAAAATCCGTCGGGAGTGGCATCAGCAGCGGAACGCGCGCGGCAGACGCGAGCAGCGTGTTCACCAAGGTATGAAACTGTGTCGCTCGCAGGATCGAATGCGGCACGGTACTCGTCGCCACGATGTTCTCAGCCGACAGTTTGCACCGGTAGTAGTGCAGCGGGATACGATCGATCCCCACGATCGAGATGTAGACGAAGTGACCCACGCCAGCCGCGCGCGCGGCGTCGACCAGACCCTTCGTGCCGTGCACATCGATCGCGGTCGGTCGTCGTGGGTCACTCGCGGTATGGATCACCGCCGCTACATCGGCCAGTGCCGCCGGGACGCCCGCGCCCGTGGCGACATCGAGTTGGGCCCACTCGCACCGGGATGCGTTGCCTCCGGTACGAGGGCGACGACTGCCGATGCGCACGTCGTGTCCGGCCTGCGCGGCCGCACGAACCACCTCTCTCCCGAGAACGCCCGTGCCACCGGTGACGAGAATCTTCATGCGTCCTGCGGAAGTCGATGAGTCGGGTGCGTCAAGCGCGCACGAGGAGGCACAGACTCGCGGTGTGCAGTGGTGCCCGTGCGTGATCGATCATGCAATCGCTGCTCGAGTGCACGCGCCGGTCATCCGCCCGACAACGTCTCGATCGCGAGTGCCATGTCGATGTCCTTCTTCGTCAGGCCACCCGAGTCGTGCGTACTGAGCGCGAGGGTCACCTTGGTGTACCGGATGTCGATGTCCGGGTGGTGTTGCTCCGCCTCTGCCGTGATGGCGATTCGGTTCACGAACGCGATCGCATCCGGGAACGTGGGGCGCGTGAAGGTCTTGCTGATCACGCCGGATCGCCTGCTCCACCCGGGCAGGGTGCCGAGTGCTCGCTGGATTTCGATGTCGGACAGGACGGGGGCGGACATGAATGCGAAGCTCGATTGGGAAGAGGACGACTCGCCGCACGGTGGTGCCGCCAGGCATGCTGGATGCTCGTACAGACTGGAACACCGCACAAGTCCCGAGGCTCCAGTCCCGTCCGCCACCCGCGCGTGCTGGTGCCGCTTGGCCCCCTGGGCTCGGCGACCGGCTGGCGGCGGATGGGCGCCTGACCGCGTAGCCTTCCCGCATGCTCCGCGTCACCGACTCCGGCCTGTACTGCGACGCCGGCGACTTCTTCATCGATCCGTGGCGCCCGGTGCCGCGTGCGGTGGTGACGCACGCCCACGGCGACCACCTCACCTGGGGCTGCGGCAGCTATCTCGTCTCGGCGCGCGGTGTGGGCGTCACGCGCGAACGCCTTGGGCAGTGGGCCGACCGCGTCGAGGGGATCGCCTTCGGTGACGTGCGCACGATCAACGGTGTTCGCGTCTCCCTCCATCCGGCCGGCCACATCCTCGGGTCGGCGCAGGTGCGGCTCGAGCATGGCGGCGAGGTGTGGGTGGCATCGGGCGACTACAAGACCGACCCCGATCCGACCTGCGATCCGTGGGAACCCGTTCGCTGCCACACCTTCATCACCGAGAGCACGTTCGGCCTGCCGATCTATCGCTGGCCAGCCACGCCCGCCGTGTTCGACGGAATCGACGTCTGGTGGCGCGAGAACGCCGCCGCCGGCCGTGCGTCGCTGTTGTTCGGCTATGGGCTCGGCAAGGCGCAGCGGCTTCTGGCCGGTGTGGATGCATCGATCGGCCCCATTCTCGTGCACGGCGCCGTGGACCGGATGACGGCGTTGTACCGAGACGCCGGCATACCGCTGCCGCCCACCGAATACGCCACCGCGGCGCGCGGCGTCGCCAGCGGTGCCCTGATCGTGGCGCCGCCAAGTGCCGACGGCAGCACCTGGGCCCGCAAGTTCGGCCCCGTCTCGACCGCGTTTGCGAGTGGGTGGATGCTGGTGCGTGGCGCGCGTCGCCGTCGCAGCGTGGATCGGGGCTTCACGCTCTCCGATCACGTCGACTGGCCCCAGCTGCTCGGTGCGATCGCCGCGACTGGGGCCGAGCGCGTGCTGGTGACGCATGGATTCACCGGTCCCGTCGTGCGATGGTTGCGGGAGACGGGGCTGCAAGCCGACGCGCTTGCGACGCGTTACGAAGGCGAGCGCGACGATGCCCCCGACCCCGCCACCAGTGCCGCCACGGCGGAGATGGCGGAGATGGCGGAGACGGTGGCGTCGGTGAATGTCGCCGCGACGGCAAGCGAGACAGCCGGCGAGACGACGACGGAGCCCGCATGAAAGCCTTCGCCGATCTCTACGACGCCATCGACCGCACCACCGCCACACAGGGCAAGGTCGCGGCGCTGGTGGCGTACTTCCGCACGGCGCCGGGGGCGGATGCGGCGTGGGCAGTGTCGTTCCTGATCGGTCGACGGCCGAAGCGGCTCGTGAAGTCGGGTGACCTCCGCCTCTGGGCGGCCGAACGTGCAGGCATCCCCGACTGGCTCTTCGAGGAGTCGTATGCCCAGGCTGGTGATCTGGCCGAGACCATCTCGCTCCTCGTGCCGGGGGGTGGCGGGGTGGAGGCGCAGGAGTCGCTCGCGTTCTGGGTGGAGGAGCGACTGCTGCCGCTGGCCCGGCTCGATCCCCCGCAGCAGCGCGAGGCGTTGCGCGAAACGTGGAACGTGCTCGGCGGCGCGTCGCGGTTCGTGTTCAACAAACTGATCACCGGGGCATTTCGGATGGGTGTGTCCGATGGTCTCGTGGTGCGGGCGATCGCGCAGGTGAGTGGCATCGACGCTGACGTGATCAGCCATCGTCTGATGGGAGCGTGGGAGCCCAGTGCCGCGTGGTACGAGCAGCTCGTGCATCCGGAGACGCAGGACGCGGACTGGAGTCGTCCCTATCCCTTCTACCTCGCCTATCCGCTGGAGGCGGCACCGGAGACCATCGGCGAGGCGGCGGAGTGGCAGGTGGAGTGGAAGTGGGATGGCATTCGTGCGCAGCTCGTGCGGCGCCGCGGGAAGACGTTCCTGTGGAGTCGCGGTGAGGAGCTGCTCGCGGGCCGCTTTCCGGAGCTCGAGCAGATGGCGGAGTTCCTCCCGGACGGCACCGTGATCGATGGGGAGATCGTGGCGTGGCGTGATGGTGCGCCACTGCCCTTCAGCGAATTGCAACGGCGCATCGGGCGCAAGACGGTCGGGAAGACGCTGCTCTCCGACGTGCCCTGCGCGCTGCTCGCGTATGACCTGCTGGAGGTACGGGGCGAGGACGCGCGGACGCTGCCGATGGCCGATCGCCGCGCGGCGCTCGAGCAGGTCGTGCGCGCGATGCCGTCAGGTGGCACGCTGCACCTCTCGCCGGTGATCGAGGCCGCGGCCTGGGACGCGGTGCACGGCGCTCGCGCGAATTCGCGGACGATGCGTGCCGAGGGGCTGATGCTGAAGCGGAAAAGCTCCCCGTACGGCGTGGGGCGACGCGTCGGTGACTGGTGGAAGTGGAAGGTCGTCCCGCTGACCGTCGATGCGGTGCTCGTGTATGCGCAGGCCGGACATGGGCGCCGCGCCGGGCTCTACACCGACTACACCTTCGCCGTGTGGGATGGCGATGCGCTCGTGCCGTTCGCGAAGGCGTACTCCGGGCTGACGGACGTGGAGATCCGCGCCGTCGACCGTTACGTGCGCCAGCACACGATCGAGAAGTTCGGGCCAGTGCGTACCGTGACGCCGGGACTCGTGTTCGAGCTCGCGTTCGAGGGGATCCAGGAAAGTGCGCGACACAAGAGCGGCATCGCCGTGCGCTTCCCGCGCATCGCGCGCTGGCGCACGGACAAACTGCCGCGCGATGCCGACACGCTCGAGACGATCCGCGCCATGCTCCGCGCTGCGCAGGCGCCGGCGTGAGTGTAACTCCGCGAGCAAAACAGCCTGTCAGCCGTGGACGATCGAGCGCGGAACGAATCGGTGACACCGGTGCGAGCACGGCCGACGCTTCACTCGCGCCGGCGTCGGTCGAGGCGTGGTTTGCAGCGAACGGCTGGGAGCCGTTCGCCTTCCAGCGCGAGGTGTGGAGCGCCTACGCCGCAGGTGCGTCAGGACTGATTCACGCGGCCACAGGCACCGGCAAGACGTACGCCGCGTGGCTGGGCCCGGTGCAGGACTGGATGGCGCGCCATTCCAATGCACCGCGCCAGTCGAAGCGTAGTGCCCACGCGCCGCTGCAGGTGCTCTGGATCACACCGTTGCGCGCGCTCGCTGCCGATACGGAGCAGGCGCTGCGCGCACCCATCGAGGCGATGGGCTTGCCGTGGTCGGTCGAGTCGCGCACCGGTGACACGGCCGAGAAGGTGCGACGCGCGCAGCGGGAGCGCCTGCCGACGGCGCTGGTGACGACGCCCGAGTCGCTCGAACTGCTGCTCTGCCGCGACGATCAGGAGACGCTGTTCGACACGCTGCAGTGCGTGATCGTCGACGAGTGGCACGAACTGATGGCGACCAAACGTGGCGTGCAGGTGGAGCTCGCCCTGGCGCGGCTGCGCCAGCTCTGCCCCGCCCTCCGCATCTGGGGACTCTCGGCCACGCTCGGCAATCTCGACGTCGCCTGCGAGACGCTGCTCGGCCGCGACGTCGCGCGCAGTACCGCGAACCCCGGTGTCCTGGTACGAGGCATCGTGCCGAAGGAGATCGTGATCGAGTCGCTGCTGCCCGAGGAGATGGAGCGGTTTCCGTGGGCCGGTCACCTCAACACGAAGCTGCTCCCGCAGGTGATGGAACGGATCGCGGGAGCGCGGTCGGCGATCATCTTCACCAATACCCGCTCACAGTGCGAGATCTGGTATCAGTCCATCATCGCCGCACGCCCCGAGTGGTTCGAAACGGTTGCCATTCATCACGGCTCGCTGGACAAGGCGCAGCGGCAGATGGTGGAGGACGGCCTCAAGACCGGCCGCTTCCGCGCGGTGGTCGCCACGTCATCGCTGGATCTCGGTGTCGATTTTGCGCCTGTGGACCTGGTGATGCAGATCGGCAGCCCCAAGGGCGTCGCGCGACTGCTGCAGCGTGCCGGACGGTCGGGGCATTCGCCCGGCCGAGTGTCGCAGATCGTGTGCGTGCCGACGCATGCGTTCGAGCTGGTGGAGGTGGCGGCGGCGCGCGATGCGATCCGCGCCGGGAAGATCGAGAGCCGCGACCCCGTCGACCGCCCGCTCGACCTGCTCGCGCAGCACCTCGTCACCCGCGCCATCGGCGGAGGCTTCACACGCCCCGGGATCATGGCCGAGGTGCAGACCACGCGCGCGTACGCCGCGCTGACCGACGCGGAGCTCGACTGGGTGCTCGACTTCATCACCCATGGCGGCACGGCCCTGCGCGCCTATCCCGAGTACTCGCGCGTGGTGAACGAGTACGGGCACTACTTCGTGCGCGACCCGAAGGTGATCCAGCGGCACCGCATGAGCATCGGCACCATCGTCGCCGACACGGCCCTGTCGGTGCGCTTTCTCACCGGCGGGCGACTCGGCACGATCGAGGAGAGTTTCATCGCGCGCCTGAAGCCGAAGGATCGCTTCATCTTCGCCGGCAAGGCGCTGGAGTTCGTGCGGGTGAAGGACCTGACCGCCTGGGTGCGGAAGGCGAAGAGCACGAGCGGCGCGGTGCCGAGTTGGCAGGGCTCACGCATGCCACTGTCCACCGAGTTGTCACTGGCCGTGCGTGACAAGCTCGAGGAGGCGCGCATCGGTCACTACGTGGAGCCCGAGATGCAGGCGGTGCGTGGCATCTTGCAGTTGCAGGCCGAGCGCGCGCTGATTCCGTCGCCGGACGAGCTGCTGATCGAACGGGTCGAGACGCGCGAGGGGCATCACCTCTTCATCTATCCGTTCGAAGGCCGGCTGGTGCACGAGGGGTTGGCGGCGCTGTGCGCATACCGCATCGCACAGCTTTCGCCGATCACCTTCACCTTCGCCTGCAACGACTACGGCTTCGAGCTGCTCTCGGCCGAGCCCGTGCCGATCGAGGAGGCGCTGGAGGCGGGGTTGTTCGGAACGGCGCACCTGCTGCACGACATCCTGCAGTCGCTGAACGCCGCTGAACTCGCGCGGCGGCAGTTTCGTGAGATTGCGCGCGTCGCGGGGCTGATCTTTCAGGGATTTCCTGGTCAGTCGAAGTCGATGAAGCAGGTGCAGGCGTCGAGCGGACTGCTGTACGACGTGTTCGCGAAGTACGACCCCGACAACCTCCTGCTGGCGCAGGCGCAGCGCGAGGTGCTCGAGCGGCAGCTCGAAGCGAGCCGGATCGGGACCACGCTGCGTCGGCTCGGGCAGAGTACGGTGCGATTGATCGACGTCGAGCGGCCGACCCCGTTGGCGTTTCCATTGCTGGTGGATCGGACGCGGGCGAAACTGAGCTCCGAGAAGCTGTCGGATCGGGTGAAGCGGATGACCGCGCAGGTCGAGCGCGGCGCGTAACGGTCGGTCACAGGTGGCGCGCCGCCGACATGATCGGAGCGCGCACGGCGCGTGCCACATCGGCACAGCCCGCCAATGTGTGCGCTCATGCCGAGCCGGCCACGGCGCACTGATCGGCGCCACGCGTGCGGCGTACACCTTCTGAGCAGTCGTAGCTTTCAGGAGCCAGTTTCGCCAGCGCGATGAGCGGGGGAGCGCCGGCGCCGACGTCTCCCCGATGGAGCACCTCTCGTGCTGTTCGAACCGTACACGCTGGGCGGGATCACGCTGCGCAATCGCATCGTGATGGCCCCGATGACGCGCAACCGCGCCACCGCGGAGCACACGCCGACGCCGATCATGGCCGCCTACTACACGCAGCGCGCCTCGATGGGCCTGCTGATCACGGAGGGCACGGCGCCGTCGGCCGACGGAGCCGGCTACGCGCGGATCCCCGGCTTGTACACACAGGAGCAGGTGGACGCGTGGCGTCCCGTCACCGAGGCGGTGCACGCGGCCGGCGGCGCGATTTTCGCCCAGTTGATGCACACCGGCCGGGCATCGCACGCGGCGAACATGCCAGCGGGCACGCGGATCGTGAGCGCAGCGGCGGTGGCGCTGCCCGAGCCGATGTATACCGATGCCGAGGGGATGCAGCCCGCGCCGGTGCCCCACGCATTGACCGGGGCGGAGATCGCGGTGGTGGTGCAGGAGTTTGCCGCCAGTGCAAAGCATGCCATCGCGGCCGGCTTCGACGGCATCGAGGTGCACGGCGCCAACGGCTACCTCCCCGAGCAGTTCCTGAACGCGAACCTCAACACCCGCACCGACGGCTACGGTGGCAGTGCCGACAACCGGAACCGCTTCGCGCTCGAAGTGACGACGGCCGTCGTGCAAGCGATCGGTGCGAACCGCGTCGGTTTCCGCATCTCGCCGCACGGTGCATTCAACGGCATGGGCACCTTCGACGGCGTGGACGCGCAGTTCCTCACGCTCGCGACGAAGCTCGGGGCGCTCAGCCTCGCCTACCTGCACCTCGTGAATCACGCGTCGATGGGCGCACCGGCGATGCCCGAGGCATTGCCGGCGCAGCTCAAGGCCGCGTTCGGCGGCACCTTCATCGCGTCGGGTGGCTTCACGGATGCCGTGCAGGCGGAGGCAGTACTCGTCAGCGAACAGGCCGACCTCGTTGCGTTCGGGCGACCGGCACTGGCGAACCCCGATCTCGTCGCGCGACTGCAGTCTGGTGCAGCACTGAACGCACCGGACTTCGCGACGTTCTACACGCCGGGCGAGCAGGGATACACCGACTACCCGGTACTCACGGTCTGAGTCCTCCGCCGTGCCGCGTGAGCGGCAGTAGATTTCGCAGCGTGACACGCCACATCACCCTCGCCGGCACCGACGTCGCGCTGCTGCCGGAGCGTGCGCTGTTCCTGCCCGTCACGCGCACCCTCATCGTCTCGGACCTGCACTGGGGCAAGGCCGCGACGTTCCGCTCGTTCGGCATCCCGGTACCACGCGGCACCACGCTGGCGGGGCTGGGCCGACTCGATGCCGTGGTCGCGCGCACGGGTGCCACGTCACTCTACGTCCTCGGCGACCTGCTGCATGCGCGCGCCGGAATGCAGCCAGCGACCGTTGCGGCCCTGCAGGTGTGGCGCGCGACGAGCGTGGCGCTCGACATCACGCTCGTCCGTGGCAATCACGACTATCACGCCGGCGATCCCCCGCCGTCACTTGGCATTGATTGCGTGGACGCCCCGTTTCACCTCGGACCGTTCGCGCTGCATCACCATCCCGTCAGTGATCCGTCAGGGTACGTGCTGGCGGGACATGTGCATCCCGTCGTACAGATCCGTGGGCGTGGGCGGCAGCGCCTGACACTGCCCTGCTTCGCGTTCGGGCCGGCGGGCGGTCTGCTGCCGGCCTTTGGTGAATTCACTGGCGGCGGTGTGATCGATCCACGCGACTATTCGCACACCTACGTCATCGCCGACGACGACGTGCTGCCGCTGGGGTCCACACTGGTGGCGCCTCCACCGCACGGGTCGACATGACCGACCGCACACCAGCACGATTCACCGTGCAGCCGTGCTCTTCTCCAGACGCCGCAACGACTCCTTGAAGTCGTCGTCGCGTGGATCCTTCGCGATCGCCTTCCGGTACGCGTCACGCGCCAGCGCCGTCTTCCCCTGTTTCTCGAAGACCTGTCCAAGACGCCACCAGGCGACGTCGTCCGATGGCTGCGTCACGTACATCGGGCCTGCGAGGTATGCGACCAGCGCGGCCTCACCGTCGGCCAGTTCCACGCCCAACACCGCCGCCAACTGGCCACGATGGAACAGAGCGGCACGATCAGTCGGCATCAGCGCCATGTAGCGGCGCAACGCATCGCGTGCGAGATCGGACCTTTTGAGGCGATACGAGAGATCATAGAGCGCAAACCAGGCCGGTGCACTGTCCGGCTGTGTCGTGACGAGGTGCCGGTAGATGGAATCGGCAGCCGCGTTGCGACCATCGGCCCGCTCGAAGTGACCGCGCAGCAACGCTCCGCGGTACGGGTGGTGTCGCTCCAGCCGTTGCAGCATGGCCGCGGCCTCGGATCGGCTGCCACCGAAAATCGAGGGCAGCAATCGACCAATCCAGGCCAACGGCTCCAGCACATCCGCACGGGTGGAGTCGCGCACGTACGCGCTCCTGAACGCGGCCTTTCCGCGACGCGCGGCACGAACCCGTGACGCGACGCCCTGACGGCTCCCGATCTGCAGTTCGGCCTGCCCGGTGAGCACCAGCGCGTCAGTCGAACCGTCCGGTTGCGCCGCGAGCACCATCAACGCCGACTCCGGTTGCACCCGCGCGAGCAGCGCCTGCACAGCCGTGGATTCCACGGCCGGCGCCTGGCGCACGGCCAGCAGCGCGCCGACCCCCACCAGCATCCCGAGCCGCGCGCCGGTCGTGCGCTGCGTGTTCGACCCGCTCCGGCGCAGGGGGTAGTCCTGCTCCACGCTGCGCCACGTATCGCTGATGGAACTCGCCACCACGCGTGCGGCGTCGGCATCGGCGGTGGTCGACAGCCGTCGCACGCTGGCCCAGAGCGCCTCGAGCTTCGCGCCCGCTTCGTCACGACGCGCGCTGATCAGCACCATGCGCTCCCGCGATCGCCTCAAGGCATCGCGTTGGTTCACCAGCAGCTCCACGGCCTCCGGATCGCCGGCCTCCGACTCGTGCAGCACGATCTCCGCCTCGAGTCGCTCGAGCTGTTCGCGCGGTGCCGCCTTTTCGAGCAGCGACAGTTCGCGCTCATGCGCAGTCATGGCGTCGAGCAGGCGTCGTGCCGCACTGGACGCGCCGTTCCCTGCCTCGCTGGCTGACGGTGGCAATGTCCCCGACGCGGCGAGGATCTGCGTCACGAACTCCTGGGGTGTCTTGGGGCGCCGGTCTGCGCCCTGCGGGCGGATCACCTGCTGAATCCGCGGATCGCGCCAGAAGGCGGAATCGGTGGGCTTGTACAGCAGGCGCTGGCGGTCCATGTACCCGAACTTGGTGCCCTTCGCGGCGCGGCGCACGTTCACCTGTGCCAGTAGCGTCACGAGAATCAGGCACAACAAAAAGAGGATCATGCAGACGAGCGGCACCAGCATGTCCAGCCGTACGATCCACTGCAGCGTGAAGAAGCTGTGCGGCGCCGGGATCATCTCCCGGATCGCGAGGCGCCGCGGGTCAGTCGCCCATGCCAGCAGCGGCCCTTCGCTGAGCAGGAGCGCATAGCAAATCAGCATCGTCGTTCGCGCCAATTTGACGGCAGTGGGCAACTGCTCGTACACGTCACCGGCGCGTCGCCACTGGCGAGGCCACCAGAGAAACCACCAGCGTGGCGGCAGCGTCGCCACGCGACGGATGGTGCCCCACTCGTACCCACGCTTCCGCGCCTCCTGCACCTTGAAGCCCTGCAACAGGAAGAGCAGCACTGGCAAGAGCCAGAGCAGCGTCGGGACCGAGAACAGCGTGCCACCACGCAGTGCAGCGCTCACGGCGAATACGGCACTGATCGCGATGGTCACGACGAAGTTCGCGGCGAGGTGCTGCAGTTCCGCCAGCTCGTACGTGAGCGACTCGTCATCGGATGCCGAACCGCCAACGGCCGTCCGCAGGCTGCGCCCGTCGCTGAAGCGCTTGGCCGGATCCTTCTCGAGGCACCGCATGACGGCGTCGCCCAGATCGGTCGGCACCGATGGCGCCAGCCCGGAAAGCGGTGGCGGCGTGGCCGAGACATGCTGCATCAGCAGTTCGCGGAAGCTGCGTCCCTCGAACGGCAGCCGACCGCTCAGCATCTGGTACGCCACGACACCCACCGAGTACAGGTCGCTGCGCCCGTCGATCGTGGGCTCGGCAGTGGCCTGCTCCGGTGACATGTAGTGCGGCGTACCCATCACCGAGCCCACCTGCGTCAGGTTCGTCCCCGACTGCAGCGTGTCCGCCCGGGCGATGCCGAAGTCGGTGAGCATCGCACGACCGGTGGTGTCGTCGATGAGGATGTTGTCCGGCTTGATGTCGCGGTGCACGATGCCCTGCTTGTGCGCATGGTCGAGCGCATCGGCCACCTGCGCCAGCATCGTGCGGGTGGTCTCGACATCGAGCATCGTCTCGCGGTCGATCCGCGAGCCCAGCGACTCGCCACGCACGTAGCCCATCACGAACCAGACCAGTCCGCGACGCTCACCAAACGCGTACAGCGGGACGATGCCAACGTGCTGCAGGCTCGCCACCGTCTTGGCCTCGCGCCGGAACCGCTCGAGCACGCCGGCATCGGCAGCGGCACCCGGCGGCAGTACCTTGATCGCGACCAGACGCTCGAGTGCGCGGTCGCGCGCGAGGTAGACGGCCCCCATGCCGCCGCGGCCGATCAAGCGGACGATCTCGTACTCGTCGCCGACGCCGTCGACCAGCGCGTCCCGCAACGGATCGCCCTGGACCTCCTCACTCGGTGCGGCGAGGGGTAGACTGCCTTCCATACACCTGTCCTGTGAAGCGAGTTCGCACTGGACGCCGCAGCCCGTGAATGCCGGCGGGCGACTGCTCAATGCTAGTGGGCTCTGCCTGAAGTTCGCAGTGCAGCCGCCCTCCGGCAGCACGGTCGCACCGGCGATAGCTTTCGCAAACGACCACCACGTTCCCACCCGCCGTCCACCGTCCGTGACCAACGTCCCCATTACCATCGCCCACGGCGATGGCATCGGCCCCGAGATCATGCGCGCCACGTTGCGCGTCCTCGACGCCGCAGGCGCCCGCCTCGCGCCGGAAACCATCGAGATCGGCGAAGCGGTGTACCATCGCGGACAGACTGCGGGCATCGAGCCATCGGCGTGGGAGAGCCTGCGACGCACCAAGGTGTTCCTGAAGTCGCCCATCACCACGCCCTCCGGCGGCGGCTTCAAGTCGCTCAACGTCACCGTACGCAAGACGCTCGGCCTGTATGCCAACGTGCGCCCGTGCGTGTCGTACGATCCGTACGTCGCCACGCATTTTCCCGGTGTCGACACGGTGATCGTGCGCGAGAACGAAGAAGATCTCTACGCCGGCATCGAGCATCGGCAGAGCGACGAGGTCTACCAGTGCCTCAAGCTCGTCTCGCGCCCCGGCTGCGAAAAAATCGTGCGCTATGCCTTCGAGTACGCGCGCGTGAACGGTCGCAAGCGCGTGACGTGCATGACGAAGGACAACATCATGAAGCTCACCGACGGGCTCTTTCACAAGGTGTTCGACGAGATCGCGCCGGAGTATCCGGGTATCGCCGCCGATCACATGATCATCGACATCGGTGCCGCACGGCTCGCCACGCGCCCGCAGACCTTCGATGTGATCGTCACGCTCAATCTCTACGGCGACATCATCTCCGACATTGCCGCGGAAGTGACGGGTTCCGTGGGGCTCGGCGGCTCGGCCAACATCGGCGATCAGTGCGCCATGTTCGAAGCCGTGCACGGCTCGGCGCCGGACATCGCGGGCAAGGGCATCGCCAATCCCAGTGGTCTGCTCCTCGCCGCCGTGATGATGCTGGTGCACATCGGGCAGGGCGAGGTGGCCGAGAAGATCCACAACGCGTGGTTGGCAACGCTGGAAGCGGGGGTGCACACGGGCGACATCTTTCACGAGAAGGTGTCGGAGGTGCAGGTGGGGACTGACGCCTTCACCGATGCCGTCATCGCGCGGCTTGGGCAGCGACCGGCGCGCTTCACGCCCGTCGAGTATGCCGGTGGCACGCCGGTTTCCGTCGCGGGTCGCATCTCGGTCACGCATCCCGCCGTCAAGACGCTCACCGGCGTCGACGTGTTCCTGCACTGGCGCGGTGCGCCGAACGCGCTCGGGCCGCAACTCGAGGCACTGAACGGCGACGGCCTGAAGCTCACGATGATCTCGAACCGCGGCGTCAAAGTCTATCCCGATGGCATGCCCGAGACGTTCTGCACCGATCATTGGCGTTGCCGCTTTCAGAGCACGACGACCAGCGGCACCGTGACATTGAGTCAGGTGCTGTCGGTGCTGATGCGGGTGGGCAACGCCGGCTTCGATTTCGTGAAGACCGAGCACTTGTATGCCTTTGACGGCGTGAGCGGTTTCTCGCTCGGCCAAGGGCAATAGGCGGTCGGCAACAGGCTGCCGGGTGGACGTCGGCGACGGTGCTGCTCCGCGCCGACACGATCCGGGGCGCGATGCGGTCAGGTGACCGGGACGACCCGCTGCGCCACCCGGCGCTACTGCACCCGCGGCAGCAGCGCGCGCGCGTGTCATCCGCCTGCGGATTCACCCGCCGTAGGTCACGCCGGGATATAGAATCGCCAGCGACCCGTTGAACAGCGGACTGAAGATGTAGCCGAACACCTGCCACGCCAGGAAATAGCCGACGAAATTCAGCGCCGGCGTGCGCCAGATCAGGTTCTGCCAGACCCGCCCCCTCTCGTCACCCACCAGGAGCGGAATCGCCGCACTGCCATCCATCGGCGGAAATGGCAACAGGTTGAACGCTGCCAGCAGCAGGTTCATCGAGAACATCGTGCCAAGGAAGAATGCGATCGCGGTCCACGCGCCGCCGTCCACGCCCGGCGTACCGACGATGTGGCCGAAGCTGATCGTGTTCGGCGGGCCGAACACGCCCACCATGTCACCGACCCGGATCGCGATGCCGGCGATGAGCATCAGGATCAGGTTCGCAGCCGGCCCGGCGAGCGCCATCCACGCCGAGCGGCGCGGGTAGCGTTGTGCCCACTGTGGGTCGTACGGAGCGCTCGCGAATCCGATCGGGAAGCCGATGCTCAGCGCGGTGAGCAGCGGCAGCAGCACCATGCCGAACGGCTCGCGCCGGATGTGCGGGATGGGGTCGAGCGTGACCTGACCGCCGTGATACGCGGTCAGGTCTCCGCCCAGCTTGGCTGCCCAGGCATGGGCGGCCTCGTGCAGCGTCGTCGAGAAGAGGAAAACGACGTAGAACGTGAGTCCTTCACCGATCTTGTTCATTCAGCGCGGGTTGAGTGGTGCATCACGCTGAAAGTTAGTCCGGATCGGCCGCTCAGCGACCACCACCCGCCGCTGCCGCCGCAGCGGGTGCAGTGGGCGGCGCTGCCTTCGTGCCCTGCAGCCAGTAGCCGAACCACTGCCGCAGCCGGCCGAGTCGGTCCACCAGCAGCCACGGCTCGCCGGCGCGCGAGAGTTCGTGCGTGGCGCGCGGGTACCGGACGAACTCCGCCGGCACCCCCAGCTTCTTCAGCGACGTATACCACATCTCGGCGCTGCCCATGGCCGTGCGGAAGTCCTCCTCGCTCTGCACCAGCAGCATCGGGGTGCGGACCTTCTTCACGTAACGGATCGGCGACAGGCGGTCGTACAACGGCTGGTTGTCCCATGGCTTGCCGTAGAACTCGTATTCCGTGAGCCCCTGCACGTCGCTGGCGCCGTACCAGTACGTCCAGTCGGTGATCGTGCGATCAGTCTGGATCGCCGCGAAACGCGTGGTTTTCGTGGCGATCCAGGTGGTCATGAAGCCGCCGTAGCTGCCACCACTGGCGCCGATCTTCGTGCTGTCCACGTCAGGGCGCTTGACGATGATGTCCACCGACTTCATCAGGTCCTCGTAGTCCTCCATGCCCCAGCGACCGCGCGTGCTGTAGGTGAACTCCGCACCGTAGCCGCTCGAGCCACGCGGATTCGTGAAGAGCACCATGATTCCCTGCGCGGCGAGGTTCTGGAATTCGTCGAACCATCCCTCCCCATACTGCGAGTGTGGCCCGCCGTGGATGTAGAGCACCACCGGGTACTTCCTCGATGGATCATACCCGAACGGCTTCATCAGCCACGCCTCGATCTCCACGTTGCCGACGCTGCGATAGGTGAATCGCTCGGCATCGCTCCACGCAATCTCGCCGTTGAGCGCGTCGTTGAAGTGCGTGACCTGCCTTTCGTTGCCGCCCATGCCGTCGGAGACGAAGAGCTCCGTCGGCGCGGTCAGCGACGTGACGACGTACGCCATCACGGAGGCCTTGTCATCGAGCGACGGGTTCGTGGCGCGACGGCGTCCACCCACGAGCTCCTTCGGGGCGCCTCCGGCCATGTCGGCGTCGAGGATCGCGGCGCGGCCGCCGATCGACGCGGTGAAACGGATCGCACCGGTGCCGAGCCAGGTGATGCTCTCCGGCTCGTACTGCCACGTGCCGAGGAGGTTGCGTGGCGTGCCCCCGGTGGCATCGACGACATAGATGCGCGCCGACTTCGCGCGCGCGGGACGACCGATGAACGCCAGCTGGCGGCTGTCCTTCGACCACTCGAGATCCGACTCGCCGCCCATCCAGTCGGCCACCTTCCTCGGCGCGCCGCCGGCCACCGGCATCACGTAGATGTCGCTGTCGTTGCGATTGGCCTCGTCGCGCGCCTTGTCGTACGGCAGCTTTTCCAGGGAATCGCGCTCGGCCGTGACGGCGCTGTCGGCGCGCAGGCGTGCATCGGCGACGAAGGCGATCCACTGGCCGTCGGGCGAGACGACCGGCGAGCGGTGTGAGTACGCGCCGCGGGTGAGTTGCACCTTGGTCGTATCGCCGAAGGCCTGCCGCCACACCTGCGCGGGCCGGTACGTGCGGGCGGTGCGGCGGCTGGCGACGAAGTTGCGGTCGTTGGACTTGTACGGCATGTCCACGAAGTGACGCCCATCGAAGCGCGCGGGGTCGGCGGGCATCGTGATCGCGTCGAACGGCGGGCGGGCGAGTGCGCCCATGCGGGCGAACACGTCGCGGGCAGCGGGCGTGGTGTCCATCGGCACCGGCTCGGCAAAGACGGCGAACTGGCCGCTGGTGGGGATCGTGCCTGATGGGAGCGTCGGCAGCTGCATCGCCTCACCGCTCGGCGCGTCGGCGCGGATCACCCAGGTATTGCCCTTGCCCTGCGGTCGCGTGGAGTTGAAGAGCAGGTGCGTGCCGTCGGGACTCCAGCGCGGGCTGCTGCTTTCGTAACCGGGCGAGGTCCAGCGTTGCGGTGCGCTGCCGTCGAGCGCGGCGACCCAGATCTCCTGATGACGCTTGTTCTCCGCCTCCCGGACGGTCATCACCGTGAACGCCACGCGCTTGCCGTCGGGGCTGACGGCGGGCTGGCTGACGGTGGTGACGCGGTACCAGTCGCGGAGCGTCATGGCGCGTGGTGCCGCCTGGGCGTGGATGGCTCCGGCGGCGCCGGCGCTGGCGAGCAGCACGCGGCGGAGGGCGGAGGATGTGACGAGAGACATGGCTCGACGGTTGAGCGGTGACGCGGCGCCGGTGCGCCACGGAGGTATGCGCTGAGTGTACGGCCCGACCCGGTGACGCGCTGGCGCGCCCTCTCAGCTCGCCAGACGCACCCCCGAATCGAACAGCGCCACCGCCGCCCCGGCCGGAGCGCGGATGACGGCGTAGGCTGCCGTCCCGCCCGAGCTCCGCGGTTCGACCAGCACGCTGCCGCCGCCGGCGGTGCAGGGGGCGAGACTCGCGTCCAGGTCGGCGACGGTGATGTAGATCATCCAGGTGGCCGGCAGGTCGGCGTTGTTGCCGCGGGCGTGACAGATGCCGGCCACGCCGTCGTCACCGCCGGGGACGGTCATGACGTCATCGTCGTAGTCGCCCATGGAGAGCGGCATGACGTTCCAGCCGGCCACGCTGGCGTAGAAGGCGCTGACGGCCGTGGCATCGGGCACGGTGAGGTCGGTCCACCCGATGGTGCCGATGGCGGGGGCAGTGGGGTCATGACGATCCTCGGGAACGGCTGCGGCCCGTGCCGCGGGCCACAGCGTGATCGGGCGGCCGGCGTCGCGGGATATCGTGACAGTGATACCGCGACAGTGATGCCGCAGATAGAAGCGCCGTGAATCGCGGGCGGGCATCACTCCGGCGACATTGCAGTTGCGTCGTCGGCGCACCGTGTCATCATCACGATCCCCGCCCGCATGCCTGCACCCTCCCGCGCCACCGTCCGTGCCGGCGCCCTCGCCTGGGTGATCGCCGTGCAGTTCTTCGTCACGCAGGGCATCGTCGCCACCGCCTGGACGCGGCAGTTCAGCCTGAAGACGGACTATATCAGCGACCTTGGCAACACCGTCTGCGGTGCCTATCCGGCCGGCAGCGCGCACCTGGTGTGTTCACCATGGCACCTCGCCATGAACACGTCGTTCATGGTGCTGGGCATCACCATGATCCTCGGTGCGCTGCTCACGCGTGCGGCCTTCCCCAGCGGCTGGGTGCGCGCACTGGCGGTGCTGCTGTTCGCACTGGCCGGTGTCGGCGTGTTCGTCGTCGGTGTCTACCCGGAGAACACCGACAATGCGCGCCATGTGCTTGGCGCAGGCCTGAACTTCGTGGCGG
>Ga0105045_10000639_pt1 | contig 26388 bp, 23 predicted proteins | sample MAT02_FD_78089 | JGI IMG/M metagenome (GOLD analysis project Ga0105045, IMG submission 78089) | Freshwater microbial communities from Lake Fryxell liftoff mats and glacier meltwater in Antarctica - MAT-02 (megahit assembly) | ecosystem: Environmental > Aquatic > Freshwater > Ice > Liftoff... | reverse complement strand
GCAATTCAACTATTAACTCCCATGAGCGTCAAAACGATAGATCTACATTCTGCATGGTCCCGATGCTCGCACAGATAGATCCCCTGCCAGGTCCCCAAGCAGAGTGCACCGTCCGAAATCGGAATGGACAAGGAACATCCCATCAGCGAGGACTTTATGTGAGCTGGCATGTCATCCGAGCCTTCAAGGGTGTGAACATACGACAGATTATCAGGCACTAAATGATTGAGCGCCAACTCCATATCCATTCTTACATCTGGGTCGGCGTTTTCGTTAATGCTCAGACTGGCGGAAGTATGTTGAATGAAGACATGCAGTACCCCAACTCGCAGTTTGGATAGCGTTTCGAGTTCTCGCAATACTTGTGAAGTGATGAGATGGCATCCTCTAGGCATGGGACGGATCACGATCGTCTTTTGGAACCACTGCATGGTGCATAAACCTCGGATTGGCTTTGGTTGGTGATTGGATTGGCTTGGGTCAGATGTTAGTAATCCAAGGGCCGCGCTTCGACCAAAATTTTGCTTAATGGCTAGCATATAGTCGATATTGTGAGCCTCTTGACGGACGCGCCTTAGTTCGCATACTTCGTGCATGTAAGAGTTGACTTCTCCGTATCGCCAACACAGGAACTAGGGCATATCGAATGCGTCGCGCGAAAATTACCATCATTGGTGCTGGAAATGTAGGTTCAACTTGCGCTCACTGGTGTGCTGCAGCCGAACTTGGTGACGTCGTTCTACTCGATGTTCCACAAACTGAGAATATGCCCAAGGGTAAGGCTTTGGACTTGATGCAAGCGTCGCCCATCATGGGATTCGATAGCAAGCTTGTTGGCTCAACCGACTACGCTGATACGATAAAGAGCGATGTCGTGGTGATCACCGCTGGTATCGCTCGTAAGCCAGGTATGAGCCGCGATGATCTTCTGAGCACGAATGCCAAAATCGTCACTAGCGTCGCACAGCAAGTGAAGGCCACTAGTCCCGATGCAGTGGTAATCGTCGTCAGCAATCCGTTGGACGCAATGGTGCAAAGAGCTTTTCAAGTCCTTGACTTCCCATCCAATCGTGTCATCGGGCAAGCAGGTGTTTTGGACACGGCTCGATTTCGCGCCTTTCTGGCGATGGAACTCAACGTCAGCGTCGAAGATATCTCGGCAATGCTCATGGGTGGACACGGCGATACGATGGTACCGATCGCCAGCTGCACGTCGGTCGGTGGTATTCCCGTTACGCAACTCATCAAACCAGAGCGGCTAGCAGAAATCGTTCAACGAACGCGCGATGGAGGTGCAGAGATTGTTTCGTTGCTGAAGACTGGTTCTGCTTACTATGCCCCTGCAGCAGCCACAGCGCAGATGGTCGAAGCCATCGTACGCGATAAAAAACGACTGCTGCCCGTCGCCGCACTTTGCAACTCAGAATACGGTGTGGGTGGCTACTATGTCGGCGTTCCGGTTATTCTCGGTAGTAAAGGTGTAGAGAAAATCATTGAACTGTCGCTTACTGACTCGGAAAAAGCCGCATTCCAAAAAAGCGTCGATGCGGTCAAATCGCTCGTAGCATCCATGGGACAACTCCTGGCTGCATCATAGTCCTGCAGAGCATTATCGAAAACATGCGATGAAGCTTTGAATGACAGCATTTCTAGCTGAATAGTGGCTCACCAAAAACTTGTTTGGTGCGCCATTGACTTACTACTAGGGGCCTCAATACAACCTGGATTATTGCGTTGTCCACGGCAAGCCAACTCGTCTCCCTTACGCTCCCATCGGCTGAACAGGAATCCTTGAATGAGTCGTCTCACGATGCTTCCGGAATCGATTGGTACTACCACACGAACCCACTCCCAAGCATCACGATGCCGGCCATTCGAAGAGACCTTTGTCAAACTAGAGTTCCCCCATCGTCTCTTTGTTCCTGAGCATTATGAGCCAAGCTATGATTACCCAATCGTCGTTTGGCTGCATAGCGACGCAAGCTGCGAGCTAGAGCTAGACGACGTGATGATGTCGTTAAGCTCGCGCAACTACATTGCTGTCGCTCCGAGAGCGAATGTGAAGTGCCGAGGAAATGGACGACGCTATCGATGGGGTAAATCTATCACTGACTGTGCAGTCGCAGAAGATCTCGTGTGGGACAGTGTGCAAGCGGTTGCCGACAGTTTGTCGGTCAATTCGAGCAAGATATTCGTCGCAGGTTTTGGCGGTGGCGGCACCATGGCTCAATGGATTGGTCTGAAATACGCGAAGCAGATAGCCGGAGTTGTTTCGTTGAGCGGATCGTTTCCTGCGGCACCGCGAGTCCTTTCCAATTGGAAACACGCAAAAAGTCTCAAAGTCCTGTTTGCCCAACGACAGGGATCGACACTGTGCTCTGAAAACGAACTGGTTCGAGCCATCAAAACCACTCATCAATCTGGATTGGACTACAAATTCTGGCAATTGCGATCCGAACTCGAGGAATGTTTAGAGGCCAACGATCTTGATTCAACGATGCTAGACGCCGCCAATCGATTTATGATGAGCATCGTTACGGACACGGAATTGAATCTGTCGCCTAAATCAAACTGCGAGAGCGAATGCGTTGAGTTCGGCTTCAACTGATGAATCTCAATGAAGTGCTCATTGAGTTCAATGATGTGAGCATCGAACGTGGAACCACTCGAATTTTAGACCACGTTAACTTGAGCGTTCCACAGTCGCAGCATGTTGCGATCGTAGGTCCGAATGGCTCTGGCAAATCTACGCTGCTCAAGCTGCTAATGAAACTCTTGTATCCATCGGTCGTCGACGGACGAGCGGGAACCGTCCATATCTTGGGCAAAGTAGAATGGAATGTCTGGGAACTCCGGACTAGCCTTGGTTTTGTCAGCTCCGAGATTGACCACCACTTTTGCATGGGCCGGTCCGCGAGGCTCAATGCAATGCAATCGACCCTTTCTGGTTTTTACTCTGCAGAGCTTGAGCCGTCTGCGGATTCGATCACGGATTCGATGGTCTCAGAAGCCAAACGGCTTCTTGACTTGTTTCGAATGGACAGCAAATCCACCAAGCAGGTCGGAAACATGTCCACAGGTGAACGTCGCCGAGTGCTCCTCACGCGAGCCTTAACGACACGCCCCATGGCGATTGTTCTCGATGAGCCCACTACTGGATTAGACATCCGTGCACGAGCCGAGCTGCTGGGCATTTTGAATGTACTGGCCTGCGATGGCACCCAGATTGTTTTGGTCACTCATCATCTCGAGGAAATCCTGCCTTGCATCCATCGCACGATTCTCCTGAAGGGGGGCAAGCTTTTTCGAGATGGCGAAACGCAAGCCGCGTTGACCGAAGAATTGATTAGCGAATTGTTTGATACTCCAATCCGAATGGATCGCAATCCCCAGGGCTACTTTCAATCATGGATCGAATAGTTTCGATCAACTACTTACAACGTCAATGGTCTTGATCGCAGATATGGGCGATGGCCGACAAGTTAGAAAGCGCCATCTCCGACTTATCTTCATCAAGGTTACTCAATGCGGCGGAGACAAGGTCTTGCTGTCTCCTTCGAAACGGAACAGCATCGCCAGAAGTTGGTGATCTGGGCACGAGTTGCGAAACCACCGCACTCATCAATTCTTTTAGACCAGCTCCGGTGACGCTGCTCGTTTTGACTCGACAGATCAACGAATCGGGTATGCTAATAGCGGGACCAACATTCAACGATGGATCGGTATGAATCAAGTCCGACTTGGTTTGGGCTACGACGACTTGGCCCGAACAACTCGAGAGAATCTGGTCATGTGTCTCTGTCCAGCCAGTCCGCGGATCTACTAGGAGAATCATGCAATCGGCCGACGCAACACAGTTCAATGTGAGTTCGATTCCGGTGGCTTCGATGGAATCGGTTGCGTTTCTTATTCCTGCGCTGTCAATGAGTTCGACGGGCCAGCCTTCAAAGCTCGAGCGTTCTGCGAGCAAGTCGCGGGTAGTGCCAGCTTGTTCATGGACAATAGCTCGCGTGTAACCAAGCAGCAGATTGAGCAAGCTGCTCTTTCCGGCGTTAGGAGGCCCAGCAAGCACCACGAGCCATGGTTCGATGAGATGGCAACCGAAGAGCGATCGATCGTATAACGTAGTTAGTCTCGATCTTGCTTGACCAATGTCCCCTTCGATCAGCATCGAACCGATCTCGTCGAGTTCGCGACCCAATGCCCCTCGAAATTGATCTAGCAGTATGGCTGTCGTCTTTAGCGTGGAGGCACGAATTAAATCCTCACGAGCTTCCAGTAGGATCGCATCGTTTGTCTTGTTAAGTCGTTCAGGAAGATTTTGTTCGATCGCTCCCAACGATACAAAACGACGCAACAAAGTCTCGGAGGCAACCCGCCCTCCATGACAGTGCAGTTCAACACGCTGTTCCCCCGTGCGACAAACGACGATGGATTCGCCCCGAGCGCGATCATCGACTTGCGTATAACCATAGCGAATCGCGTTGATCTCAAGTTTCAATCCACCTCGATGGGGTCGCCAGCAACGGCTTACCCATTCGAGCGCCATGGGCCCATCGACTTCCAAAACTGCGATTGCAGCAGGAACATTAGACGTCAGTCTTAAAGCCATGGTTGGGCTGTTGTGATCCGTGGCGAACGCCAAACGATTTCCCTTCATTTAGTTTACAGAAAGATCAATTGCTCTTTGGTGCAACGAACTGCTTTGCCTCGAGCCAACGACGGCACGCATTGGACCAATCGGAAGTCCCTGGAGTAGTCTTTGCAAGACCTAGACCATGTTTGCCCTTCTCGTAGACATGTAGCTCACCTGGAACTCCCTCACGAATCATAGCCGCATAAAACGCGACGGCGTTCTGAGGGGGTACGACTTTATCTTCAAGCGTGTGGAAAAGAAATGTAGGAGGGGTATCTTTGGTGACATTCAAGTCGCTTTGAAACGACTCAAGCAACTTGGGATCTGGCGATGGTCCCAAGAGATTTTTCTCGCTTCCTTTGTGAGTTGCCGGTTGGCCGAAGAGGATAACGGGATAGGCCAAAATTCCGTAATCGGGCCTGGACGATTGTCGAGCGATGGGATCAGCACTTTTGGAATCGCCCGCGTCGAACTTGGTTAATACCGTAGAAGCTAAATGCCCACCCGCGGAGAACCCCAAAATCCCAACACGGCTGGCGTCGATATTCCATTCGCTTGCTTTGGCTCGAGTGGTTCGAATGGCCTGCTGTGCATCCTGAAGAGGAGCGGGATGCCCGTACCCTTTCCCACGATGTCGATAATCGCAAATGATGGCAGCGAGCCCCATGTCATTCGCCCAAGCAGCCATTTCATGTCCTTCGTGCCCCATGGCAAGACCTCCGTAACCGCCACCCGGACAAATCACTAAGGCACCCCTAGGTATCTCGCTTGCGGGCAATCGAACCATCAACATCGGGATGTCCTTAAGTTCTATGCCGTTTGCCCCGGGCGCACCATTCTCCCAGAGAGGAATATCAAATGATTTTGGCTCGCCGGCAATCGACAGCGCTCCCCAAAGGAGAGTAGCCATCACCACGATCGTTACCGCCGCCATTACCGCAGTCGTCATCCAGGAAAGATTGATTCGAAACATGTTCAACCCGAGACAAAGTTCATTAGGATTAAGTCAATACAGCCCCCAATTCTAATCAAAATTAGAATCGCGAGTGGCGCGATGGATCCAAGCCGGCTAAAAAGATGCGTTAAGGGCAAATCTAGCGGCGACCGGTAGTGGAAAGAGGTAGAGAGGTTTGATTCGCGTCTTGGGATTCTTCCGGGAGATAGGGGCGCGTCAATAGTCCAATCGCCTGCGTTGGGATAATCATTTCGGTCTTGAGGTCTGCGATCTCAGCACGTATCTCACCTCTCGTTTCAAAATGCATTCGCACAGAGCGTTCCTCGGTTACGAATCGAATTAAACTAAACCGACGCCATGCGTACTGGGACGGATCAGCGAAAGAAATCAACTGTCCAAGTGACTCACCCCCAATACTATCGCAAACAAGCAACCCACTTTGCGTTTCACCCGCCGGCGATTGGATGCGAACGAGTCCCTCTATATGAATCATGGCACCTCCCGGCGCGGTGACAGGTGGTGAAGTGACGCGCATGACGGCTCCTCCATATCCAGTTGGAATGGGTTGGTTGTTTAGGGGGCGGGTGGCAAGAAGTAAAGTAGGGTTTCCGTCTGGTCCCTTGGCTCCAATGCTGCAGTCGCTCTCAATGTTTTGCGTCAGCCGTCGATCGACTTGCCAATTGGATTGATAGAACTGATCCAGATCTCGAAAGGGGACGCCAGGGACGGGCAATGATTGCCAACCTCTGCCCGCCAGCAATCGATTCATCTCCCAATGGAGCGGCAACGACAATGGGGACGCAACAAGCGGACTACTTTGAAACGCTCCAAACTGAGCAGCAGCCTCATCCCAAGACCTTCGTACAACACGTTGTGCCGCTAACAGTGCTTGATCAGAGTTCTTTAATGCCTCAGTTACATTGGAACGTGCAAGCAAGCCCATCGAAAGGCGATGCGACGATTCGGCATCACGGATCTCTTCCCAACGCGAGTCACCCTGAGGTATCTGCTGCGATATCAAGAGCATTTCGCCAGTTTGCAAAACCTGCTGCGTGATATCGAGTCGAGAAGAAACCAGTCCAGGCCTTAAGCGCGCGAGTTGCTCAGTCAGATAAGCGTTGGGGAACGCATCGACCGTGGTCACGATTTGCTCGACGATACCTGGTTTGTCGATCGAGACAAGCATGCCATTGGTTGTTTGCACTGGACGTAGTAACTCCATTACACCGTGAGTGATGCGGAACGCTTTGCGTAACTGGCCCGACGACGGTAACGTGACTTGGATGCGTTCCCTGGTGGGTGCCGTTGAGCAGATTTGGTCCATGGGACCCGATGCGATGATGATCGCCAATTGACTATTGGGCGTTTCCAGAACCGTTGCCGTGTGATTCGCAGAATCGGTTGAAACACTTCGCCAACTCGATTGCGCTGCCTGAATCCAAGGCATCATGAGTTCTATCTCTCGATTGATTCCCGCATAGCTCTCGCTCCGCATGAGTGACGTGGGATCACCTGAATCAAGTGCCGATCCAGACCGAAAGATAAAGCCACGGGCACCTTGCATCAAGCTGCGATAAAACTGCAATCGAATCTGAAGCAAATCATAATCGCCTGGCGTACGATCTGCGCCACCGACGATTCTCGTTGCGAGCGATTTTTGTACCATCCACTCATCTGGCATTTGAGTGACAATCGAAGTCAACGGAATCGATCGACCGACGAGGGGAAGGAGTTCCGATCGCATGATGTTTGCTGCTTCGCTTGCCGAACGTACGCGTGTCGACAAAGGTTGTGGAACCGCCAGCAAATCACTCAATCGACTATAAGGTCCGTACATCTCCATCGCTTCACCAACGGTTGGGCGAGTCAAAGACGGAGGAAACCTCGCAACCCGCGATGCAAGGCTTCGAGTTTGCGGCAAGTGCGATTGATCGCGAGTCCATCCGATCCACCATCCTTGGACATGCCGATACTCATGGGCAATCGATTCGGTTGGAACTAAATCCGGTGGACGCCCAATGACTCCCATCTGCGATCGTTTCGATTGTTCGACGATCAATGGGTCCGTTGGATTGTTGGTAATGATGGCAGTGAAGCCGAGCGATTTCAAGTAATCTAAACTCTCGCCCCGATGCATAATCCACCTGGGTACGGTGGCTTGCAAGTTCTTGAGTTGTTCGGGAACGGAAAGGGGCGACTTTCCTTGAAGTCCGTCCGCGTCGAAATCTCGGCTTATGTCGGATGCAAGCGGAGCCACCATCCCTTCCACTTGCAAGTCATCCACTTTTAGTTTGATCGTGCCGGGATCGGAGTAAATGCTCAGCAGCACTGCGTCCACGTATGCGTCCCGCAGGTCGATGCTCGGCCCGAGCTTGGACCTCAGGTAGATAATGCGATCCTCCAATTGCTTGTCAACCAATCCAATTTCCGAGGTCGACCAACGCCCCCCACCTTCAGTCGGCGTACCGAAGAGAACTTCTGCAATCGGATTTTGCGCGACCGGGTTCGCGCTTCGCGGGAAGATGACTCGGAATGCGATCCGCAGACCGCTTTGGGCGGAGAAAATCCGAATCGATGCTTTTAGATCTTCAATCACAGCGCAAGGTTCGATCGGGTACATTAAATAGACTTCGCTACCCGTTCGAAATGACGCTTGAATGGTTTCTTCACCGGGTTCTGTTTTTCGGAACTCGGCTAGTTGAGCCCCAGCATCGCTTTTCCACAGACGGAACTTCTGTCTGGGGTCATCGAAGGAGTCATAGACTTGTGCGCACGCGATTGGCTGATGGGCGAGGATGCTCAGTACGACGAAAAGAAGGGTGGTCCAACGAAAACCTTGCCCAGTTGCGTTAAACGGGCAAAGGGTTGACTTTTCGCAACAAAACGCGAATGAATAGTGGAGAAAAAGAAACACAGGATGGAACCTAACATGCTAGATCGTAAGTCTTGGTTGTAGCATGACTTACAGCACGATTCCAGGCCGTTTGATGTTGCAAAAATCCCACAGACCTGGAGGGATAGAGAAACTGCAACGAAAACGTCGACTTTCCTAAGTCCTTGACTAGCATGGGTTTACCGTCCATGTTAATGGGCTTGGAGAGATTGTCGGCACGATAGCTGCATTTCTTTAATTTCGTAATCGCCCGCTAAATACCGTCAGAATATCACCAATCGTTACCTTGAGGAGCCTCAATATGAGCCACGCAGCCCAATCGACCGAAAATCTCCTGAACGACACACCTAGCGAACTAGTCGATTTGCAAAAAGTGATCGAAATGCTGCCCCCAGCACAACGATTGACGATTCAGCCTGCGTTTCAACGCGTTGTCGAGAGCACTAATCGCCGTCGAAAAATTTTGCAATTGGTACAAGACTCCATCGGCCAACTTCGATTGGACATGAAGTACTTGGTATTTGACTTGGAAGCAACGCGGCGGGAGCGAGACGCATACCAACGACAGATCCAGGAAATGATGGGCGAACAAGGCGAAACGGACGGAACGACACCTGACGAAAGCCAAGATTAGTCCTAGTGCGTCGGCCAAACTTAAAAACGTGGGTTGGCAAACTTAGTAGCACGACGCTCCGCCGTTGTGATTCCTACGACATTCCGACGACTCGGAGCGTCGCACAACAAAGGGAATGCCCAAAATTGAGACTTGAAGACGCACTAGAAAGCGGACTGACTTAGGAAAACAACAGTAGCAATCCCAAGGCGTAGTTCTTCAAAAAACCGGATTCATTCGCTTGTGTAGATTGGGTCAAGAAAGTCGCCACTTTCCGATCCAAAACCCTTCCGACAGTACAAAGCGAAGTGCATCCTGGCAACTAACGGGCGAGTCGATTTGAGCAAAAAAGCCTGAATCGACTCGCCTGTTTGTTTAATGATTTGCTTGCCGAGTAGATTTGACTTAGTCTAGTACTGAAATTCAGAATGACTTTTCTTCCCGCTACACTCTACGTCGGTTAGACGCTTCGATGGAATTTACGCCAAGGTTATTAACGCAACGTGTCATCGACTTGGAGCTGGCAAGTTCAGAACAGATCGACCGTTTTTGGGGCGAGCTCCGGACGAGCGATGTCAAACTCGAAGACGTCAAGAATCTTCTGCTACGAAAAGGTATCCTTACCAATTTTCAGTTGGACCGATTGCTGACCGGTGAGAGGCTTGGGTTCTATTATGGATCATACCGCGTTTTGTACATGATCGGGGCTGGAACCTTTGCCCGCGTTTTCCGATGTGTCCATCGGGATACAGGACGTGTGGTTGCGGTCAAAGTATTGCGTCGCCGGCACCGCGACCAAGTTGCGTCGGTTGAGCAGTTTCTTCGTGAAGGCCGAATGGGGTTGCAACTTCGTCACCCCAACATTGTTACGATTCACGAAATTGAAAATGACCCTCGGTCGCCGTACTTGGTCATGGAGTTCGTTGAGGGAGAGACATTGCGCGAAATCCTCAAGATTCGCGGAAGCTTCGGTGCGGCCGATTCCTTGAATATATTGCAAGACATTTGTGCGGGTCTTGATTTTGCTTATTCCAAAGGGATATCACACCGCGACCTAAAGCTAACCAACGTCTTGGTTCATTCGAGCGGACGATGCAAGCTAGTGGACTTTGGCTTGGCGGCACTAGCAGACGTTTCTTCTCCCGAAGCGATTGCGGATTGTCCGAGTGCACGAGCGATTGATTATGCTGCGCTCGAACGTGGCACTGGTGTTCGGAAAGGCGATCTTCGAAGCGATATCTTTTTCGCGGGAGTCGTCTTTTACAACGTGGTTTGCGGAAAGTCGGCCTTGTTTGAAACACGCGACCGAATGCAGAGATTGAACGTTTCTCGCTTTACCGAGTTCCCTTCGTTGAGTGAGCAGATCCAAGGTCTGCCCGACCAGATTTACGCTATCTGCAATAAGGCCCTGGAGTTCAATCCCGAGAATCGGTACCAAACTCCCGGAGCCATGTTGAACGATGTCCAAGCTGCCATCAAGAGATTGGAAAATCCTGACGGGGAAACTCGCGAAAAGAAAACCTCACAGCACTCCATTGCTGCCGTTGATGAAGAAGAAGCCAAAGAGGGACAAGGCAAGACACTGATCGTTGTCGAGAGCAAGCAGGAGCTGCAAAACATACTTCGAGAGAAACTCAAAAAACGGGGCTATCGTGTTTTGATTTTCGGTGACCCTGAGAGAGCACTTAGCAAGTTCTCAGCAGATGAAAGCGACCCAGCCGATTGCGTTGTCCTTTGTGCTCCCGACCTCGGGAACCTCGCTTTGGAAGCGTTCAATTTACTTACCGAACAAGAACATACGAAACATATTCCAGTAGTAATGCTAGTCGATCCCAAGCAGCAGCATATCATTCGCGGCGCCAGAACCGGTCCTCATCACGTATTGATACCCATGCCTCTCAAGGTACGTGAACTCAGGCAAGCATTGGTCAAACTAACCAAGAAATTGCCAACGACGTAACGATTCAGCTGTAGGCCTTTATTTTGTTTCGGCAGCATCGCGGTTTTTGCGTGCGCGTTCGACACGTTCTTTTTGCTTTACTATCTCCGCGTCGAGTTCAGAAAGCTTTTGCTTCAATTCTTGGGGGTAGTCAGCGAGCGCCGGCTGTGCATTAGTCGATTTCCGTGCTTGCTCTAAAGCCTTTGCCTGCCCTTCGGCCGCAGCCACCGCCAAATCCAAGGCGTCATTCGGGCTGCTCGGAGTGTTCGGCTTGCCTATCGATTCGAGTGAACCTAACGCGGATTTGAAGGCATCTAATTGGGCTTTCTCCGCATGCTCGGCAAGGAGCTTCTTTCGCTTTTCTTCAAGATTATCCAACGTCTCTACTTCTGCGTTATAGGTTACGAGCAAGTCCGCGTAAGACGATTTTTTCGTGATGGTTATCTCGGCAGGCTCACAGCCAAATCCACAAATCACCGAGAGGCCTATAAATATTCTGATCGTATTAAAGTTTCGCATACATTCGCTTCCTGGGTTGTGGTGTCGCTCGCAGAATACAAGCTGTTGCTCGATAGGACGTCGGCATTGTAGTCGATCCGAGCCGTTCGTTGGGCAGCCGACGAACACCATGTCAATGATGCATACCTGAAGCTTACTTAATTTTGGCAAACAAGTGCTCCCAAGGGACTCTAGATATTGACGGCGATAATTCCCTCGGTCCCCTAGATGTACTCCAAGTCATCAATCGAATCAATTCTGGCACCGCGAATCGTGGCGGCGGCGAAGGGAAGCAGATTGAGGCTACCGACCAACTATTCTCAACGAATGCTTTCTATTCAGAATTTGAAGAGTGGTGGACTCGTGGGCAATCGCGGACACAAAGCAACTCACTGCGATCGAACCGCAAGTGAACTCGCACTAACCGCTATTGAATGAAAAATCTTTTCAAACTGCCGATGACAAAAAGTCGCTTGTTCCTACAATATTGATAAATAGTTTGTGAAAACTTTCACAAAGTCGCTGTCCGCAGGATTTGGCCGTGGCAAATTACTTACCAATATTGATCTATCTCATCGCGGTCATCGGCTTTGCGGCTGTGTCGCTCATACTTCCGCACTTAGTTGCTCCCCGAAAAAGGACGAAAGTTAAGGGTGCTCCTTATGAGTCAGGTATGGACCCGATTGGAGATGCCCGAAAACCGTTCGACATTAAGTTCTATTTGATAGCAATTTTGTTTTTGGTTTTCGACGTCGAACTTTTGTTTGTATACCCGTGGGCAGTCTCGCTGCTGGCACCAGATGGTGTGCCTCTAGCATTCCGCCCGGCAGTTTTAGTTGTGCTTCTCGTTTTGATTGCGACTTTGGCTCTGGCCTACGTGGTTGCATATCGCAAAGGAGTTTTTGATTGGCGACGCAAATAGATAAACAACTGGGCGACAATATTTTCCTAACGACCTTGGACGCTGCGGCCTCTTGGGGGCGTGCAAATAGTTTGTGGCCAATGCCATTCGCGACCGCCTGTTGCGGGATCGAGTTGATGAGCACGGCCGCCAGCAAGCATGACCTTTCTCGCTTTGGCAGCGAAGTGATGCGGTTCTCGCCTCGTCAGTGCGATTTAATGATCGTCGCTGGCCGCGTGGTGATGAAGATGTTGCCGGTTCTGCAGCGGATTTGGTTGCAAATGCCCGAACCTAAATGGTGCATTTCGATGGGTGCTTGTGCTTGCACGGGAGGGGTTTTTGACACTTATGCAGTCGTTCAAGGTATTGACCGATTCATGCCTGTGGACGTTTATGTGCCTGGTTGTCCGCCACGGCCCGAGCAATTGATTCGTTCGATCATCGATTTGCAAGAAAAAATCCAGTCGGGTGGTACAGTAAACGCTCGCGAGTTCAAGCTTCGTATTCTTCCAGAGGGTCCGGCACGATTCGATGAAGACGAGTTGATTCGAATTCGAGAACGCAATGGCTTCAAACTAGAAGATCAAAAGTACGATCCGGTTCACTAGAACCCCACTCCCCTATTTACAAGCGTCCATAACAATTAGCTGCGTCTGAGCATGGCAAACGAAACAACCGACACTACACCGATAGGTATCGATCCCGTGAAAACGCGGTTGGGCGAGATGCTGCCCGATATCAATCTCGAATGGTCTGAGTTCCGGAATCAGACGCGAGTGATTTTTCCCGCATCTGATTTAATCAACTGCCTGAATGCCTTCAAAAACGTTGGCTTCGACCAACTCACCGATTTGACCGCGGTCGATCTTTTGGAGTACGGCAATGCTAACGATCGTTTTGAAGTCGTTTACTGCTTGCTCAACGTTGATTCTGGATTGCGTTTGATTGCCAAGACATACCTTAATGAACCGGATTTAACCATTCCGTCTGCGACATCGGTTTGGTTCGGCGCGGATTGGCCAGAGCGTGAAGTTTACGACATGTATGGCATCATTTTCGCAGGCCACCCAAACTTCAAGCGATTGTTATTACCCGAAGACTTTCAATCGTTTCCGCTTCGAAAAGACTACCCAGTCAAAGGTCGAGGCGAGCGCCATAATTTTCCGGTCATCACTCGAGCAGAAAGCTAAGCGGAGTATTGCAATATGCCTTTAGAATTGCTCGATAGCCCTGATCTGGATGCGAACAAACGAGAAGGTCTCTGGACACTCAACTTTGGCCCGCAGCACCCAGCCACGCACACCACGCTGCGATTGGTTTTGCAATTAGACGGCGAAATGATCGTCGATGCGGAGCCTGACATAGGTTTCTTGCACAGTGGATTTGAGAAGCTCGGCGAAGTGTTGGACTTCAATCAATACGTGACGATCGTCGATCGCATGAATTACATTTCACCGATGGCCAACGAAATCGCTTGGCACCACGCGGTCGAGGCGTTGCTCGGAGTCGAGCTAACTCCGCGCTGCATATATATTCGAACCATTTTCGCAGAACTGATGCGTATCCATGACCACCTACTTTGCTTAGGTACTTGCGTCTTGGACTTGGGTGGTGCGACAGCATTTATGTATGCGTTTAATGAGCGCGAAGCGATCTACGAGATTTGCGAACGGGCGTCTGGGCAGAGGTTCCACACCTCGTACACGCGCGTTGGCGGGTTGCTATATGACGTAACCGACGATTGGGTCAAGATGGTAAAAGCTTACGTGAAGAATTTCCCGAAGGCCTACCGAGACTTTAGCGGTTTAGTGATGAAGAACCGAATCTTTGTCGAGAGAACTCGCGATGTCGGAATCCTGTCCCGCGAAGAAGCGATTGCCGGTGGCGCGACGGGCCCCGTGGCTAGAGCCAGTGGTGTGACTCGCGATTTGCGTCGCGATGAGCCGTATCTTGCATACAATGATTTCGATTTCGACGTTTGCGCCAGCCAAGGTGGTGATTGCTATGCGCGGTTTCAAGTGCGAATGATGGAGATGCTCGAGAGTGTGAAGATCATCGAACAAGCGATCGACAAAATTCCGTCAGGACCAATCTTTGCCAGCGATACCGGGAAGGCAGGTATGCCAGACAAAAAAGAAGTCTACAGAAGCATCGAAGGATTGATCCATCACTTTGAAAGTATCATGCCTAATCGCCAAATGGCTGCTCCTAAAGAGTCCATTTATGCGGCAACAGAATCACCGAACGGCGAACTTGGGTATTACATCGTCGGCGATGGGACATTCCGCGCATATCGTGCTCGGACCCGTCCGCCATCCTTGATGCACTTTGCGCTGTTTTCGAAATTGATTCGGGGCTGCATGTTGAGTGACGTAGTTGCTGTTCTCGGTAGTATTAACATTATCGCCGCGGAGTTGGATCGATGAGCGAATTGAGTCACAACGCAAAGAAAGTGATCGAGGATCACCTTGGTCGCTATCCAAACAAACAGGCTGTAACTCTCCCAGCATTGCATGTCGTGCAAGAAGAGAAAGGTTGCGTTAGCCGCAAAGCGATCAAGGAGATTGCGGACATACTAGAACTCTCTCCAGCACAAATTAATGATACGCTGTCATTCTACGGCTTCTTTCGAACCGAGGAAGATCCTCTCGGAAAGAAACGCGTTTGGATTTGCCGTTCGCTCCCGTGCATGCTTCGAGGCGGAGAAGAGCTTCTAGCTGAGCTATGCGACCGATGGGGAATCCAGCCCGGTCAAACGACCTCTGATGGCGAAGTAACCTTAGAGCTAGCTGAGTGTTTAGGAGCTTGCGATGGTGCTCCGTGCATGCTCATTGACGATGAGTTGAGTTTGTGCGTCACTGCAGATGATGTCGAAAAACGAGTACGAGGTCGAGTATGAGCAATCAAGAGTTCAAGCCGGTTTTGCTTGCACGGCAGGGGAAATCGAATAGTCACAAGCTCGAAACTTATAAGGCCGATGGCGGCTACCAAGCGTTGGCAAAAGCTCTCGCTATGAAAAACACCGAAGTGATCGATGTTGTGAAGGCCTCGGGATTGCGTGGTCGCGGAGGCGCAGGTTTCCCAACCGGACTCAAATGGACGTTTCTGCCCAAGGATATAACGGGCCCGATTTACCTTTGCATCAATGGTGACGAAAGCGAACCAGGCACATTCAACAATCGAGTGTTGATCGAGGAAGATCCCCATCAAGTTCTTGAAGGAATCGTTATCAGCAGTTTTGCCACTCGAACCACGACCGCTTATTTCTATTTGAGATATGAATATGGCCGTTGCTACCGCGTCTTGAAGGACGCCATTGACGAGATGTACGACAACAACTTGTTGGGCAAAAACATTCTCGGATCCGGCTATGATTTGGATATTCACATGCATCGAGGCGCATGCGCTTACATATGTGGAGAAGAAACAGGACTGATCGAAAGTCTCGAAGGCAAGCGAGCTTGGCCACGAATCAAGCCGCCTTTCCCAGCGATTGAGGGCGCATTTCGTCGTCCAACGGTCGTTAACAATGTCGAGACCATGGCCTGCATCCCACACATTTTAAATCGTGGAGCCGAATGGTTTATGTCGATGGGTATCCCAAAGGACCCCAACAATCCTCGCGATGCTGGTTCTTACGGCCCAAAACTTTATTGCATTAGCGGCCACGTCAACAAGCCGGGACTGGTCGAATTGCCAATGGGGATTTCAGCCCGTGATTTGATTGACAAACATGCCGGCGGCGTGTGGAAAGGTCGTAAGGTGAAAGCAGTTGTTCCTGGCGGTATCAGCATGGGATTCATGAGCGAGAAGGAATTGGATACTCCGCTCGATTTCGCGGGTCCAGGACGCGTCGGATGCCTTGGGCTAGGAACGGCAGCTGTGATCGTCATCGATGACCAGACGAGCATGATTGATGTTCTTTATAATGCTTGTCGTTTCTTTGCGCACGAATCCTGCGGTCAATGTACTCCGTGTCGAGAAGGAACAGCTTGGTCCACGAAGATTTTGGAACGCATTCGAGATGGGCGCGGAAAATTGAGCGATATCGACCTGATACTTGAGATTTCATCATCCATAGGAACTATACCGGGCACCACGATCTGCGGATTGGCAGACGGTGCCGCTTGGCCGATGAAGACAGCCATTAATAAGTTCCGACCCGAGTTCGAAGAGTACATCAAGAGCGGACGAAAGAGCGAAAGTCGATCCTTGGCAGGTGCGCACTAGGCACACGCTAATCGATCGCAGGGAAATAGCGGAGCGATGGTTTCATTCGCTCCAAAAACAAAATTAACTTAACACTCAACACCATTCCGGAAACGACACAAGTGGCAAAGGTAATCGTCAACGACATCGAAGTCGATGCAGATGCGAAAGACAATTGCATTCTCGCGGCTCGTAAGGCTGGCGTCGAGATCCCGCATTACTGCTGGCACGAGGCCTTATCGGTGGTCGCCTCATGCCGAATGTGCTTGGTGGAAGTAGGCGAGACGAAACCCGATGGGAGTGTCGTCATGGGGCCGAAACTGGTGCCTGGATGTCAAACTCCGATCAAAGAAGGTACGATCATTCGCACCGACTCGGACAAGGTGAAAACAGCTCAGGCAATGACGCTCGAATTGCTGCTGCTCAACCACCCCCTCGATTGCTCCATTTGCGATCAAGCTGGCGAATGCTATCTGCAAGACTATACGTTCAAGTATGGTAAACCAGTCAGCCGTTTGGATGAACCCAAGATCCAGAGGATGGACAAGTACCATATCGGCGAACAGATAGCTTTGTTTACCGATCGATGTGTGATGTGCACTCGATGCGTGCGATTCACTCGCGAAATCAGCGGTACTTCTGAATTGCTTGTCACGAATCGGGGTAGCCACGAGGAAATCGATGTCTTCCCAGATATGCCGTGCGACAACAAATTGGCGGGTAACGTTGTCGACTTGTGCCCTGTCGGTGCACTTTGCAGCAAAGACTTCATGTACAAAAAACGTGTTTGGTGGCTAAAGAGCGCCAACAGCGTCTGCACCGGTTGTTCGACCGGTTGCAGCATCCACATCGATCAAAACGAAGACAAAGTGTATCGTTTGAGACCACGTGATAACCCTCTGGCCCAAGGGCACTTCATGTGCGATGACGGTCGTTTTGGATTTAAATACATTCATGACGAAAGACGCCTTCAAAAACCAAAGCTTTCGGACGCAATGATCGCGTCCATTTCGGCTGGCAAGCCGACTAAATCCAATGTAGCTGGCGATTTAAATTTTGCGGATCCTTGGTCAGATGTATTGTCCGTTACACGATCCAAGATCAAGGAAGCGATCAAGAAGGATGCGCGCGGCTTTGTCGCGGTGCTGTCCCCATTCATGTCAGTCGAAGAAGCGTACTTGCTGGCCAGCTATCTGAAGAGTTTGGATAAAAAGGTCCGATTAGTACTTGGAAGAGTGCCCGTGGTCGGTGGTGACGATAAATATCCGAAGGGGCCCAAGGGCGAATCACCCGCTTCCGACAAAGTTAAGTTTACGATTCGATCCGAAAAGAGTCCGAACCGACTCGGCGTTGAAGCGATTCTTCGCCATTTCGAAGGCCAGTTGGTAACGCTAGAACAAGCAGCGGCGCGAGCAGACGCGACGGCTTGGTATTTTGTTGGCGGTTACAACGTGGGCTGGGTTACCGAGTCTATTGATCGCGCAGTTGGAAAACCCACTTTGCTGATTGTTCAAGATATCTTTGCGTCACCGCTCAGTGAACGAGCTGACATTGTTCTCGCATCCAGTTCCTTTGCGGAACGGGACGGAACCTATGTCAACCATTCAGGGCTCGCTCAAGCCGCTTGTGGCGCTGTTCGTTGTCCCGGAGAGGCGAGAGCGGACGGTAGAATTTTGATGGAATTGGCCGAACGCAAGGGCCTATTCAATGCCATAACAATCAGAAAAGAAATTGGCAAAACAGTGCAGGCACTGAGCGCTTTGTCCGTTGGTAATCTCGGCGAAAACGGCGTTAAGATTTCGGCGGCGAGAGAACCCATCTTTTCATAAGCCTAACGGCTGCGAAAGAATCCGGTTTGCCAGAAACACTTCAGTTCAACACTAACCCGTAGACAATCCATGATCGACTACCTCAAGCAAATTTGGCCGTCGCTTTGGCCAACACTAGGCGCAATCGGTGTTATCCTCGCCGTTGTACCTTTGCTTGGACTGTACATCACGTTCATTGAACGCAAACTAGCTGCCTATGTTCAGGACCGATTGGGGCCAAATCGAGTTGGACCCTTTGGACTATTTCAGGCGATCGCTGACGGAATCAAGCTCTTTCTAAAGGAGCAAACCATTCCGGACCATGTCTACACGTTTTTGTATTTCATTGCACCGACGTTCAGCTTGATCACGGCCATGTTTGCCTTGGTGGTCATGCCCTTTGGACCAGTTCCTACAGAGTACATCGAAGGATTCCGCTACATTGTCGCTCCGGGAATTGATATTGGTATCATGTTGATGATCGCGATCAGTTCGCTATCGGCCTACGGCATTATTTTAGGTGGTTGGGCTTCTAATAACAAGTATTCGCTTTATGGCGCAATTCGTTCGTGTGCTCAATTCATCAGTTACGAAATTCCGCTTGGGCTTTCCATCATTGGAATCATTGCAGCCACTGGGTCGCTCAACATAGAACAGATTGTCTCGGCCCAAGGTGGTGCGGTTTGGAACTGGAATGTGTTTTGGCAACCGTTGGCGCTGTTAGTGTTCTTTACCAGTGCGTTGGCTGAGACGAATCGATTGCCATTCGACTTGCCCGAGTGTGAGCAAGAGCTCGTCGGTGGCTTCCATACCGAATATGGTGGAATCAAGTTCGTGATCTTCTTTTTGGCCGAATACACCCACGTGGTGACGGTCAGTTTCTTGACGGCATTATTGTTTTTCGGTGGATGGCACTTCCCAGGCCTAACCGGCCCGGTCGATGTCAGCCTAGGGGGGATGCTTTTAAGAACCTTTGTGTTGATTTCAAAGGTCTCGTTAGTCGTAGTTTTTATTATGCTGCTTCGCTGGTCATTGCCCCGATTCCGTTTTGATCAATTGATGGGCTTGGCTTGGAAAGGACTCATCCCTCTCGGCCTCGCGAATTTATTGTGCGTTGCGGTAGTTCTGACTATGGATCTGCCAAAACATGTCCTTGCGTTCACTGCGTTGTTTGTGATCGTGGGATCAATGATTAGTGCTCGCCAACTGCAGTTGACCATTAATCAACCACGTTCCGCAGGTCGACCAGCAACCAATGTGAATTTGACTGAAAGTGCAATATGACGACTAAAAAATCCAAGACGGTAAAGTGGGGCGAAGAGCCTAAGCTCGGCTGGATGGAAGCCATGTACTTGCCAGCAATAGCTGGGGGTCTGATGACGGCGCTGAAGCATGTGTTCTCCGTTAAGGCTACGACGCGTCAGTATCCAGAGGTCGAGCCGGAAATTCCGCCCAACTATCGCGGCGTCCATAGACTCAATCGAGATGAGGAAGGACGTGTGAAGTGCGTGGCATGCTACATGTGCCAAACGGCTTGCCCTGCAAACTGCATTGAAATCATTGCAGCTCCTGCACCGAAAGATGATCCGCATTGGAAAGATCGAGATAAATTTCCACAGACGTTTACGATCGACGAGCTTCGATGCATCTACTGCGGTATGTGCGAAGAAGCGTGTCCTGTTGACGCCATTGAACTGACCAGTATCTACGATCTAACTGGCTACACACGAAAAGAGCTCGTGTTCGACAAAGAAAAATTGCTATCGATTTACGACGAGACGTCCAAAGCAGGGAAAGATCCAATCCGAACCGAGCGTGGTGCACTTGGACCAGCTTCCGAAATTGCTCCCACCGCATCTCAAGGGCCTCCTCCTCCAGGACGTGGAAGCCACGGTTAGTCCAACACTTTCCCAAATCAAAATGAACTCGATGAACTTATTACTTTTCGAAAACGGCGTCTCGCAATTGATTCCAAACTGGGTGATCTTTGCACAAACGTCTACCGAAGTCGCAATCGGGACTACTCCGTCATCCGATACGATAACGGGGATCTCGTCGATGTGGATACCGATACTCTTCGGAGCACTTAGCTATGTTTTGATTCAGCATGGCATCATTAAATCTCGGACATGGGTTGGTGCAGGTCTGCTCTCCTTACTCATAGCCGCAGGGGCTTCTTTTGGTTTCACAGATTTCTCTCTTGAATCTTGCATTTTAATGGTCTTCTTTACGATAGCAGCGGGAGGCGGGATTGGCTTTTTGACTGCGAGGGAACCGGTTTATGCTGCCTTAGGCTTTACCAGCGCAGTACTTTCAGTGTGCGGAGTACTGTTTATGCAATCCGCTTTGTTTGTCGCTGCAGCGACGATGATCGTCTATGCAGGCGCTACAATCATTATCTTTTTGTTCGTTCTCATGTTTGCTCAACAGACCGAATTGAGAAACTACGATGTGCAGCTCAACAAACCTTTATTCTCCGCTGTCATCGGTGCAATTCTGCTCGCGACCATCACCTTGTGCGTTACAAGTGCCAACGCCATGTTGCCGATCAAGACAGACTCAACACGTGCATTGAGTGCTGCAAACCTGCCGGACGAGTTAAGCACCGAAGCTGGCCGGGAAGTTGCAAGAAAACTTGACGCCATAGATCCAACTCTCAGATTCATTCCGAAGTCTACTGCCGGGCTTGGAAGATCCTTGTACACGGACTACCTTCTTGCCGTGGAACTAGCTGGCACCGTCTTGTTGGTCGCTACCATTGGAGCGATTGCACTCGCTCAACGTTCGACGGAGACTTCATCGTGAACGAAACTATGACACAAAACTTGTTGGTATTCGGGGGCGTTCTTTTCGTCATCGGAATGGTCGGATTCCTTACTCGCCGATCGCTTATTTTGATGTTCTTGTCACTGGAAATGATGCTTTCGGGCGTCAGTGTCAACTTGATAGCTTTTTCGCGGCACCACCAAAACTACCAAGGTCAAATTTTGGCCATTATGGTCCTGACCATTGCCGCTTGCGAGGCGGCCATTGCTCTCGCGCTGGTGGTTTCGCTCTATCGTCGGAAAGCGACGTTGGACATCATGGTCTGGGATGAGCTGAGTGAAACCCTCATGCCTAAGATGGCAGAAATCCCCTACACTTCCGAAGAAATAGAAATGGAATTTCCTAAACTGACCCCAGCCGGGTTGGATCCAATGACGCGTCCAATCTCTGCAAATTTCGATGCGCAATCGACTGAAAACGGTGAAAGTGTGAAAGCGAGTTCAATGGAGGCTGGTACACATGCTTAGTCTCTTTGCCTGGATGGTCCCATTGGCTCCGTTGGCGGGATGCATCATCTGTGCCGTCCTCTCCTTTCGTGGAGACCGCAAGATCGCACATATGCCAGCGATCATTTCATTGCTCTTTTCGGCCTTGTTCACTATCTGCTTGATCGTGTTCGGCGCTCAAGGTGAAAAAGGAATGGTTTTCGAAGGCTATCGATATTTCAACGTTGGCAGCCTGACTTTAGACATTGCTCTCAAGGTAGACACGCTCTGCCTATCGCTGCTTGCCGTTGTCACATGCATCTCAGCGATGATCGCGATCTACTCGCGCGACTACATGCACGACGATCCTGGCTACGCTCGCTACTACGCCGTTTTTTGCGGCTTCGTTTTTTCTATGACGATGCTGGTGCTTTCGAACAACCTTCTTATGCTCTATGCCTTCTGGGAAGGGGTAGGAACTTGTTCGTATTTGCTCATCGGATTCTGGTTTCGCAAACCCGGCGCGGCACGAGCTGCAACGAAAGCGTTCCTGGTCAATCGAATTGCCGACTGTGCTTTTCTGATGGGCATCCTATTGCTCGCATATGCGGTTGGGCATGTCGAAGGGGCACAAGCAAGCTTCTTTGGGCGATTGAACTTCGATAGTATCTTCAACGCAATTCCTTTTATTGCGGCGCAACATCCCGAGCTTCTGACCACGATCGGGTTCTTACTCATGATCGGGGCCATCGGCAAATCGGCTCAGTTCCCTTTCCATGTTTGGTTGCCGGATGCAATGGAAGGCCCAACGCCTGTTTCCGCATTAATCCACGCTGCAACGATGGTGACAGCAGGCGTTTACTTGATGGCGAGACTATCGCCATTGATGGCCGAGACACCAGCTGTTTTGAGCTGTGTCGCGTGGTTGGGTGGCATCACGGCATTCATTGGTGCCTGGATGGCTCTTTTCCAAAGCGATCTTAAGCGTGTGCTGGCTTATTCAACAGTAAGTCAACTTGGATATCTATTCATGGCGCTGGGCGTGGGGGCGATCAAGAATTTGATGGTTGTCGCTGTCGTGGCTGCCATGTTTCACTTGATAACGCACGCGTTTTTCAAAGCGTTGCTCTTTCTATCTGCTGGCAACGTGATGCATGCGATGGGTGATGTGATCGACATGCGTCGGTTCGGCGGACTGAGAAAGGTACTTCCTAAAACCAATATTCTTTTCGCGATCGGTGCTGCGGCTCTGGCTGGCGTTTTCCCGTTAGCAGGCTTCTTCAGTAAGGATGGAATCCTAGCGGTGCTGGCAGACGCGAGCAAAGATGGCGAATACGGTACTCAATTCACCATCCTGCTTTGTATCGGTTTTGTGACGGCATTGATGACGGCCGTGTACACGTCAAGAGCGTACTTTAGTACGTTTCTCGGCACAGAAAAATTGCCCGAAGAAGCAGGCCATCATGCACATGAAGCTACCAATGTCATGCTTGCCCCTATGGCCATATTGGCGGTCGGAGCAATCTCGGTAGGAATGCTTCTAGGCCCCACCCATGGGATTGCAAACTACTTACACGAAACCAATGAACTCAGTAGCCACGCAGAGCATCATGAAGAGCTTTGGGTTATGATTGCATCGAGTCTGCTGGCTGTTATCGGAATCGGTATAGGCTATGCACTTTCTAAACCCGGGCCAAGCACAGCCACGAGTGGACTAATGGTAGCCTTCGCAGACTTTGGTCGGAATCGTTTGTACATTGACTGGCTATACAGTGTCGCAATCGTCGCGCCTTTAGAGTGGTTTTCTAGAGTATTGAGCTGGTTCGATGAGAAAGTCCTGGATGGCCTTGCGATGCGAGTTGCTTCGCTGCCGAGGCTCTTTGGTTTGATTGGACAACGCGTTCAAAACGGCCGCGTACCTGGTTACACCTACATTACCGCGGTTGGAATTGCTGCCGCCGCTTTATGGATCGCTACTCGATAATTTCCCAAGACCTATGACCTTCATCATTCCACTATTAATCTTGCTCCCACTAATGGTTGGGCTCGGGATCTTTCTTGCTGGCAACAAAGGCAGTACCTTAGTTGGTACCGCTTTGTGTACCGCTGCAATCGTCTTGGCTTTTGCCCTACTACTGGTCGGGCAAGTTTATAACTCAGGCGCCTCGGCTGGCCCATCCGACAGCTCGACTATTGTTCCGCGATTAGCTTTTGCACCGGATTGGTTGAGAATCGCTCTGCCGGTATCGGTTGGTGGTCATCCTGTTCGCTGGCAGCTCCAATTCGGTGCCGACGGGATTGGAGCATTGCTCGTCTTGCTCACTGCCATTGTCGGGCTTGTCACCATGAGCTTAGCGACGCTACAAATCAAAGAAAGATTACACCAATATCTCGCCTTGATGCTGATAACACAGTCGATGCTATTAGGCGTCTTTCTGTCGATGGATTTGCTTTCGTTTTACTTGTTTTTCGAAGCGGTATTATTGCCTTTGGTTCTCCTCATTAACGGATGGGGGAATCGGTCAGAGGCGCTCAATGCGTCTCGCAAGTTTCTTCTTTACACGTTAGTAGGTAGCGTTCCAATGGTTCTGGGGCTGATCGGATTGGCATTAAACTCTGCCACACCAGAACGAGCGTCGACCGTGTCGCTTCCCGTGTTATCGTCTATTGCGAGAGAGACTCAACTCGCAGCTATTGGATCTGCTGTCAGCGAATCGGCTAACGCCGTACAAGCAATTGCCGCAAAGGATCAGTGGATCGTTTGGCTACTTCTGCTCGGCTTTGGAATCAAGTTAGCAGTTTTGCCATTGCACACTTGGTTGCCAACCACTTACGCGGTCGCTCATCCCAACACTACGGCACTCATTGCGTCCGTTGTTGCAAAGCTGGGCGTTTTTGGAATCATGCGAATTGTTATTCCGTTGACTCCCATTGGCTTGAGTACTTATGCACAAATGCTATTCGGTGGACTCGGGGCCTTTGCGATCGTCTACGGAGCATTAGTTGCCTTGTCGCAAACCGATATGAGACGCGTTCTAGCGTACAGCTCCATCAGCCACGTTGGGTTCATCACGATTGGCTTAATGTCGATGAACGTCGAGGGGCTGACGGGCGCTGCGATTCAGATGTTCAATCATGGTATCATTACGTGCGGGATGTTTCTGATGCTCGGCATGCTTGAGCAGCGTCTCGGTTCAATTTCGCTGGCCGAACAAGATCGTGGGCTGGCCGCGGTTTATCCGAAACTGGCGGTCATGTTGGTTTTCTTCACCTTGGCTGGCGCTGGATTACCTGGCTTAAACGGTTTCGTGGGCGAAGTTCTTGCGATGACCGGCATGCTTCGTGTTTCCGGGTTGTTCACCGGTGTTGCTGTCTTGGGCGCAGTCTTAGGAGCATGGTACGGCTTGCGAATCGTGCAACGTATTTTGTTTGGTAGCGAAGGTAAAATAGCGCCGAAAGTAGCAGTTGGATTGGTCGGGGATATTGAGTTTAAAGAATTAACTCCTCTTGTCGCGATGGCTTCAGTTTGTTTGTTTATCGGCGTGAAACCTCAGGAAACAATCAAATTGATTGAAAAGGATATGGCCCGTATTGCCATTGTGTCGGAACCCAGTGCTAAAGCCATTCATCCCGAAATCGATCAATTAGCCTTGCAAGCCAACCCATAGTGCTCGCCCATTACCCTCGCTCCCTGAAAGAGCGAACTCCTTGCCAAACAAATAATCGCTAACGACCAATCAAGAGACTGAACCTATCGTGGATACACTCGAAACCCTAAAGTCTTCTTTAACTCTTTTGGCACCCGCGATTACTTTGATCCTGGGCGGCTCGGTGGTGATGGCTGCGTCCTTAGTCCTCAAGCCGGCTACCGCGCGCGACATGCACGGACATCGTACAGCTTTAGCTGTGGTTTCCCTCACGATTTTGGCAATGGCCGCAATCTTGGGGATCCTGAGAAGCGTGCCTGATGAACTTGGGCAAGGTTTGTTTCGTTTCGACGGGACCGCATTAGCATCCGAGAGGCTCGCGTTGTTGGGCGGACTCATTTTAATCTTGATGTCTTGGTCAACGGCTCCGAAAGCAAATCTAGGAGAGTACTACGGTTGCCTCTTGATCATCATTGGGGCGATCCCCCTGGTGGGAGCCTCGAACGATTTGGTTTCGCTTTTCTTGGGTTTGGAATTGATCAGTATTCCGACTTACATCTTGCTCGGGATTTCGAAAGGTGACAATGCCGGGGCGGAGGCTTCGATCAAGTACTTTTTGTTGAGTGCGTTCGCATCTTGTTTTTTCTTGCTCGGCATTAGTTATCTCTATGGCTTCGTTGGATCGACCAACTTGCAAGTCATTCAAAACAGTTATGCTTCGGGTGGAAAGTTAGTTTCGTTTGCGTTGGTATTGATTATGTGCGGTCTCGCCTTTCGAATCACTGCAGTGCCTTTCCATTTCTACGCTCCCGACGTTTTTGAAGGATCCAGCTTGACGCTAGCCGGAATCATGAGCTATCTCCCAAAGGTGGCTGGCTTTGTTGCATTGATTCGAGTTTTGGGGACGGGTTTAGGCTCGGAAACCGTGGCGATTGTGGTTCCCGTACTATTCGTGTGTGCGGCACTAACGATGCTAGTCGGAAACTTCATGGCATCGGCACAGAGTAGTCTTCGCCGGCTACTGGCCTATTCGAGCGT
>Ga0105045_10000638_pt1 | contig 26399 bp, 20 predicted proteins | sample MAT02_FD_78089 | JGI IMG/M metagenome (GOLD analysis project Ga0105045, IMG submission 78089) | Freshwater microbial communities from Lake Fryxell liftoff mats and glacier meltwater in Antarctica - MAT-02 (megahit assembly) | ecosystem: Environmental > Aquatic > Freshwater > Ice > Liftoff... | reverse complement strand
CTTGACGTTGGCTGATCTTGACGTTGGCTGACCTTGACGTTGGCTGACCTTGACGTTGGCTGACCTTGACGTTGGCTGACCATCGGTGTGGGCGATCGCCCTACTCCTGCCTATCGGCGTAATTCCAGAGCCATCAACCGGGTCAACCCAAAAAGGGGGAAGACGCAAGTGTCGTCTCCCCCCTTTGCTAAAGAAACCGATTTTAAGAAGAGCCTATCAGCCCCGTCTTTTAGTTCAGGTACCGAGTCAATTGGGTGCCGAGGCGCTGCCCGTTAGGCCAGTGCCAACAGTTTGTCAGCTTGCTTCGCCGTTTCAAAGAAGAAAGCAGCATTTTCTTCGGGGGTCTTAGGCAAAATGCCATGACCCAGATTGAGGATATGGCCTTGGTTTCCGGCTTTGCGAATGGTGTCGATGATGCGATCGCGGATCAGCGCCTTAGAACCAAACAAAATCCCGGGGTCGATGTTGCCCTGCACGCCCACAGAATTTCCGAGGCGGCGGCGAGCATCGGCCATGTCTACCGTCCAATCGACACTCACAATATCCACCCCAGATTGCCCCATGCGCTCCAAAATTCCGGCGCTGCCGCTGATGTAGAGGATCATCGGCACATCGGGGTGCTTCGCCTTCACTTGGCGCACCACCTGTTGCTGGTAAGGCAGGGCAAACACGTCATAATCCATGGGGCTAAGGTGCCCAGCCCACGAATCAAACATTTGCACCACTTGAGCGCCTTGCTCAATTTGATAGCAAACATAGGTAGCAATCGAGTCGGCAATTTTGCCTAGCAGCTGATGCAGCATGGCTGGTTCCGAGAAGGCCATGCCTTTGATGATGCCGTAGTCTTTAGAGCTTTTGCCTTCGATGGCATAGGCGGCCAATGTCCAAGGGGCACCCACAAAGCCCAACACAGCGGCTTCGTTGCCTACTTCCTTGCGGAGGGTTCGGAGGATTTCGCCCACAAAGGGAACGCTGACCTCTGGCTCTAGGGGGCGCAGTTGGTCGATTTGCGCTTGGGAGCGAAGGGGCGGATCAATAACGGGGCCTTTGCTCTCGATGATATCGAAGGGGATGCCTAGCCCCGGCAGTGGGGTGAGGATATCAGAGAACAGAATGACACCATCAGGGCGAAACGCTTTCCAGGGTTGTAGCGAAATTTCGACCGCCACATCTGCGGTTTCTGAGCGTTCGCGGAACGAAGGATACTTGTCGCGCAGATCCCGATACGCCTGCATGTAGCGTCCGGCTTGGCGCATCATCCATACCGGAGGGCGATCGAGAACCTCGCCCCGGGTGGCACGCAACAAGTAGGGAATCTGAGTCGATTCGGTCATCTTAATTCCGCCGTTCTTAAAATCAAGGGTTTGTAATGCAACTGTTAGCTTACCATTGGGCGATCGCCCTCCCTGTACCCACCCTAGTCGATTCGTGATAAAACTTCACTAATGTAGTCCTGATTACTTCAACCCTCGTTACAACTAGTTAGATTGTGAAACGGAGAAGAGCCAGTGCATTTGCACGTCATCGGCGGCTAGTCGGGGCGGCTAACAGGGGGCGGCTGATAGGGCATTGCCCAAAGGACATTCCCATCAATGTAGGGTCTTAGGGGCAGCAGCCTCTAGAGCTGTCTGTGACCTGGCTCGGATCTGAGAGTTCCCCTTCCCTGTTTATGAATCGGCTGTGTCGAGTGTGAGTCTTTAGATTACCAAGGAAATAATCTATGCGTCGTCGTTCCTTTTTGGCTTATGCCGCAGGTGCTGGAGTTGCTGCGGCCAGTGCTAGTTTTTTGAAAACCCCCTTTGCTGCCGCCATGACCGGATCTGACAGCTTAGTGATGCAACTGGATTGGAAATTCAACGTCCAGTTTGCCGGATTATTGATGGCCGATCACTTAGGGCTGTATGCCGACCAAGGCTTGCAGGTCATGATCAAGCCTTGGGAATCCAACATGATCGTGCCAGAGACCGTGCGCGACTCGGCCATGACCATCGGCTGCTCAGAGCAGAATTTGATTTTAGAGGCACAGGCCGAAGGAGCCAGCCTGAAGGCGATCGCCACCATGTTCCAATCCTCTCCCTACGCCCTCATGACGATGCCAGACAGTGGCCTCACCACCTTACAAGACCTGATTGGCAAATCCGTGGGCGTTCATGTCGATGGGGTGAAGGTGATGGAACTGGTGAAAGGGGTCAATGGCATTGCCCCCGACGCTATTGAGGTGATTGAAATTCCCTACGAAAACAAAATCGATCGGCTGCTCAGCGGCGAATTGGCTGCGCTCCAATGCTACGCCGTGGATGAACCCATCGCCTTTGCCAACCAAGTGGGGCAAGAACCGATTCTGTTGCCCATGGATGCCTACGGCTACGACGCCTATGCCCAAACCTTCTTTACCACCGATGCCATGCTGGCGGAGCATGGAGCCATGGTCGAGGCCTTTTTATCCGCTAGTTTTGCCGGCTGGAGCGCGGCTCTGGCAGATATCCCCGGCACCGCAGCCATCGTGGCCGAAAAGTATGCGGAGGCAGGCAGCAAGTACACCGATGTTGCCTACCAAACGCGCTCCCTTGAACTTGTAGCTGAGTATGTGATGCGCGGCATTAGCCCTGAGCAACTTGGCAAGATTGATGGCGATCGCTGGATGCTCGCCACCAACCTCATGGCCGAGTATGGCATCATCGCGGCTGCCCCCACCCTCGAAGCCTCCCTCGACCTCTCTCTCTGGTCAGGCACGGGCGTCTAAGCCGTCTTTCCTAATGTATGCAAGTTGAAAGTATGCAAGTTGAAAGTATGCAAGTTGACCCGTGCCCAGTTGTCACGGGTCAATTTGCTCAATAAGCAAGCTCAATCTGGTGCAACTAGATTTCATCAAACTAGATTTCACCATTTCACCAAATGTCGATGGCAGAGCATCGTGCAGAAAGATACCTCTAAAATTCTCTATTTAGCCCAAAGTAAAGCATTCCTCACTGGATGAATGCAGGAAACGAGCCATCTTACTTAGCTTCCATCCAATTGGCACCTGCATTGATCTCGACTTTGAGCGGCACACTGAGGCTGACTGCTGATTCCATTTCAGTTTGAATCTCGACTTTAACACTGTCCCATTCTTCTGTTGGAACTTCGAAAATAAGTTCGTCGTGAACCTGAAGCAGGAGGTTGGCTTGGCGTTGCTTCAAGCGTTCATGGAGGCGCACCATGGCCACTTTAATGATGTCGGCGCTCGACCCTTGAATGGGGGCATTGGCCGCCGCCCGAAGCATTTGGGCGGCGTATTGGTCTCGGGCGTTAATTTGGGTTAGGTCAATTTGGCTGGGGTCAGTCCCGCGCAACTGTTTTAGGGCGGCGGTGTTGAAGTCGAAATAGCGGCGGCGACCCAGGATGGTTTCCACATAGCCTTGGGCGATCGCATCTTGTTGCATTTTCTGCAAATAGCCAAATACGTTGGAGTAGCGTTCGTAGAAGCGATCGATAAAGGTTTTGGCTTGGGCATTGCTAAACCCTGACGCGCGCGCCAGTCGATGCGCTCCCATGCCATAAATCACGCCAAAGTTGATAGTTTTAGCCATCCGCCGTTCATCTGCGGTAATCTCGTCTTTTTCCAGCAGCAGCCGAGCTGTGAGGGCATGGACATCCTCATTCTTTTGGTAGGTTTCGATCAAAATAGGCTCTTGGCTGAGGTGCGCCAAAATCCGTAGTTCAATTTGAGAATAGTCGGCGGCGACCAAGAGCCACCCTTCCTTCGGCAAAAAGGCTTGACGAATTTGGCGGCTGAAGGCGGTGCGAATAGGGATATTTTGCAGATTAGGATCGGACGATGACAACCGCCCCGTGGCTGTGACGGCTTGGTTAAAGTCAGTGTGCACCCGTTGGGTATCGTCGCGAACCAAAGCTGGCAGCGCATCGACATAGGTAAACTTCAGCTTTGCCAAGGTGCGATGTTCCACGATGCAATCGATCACCGGATGATCACCCTGCAATTTTTCGAGGGTTGAGGCATCCGTCGAATAACCCGTGACGCGCTTCTTCGACTTGCGTTTATCTAAGCCTAGGGTTTCAAATAGTAACTCGCTTAACTGCTTCGGAGACCCCAAGTTAAATGTGCTGCCAGCCACCTCATAGGCCTTTTTTTCGATCACCGCCAGATCGGCTTCCAACTGCTTTGAAAAAACTGCCAGATATTCTTGATTAATGCGAATACCGATGCACTCCATGTCTGCCAACACGACTTCTAGGGGCAACTCTATGGTCTGAAAGAGGTGCTGAAGTTGAGGGATCTCTTGCAGATCAGCTTGTAGCTTTTTGGCTAGCAAAAAGGTGGTGTAGACATCGGTGCCACAATAGTAAGCCACTTCCTTGATACTGATATCGGCAATGGTTTTGCCCTTGGGCACCAGGTCGCTATAGCTTTGAGACATTAGACCCAAGTGATTGAGGCTAAGGTCGCTGAGATTGTGCCTCTCATCGGGGTTGAGGACGTAGCTGGCCAGCATGGTATCAAACACCACCCCCGCCAACTGGATGCCTTGGTGGCGCAGCACGAGGCGATCGTACTTAGCGTTTTGCAGAGCTTTTGGATAGGCGGGGTCTTCTAAGATGGGGCGCAAAACCTCTAGCACCACGGCTGCATCGAGGGTGATGCCTTGGTGGTGGCCGATGGGGATGTAGGCTAGATCAGACTTGCCACCGCCCCAGCAACAGCCAATGCCCACAAGCTTGGCATCACGGGGTTCGAGGGAGGTGGTTTCAGTGTCCCAGGCAACGGGGGCTGCGGGGTTGGTGCAGGTGGTTAGAAAAGCCAGCAACACTTCTAGCTTTTCTTCGGTATCGATGATTTGGGGAACAATCTCAGCCCGACGCACCTTGTCGGTGTCTTTGGCACTAAAGAACCACAGATCCTCAGTATCTTCTAAAGAAGTGGCAGCGATAGATTTGGCAAGCTTGGCGGAAGCAGAAACGCCGCCAAAGCGCTCGCGCATTTTCCGCAACTGGCTCAAAAATGTTCGAAATTCTAAGCGCTCAAACAAGGGAATAATGGCCTCATCATCAAACCCTTGGAGTTTGCAATGGGTGAGATCGACTTGGAGCGGCACATCTAAATGAATTTGGGCGAGGTATTGCGATCGCAGCGCATCATTTTTGCCATCCTCCAACCGTCTGCGCACCGCTTTCTTTTCAATTTCATCGAGCCGCGCATAAATTTGCTCTAACGAGCCAAACTGCTTAATGAGGCTAATAGCAGTTTTATTTCCGACTCCTTTCACCCCTGGGATGTTGTCAGACGTATCGCCACACAGGGCTTTGTAGTCCACTACTTGGGAAGGCAGAATCCCCATTTTGTCCTGCACTTGTTGAATCCCAAATTCCCGAGGCGGTGGGTTGGCTCTATCAAAGACGCTGCTAAGGTACAAAATCGTGGTGAGTTCGTTGTCATCGATCAGTTGAAACAGATCGCGATCGCCCGTCAAAATTTTTACCCGAAAGCCTTGGGCGACGCCCTTCCGCGCTAGGGTTCCCAGCACATCATCGGCTTCGTATCCCGAAACGGTGCAAAGGCAGAGGTTGAGCGATCGCAGCAACCCTTTCAAGTTCTGCAAATCGGGCAAAAAATCCTCTGGTGGTTCGGGTCGCCCTTCCTTATATTTCTCATCCATTTCATGGCGGAAGGTGGGTTCTGGCGGGTCAAAGGCGATCGCCATATACTGCGGTTTCTCGATCTTCATCATGTCGAGCAGCGCTTTGAGAAACCCATAGGAAATACTGGTTGGGATCCCGGTAGAGGTTCGTAATCCCCCATCCCTGCCTTTGGAATGTGCGTAGTAGGAACGAAAGGCGAGGGAATGACCATCAATGAGGATCAAGAGTGGAGGAGAAGCCATGGGCAACGGATGATTTTAAGCGAGGTTAGGGTTCTAAAACCGATCCATAGCGCCCTAGGGCTAGCCGATGGCTCGGTGCAGTTCTGCCAGAGTTCTTTTTATAGCGCTTTTAAGGTTGAGGGCTATCTTTCCATGCGGATTCCCAATCTGGACATTTTTCACCATCCCAGCCATAGGGATGCATACCACAGACAAACATCACACCATTGTAGGCTTGCCCATGGTAATGGCGACAGCCCACACACATAGGATGCTCATTCAGCATGGGCTCAACGGTTTGGCTCATCGGAGCCGTTATTTCCATCACGGATGCTTCTAGGGTGCCGAGTAATTCCCATAGGGGTTCTACCCAGCCCTCTAGCTCCCGGTCTAGCTCATTCAGAGGGGGGGCGATCGCCTCTTCTACTTGCTCCAAGAACACTTCCGTTGCTTCCGCCAACGTATCCACCGTGTCATTTACAGTTTGGGAAACGTCGTCCCAAAAATCCTCCGCATCTTTATTGAAGCGTTCAAAATCAAAACTTTCAACGATTTTTTTCCAATCGGGGAACCAATCATTCATGAAACGTAGGTCAGCTTACAGACCAATGGAAGGTGGGCAATTGAGTGATGACGTATAAGCGATGACGTATAAGCGATGACGTATATATCGGTTTCTTCAAGTATGAGGTGCGCTCAACTTGGGGACACTCCGTGAAACAAGGGGCTTAAGCCCCTTGTCCGTACTTCACCAGCGTGAAAACCGCTATAAGCGATGACGTATAAGCGATGACATAGCCGCAACAAGTTAGCTATAACGATAAAATATCAGCACCGCAATAAACAGATCTAGTTATTCGCAGATCTAGTTATTCGTAGATCTAGTTATTCACGGGTAAACTGATTCGCAGATAGGCCTATTAATCGCGTTGCAAGCGGCGCAACTCATTCTGCAATGATTCTACCTGTTGACGGAGCGCTTCCGCTTTAGCAGCTTCGGCAGGGGATGGCTCATCTTCCAAAATTTCAATGCGGCGCGGTTCTGAATGGGTCTGCGGTTCAACGGTAGGCGCAGCAGATTGAGCGCGACGCACCATGTCATCAACCATGCGCTTGGCTTCGTCAGTGGTCATTTCTCCCCGTGCAACCAGCTCATCGGCTAGCTTCTGGGCTTGCTGCTGCACTTCGGCTAGGGTGCCCCCCGCCTTTTCGCCCGCATAGGAGGCTAACCCCACACCCATATAAAACGCCTTTTGTACCAAGTCTCCAAAGCCAGCCATTCTAAAGTCTCCTGTAGTACCTAGTGAAATAACAGATTTCACATCCAGCATAGAAAATGAGTGGGTAGCCTGCCTAGGGGATGTTGCAGGGTAGAAACCGAACCTCTCCAGCGCCTGCGCTCATCCCGGTTCCTATTGGTTCTAAATCTATGGCCATTTTAGGCATTGTATCGTTAGATGATGCGGTGGATCTGTGCGATGGATTTGTGCGATCGCCCCATTAGGCACACTGCGAAAAGATGCAATGCAACAAGGAAAATCCCTGCTCAGCCCCGTCAACTCTTGGCTTTAAACCAAAAAGACCCGGATTCCACGCCTGCGCCGAGCATCCCGTATTGCTGCTACCTTCCGGTCCTGACAAGATTTGGGCGTCGATGCTGCATGGGTCCAGGTCAATCTCAAGATAGCACGAGATGAGTTCAATTGGGCGACCTCCATATTGCTTCTGGCTCCAGAACTACCCCGCCTTAAACCGCGCTGCGCTGAAATACGCACAATCCTCTAAATACCCGAGAATCAGTGTCGCAGTGGGTTAATCGCAGTGGGTTAGCCCAACGCCTCTGGGGTCGGCTCGCCGGGGGGAACGGTGACAGGGTTAGGCGTAGCGCCTGGGGCTGGGCAGGTTCCGGGAGGTGGCGCTTGGGTCAAGACCGTGACGCTGGTGTAGCCCGTTGTGGTTAGCAATTGGGTAACGGCGAGTTGGGCGCGGGTATTGGCCTCTTGCAAAATGCCTTCGGTGCAGGCAGCCAAAATGATTTGCTCTAAGGTTTCGGTTTGGGCGGCTTGTTGCAGTTCTGGCGCGGCATCAGGCCCTAGCCCCAAAAAGCCCCGATCGTAATCGTAGACTTGGGATCGGGTGACATCAATTTTGCTATCTAAAATTTGGGGTGGAGGGAGCTGGAGCGTGAGGCTGCGATCGCCCGCCAATTGCACATCCTCACGGCTAATCTGCGACAGATCGACCCCAGCGCGCACTTGCCCTTGGGCAATGTAGAGCAACGTCGTAGAACCAACGGTATAGCCCGCAAAGACGCGATCGCGCCGAGTCGGCACCACCGCCTGCATTGTAAACATCGCCGTGCTTAGCTCGCTCAACCCCTGCACCTGTTGAACGACTACAGACTGCACATCTACCTGGGGTTCGGGGGGTGGCGGATTAAGCCACTGGCGCAATTCGCGCATGGCTCCGGCTCCACCCTGCCAAAAACCGGTGCCAACAAACAAGCCCGCCATCATCACCCCCCCAGCCATGAGCCAAGATAGGTTTTGAAAAAAAGCTCCAACCGATACATTAGGAGGTGATGAGCGCTGATGTTCCATGGAATCTTCACCGTGTCAGGATCTAGGTAAGGATTTAAAATAACGGTTGCGGGATAAACGAGCGCCATCCAAAGAGACGCATTGATCAAAAAGTTGTTTTTCTCATAGCCTAGGGCGAGGCTCTAGGGCTTCTATTTTAGAGAGGGTTCAATAAAATAACGTTCATGCCTTCTTTATGATGACCTGTGGAAGAATTTTTGGGTATGGGCGATCGCCTTCTACAATAACGTCAACACAAACTAGTAGAATAGCAATTAAGTTTCGTTGTAGCTGAGCGGCTCTTCCCATGACCTCAATAATGTACAAGTCCACCACTCGCCACATTCGTATTTTTGCGGCAGAGATCCAAAACGACGAACTCATCCCTTCGTCCACAAAGCTAACCTTGGATATTGATCCAGACAACGAACTCAACTGGTCGGATGATGCCATCCAAACGGTTTATCGCAAGTTTGATGAACTGGTCGCCGCCTACGCCGGAACCGATCTAACCGATTACAACATTCGCCGGATTGGTTCTGATTTAGAACATTTTGTGCGATCGCTCCTCCAAGAAGGCGTCGTCACCTACAACCTACAAAGCCGTGTTCGTAACTACAGCCTGGGTCTACCCAAGGTTTCGGAAGATCTCAACGTATAGCGGTATATAGCGGTTGTTGCCCCAAAGCCCGCACTCTAATTTGAGCGTCAACTCAAGCAACGGATCAACGGTTAGGATTCAGTGGGCTGATGGGTTTCAAATCGAGCTTCCCAATCTAAACAATTTTCTTTGCCACTTTTGATGTAGGGCGAACTGGCGATGAGTTGGATCATGCCGCGATTGAGCCATGCATCAGGGTGGCGCATCGGGCGCACGATGTCTACAAATAGCACCACTCGAATATCGTTGGTGTTATTCCAAGCTTCGTGGGGATAGGTATCATCGAAAACCAGACTTTTTCCTTCTTCCCAATGGCGTATTTCGGTACCCACTCGCAGGCCACAGGATTGGTTTGGGTGCGGTACTTTTAGAGCCAAGTGGTAGCGCAGCAATCCTTTGTAGGGGCCGCGATGCTCAGGAATTTGTTTGTGTGGCAGCAAAATGGAGAAAAATGCGGTTTTCATCTCCGGGATTTGCTCAATCAGTGCCGTGGTCTTGGGGCAACGGGCACAGTTTTTTTCGGCTTTGAAGCCATATCCATAGAAGAAGTAAGTTTTCCAGCGGTCATCTTGAGTGACGCTGGACTGATCTTGGGAAATATCTTGAAAATTTGGAATGGATTGAAGCCGTTCTAGCAACGGTTCTAGCTCGGCGCGAATGTCTTTCCAGTGGCTTTCTAGGGATGTAATCCAAGGAAACTGTGCTGGGTCAAAGAAGGGGCGATCGCCCACTAACGAAGCCTGGCCAATGCGGTATTCGAGCTTCCGCACCAGCACTTCTCCTTGCGCCAATGCCACTTCCCGATAACGCCGCCGCCATTGGGCATAGAGTCGTTGCACAGTCCTCACCATAACCACGCTTCAAAACGTTTACAAGGCTCCTTTCTATTGCTAATGCTACCGTCTAGAGCCTTTACTGCGGGTATTTTCCAGCAGGTTTCGTGTTTGTAGGTGAAAAAACCAGGGATGAGGGGCGATCGCCCCTCATCCCTGATTGACTAAACTGCGCTGGGCAGCCTCTCACCCTTCGGCTCAGCCGTATAACTAAGCCACTACAACCTCAGCTTACGACTCGGTTTTAGCGACTTTGTCAGCAGACTTAGCGTCCTTCCGTTCTTTTTCTTTTTGCTTTTGTTTTTCGCGCTTGGCTGTGGCCTTAGCTGATTCCTCACGGGCGATCGCCTGCTGGTTTTCTTCTTCTTCTGCTTCGGCTAGCTTGTCGAGATAATAATGGTAATCACCCCGATAGAGACGTAATTCACCATCCCGAATTTCGACAATTTTATTGGCAACCTGGGAAATGAAGTAGCGATCATGAGACACAATCAACACAGTGCCGTCATAGTTCAAAATGGCCTCTTCTAGCATTTCCTTGGCAGGAATATCTAGGTGATTGGTCGGCTCATCCAAAATCAGAAGGTTAGCCGGACGCAGCAACATCTTAGCCAATGCCAACCGTGCTTTTTCTCCGCCACTCAGAGCTTTTACGGGTTTAAAAACCGTATCACGAGTAAACAAAAAGCGCCCCAATAACGTCCGAACTTCTTCGTTATTCCAGTTAGGAACCTCGTCATGGATAGTTTCTAAAACGGTCTTTTCTAGATCTAACGCTTCGGCTTGGTTTTGTTCAAAGTAGCCAGGGATAATGTTATGGGTTCCTTGATGAATAGCTCCCTCAGTGGGAGCTTCCATCCCCATGATGAGGCGCAGCAGGGTAGATTTTCCAGCCCCATTAGGGCCTAAAAAGGCAATGCGATCGCCCCGCTCAATCAGCAGATTGGCACCTAAAAACAAGATTTTGTCGTCATAGGTGTGAGCCATGTCTTCAATCATGACCACCTCGCGCCCTCCCCGAGGAGCCGGAGGAAAGCGGAAGTGTAGAGTCCGCATACCTCCAATCGGAGCCTCAACCCGCTCAATCTTGTCAAGCTGCTTTTCGCGGCTCTTGGCTTGAGTACTGCGGGTTGCGCTAGCGCGGAACCGATCAATATAGGCTTGTTGCTTTTCTAATTCCTTTTGCTGGTTTTCGTAAGCCGAAACTTGGGCTTCGCGCAGTTCTGCTTTCTGCTGGAGGTAGGCGCTATAGTTGCCCAAATAGGTGCTCGAAACCCCGCGCTCCGTTTCTACGATTTGTGTACACAACCGATCTAAAAACTCCCGGTCATGGGAAACGATGACCATGGGCGTATCGATGCCCTTCAGGTAGTTTTCTAGCCATTCGATGGTTTCGAGATCGAGGTGGTTCGTCGGTTCGTCGAGCAGCAGAACATCAGGGCTTTGTAGCAAAATTTTGCCCAAACTCATCCGCATTTGCCAGCCGCCGCTAAACGCACTGACAAGGCGATCGCCATCCTCTACATCAAACCCCAGATCGGGCATGATCTTTTCAATTTTGGCATCCAAAGAATAGCCATCTAGGCCTTCAAACTTGCGCTGCAACTTATCTAACTTATGAATCAACACATCCAAGGTTTCTGGATCCGCTGCTTCCATATCGCGCTGCACCTGCATCAGCCCTTCATGCACCGCATTGGCTTCCGCAAAAGCCCGCCAAAACTCTTCGCGCACCGTCCGGGTCGGGTCTACCTCAAACTCTTGGGTCAGATGGGCGATGTGCAAACTGGCTGGGCGGATAATTTCACCACCCGTGGGTTCTTCCTCCCCTGCAATAATCCGCAACTGGGTCGATTTCCCGGCTCCATTGACACCCACTAGGCCAATGCGATCGCCCGGTTTTACCTCCCAATTCACATCCTTCAGCACTTCCCCGGTGGGGTAAATTTTGCTGATGTGTTCCAGTCGCAGCATGAGGACTCCCTAAGTGAGTTTATAGTTTATGGAAGTGAGTTTATAGATTTGTGAACGCCACTGCTCCCTATTATATAGGTCGGCACGCAATCGACATTTCCCATCCACCCATTTTGGCTTGAGTCTTTACCCATTGCCCAGGTTTCACGACTTCGCGAGTCACCAAAGATCCGTAGACCGCTCAGTAGATGCCTCAGTAAACAGTCTGGCGGCCAACAACTCAGCGATAGAACTTTTGTTCTAAAGAAAAGCATGAAGCTTGTCGATCAGTTAGATCTGGCTTGAATCTGGCTGAGCATGATGCAAGCTTTGTTGCCCTGTTTTTAGGGGGATAACACCCCCGCTATACTAGAAACAGCACAGCCCCCATAACCGTTGAGGTGAGTGATGATCGCCAGCCCCAAGCAGCATCCATTCATATCTCCCCAAGACTACCTAGCCTGGGAAGAACAGCAACCCCTCAAATATGAATATCTCAATGGCGACACCTACGCCATGACCAGGGGCACTTTGGCTTACAACGCCATTGCTGTCAACCTCACCACCGCCCTTAGACCGCATCTTCGTGGAAAAGGATGTCGGGTTTTTATGGCCGATGCCAAGGTTGGCATTGCAGAGGGTGGCCCATTTTTCTATCCCGATATCTTAGTGACCTGTGATGAGGGCGATCGCCATGCCCGCACCCTTGTCCAGCATCCCTGTCTAGTCATCGAAGTACTCTCCCCCAGCACCGAGGCGTTCGACCGGGGAGAAAAATTTCGGCAATATCGTCGGCTCGATAGCCTCAAAGAATATGTGTTAGTCAACGCCGAAACGATGGGTATCGATTGTTATCGGTTGAATGAGCGAAACAAATGGGAACTCACCACCTACTTATCAGATGACGAAGATAGCCCAACACCTGATTTGGTGGAAATTCAATTTACCAGTATCAATTTTCAGTGTCCACTTTCTCTGATTTATGAAGATGTGGTTTATGAAGATCCGGAATTGATGGCTTAAAGATCTCTAGATCTCCGACTTGTTTGCGATATTCAGTAAATCCATCTTGCCAATACCGTCAACAATGCTGATGTCAAGGATGTTGAGAATGATGGGATGGGTGATTTGTGGGTAGAGTGCGTTAGGTTAGAGGAAAATTCTGGGGCGATGGGGATTAGGGATGTGGTCTACGGGAATTTTGGGTGGTATCTCTCATCGCCTTGGCTGGCCTAGTTGGCGATTTGGTGTGCGTTGTTTTGCTCTCTAACCTTGCAAACCTATGACTGATGCAAACGGCAGTATGTTGGCGCTGTTGTCTCAGGGCGATCGCCAAGGTGCGCTGATTCCGCTCGTAAAGGATCTGCCTGCTCCCCAATTCGCCCAGTTGCTCGATCAGATTACCCAGGAGTTTGAGCAATATCGGCGGGCGATCGACCTGATCAACAATGATGCCCTCGAAACTGCGCTGGATCAGATTGTAGAAGCCTTTACCCTCAAGATTGGCCAGATTTTGGAGGCCGATCGCACAACTATTTTTTTAGTTGATGAAGAGAAAGAGCAGTTGTGGTCGAAGGTAGCCAGTGGAGACGCTGGCCAGAGTCAGGAAATCCGCATTCCTCTGACGGCGGGGATCGCCGGACGGGTGGCGAGTACGGGGGAACCGCTCAACATCCCCGATGCCTACCAACATCCGCTGTTTAACCCCGATGTCGATCGGCGGACGGGCTATCGCACCCACAATATTTTGTGTATGCCGATTTTGGATAGCCAAGAGCGGGTGGTTGCGGTGGCGCAATTGTTGAATCGGAAGGGCGATCGCCCCTTTGACCACACCGACGAAACCCAATTTCAAGAATTTGCCACCTCCATCGGCGTCATCCTCGAAAGCTGCAACGCCTTTTATATGGCCTCTCGCAACCAACGAGGCGCGGTGGCGTTGCTTAATGCCACGACGTTTTTAGCCCAAAGTTTGGATCTGGAGCGCACCCTGCAAGCGGTGATGGGAGAAGCCCGCAAACTCATGCAGGCAGATCGAAGTGCCCTGTTTTTGCTTGATCGGGAGCGCGGCGAGTTATGGTCGCGCATTGCCAAGGCGGATGGCAAAACTATGTTTGATATCCGCATCCCGGCTAATCGGGGGATTGCTGGCTTTGTTGCGTCTACGGGGCAAACCCTCAACATCTCCAATGCCTACGATGATCCCCGGTTTGACCCTAGCATCGATAACAATACGGGCTATCTCACCCGCACCATTCTCTGTATGCCCGTGTTTAACTCTGGAGAAAAACTGATTGGGGTGACTCAACTCATCAACAAGTATCAGGGCACCTTTACGCGGTCAGATGAAGAATTTATGCGGGCATTTAACGTTCAGGCGGGGATTGCCCTCGAAAATGCCCAACTGTTTGAGCGGGTCTTGCTAGAAAAGCAATATCAAAAAGACATTCTTCAGAGCCTTTCAGATGCCGTGATTTCTACGGATCTAGAGGGGCGCATTGTGACGATCAACGATGCGGCACTAGCCTTGCTGGGGTGCCCACTGCAACGGGATGGCGGACGGCAGCAGCAGACTTGGATTCGCAAGCTGACAGGCCGCCGGGTTTGGGACGTGGTGCCCGTTGAGACGCTGCAGATGCGTCTCGAAGATAGCCTGAAGCTGGGGGCACGGCATTATGTTCCTGAACAAAGCCTCGTTGTCGGGAGCTTCCAACTCGGCCAAGCCCCGGCAGGCACCGCCCTAGAAGAGGCACCAGAGGCACTAGAGAACCCCATGGCGGCTGTGCGCCCAACAGAGGATGCCCCGTTGATGCGCCATGCCGAGGGGGAGGGGCTGACCCATGTATTAGTGGGGCGATCGCCCATAACGAACTCCACCCAAAATTCCCCAACCTCTTCCCCTGACAGTCCCCTTGAGGCTCCCTATCGCCTGTGGAATCTGCCCCTCAGCCCTGAAACCGAGGTTCCTGCCCATCAGGTGCAGACCATTGAGCGCAGTATCAACCTCACCGTCAACCCCCTCACCAACCCCGAAGGAGAGGTTCGAGGTGGCCTCGTCGTCCTCGAAGACATCAGCCAAGAAAAGCGGATGAAGGCCACAATGTACCGCTATATGACCCCTGGGGTCGCAGAACGGGTCATGGCGCTGGGCGAAGATGCGCTGATGGTGGGCGAACGCAAAGAGGTGACGATTCTGTTTTCAGACATTCGGGGCTACACCACCCTGACCGAGGATATGGAAGCCGCCGAGGTGGTCAACCTGCTCAATACCTATTTTGAAACCATGGTGGAGGCGGTGTTTAACTTTGAAGGCACCCTCGACAAGTTTATTGGCGATGCCCTGATGGCCGTGTTTGGGGCACCCTTACCCCTGCAAAACCATGCTGTGATGGCTGTCAAATCGGCGCTCGATATGCGCCGTCGCCTAGCCGAGTTTAATGAGCATCGCCTCTTAGCCGATCAACCCCTGATTCGATTTGGCATTGGCATTAGCTCTGGAGAAGTGGTTTCTGGCAATATTGGCTCTCAAAAACGAATGGACTACACCGTAATTGGCAATGGGGTAGATATTAGCTCGCGGCTAGAAGGGGTCACGAAGGAATATGGCTGTGACATCATTCTCAGCGAGTTTACCTATCAGCTTTGCAAAGACGAGGTGCAGGTGCGAGAGCTAGATCGCATTCGGGTTAAAGGAAAATCGCAAGCCATTGGGATTTATGAGTTAATTGGCGATCGCCAATTTATCCCCACTGACATGAACCAAGAATTCCTTGACCTCTACCAAAGCGGGCGCACCGCCTACACCCAAATGGACTTTGCCACTGCTATCCAAAGATTTGAAAAAGCCCAACTTCTCAAGCCTGGGGATCGGGCGATCGCCGTTCACCTCGAACGCGCCCATGCCTATCAACAAACCCCGCCACCGCCCCATTGGGATGGCGTTCATACAATGCTGACAAAATAAGCAGGTGCGATCCCAAAAGCTGCTATTTCAGGGATCGCTATTTCTGAGACAAGACTAGAATCACCCCAGTGATGATAAATCCCAACCCAGCGATGCGCCCAATGGGGAGAGGCTCATTGAACACAAAATAGCCGAGCAACACCGCAAACACATAGCTCAGAGCCACCGACGGGCCAACAATGCTGAGTTTAACGCGGGTCAGCACAAGGATATAGGCGATCGCCGCCAACGCATAAAAAGCTAGACCCAGCAAGAGTTCTGGGGTTAGTGCAATGCGGAGGATATGGCTCCAAGCATTACTTAGCTCAGCCTTGCCAAGCTTCAGCGCCCCTAACTTTAAGAAAAACTGCCCCGCAACACCCACCAAGATAGAACTCATCAGCAGCGAAAACTCTGCTAGTGACATGCCTCAATCCCTGTGCTAAACCCCTCATAGCATACCTGCAATCTAGCACTTCAGCGCTCCTCGCCCCCCCAGACAACCGCAAAACCCTCCAAACTAGAAGCATCTGACACCTTCGATAGCACCAGATCGCCCCTTTAGACCTTCAGAAAAAAGTGTCGCGGAAGGCATAGACGATTTGAATTCCCCCGTTAAGATTGAGGAAGTTATATCAGCCTTTTAGATTGTGACCCTGCTCCATCGGCATTTTGTTGAACGTTATGACTAGTTCTGTCAAATCGCCTTACACTCACGAACAAGTCTCGATCTGGCTCCAAGGATTGCTGGCGATCGCCTGGGCAGATGGACACTTCGATGAGAATGAAAAAGACCTCATCACCAGCCTTGCCGCCACAGATACCGCGCCAAAGCTCGACCTCGACACCGAAATTATAGTGACCCCAGAGGCGATCGCCCAAGCCCTCGGCAAAGGCTCAGATGCCTCCGAAAACTTCCTCCGAACTGCCGTCATGGTGGCTCTTGTGGATGGCATTTACTCAGAGCCAGAAGACAAATTGCTGCACCAATATTGCGTGGCACTCGACCTCGACACCGAAATCATCGAATCTCTACGCTCCACGCTGCCCAAAAACCAAGCGCCATCGTCGCCCCTCTACCCCGCCAAAGAAGACGCCTTCGACGACCCTCTTGAAGACCCCCATTACCGCCCGGTGCTAAAGCCCGTGCAACAGTGGTTAGACAAACTCGAAATTCAAGATCCTCGGCTAGCACGCTTCCTCTGCAAAATGATCCCGCCGCAATGCCCATTTGAGCGCGATGTCACGCTCTTTGGCCGCAAGATTGTCCACATCCCAGCGATGTGCAAGCTCAATCCCCTATACGAGCAGCTTGTGGGGCTACGGTTTCGTTCCCTATCCTTCTTGGCCGATGATTGTAACGAAGATGTGACGAAGTACTGCTAGCCCCCTCGATCCGGTTTCTATCCAGCGTCCATCGTCCCAATAAATAGCGAAACATCTGGCAAGGTCAATCGGATCTTGTCAAGCATTTTTACTGACGATCCTTAGTAGAGTGGGCAGTGCCCACCTGATCCCCCACCCTCACAAAGCTGACCACCCAAGGACAAACGGCGGAATCATACTGCTATAGCCATAGTCACAAAGGTTAAGCCATACCAGCATCATTCCCGTGGAAACGGGAATCCATGGGTTGTACGACGCTCAAGATGGATTCCTGCCTGCGCGGGAATGACGAGAAAGTGTCTTGTGGATTATGGCTATCGCCATAGCACTGCACCTTTTCAGCACCACACCTTTAAGGCTGTTTCTCGATGCATCTCCCTATACATGTCTCTTTGATGTCTTGATAGTCTTGATGTATGACAGGATGAAAGCTCGTCAATTTATTTACTCGGTGTCATGTTTGGGATTCTGTTGGTTTTGGCCTCCACGTTGTTTCTGGCCATTCAGAATGTGGCGCTGAAAATTATTGTGAGCCGCCATGAGTTTTTAGGACTCTTTCCCCTCGGGGGATGGGTCAGCCCCACGGTGGATCATTCTTACCTACTGCTGCAATTGCGGATGGTGTTAACGGTGCCATTGATGGCGATCCTGACTCCGCGCTTATATCCCAGCGCTGGGCGAGAGTTGCGGTGGTTTTTGGATGGGCGATCGCTCCGCACTATCCCTAGTCGGCGGCATTACTTTTTGCAAGTGTTGGGGGCAAATTTCTGCATTTTATTGGCACTGGTGCTGTTATATGTGGCTATCAGCACCCTCACCACCGGGGTTGCGGTCACCATTTTCTTTATCCACCCAGCTTTTACGGTGCTGTTGGCCTGGTTGGTTCTGGGCGAGCGGGCGCGACCTGGGCAACTGGCTTGGATGTCGCTGGTGTTGCTGGGGTTGCTGCTCACCGCTCCCTCCATCGCTGATGGAGCCTTACAACGGGGATGGATGGGGGTTGGGGCGGCGATCGCCGCTGGGGTAGCCTATGCCGCATACAGTCTCCTCGCGCAGCTTTGCTTACAACCCAACCCCAGCCAATCCATTCTGCACCCCGTCACCTTTTCACTCGTGCAATTTGTGACGATGTTAGCGATAGGAAGTCTGGGGTTAGGAGCCATCACCATTGACATCGCCCCCGGCGCGTGGCCACAGATTTTGAGCCTCAGCCTAGTCTCGGCGATCGCCGCCATGATCGCCTATATCCTCAACAACATTGGCATCCAGCGCATCGGAGCTGCCCAGTCGTCCCTGATCAGTTCCACCACACCGATTCTCACCGCCCTGCTCGCAGCTCTCTTCATCCAAGAAAGCCTGACCTCGCGCCAAATCATGGGCATTGCCCTCGTCACAATTGGTATTGCGGCTCTGAGCCTGCGCTTCCAAAAAAAACACCCCGGTCTACAGAGTTTAGCCTCGCCAAACTCTGTAGACCGGGATGATTTGTAGCTAGTAATCCTTCGATTTCCGAGTCTGCAACCTATGCAGGCAAACTAAGAGCGAGACTTCAGATGAGAACAGTGGAGAGACTGCCCCATCAACGACTCTTAGACGACTCTGAAACCAAATCACACCAACAGTTGAAAATCTAAAGCTGAAAATCTAAAATTCAAAATTCAAAAACCGAATGAAAGCTTGCAGGTTTCACTGCATTCTCGATCCCTCGATCTCTAATAGCCTTGAAGCCTAGTGTGCTTCTAGGTCAAAGCGTTCGGCGGGGTAACCAGCGGCTTGCCAGGCTTCTAGCCCACCTCGCAACTGAGCCACTTGATTGAAGCCCGCTTCTCGGAGATGAGCAACGGCGATCGCTGTTTCGGCATCGGTGCCCCCATAAACATAGATATCGCGATCGCTCTCTAGACTTTCGAGCGCTCTCTTCACCAAAGAATCTACAGGCATCGAAATAGCACCAGTGATGTGGCGTTGGTTAAACACATCTCGATGGCTAACATCCACAATGGTGAAGGCGGGTTCTCCCCAATCCAGTCGCTGCTTAAGCTCAAAAACGCTCGATTCAGGCTTAAGGGCTGGAGGAATTGGGATCAGACGGGAAAGAAATGTCATGGGATAAGCCTATGTAAACAGCATTGAAAGGTTCTCTTATATATTAACAAAAATTAACTTAGATTGCAAAGGATTATTAAGTAAAAACGAGAATTTCTTGACTTTTTGCACGATACCTATGGTTTAAGGCTGGTTGTGTTTAGCCAAATCAGGACTTAGCAAGGGTTTGGGGCGATGCTGGCCTGGATGTCTCCCCAATTGTCGGTAAGGTTGGCTACAATATGCCCTGGCATCTCATCTCTCCTGGCATCCAACCTAGGCGATTTCATGGGAAGTCAAATCGAGATCAGATCCTTGAATTGGATCCTAGAGCTGAGTAGTCAAATCAGATCAAGATCAATCCTGCAGCATTAATCCTGCGGATTGTCCGCTGGCATCCTTGAAATGATTGCAAGTTTGATTGATTGCTGCTTCGAGTTGATTACTGCTTCGAATGAGTTGCAAATTTGAATGAGTTGCAAGTTCAAACGAGTTGTATGGTTTGAAATGAACGGATTGAGAAGAATTGCCTGTGCTCGTTGTTCTATCCCCAACACCCCATGATTGAAGCGGATCATCTCAGTAAGCGCTATGGCAGCACCTCGGCCATAGAAGACGTGACGTTTTCGGTAGAAGCCGGAGAAATTTTGGGGTTTCTTGGTCCTAACGGAGCCGGGAAAACCACTACGATGCGCATCTTGACGGGTTACCTGCCTGCCACCGAAGGCACGGCTCGGGTGGCAGGATACGACGTCCATACGCAGTCGATGGCTGTGCGGCAAAATATTGGCTACTTGCCCGAAACACCGCCACTCTATCCGGATATGACGGTGGAAGGGTTTCTTTGGTTTGTGGCGCGGCTCAAAGGGGTGGTGGTGGGCGATCGCCCCTCTCGTATCCAAGCGGCCATTCAGCGCTGTAACCTCGAAGAAAAGCGGGAAGTGCTGATCCGCAAACTTTCGAAGGGCTTTCGCCAGCGAGTGGGGATCGCCCAAGCCTTGGTGCATGATCCCCCGGTGATTATTTTGGATGAACCCACGGTGGGCTTAGATCCGCGCCAAATTATTGATGTTCGCAACCTGATCAAAAGCTTGGCCGGAGAACACACCATTATTCTCTCGACCCACATTTTGCCAGAAGTCAGCATGACCTGTAGCCGGGTTGCCATTATCAACAAAGGGCGCGTGGTTGCCACCAATACCCCGGATGAGCTGGTAGCTAGCTTAAGGGGGGGCGAAGGCTATGAGGTAGAAGTGGAGGGAGATTTGGCCACCGCCACCGCTGCGCTGCAAGCCTTGCCAGAGGTGCGCTCGGTGGAGGCGATCGCCCTCCCCAACCTAGCCGATGGCCACCACCGCCTCCAAGTTTTGGCAGAGCTAGGCAGTGACCCCGGACGCCAAGTCGCCGCCCGCATTGTCGAAGCTGGCCTGGGGTTGTATGAAATGCGACGCATCCGGGTCAGCTTAGAGGATGTGTTTTTGCAACTGACGACCCAAGAACCCGAGGAAGCTTCCTCCGATATAGATTTAGATGATGTAGATGCGGATGCGGACGCGGATGCACCGATCGCCTCATCAGCCGCAGGTGATGACAGCCAAGCAACAGCTGAAGCCCCTGCGACCGTTCCAGCATCAGCGGTAGTAGATCCATGGGAAACACCTGCCCACCCTTCAACATCAGAGCCAACCGAGCCATCCCGTAATCCATCCACCGAGGAGACTGCCTAGATGCGCGTAATTTGGAGTAACATCTTGGCCATTTATCGGCGAGAGTTGCAGAGCTACTTTGCCTCACCCTTTGCCTATGCGATCGCCGGGGTCTTTTGGTTGCTAGGGGGCTTCTTCTTTGTGGTGATTTTACTGGGGCCAGATGCCCTGCTCGACCAAGTGGCCACCCGCGACCAGGCGGGAATCACCGACCCACCCATTGATGTGCCCTACCAGTTCCAAACGATTTACCTCAACCTGATAGGCTCCCTGGCCTTATTTTTGCTGCCGATGCTGTCGATGGGGCTATATACCGAAGAACGTAAGCGCGGCACCTTAGAACTGCTAGCCACCTCCCCCGTCACCAACTGGGCAGTAGCAGTGGGTAAATTGCTGGGCGTGGTCACGTTCTTTTTTACCCTGACCCTGCCGTTACTGTTGTATGGGGCGATCGCCTTTAGCGCCTCATCCCCTGCCGCGTCTTTTAATATCTTGCTACTCGGCCATGTCGCCTTGATCCTGATGGCGGCTAGCGTCCTCTCCTTAGGGATGTTCCTCTCCTCCCTCACCGATAGCACCTTGCTAGCGGGGATCCTGACCTTCGCCCTGATGCTGATGCTATGGGTCACCGATCTAATCGCCGCCAGCTTCACAGGCCCCATCGGCGATTTCCTAGAGCATCTGTCGCTGATTCAGCATTACACCGACTTGATCCAAGGGCAATTTGACTTCAGCAGCTTGGTGCTGTTCTTGAGTTACATTCTGCTAGGAATCTTCCTCACAGCCCAGTCTATCGAGGCTTTCCGCTACCAACGCTCCTAGGGTCATTTTAGAATGCCATCCGATGCAAACCCCTACGGGCTTCCTTCGCATGATTGCATCCATCCCCCAGGGAACTCTCTCATCTGGCTTACCTACTTGTCTCTGATCTATGAACGCTTGGAAGCACTACACGCAATATCTGTTCTGGCTTGGCCCCTTCTTGGTTGTCATGGGGATCACCGCAGGGCTGGTGGCCGGAACTTGGGGATCTGTGCCCATCGGGCTAATCGGTGGTGGCCTTGCGGTCTTCGTGGCCGGGTTGATTAGCCAGGGTGGAAAATTTCCCAAAGGCTGGCAAGGACGCGCTAGCCAAAGTAATGCCAATGCGGCGATCGCCACCCTGGCCGTGCTCACGATCTTCCTGCTGGTCAACATCCTGGCCAATCGCTACGGCACCCCCATCGACCTGACCGAAAACCGCATTTTTACCCTCGCCCCCCAAACCCAAGAGATCGTCAAAACCCTCGACCAGCCGATTAAGGTCTACCTGTTTGACCCCCTCCCCAATGCCCAAGATCAGGCGTTGCTAGAAAACTATCAACGCCAAAACCCCAGCCAGTTTAGTTACGAATACATTGATCCCCAAGCTCAACCGGGGATCGCCCAGCGCTTTCAAGTGCAAACCTTTGGAGAAGTCTATGTAGAACGGGGCGATCGCCAACTAGCTGTCCAAACGGTGAGTGCTGAGTTACGCCTCTCCGAGACCCGCTTGACGAGTGCCCTCGTGCAGGTAACCAGCGGTAAACAGCCCACAGTTTACTTCCTGCAAGGCCACGGCGAACGCCTGTTAGACCCAGGGCAAGGGGGTTTGTCTGAAACTGTGGCCAGTTTGACCACCGAAAATTACACCGTTAACCCGCTCAATTTGGCAACAAATCCCGTTGTCCCTGAGGATGCTGATGTGGTGGTGTTGGCCAACCCTCAGCGCCCCTTGCTGGCGGAAGAGTTGGCTGCCCTAGAAACCTACCGCGAAGGTCGCAGTGGCCTCATGGTGATGATCGATCCCCAATCAGAACCCGAGCTAGATGACTTTTTGGCAGATTGGGGCGTTACGGTGGGCGATCGCCTCTTGTTTGAGCCTGCCGCCGGTCAAGATGGGGTCGTAACCGTCATCACCCAATATAGCCAACATCCCATCACCCGCGAGTTAGCCAACGGGATCTCCTTCTATCCCCTAGCGCGTCCGCTCCAAATCGAAGAAATCGAAGGGGTGCAAGCGACGCCCCTGATGCTCACCTCTGCCGATACCGAAGCCCGCGAAGTCGCAGAGGATGGCACCTTGGTTCCCCCCGCAGAAAACGAGCCTCGGGGTAACTTTGTGATTGGCGCAGCACTCAGCCGCCCCCTCGACACGCCAGATGCCGAAACCAGTGACGCAGCCACGCCCCCACCCGAAGCCCGCATGGTGGTGATGGGCAACTCTAGTTTTATCAGCGATGGCCTAGTCAATCAGCAACTCAACCGGGATGTGTTTCTCAATAGCATTCGCTGGCTGAGTCAAGATGACACCGCTAGCCTCGCCATTCGCCCTGCCGAGCCAACCAACCGCCGAATTACGTTTTCACCCCTCCAACGGCTGTGGTTGGCGATCGCCGCCATGGCGCTTGTCCCCTCCATCGGGTTTGCCCTAGCCGCGATCTTTTGGTGGCGACGCCGCTAGCGCAGCCAGATTGCTGGGTACAGGCTTAATCCGTAGCTCCTTCCCGATTCCTCACGGACTGTTTAGAGGAGCAAGTCTCGGTCTCAGAATGAGCCTAGGGCTACCATAGCGCGTTGGGGGGGGTTGGCCGAACCGCCCCCCCATTGCCCCCCGATTGCTGAATGCAATTGTCATAGGTTCTAAACCCATCAATATCAATGGCAGCTTGATTGCCCTGGGTATAGAGAATAATGCGACCATCCGAATAGCTTTTCCCTGATGTTGCTGGCACAGAGGATAAATACACGGGCTGGCCTTCTAAATAAAGCTCCGCTTGGTTGCTTAAAAATACGACTTGAAACTGCAACCCACTTTGGCAGTTGAATAAACTAGCACCCGATACCAGCGGTGGTGGTGAAGCAGTAGGGCTAGGGTTGGGGCTAGGGCTGGGGCTAGGGCTAGGAGACGGGCTAGGAGACGGGCTAGGAGACGGGCTAGGCAACTCAGACTGAGGGGTACAAGCCGCAAAGACCCAAACATCATTATCTTCTACAAACCCTTGCTGGCTCTGGGTATAAAAATCATATTGGCCATTAGAGTAGACGATGTTACCGTCTGCGATGGTGTTGCTGTCTGCGGGCGTGGCATTCAGAATAAAACTTTGGTTGTTGGGTAGGGTGAGTTGCACCGACTGGTTGGTGTATTGCACCGTAAATTCTTGCCCATTGAGGCAGCGGAAGGTAATAGGGTCACTGGTAACACCCGTGTCATTGGCGCTCATTGGGACGCCACCAGCCTCGCCATTGCTGCTGTTGAGATTGCTAGTGTTTGCAGGATTGTTGCCTTGGATGGCTTGGCTAATACCTGGGATGGCTCGCCGTAATCGAGGAGCCAGGATGACGAGCACCACCCCCAAAACGACAAGCGCAAGGATATTAATATTTCTAGACATAATTTCTAGGCATCGTCCTCCGCAATGAGCCACACTAACGAGGGGCAATCGAGACAACTGGGGTCTATCGTTTAACCTGGGGTCTATCGTTTAACCCCTAGGGAGACCAGAGAACGATAGAATTGCCAAGGGCTGGAGATGCCGTTCTCCCCATGGCCTTGACCCTGGCGGCCTCCCCCCGACTGCTTAATACAAGCGTACATCGGGCGATCGCCAATGCAACAAAAAACTGATCTTCCTGCGCCCATTTCCCCATGCCCAATCCGTTCCTCACCCTCACCTACGAACCCGCCTTTGAGTCTTTGGGCGAGGCTTTTTACGATATCGTCCCCGCTGCCGAATTTCCGAAGCACCTGCTCCGCTACCGCAACAACGACCTGCTTCCCACCTTCGGCTTAGCCCCAACAGCGGTCAATGAGGCTGACTTTATTCAAGCCTTTGGGAAATTTGAGGGGCGCTTTCCCTTCCTGGCCATGCGCTACCACGGCTACCAATTTGGAGAATATAACCCCAATATCGGAGACGGGCGCGGCTTCCTCTATGGCCAAGTGCGGGGTCTCGATGGCGAACTCTACGACTTTGGCACCAAAGGCTCTGGCACCACCCCTTACTCCCGTGGAGGAGATGGCCGTCTGACCCTCAAGGGCGGTGTGCGCGAGGTCTTGGCGGCAGAAATGCTGTATCGTTTGGGCGTTCGCACCTCCCGCTGTCTGAGCTTAATTGAAACAGGAGATGCCCTCTGGCGAGGCGACGAACCTTCCCCAACCCGAGCCTCCGTGATGGTGCGCTGCAACCGCTCTCACATCCGGTTTGGCACCTTCGAGCGCCTGCATCGCATCCAACGCCCCGACCAAGTACGGCAACTGCTCGATCATGTCATCGCCACCTACTACCCTCACCTCCAAGGTAGTCCCGATGCCGATGCCCGCTTCTATGCCGAGCTAGTGCAGCGGGTCGCCGCATTAGCCGCCCAGTGGATGTCTGTTGGCTTCTGCCATGCCGTGCTGAATACAGACAATATGTCTATCACCGGGGAAAGCTTTGACTATGGCCCCTTTGCCTTTATGGATCGCTATGATCCACGGTTCACCGCTGCCTATTTTGATTATTCGAGTCGCTACTGCTACGCCAACCAGCCAGGCATTTGCAAACTCAACCTCGAAATGCTCCAGATGCCGCTCTCGATGGTCATTCCTGCCTCTGAGCTAGCTCCAGGGTTGACGCTATTTGATGACCACTACATTGCCCATTATCGCCAGCGGATGCTGCACAAGCTCGGCCTCACCTCCCTCCCTGAGGCTGAGGCAAACGACTTGATCGCCCTCACCTTGCAATTTTTGCAAGCGGCTCAACTGGGCTACTCAGACTTTTTCCTGGCTCTGCGCCAACAATTTAACTCCACTTGGCGCGAAGACCCTCGCCATATCTTGGCTGACTCGGCCTCCGATCAAGCCGAGGCCATGGTCAGCAGTTTTAAGCTTTGGCGCACCGCCTATCATGCCGCCCTGTCTCAACTCCCACCTGACCAGTTTGAGCGCGTGTCACCGTTGCTGAATGCTCACAACCCCGATCTGATGATCATTCGTCCTGAGATCGAAGCTATTTGGGAACCCATCACCGAGCAGGATGACTGGCAACCCTTCTACACCTTGCTCGACCGCATCCAACAATCCGTTGTCTCGCTTCCTTAAAGCTCTTGTCTCAGGGTGCGGGGCATCAGACCTATGAGGTATCAAGGCTTTCTAGCGATTCTAGAAGCGGAGGTAAAAATGGGGCAGGGGCAGCTAGGGCGAGCCGTGACTATCAACGGCCTTACAGGGTGACAACCCCCCTAGAGTGCTTGCTGGATAAGGGATAATGCCTGAAAACCGCGCTGAAAATAGCGGTGTTTATGGGGTTTGAGTGCCACTAGCCTGAAGGCCCAATCGGCCCAGAGTTCCATGGCATAGATCCATCGTTGGCCATACAGACCGAGGCTAAAT
>Ga0105045_10000637_pt1 | contig 26426 bp, 28 predicted proteins | sample MAT02_FD_78089 | JGI IMG/M metagenome (GOLD analysis project Ga0105045, IMG submission 78089) | Freshwater microbial communities from Lake Fryxell liftoff mats and glacier meltwater in Antarctica - MAT-02 (megahit assembly) | ecosystem: Environmental > Aquatic > Freshwater > Ice > Liftoff... | reverse complement strand
TCCAGCGCCTCGAAAAATGCTTGGCCGCTTTCAAAATCGCGCGCGTGAAATTCTGAAAACTCAAACATTAAAATGCCTGTCTTGTCCCGATAGTAGCTTAGCGGCTGAAGAAAGGCCTCTTGAAAGAGCTCAGCATTCAGAAAATTGGTATTCCGTCTCCCCGCACGATCACCATATCGGGCGTGGTTCGGAAAATGTCTCATGGTTATTTCGTCTGTGACTTTCCATGAAAACAAAAAACCATCAGTCACTTGGCTCACCAATCGGGCGATCTGTGGCTCGGTCGGAAAGCGGTAGAACCCTGCATCCACACACACCGTGGAAAATACTCGCGCATATTCTTGCAAGCACCCTGCCTCGAAGCGCGACTTGGCCAGCTTGCCGCGATACATGTAATTTTCAGACGTATAGATTTGGCCAAGCCAGCCCATATACTTCCACGAGGATGTTCCAATATATATTCCCCGTGTGGCCAAGCTGGCAGACTGTTGCTGTAACAATTCCACGTCCACAGCACTTTCATACCACCGCGTAAGGATCCGCCGCGAATGCAAAAAAATTGGGAGAAGCATTGCGGCTTCTCCCAATCTCATTTTGTTCTCCGCCGCGAGGCGGAAAACAGGCTTACTTTTTCTTTGCTGTCGCTTTTTTTGCGACTGGCTTTGCGGCTGGCTTCTTAGCAACTGGCTTTTTAGCAGCTGGCTTCTTAGCCACTGCTTTAGCTGCGGCTTTCGGTGCAACCTTCTTCGCAGGTGTTTTAGCTACGGGTTTCTTCGCGACAACCTTCGTGGCTGGCTTCTTAGCCGCTGCGGCTTTCGCTGCAACTTTTACTGCTGGCTTCTTAGCGACGACTTTTTTCTTTAATACTGGCATTCAATATCCCCCCTTTCTCTCCGCAAAAGCGGGAAAATGTTTGTGAAAAGGTTGTGAATAACTCACGAGTATTGTGAATAAGTCCCACGGGGAAATGCGTCAATAGATTTCGCTTTTTTTTTGAAACTTTTCTTCAATGCGGTTTCTATCAGGCTGTGGAAGATGAGGCATTCTGAACCAAGATTGCTTCCGCAGCGGAGGCGATTTCCGCGGTGTTCCAGAGCCTCCCGATGCCCTCATATCCACAGGCTAGGAGCCCTTCCTCAGGGCCAATGAATTGGGCGCCGCGTGAGCGCAGACGAGCGACGTTCTCCTGCGTGGCGGGATGCAGCCACATCTTGCCATTCATGGCTGGGGCAATGAGAAGTGGGGCCCGAGTGGCGAGAGCGATGGAAGTGAGTGCGTCGTCTGCGAGACCCATGGCAAGCTTGGCGATCAGGTTGGCCGTGGCCGGAGCAACGATGAGGATATCGGCTTGGTCGGCAAGCGCGATGTGGCCGGGGTGCCATGACTCCTTTTCGTCAAAGATGCCTGTGGTTACCGGATGCCGCGACAGAGTTTGGAGGGTGAGGGGAGTTACAAATTCCGCTGCATGGGTGGTGAGGACGGCAAAGACATCGTGACCGGATTTTGTGAGGATGCTGGTGAGATCGGCTGCTTTGTAGGCTGCGATGGAACCACCGATACCGAGGACGATTTGCTTTTTCATTGTGAGGCTATGGAGCGATGTGGAGGCGACGACTCAGATATCGTTCAGCGCGCATGACCGCTCGAAATTTCTCGATGTCTTCCTCCATGGATTCACTAATAATCGTGTAGCGGTAATCGCGCCACCGGGCCATTTCTGTGGCTGCATTCTGAATACGAGTCGCAATCTGCGAATCACTTTCGCTCCCGCGACGGCGAAGGCGACGGGCGAGCTCATCGAGCCCTGGTGGCATGATAAAGACGTCGGCCAAAGCCGAAGAAATGAGAGGATCCTCGCTCGCACGAATGGCGGCGGCACCCAGTGTATCAATATCAATAAGCACATCCACGCCGCGCTCAAGGGCGGATAGAACGGGCGCCTTGAGCGTGCCGTAGCTATGTCCATGCACTTCGGCGTGTTCTAGGAACTCTCCTTGAGCGACCCGAGAATCAAACTCCTCGCGAGCAAGAAAAACATAATCTTCGCCAGGCACTTCGCCTGGGCGTGGCGGACGTGTCGTCTGAGAAACGCTGTAAAGGACGTCGGGCTTCTGCCGCAGTGCAGTCGTGAGGGTTGTCTTGCCGGCCCCCGACGGGGCGGAGAGAACGAAGAGAATGCCAGTGCGGGTGAAATGGAGACTATTCAATGTTAGCAAGTTGTTCGCGGATTTTTTCCAACTCGGCCTTGGCGTCAATAACAAGCCTCGATAATCCGAGGTCGGAGGATTTTGACCCGATGGTATTGAACTCGCGCCCGAGTTCCTGAGCGACAAACTCAAGCGTTCGCCCGACAGGGCCACTGATGGAAAGTTTCTCGCGAAATTGCTCAAGGTGGCTCCACGCACGGTCTACTTCTTCGGTAACATCCGAGCGATCGGCGAGAATTGCGATTTCGGTAAGGAAGCGGGGTTCGTGGTGGATGTTTTCCAGGCCGATGGCGTGGAGCTTGTTGATGAGTGACTCGCGTTGAACGAGGGAGGCGGCGCGGGCACGGGGGTGGATTTTTTTTGTGATGGTAGTAAGGCGCGATATCCCCCGGGTGAGCACGCGTGCGAGGTGTTGGCCCTCGCGCAGCCGCGTGGCAACAAGCCCATCCAACGCGCGGTCAAGTGCCTGCAGGGCCGCGGAGCGAGCCCCGTCGTCCGCTGGCTCGAGGGAACGAGTGACTCCCGGAGCCGTGAGAACGTCCCGGAGAGTGAGACCCTCGGTGAGGCCGAGTTTTTTTTGCAGGGCGAGTGCTTGGGTGACAAAAGCTCTGGCTCTCCTCTCGTCAAGAATGGAGAGCGCGCTATCGCTGCTCGGCGTAAGCGAAAGGTTCACCTGCACACGCCCGCGAGCAATACGAGACATGACGCGCTCACGCACGATGGGTTCTAGCCAAGCCGCGCTGCGCTCGCTGTGACAAACAACCTCGGCGGTTTTGCGATTCACGGAAAAGCACTCAATAGTCGCTGTCCATGTGGCCGTGCGGGATTCGCCACGGCCGTGTCCTGTCATGCTTATCATCCGTGCAGTGATATGTCGGACACCTGCGCTGTGTCGAGGCGCATCACGATTTGAAATCGCGCCGCATAAAAGCGACCCATGCTACGATGAGGAGTGTGGCATTTACGCCCATGAGCCATGCGTAGTCTTCGAGTATTTTTTCCCACGGCACATGATAGGCGAAAACGTGAACCCATGCCGTCATGCGAGCCGTGACAAACCAATCCCTTAGTGGTTCGAAAAATGGAATATTTTTAAGAATCATATCCACGAAAAGAATGGAAAGTGTCGTGATCGTGGCGGTTGCTGGCTTCATGTCGAAGCATGAGAGACAAAATCCGATGGCTGAAATCGTGAGCAATGAGATGGCCAGCAAAACAGCGCCGCCCGCGTAGCGAAGCAGGCCCTGCGAGAAGTCATACACAGCGAACACACCTTCGAGGGGGGCGAAGACAAAGAGGCCACCCGGACCACTATGCAGGAGTCCGGCGCCGAGGGCTGTCGCGGAGATGAAAAGTGTGAGGGCTAGGGAATAGAATACAATTGCAGCCACCTTGATTGACAGGAGACGGGTGCGAGAAATCGGTCGGCAAAGCATCATTCGCATTGTCCCATCTTCCACTTCTTTGCTCACGACATCGCCCGCGACGAGGGCGAGGTAAAGGGAACCCAACAAGAAAACCGACCAAAGCAGAATAAGGAATGCGAGAGTAAGTCCTGAGAGGTAGTCGCCGGCCACGTAGCCAGCGGTCTCCAGTACTTTTCCGATGACCTTGCGCACGGAGGGGAGGTTGAGAAGAAAGAGAATGATCATCTCCACGAGAATGAAGGCACCAAAGCCGATGTAGGTTCGCTTACGCGCAAAAAGCTTGAGGAGTTCGCCTCGGAAAATGCTCATGACTTGGATTTCTCCATGTAAAAATCTTCGAGCGAAGCGCGTATGCGGAAAAATTCTGTGACGCCAGCACCCGCATCAACGAGGGCTGCGAGGAAAGCGGCTGGGTCGGCCTCGGGCGCGAGGCGCCATGTTCCATCGGGACGTGGCGAGGCGCTATGCTGGGCAGCGACGCGATTCACGATGCTGGGCTGAGCCGCGACGACGCGCCAATGGGGAGTGGCCTCTGCGGTCTCCTGCCATCGCCCGCAATACACCAAGCGTCCCTGCTCCAGGATGGCAATGCGGTCGCACAGTTGCTCGACCTCGTGGAGGAGGTGGGACGAAAAAATCACCGTTAAACCATGCGCATCGCGCAAGCTTCGAATTAGCTCGCGCATCTCTTGTATACCCGAAGGATCAAGGCCTTCGCTTGGCTCATCAAGGAGAATAAGCTTGGGATTTGGGAGAAGAGCCTGTGCGAGCGCGAGGCGTTGTCGCATGCCGTGACTGTAAAACTTCACGGGGTCATGGATGCGCTTGGACAATCCCACGAGAGCCACGACTTCTTGCATGCGCTCATCCGTGGCACCCCCGCTCAAGGAAACAAGAAATCGGAGATTCGTCCATCCGCTCAAGTAATCATAAAACGCCGGAGCCTCGTAGATCGCTCCAACACGATTCAATGCCAGTGAGCGGTGCGTTGCAACGTCATGTCCGCCGACGTGCACCTTGCCGGCATCGGCATGCAGAAGACCAAGGATCACGCCGAAAGTTGTGCTCTTTCCGGCACCATTATGACCCAAGAGGCCAAAAATCTCACCCGCCTCGACCGCAAAAGAAATATTGTCCACCGCTTGGCGCTTTCCGAATCTTTTTGAAATGCCTTCGATGTGGATCATGGATTCGAGAACAAACGGAATTGGTTTTGTGAGTGTCCATCTGCAAAGAGGTGGTTGACTTTTTCTTTGCGGAATTGATGCCAGCCTTCCTTGTCCACCAGCACGGGAATACGAGTGAGATCGGTCACCAGATTGAGAAAATTGAGATTAGCCGCCGACTGCCCGTTGAGCGTGCTGTTCCAATAGTATGACGTGCCGGTCGCTTGGAATAGCCCAGGATCAGCCGGACACGCAAAGACGCGAGCATCGCCCACGTATGGCAAGAGCACGGAATCAATCGTCGGCACATCCTCGCTCAGGCTCGCGCGCGCTGCTGCAAGGGCTGGCATACGGAGATCGTGATCGGCGAGGTAACCGCTCAAGCCGACGCCAATTTGTCGAAGGTTCCCAAGGCACTTCGCCGAGTGTGCTTGCGATTTCACATATCCGAGGGCGGGGATACTCACCGCAGTAAGGATTGCAATGATGGCGATGACAGCGAGGAGTTCTAGCAAAGTGAAGGCCCGACTCATCGGAGATTTTGGGTGGCCCGCTGGAGTTCTTCAAGGACGGGCGCGAAGTCCAGCTTCACGGTAGAGTCAGCGTCCTCATAAAAACTGGAGAGCCCTTGCGAGATCACCTTTTGGACATCGGCATCCCCGATCCGCGCTACGACGTCGGGATTCTCTCGCTGCAAGTCGTCCAGTGCTCGACGAACGATACGCTTCCGCTCTTCGGGCTTCATGCCATTGAGCGCAAGCATGAGCTGACGAAAGCCTTCTGGAAGTGTGAGGTCGAGAAAGCGGGTGCGTTCGTCGGGCGCGAGAGTCTCAAAAAACGTCCGTACGGTTCCGTCTGCTTGCAGCTTCTGGCGCTCTGCAAATGACAGGCGGTTGAGCTGTGCGGCGGCGCTCTCGATGATCTTTGTCCGACCGGTTGCGTCCTCGCTCGGCAACGGATGGGCAGCAAGGTAGGATTGGAGTTTTTCAGGAGTCGGGCGGGCCGCTCGCGTGAAGAAAATAGCAACGGCAACGATGGCCCAAACACCAACAAGGGCAGCAATGCCACGCCAAAGAGGTTTCATGGGCATCAAGCTAGCATTCCGTAGCCCCCGCGCAACCGTGGCCTTGCCATGGCGGGGGACTCGGACACAATACCGCCGCATGACATACTCGGCATCCCCATCGCGCTACGACACCATGGAATACCGCCGCTGTGGCCGCAGCGGACTCAAGCTCCCTGCTATTTCGCTTGGGCTGTGGCATAACTTCGGTGGAGGCGAAGCCCACGATACCGCGAGAGACATGATCGTACGTGCGTTTGATTTGGGCGTGACGCACTTTGATCTCGCGAACAACTATGGGCCACCGCCGGGCAGTGCCGAGGAGTGCCTCGGACGAGTTTTGCGAAGCGACCTTGCTGGCTATCGGGACGAACTTATTATTTCAACGAAAGCAGGATACTTCATGTGGCCTGGTCCCTACGGAGAATGGGGCGGGCGTAAGTCGCTTCTCGCCAGCCTCGACCAGAGCCTGCTGCGCATGGGGATTCCTTACGTGGATATTTTTTACAGTCATCGCTATGACCCGGAAACGCCGCTCGAAGAGACTGCCAGCGCGCTGTCGCATTCCGTAAGATGCGGCAAGGCACTCTATGTAGGGATTTCCAGCTATCCTGCCGAGCAAACACGCGCCATGGCTGAGCTCTTGCGCCAAGCCGGCACGCCACTCGTGATTCACCAACCTCGCTACAATCTCCTGGACCGGTGGATTGAAAATGGACTCGTGCAAGTGCTCTCCGAAGTCGGCGCAGGAACGATCGCTTTCTGCCCACTCGCTCAGGGACTACTCACAAACCGCTATGTTAAGGGCATCGCCCCAGATTCTCGAGCGACCAAACCCCACGGATTTTTGAAGCCCGCGGACATCACCGAGGAGAGCCTCACGCGTGTGAGCCGTCTGAGCGAGATCGCCGCCAGCCGTGAGCAATCACTGGCCCAAATGGCCCTTGCCTGGACTCTCGCCCGATCGGGTATCACCTCAGCACTGATCGGAGCCAGCCGCGTTTCGCAAATCGAGGAAAACGTCCGTGCGCTCGAGCGCCCTACTTTCTCAGTGGAGGAGCTCGAAGCCATTGATCTCGCTTGCGCCGCAAAGAGGGCTTTTTGAGAAACCTTTCCCGTTTTCTCTTGACGGTCGCTCCTAACATGGGATTCATAACGCGCTTCTCACAAAATCCGAGGTTTATTCGTGCCAACCGCTTCACTAGAGGCTTTCTTCCATAGCGCCCTTTGGGGCGTCTCGTATCTGGTCGTCCTGATCGGGCTCTCAGCCTATGGTATCCACCGCTACTCGATCATTTACCTCTTTCTGAAATACCGCTTTCAGAAGGTTGCGCCCGATTCCAATTTCGTGGAACTGCCGCTGTTGACGGTGCAATTGCCAATTTTCAATGAGATCTATGTCGTGCGTCGGCTGATCCAAGCCGTAGGCCGCCTAGACTATCCGCTTGATCGCTTGCAGATCCAAGTGCTGGATGATTCGACAGACGAGACGACCGACATTGCTGCCGCAGAAGTGGCGAAGCTTCGAGCCCAAGGTGTGGATATTTGCCTGAGGCACCGAGTGAATCGCGAAGGGTTCAAGGCCGGGGCACTTTCCGAGGGAATGCCGGAAGCAAAAGGGGAGTTTATTTTTATTTTGGATGCCGACTTTGTGCCCGCACCAGATGTCCTTAAAAAGTGCATCCACCATTTTACTGACACGAAGATCGGCATGGTGCAAGCGCGGTGGGGCCACCTGAACCGCGATCAATCATTGCTTACGCGCGCGCAGTCGCTCTTCCTCGACGGGCATCTTCTGCTCGAGCAAACGGCCAGAAATCGCAGTGGACGTTTTTTCAATTTTAACGGCACCGCCGGCATCTGGCGGAAGACGTGCATTGAGGATGCGGGGGGGTGGCATCATGACACGCTCACCGAAGATCTTGATCTTAGCTACCGCGCTCAGCTGAAGGGGTGGAAATTTCGCTTCCTGCCAGATGTCGTGGTGCCAGCAGAATTGCCAGCGGACATTGACGGCTTTAAGTCGCAACAGCATCGTTGGACGAAAGGTTCGATCCAGACTTGCGTGAAGTTGCTTCCGGCTATCTGGCGAGAGCGATTGCCGCTCATTATTAAGCTGGAGGCCACTGCGCACCTGACATCCAATTTTGGCTACCTGTTGCTCTTACTTCTCTGCGTGCTCATTCTTCCACAGAGCTTTGCCAAGAGCGGGGGCGCGCTTCAATTTATGCTGGTTGATATTCCGATATTCTTTGCGACGACAGTCTCGATTTGTGCCTTCTACCTCGTGGCGCAGCGGCACCTTAATCCGCTTGGGTGGGTGCGCGACATGCTGCTGTTGCCGATGTTGCTCGCCTTGGCGATTGGTATGTCCGTAAACAACGCGAAGGCCGTGCTGGAAGCTCTCTTCCGCCAGAAGTCGGAATTTACTCGGACTCCGAAATACGGCGTCGGGGAAACTCCTACGCGAACCCGGGCGGTGCGCTACTTACCGATTCGATCACTGCTCCCTGCCGTGGAGCTCCTTTTTGCCGCCTATTTTGCGTATTGCATTTGGAAGACAGCCGCTGCGGGCGCATGGGCTTCGTTGCCGTTTCTTGTCTTGTTTTTTGTGGGGTTCAGCTATGTCGCCACAAAATCCATCCTGCACTGGCTTAAACAAATGTCCCCGATCACCCTAAGACCGACGGCCGTCCTTCCGAGCACATGAGGCGTTGCCTTCTCTGCCTTTGCCTTCTCTTGGTTGTCGGATGCGCCGGAGACACGCGCCACCGCCTCTACGTGAGCTCTGCCGACCAGCGCATGCTTGTGCTGCGCGACGGACGCGTCCTCACCACCTATCCGATTTCCACTTCCAAGTATGGCCTAAGCAGCCAGCCCGGGAGCAATGCCACGCCACAGGGTGCTTTCCGCATTAAGAAGAAAATCGGCGAGGGACTGCCCTACGGTGCTGTGCTCAAGTCTCGGCGACCCACCGGCGAAGTCCTGCGGGTCAATGCGCCTGGGCGGGATCCGATTGTCACACGTATCCTGTGGTTGGACGGCCTCTCACCCTCGAACGCCAATACCTTTGATCGCCTGATCTACATCCACGGCACCCCCGAAGAACGGAATATTGGCAAAGCCGTGAGCTATGGCTGTATCCGCATGCGATCCCGCGACGTTGCCGAGTTGTTCGATACCGTCGGTGTGGGAGCGCGCGTCTTCATCACTACCAAACCACTCTCACAGATCAGGCAATAGGCGGCGGACGACTCCCAAAAATGGCTGTGCCCACGCGCACGAGCGTAGCGCCCTCATGGATCGCCTGTCGAAAGTCACCGCTCATTCCCATTGAGAGCTCTGGTAACACAATGCCGCCCCTTGCTTCCAATCGGTCGCGGAATTCGCGTAACGCAGCAAAGGTAGGGCGGGCAAGTTCCGGATTCTCACTGTAAGGCGCCATAGTCATGAGTCCTGCTATTTCCAGCTGCGGAAGGCCAAGGAGTGAATCTATCGAGTCTTCGAGTGCGGTAGGCGAAAATCCATATTTCGTGACCTCGCCCGAGATATTTACCTCGATGAGCACGCGCGCCTTTTGCTCTGTCTCGGCGGCAATGCGAGCTATGTCGCGAGCGAGATTCAAGTTATCCACGCTATGAAAAAGCGCAAAATGCGGAAGGGCCTTGCGCACTTTATTCGCCTGGAGATGTCCAATAAAATGCCACTCCAAGACAGGCGGGAGTGATGCTACCTTGGGGAGGGCTTCTTGCACCCGACTCTCACCGAAAAGAACCTGCCCAGCGCGTGCTGCCTCAAGAATATCTGCAGCCGGATGTGTTTTCGACACGGCAACCAAGCGCACATCCGCTTCGTCGCGCCCGGCTTGTCTCGCCGTCGCAGCCATATCGCTTAGAAGCGTCGCGAGGTTGGTGGAGATGGAAGAATCGGTGCTCATTAGAAAATCATTGAGATTGCAAGTAGGTTCATTAGCCTAACTTATGCCGAAGTTGAGAGATGCAAATCCAAACATTTAAAGTCTTCTGTGACCTTGCCGCTACGAAAAGCTTTTCGAAGGCGGCGGACCGCAATGGCATTACCCAAAGTGCCGTGAGCCAACAAGTGCGTGCAATCGAAGCGCAATTTTCTGTTAAGCTCATTGATCGCGGGCGGCGCGTCTTTTGTCTTACCCCCGAGGGAGAGGCGTTCCTTGCATCGAGTCGTGAGATTGTCGGGACCTATGACGACCTAAGCACGCGCATGAGGGAGTTGCAGGACGTGGTCTCCGGCCCGCTTCGAATCGCCACTATTTTCAGCATTGGGCTGCATGAGCTACCGCCTTACTTGAAGCGCTTCCGGCGCAAGTTTCCTATGGTGGGGGTGCAGATGGACTATCGCCGTTCTGCGCAGGTCTATGCGGCTGTGCAGGAGAATCGGGCAGATGTCGGCCTCGTGGCCTACCCAGTTTCGCGTCGCGGAATTATCGCTTCGATTTTCTGGCGCGACCGCTTGGTGGCAATTTGCGCGCCGAGCCATGCGCTTGCCTACAAGAGGAGAACTTCGCTCAAAGAACTCACCGGAGAAAAATTTATCGCCTTCGAGCCGGATCTACCCACACGTCGTATGGTGGATCGCCAGCTTCGTCATGCGGGTGCGCGCGTGCGCGTGGCTCACGAGTTTGACAACATCGAGACGGTTAAGCGAGCCGTCGAGATCGAGAATGCCATTAGCATTGTGCCGCATACTTCCGTCCTGTCTGAAGTAGAGGCCGGTCAGCTTGTTTCCATCGAATTCGAGGATGACGGCATGTGGAGGCCACTAGGCACTCTCATTAAAAAGTCGTCAGCCGGAACGCCAGCCTTGCGCGAGTTTCTCTCGCTTTTGGAAAAGACGGATTTAGGGAGTGAGGGAAAAGCCTTCCAATCTATGCGCCAGAAGCCGAAAACTACGAAATGAATGCTCTAGGAATCCTTGGCGGCAGCGGGCTTTACGAGATGGAAGGACTCAGCGACATGCAAGAGCATGCTGTCACAACGCCATTTGGAGCCCCGTCCGATCTTATTGTCGGCGGTGTTTTTCATGGACGTCAGGTGTTCTTTTTGCCTCGCCACGGGAAAGGTCACCGCATCGCACCGCACGAGATAAACCACCGAGCAAATATCTGGGCGCTGCGGTCTCTCGGGGTTCGCTTCATCATCGCGGTGACTGCGGTCGGCAGCTTCCGGGAGGAATTGCGTCCGCGTGACATCGTTCTGCCGGACCAATTTTTTGATCGCACAAGTCGTCGGGAACATCACACTTTTTTTGGCAATGGTATCGTTGCCCACATGTCTTTTGCCGATCCGATCAGTACCGACCTGCGCGCACTGCTTGCCGAGGCTTGCCAAGAGGCCGGGCGCACCTACCACGATGGGGGAACCTATGTCTGCATGGATGGCCCCGCTTTCTCCACCCGCGCCGAATCTTTTGCTAATCGCCAACTCGGCTTCGATATCATTGGAATGACCAATTTGCCCGAGGCGAAGCTCGCGCGAGAAGCCGAGATCGCGCTGGCGACCTTGGCCATGGTCACAGACTACGATTGCTGGAAGACCGATGAGGCAGCAGTCACGGCGGGCACCATCATCGCCCACCTTCATGCGAATGTGGTGACGGCACGGGATATTCTGGCAAGGGTCATTCCGAAAATCCCTTCCAGTGCCACGTGGCCGGAGCACTCCGCATTGGATACCGCACTTGTTACCGCTCCCAAGCATTGGCCGCAAAAATCTTTTGAAAAACTTCGTGTGATTCTCCAGCGTTTTGTGACATAGCTCCCGTATGTCTTACCCATGTAAACGCTGGTTTATGGCGCCTCTTGCTGCTGCGGCACTTTTGGGTTCCGCGTGCCAATCCGCTCACACGCAATCAACCCCACAGGTCGTGACTGTGCCTCCCGTAGAGGCCCCCGCCGCGCAGGTCTTTCCATCGCAGGGGGACTCTACACCTACACCGAAGCTGGCCGGGGCACCTAGCGAGCCCCGCTTGGTTTATAATTCCTGCAATGTGGATGGCCCCTACATCGCGTTGACCTTTGACGATGGCCCTCGGGTCGGGCAGACAGATCGCTTGCTCGATATGTTGAAAGCACGAGGCGTCAAGGCAACGTTTTTTGTAACTGGGCAAAATGCTGAAGCGCATCCAGCGCTTATTCAGCGCACAGTTGCCGAAGGCCATGAGGTGGGGAACCATAGCTGGAACCACCCCGCGCTGAGTAAGTTGAGCGCGGCGGCCGTCACGGCGCAGATGCGGCCCACGGATGCAGCCATCGTGAAAGCGGGGGCACCCCAGCCTACGATTATGCGACCACCCTACGGAGCCACGACGTCAGCATTGAATCGTCGCCTCAACAGCGAATTCGGACAAAAAGTCATTATGTGGTCTGTGGACCCGCTTGACTGGAAAGTTCGCAACAGCGCGCATGTCACAAGGGAAATCCTGACGAATACGCGGCCGGGATCCATTATTCTGGCTCACGACATTCATGCCACGACGGTAGATGCGATGCCAGCGACGCTCGATGCCTTGATCGCCAAGGGGTTTAAATTTGTAACGGTTTCCGAGCTTATCGCCATGGATCGTCCGGTCGTAAAGGCGGCCGCGCCGAAGGCAAGTTCGACTCAGTGATGGGACTTCAGCGGGGGAGGCTCACATGACTACCGTCGCGTGGTGGATGTGGCTGCTAAGTATTCTTCTTGAAGTGGTCGGCATTGCACTGGCTGTGCGTGCGATACTCATTGCCCGTACACCGCAATCGGCCATTGGGTGGAGTGTGGGCCTCGTCCTGGTGCCGATTATTACCATTCCGCTTTTTTTGGTCTTTGGGGAATCCCGATTCTCAGGCTATTCCCGGGCGGGACTCGGGATCATCCCGGCGCTGGATACCGCGCTCGTGCAGATCGCTCAGCACTTAAACGGGTATCGCGCGGCAATTACGGGTCTCTGCATTGATGGGGCTCGCGTGGCTGAGAATCTATCACACCTCGCTGCCACGCGTGGAAATGCCGTGCGGCTCTTGGTGGATGGCGAAGCGACGTTTGGTGCGATTTTTGAGGCCATCAAGAGTGCGAAGGAAACCGTGTGGGTGCAGTTTTTTATTATTCGTGATGACGGTCTTGGGAAGGAGCTCGCGCGCCACCTTATCGAAGCCTCTGAGCGAGGGGTGGCTTGCCGTGTGCTGTATGACCCAGTCGGATCAAAGGGGCTGCCAGCAGCTTGGAGCGCGCGACTCAGGAGTCGCGGAGTGCAGGTCTGTGCGTTCATCACAAACCGTCAATTCGGCAGACGCTTTCAAATCAATTTTCGCAACCACCGGAAATTGGTTCTGGTTGACGGGCGCATTGCTTTTCTTGGTGGCCTAAATGTCGGGGACGAATACATGGGGCTAAGCAAGAAATTCGGCCCATGGCGCGACACGCACTTGCGGGTGGAAGGCCCAGCGGCGGCGGGCTTCCAGATGTCATTTTTGGAGGATTGGAACTATGCATGCGGCGAGGTGCCGGGGTTCTCGCTGCAGAATGCTTCGCCAGTGCCAAGCGCGAACGCGCTGGTGTTTCCGGTGGACTGCAGCCCGGCGGATGCGTGGAGCGTGTGTCCGGCTGTGTTTCTCTCCGTGATTCAGGATGCCCAGCACCGCCTGTGGTTTGCTAGTCCGTATTTCGTGCCATCCGGGCCCTTGCTCTATGCCATCTGCCATGCGGCTCTGCGAGGGGTTGATGTGAGGATACTTCTTCCGGCAATGGCCGACCACACCCTGCCTTGGCTCTCTGCGTTCACGTTTTATCCTAAGATCCGCGCTGCGGGAGTGAAAGTCTTTCGCTACCAGCCTGGCTTCATGCACCAGAAAATTCTCCTAGCGGATGACGACTTCTCGATCGTGGGGTCCATCAATCTCGACTACCGGTCGTTTATGTTAAATTTCGAACTTTCGGCGGCGGTGCAATGTTCCGTTCTTGCCAAGGAAGTGGAAGCCATGCTGCGGGCGGATTTCGAGCGAAGTCTGCCGGAAGACCTCTGGGTCTTTGAAAAAGGCTCTTGGCTCTTCCGCCTCAAGTGTCGGGCTGCGGCTCTCCTGAGTCCTGAGCAATAGGCTATCCTACTGGTCTCTTACCACGGCAGCGACGCCTTTCGTATTGCGCGCAATCGCCTGCATATTCCATAGGAGAAAGCCACCACGGGGGCGTGGGCCAATGGATTTCTCGAGGGCAAGCTGCACAGCGATCTCGCTGCTTGGCCAACCGTGCGATGTCATTCGGTCCACTGCGATACCTGGCCACACGGGAACGCCGCGAGGATTGGCCGCTTGGCTTCTCCACCAGCGGAGGAGTGAGGAAAAGCTCTGTGGGCCACCTTCTACCCAATAGAGCTGTGGTGCAAGGTAGTCCACCCAACCTTCACGCATCCATGTGAGCGGGTCGGAGTAGAGTTGGTGAAATTGATCCACGCCAGCTTTCACATCCGAGGGCACACCCTTAGTGTAAATGCCAAAGGGACTCACGCCGAAGAGCATGGTTGGGTTCTCTTTTTTAACCGCGGTATGAATTTCCCGAATTAGAGAATTCACATTTCTGCGCCGCCAATCGGCTTTCCCAAGCGCGCCACCGCCCGAACGGTAGGCGGCGTAGGTCGCATCGTCTGGAAAGGGAAAGACGGCGCCGGAATTTGTCGGATAGGGATAAAAATAATCATCAAGGTGGATGCCCGCCAAACCGTATCGCCGGGCAAGATCCCGCACGACGGCAACGATGTGGCGTTGCACCGGCAGGGCGCCGGGATCCATCCAAAGAACGTTCCCCACGCGGTAGGCAAATTGTGGAAAGCGCCGACTAATGTGGTTCGCACTTCGCGCTTGGCTACCATTGGCTGCCGCGCGATAGGGATTAAGCCAGGCGTGAACGCCGATGCCACGCTTCCTCGCCTCCTGAATAAAAAACGCCAACGGATCATAGCCGGGTGATGAGCCTTGAGTGCCGGTGAGATAGCGACTCCACGGTTCTAGGTCGGATGCGTAGAGCGCGTCGCTCTCCGGGCGCACTTGCAAAATGACCGCGTTCAGATTGGCGGACTTGGCGGCATCAAGGAGTCGGATAGCTTCGGCTTTCTGTGTGGCAGGAGGAAGGCCAGGTTTGGAGGGAAAGTTGATGTTGTAAACGGTAGCAATCCACGCCCCGCGAAACTCGGCTTGTGCGGTGAGGAGTGGCAGGCAGACGGCTAGGAAGTGAAGGAGTATTTTCATCAGTAAAGAAAGGTTTGTACCGGCGCTTCGGTGGGAGCAATGGAAGTGGCAATGAGGAGAGGGATTCGGCGATCGCCTTCGAGCGGGAAGGTGGCAACGCCTCGAACTTTAACCCATGACATCTCTGGAAACGATGCAACGTCTTGGGCTTCCACCAAAATCGCTACCGGTCGTGCATCCGCAGCGCAGCAGACGACAAACATGCGGACCATGCGAAAGCGATTTCCATCGGAAGTATCTGTTCGTGTCGGTAGAAATTGGCCAATGACCTCGACTGTTTGTCCTTCAAAATCTTCTCGCATGACTTCCTCAGATGCCGCGTAGAGGAGATCTACGGTTTCTGCTTTGATTTCGCCGTTTTCGTTTTTGGCAAGATAGAGCGAAGGGTTCATCATTGTCCCCTCGCCAATAGTGCCGTCGGCATTTGGCAATGGAGGATCCATAGGAGGTGAGTAGGCAGGCAAGTCGCCAATGTCCTCAATAAACCCGCGGTTGAGGACGGCGGTTGCTCCGAATTGGCTGGGCGAAATGCTTGTTGCGGCGAGAAGCGGAATCGTTAAGAAGAGACACGAAGCGACGTTGCCAGCGAGAGAACCTCCACGGCGCTGACGCGTGGGCGGGGCGGGAGCAAAAGCCGCGATGGCTGCTAAAATGAAGAGGACAAATCCCGCCACAGCGAGGTTTGGGATGAAGAAGGGATGGAGGTAGGATGCGGCACGGCCGGAGTAGTAGAAATAGGAAAGCGTGATCGCCCAGACGAGGAAGACTGCTGCCGTGAGATATTGGGAGATTTTTGCCGTCACAATCCGAGAACTGAAAGCCGCATGCACAGGAGACCTATCAAGACAAACAAGCCGATGGCTAGGCCCAACACAAATCGTTTTCTGAAGACAGCAGCGTAGATGAAAAGAAGTCGCAGATCCATCATAGGACCAAAAACAAGGAACGCCAGCTTTGCAATGCCAGGAAATGCCACAAACGTAGCTGCCACGAAGGCATCTGAGGTGCTGCAAAGCGACAATACTCCCGCTAAACCCATCATGGACGCGACGGCAAACCAATCGTTTAGCGCCAAAGGCAACAGCATCTCTTGATTTACTGCCGTGCTAAAGAGCGAGGCGACCGCGACACCGAAAACAAAGTAGCGTCCGACATCAAAGAGATCGCGTGTCCCTGCATGCATCGCGAGAAGCATTCGCTTCCAGAACGATCCCGACGCTGGCGCTCCCGACTGGCTATTCAGAGCGAGGTCTTCGATCACTTGCTGTCTCAAGACATGCCGTATTGAGAGATTATGAACAGCGAGGCCCACAATGATGGAGACGAAGAATGCAAGGCCCAAGCGGAGGATGGTGAATTCGAGAGCCCCCTGGCCGCGAAATGCCGCGAACGTGCTGTAGGCCACAATGGGATTTACAATAGGTGCTGCGAGCATGTAAGCGACGGCGCTCGAGATAGGCAGACCTTTGGAAATAAGCCTGCGTATCACCGGCACCACTCCGCACTCACACATGGGAAAGACAATACCAAGCGCGCTACTGGCACAAATTCCTAGAAACGCATTCCGCGGGAGGTAGCGCGTCATCGCCCCTGCTGGAAGAAACTGCTCGACGAGACCAGAGACTAACGTGCCGAGGAGGATGAAAGGAATTCCCTCAAGGAGCACGCTGAGAAAAGCATACGAAAAATCGGGAAGACTAAAAGTGAACCATACTCCCTCCATCTCGCCTCAGCCCAATCAAGGCTTACGACCACGCCGGTGCACTCGCTCAAAATAGAACCATCCGCCGGGAAGTCCCCAGGCCAGATAGACAAACATGCCGGTAATCGAGATCAGAAGGCCCGTGCCCGCAGCCACGCCGCAGAGCTCGCTCAGCAATTGCTCGAAGAGAGCTTCACGCACACCCATTCCATTCAAACTGATCGGGAGCGACGAAATGGCGGTCACGAGTGGCATGATCGAGGTCATATCTAAAAAGCTGACGCCCGCATTGAAGGCTCTTCCGACAAAGTAAAACGTACTAAAGTAGAAGACAAGCATCGGCACCGTATGGATAGCACCGAGTAGTGCCTCACGCCGATTCTCAATGCAGAGTTGCCAGAGCATCGAAAGTTTTACGATGTGCTTGCGCAGAGGAAAGCCCTCCGGCAAGCGACCAACAAGGTGGCGGCTCGTGAGAAAAAAAGAAGCAATCAATCCCACGCCCATAACAAAAAGAATGATGGCAAATATCTTCATCGTATTGCCAATCGCAAAGCTACTTGCAAACCACGCGCTACGCGTCCACGCAAAGCCAAGACCCATCGCCACAAGGACGAGAACTGCCAGCAAGCGATCAATAGCCACACTCAGGAAGCCAGCTGTGCGATGCTCCGGGTGATCGCGCATCAGAAACAAAACCCTCACGACATCTCCCCCTGTCGTGCCGGGGAGGAATTGATTAAAAAACGCACCGATGAAAAACAAGCGCGTGAGATCTGGCAGCCGGACTTCGACATGGAGCATTTTCAGAAAAAGCTGCCAACGAAGAATTCCGAAAAACTCGCAGAAGCCGGCGCTGATCATCGCAGCAACAAGCCAACGCCAATCGGCTTTTTGCAGCACAATGAACATTTTCTCCCGCCTCTCAGGGTCATGGAAAAGCCACCACAAAAGTCCAATCGTCACCAGAGCCTGCGCGACCGTGAGCAAGTGCCCGACGGTGCTCTTTCGAGGCGGTGCCTCGCTGGGCGCACAGTCGCTCATGCCAGCTTCCTTCGCCGGTGATAGAAATCCAACACGCTAGGAACGCGATTCAAGGTCTATGGGGTCTGCCGGGGCGTCCAGCGATCGCGATCCGAAAAAATCATGCACTCTCCATCCACCGGCAGAGGCGTAAAGAATGGCAGCGCAAAGCCAGTCACACGCGGGGGTCGCGTGATGAGTCCTGCCCACTCACGAAAGGTGCCCTTGTAGATATCTGCAAAGAGGCGTTGGTTGCCAGAGACCGGTGTGAGATAGAGTCCGCTTATCGGTTCACCCAGCGTGCGATAGTCGCTTAGTCCATTGAAGCCCTTGACGGTTTCCGGCAAGAGTAGGGACTTTCGTTGGGCATACCATGAGACGGCCCAAGGCATGTCGGAGGCGATGATTTCCTTCTCGTCGAACCATTGTCCCAATGCGCCGATGAAGGGTGGTACATACGGCGGCCACTGAACTTGTGCGCTACGGCCTGCAAAGAGAGTGGCCAAGAGCGGCAGTGCACAAAGAAAGACGACCACCGACAGAAAAATTGTCCTTAGCAGCGGATACCCAATCTCCCAACGGCTCCAGAGAACCATCAGGAAGGCCAAACCGTAAAAAACAAATAGTGGAATAAAGAGGACGTGCAGTTGATTGGAGGTGATGCCGGATTGAACGCCAAAAATGCCCATACCCAGCACGGCGCCGACCCACATGAGAACGATGGCGATTCGAAAAAACGAAACAACCGGTGATCGGAACGGATGCATGAGTGCGGGGAAGAAGGTGCCTGCCGCTAGGCTCAGGCCCAAGAACCCAAAAATCCCGCCGATCTGAGACAAGACGCCTGTGCGAATGCGGTTTAGAATCCCAACGCCGAGCTCGGGAGGAGCTTCCAGCGACGTGAGGAATGTTTCTTCAGGGTTTCCCCCAGCGTAGGCTCCGTAAAACGAGAGGCCCATAGGATTTCCGCAAACCGCGTAGTTCCGCACAAGCCATGGCGAAACCACAATGAGGATTGCCGCTAAGGCCACAAGACCCGCAATCCCGCGTGGATGAAAATAGACAAGAGCAAAAATGAGCCAACCCAAGAAAATCCAGATCGCAAGGCCATGAGCTAAAGTCATGAGACCGAAGAGAATGCCTGCGGCAAAAAGACTTCCGAGCACGAAGGGTGTCCGCTCGTGGTTCTTCATCGCAAAGAGGGTAAGCCAAACTACCCCAGAGAAGAGCAAAAGCATGAGCATCTGTGGCAGTCCGGAAATGGAAAATTGCCACATCATGTCCGTGAGTAAGATGATCGCACAAGCAAGCAGAGAGAGCCTGCTATCGAAGAGTTGAAGGCCAACGAAATACCAAACGGCGACCGAGAGCAAAAACAGAAGAACGCCCATGAAAGCCACGGCTTGGTCGCCCTTATAGACAAAGTCTCCAGGCCCAATTGTCCAAGATCCCTTCACCGCAGCGAGAGCGATGGAATTCACCCATGGGTTAAGTGGAGCCTGATAGACATCGGGAAACAGGTCTTTCGGGATCTCCTTGCCATTTTCCTGAAGCTGCCAAACCGCAAGAGGGCGAATGTAGCGCGTGGAAAAGCCCTTTCCGTCAGCAATATTGCGCGCAATTTGCGCCTGGTCCATCGCGGTCACCGTGGCTAGGCCGCGGAATTGCACGAACAAATAGAGCAGCGTGAGAACGATGATGAGGAAAACAAACATCGCTCCCTTGATAATTGGGGCGAATCGTCCCTGTTCGAGGGCATGGACTGCTGATTGAACTCCGGATTCTCCTAGAGATGCCATAAAATAAGATAAATTTTCTAAGGGTTATTTGCGAATGCCTAGATCTCTCAGCCGACGGTGCAAAGTTCGACGACTAATGCCGAGCCGTTGCGCCGCTTGGCTTCTATTGCCTTGGCATTCATCAAGAGCGCGAAGGATAAGCAAGGTCTCACTGTGGTGCAAATCTAATTCTCCACCCTCGCTTGGCGTAATTTTTAGTGGTGGGGCGGAGCGGAGGGAAGCCGGTAGATCACTTGGGCCAATGCTCGGGGAGTTCGACATCACGACTCCGTGCTCAATGGCTGCCCGCAACTCGCGCACGTTTCCAGGCCAGTTGTAGTCTAGCAGGATTTGCATCGCTGCAGGTGCCAACTCGCGTGGCGGCTTGCCATTTTCGGCGGCAGCTTCCTTAAGAAAAGTTGCAACAATGAGGGGAATGTCGCCTTTGCGGTCGCGGAGCGGCGGCATGGTGAGCGGAACAACATGCAGACGAAAAAAGAGATCGTCGCGAAATTTCCCCTCCGCCACGAGTTGCGCCAAATCCTTGTTCGTTGCAGCCACCAGGCGCACGTCGGCATCCAATGTTTGGTTGCCACCCACGCGCTCAAACGTCCGCTCACCAAGAACTCGGAGAATTTTTACCTGAGTTGCGGCATCAATTTCTCCGATCTCGTCCAAAAAAAGCGTTCCGCCCTTCGCTTGCTCAAAGCGCCCTATCCTCCGCTCGAAGGCACCAGTGAAGGCGCCTTTCTCATGGCCGAAAAGTTCGCTTGCCAGGAGTTCGCCACTCAAGGCCGCACAATGCACAGCGACGAATTTGTTTTTGGAGCGAGTGCTGAGGTGGTGGATAGCGTGGGCTGCAAGTTCTTTGCCAGTTCCACTTTCTCCTTGAATGAGAACGGTAGCCCGCGATGTAGCGACTTGTCGGATCGAATCAAAGACGCTCACCATCGCACTCGAGTGCCCGATCATTCCCTCAATGGAGAATTGCTTTTCGACGCGCTCGCGCAGTACTTGGTTTTCGGAACGCGTCTCGCGATCTCTCAGGGCGCGCTTAAGAAGAATTTCCAGGCGATCAATATTTACCGGCTTCGTCACAAAGTCGTAGACCCCTTTTTTCATAGCCTCTACGGCCGTATCCACCGAACCATAGGCCGTCATCATTACGCAAATCGGGGGATTGGGGAGCTTCAGGGCGAGAGTGACAAGCTCCATGCCGTCCTCACTCCCTAGACGCAAATCGGTGAGAAGAACCGCCGCTGGGACGGAGCGCATCGTCTCCATTGCTCCCTTGATGTCCGCAGCAACGTAGACGTCAAACTCGTCCTCGAGAGCCGCACGCAAGCCATCTCGCGTGTGTTTTTCGTCGTCAACAATGAGAAGGCATGGAGGCATGGCGCACCTACTAAAGGTTAAAACCTCCCCCTCAGGCAATCGTCAAGTCCGGGAACTGGCGCTCGTGGCATTAATGAAGAATCTAATCAACCTCACTCGAGCAGCTAGCACAGAAGCTAGGCGTGCCTACGCCTTCGGGGACAGCAACGACTTCAAGGCCGGAACGTGCTGCGCCATTTCGGCGACGACTTCAGGTCCGGCAATTTCCTGAATCTTCAGAAAGGCACTTTGAGCGAACGGAAGGATTTTTTCGGCAGGAATACCGGCTTTTTGAAGAGCGGCGAAAGCCGTTGCCGAGTCTCCGAGCTGGCCGCCAAGGAGTCCAGCGAGGCCGCCAAATAGACCAGAGGATCCGTCGGCTGCTGGCGCTGGCGTGGCATTCAGGAGGTCAGCCGCACCGGGAATCATCGCAAGCACGGGGTCGAACTGCGCCGGAGGGATTTTGTCTTTGGCCAGGCGCAAAAGTGCGGCGATCCCGCTCGCAACCTTCAACTCGGGAATACCCAAGCTCTGGCTCAATGACATGATGACTTGTTGCACTTCGGGGGCTACGACTTTGCGTCGAGGATAGCTGCCTTGACCTGCTCGGGCACTTGCTCGAAGTGCGAAGGTTCCATGGAGTAGGAAGATCGGCCCTTCGAGAGTGACCGAATAGCCGTGGCATACCCGAACATTTCAGAGAGCGGAACTTCTGCATTCACGGTGCACAGCACGCCTTTGGATTCGATACCCATGATCTTGGCGCGGCGACGATTTAAGTCGCCCATGATGTCGCCTTGGTACTCATCTGGCGTAATGTTTTCCACCTTCATGATCGGTTCGAGAAGAATTGGCTTGGCCTTCTTTAGCGCATCTTTCAGCGCAAAAATCGCGGCCATTTTGAACGCCATTTCGTTGGAATCAACATCATGGTAGCTACCGTCAATGATATCCACATGGACATCAATCACGGGATAGCTTGCGACGACGCCATTAAGGACGGCTTCGTTGAAGCCCTTGTTAATTGCCGGGATAAATTCTTTCGGGATCGTGCCGCCAACGACCTTATTTTCAATCGTTATGCCCTTGCCGCGCTCACTCGGGGTAACCTTGCAGATAACGTGCCCGTATTGGCCTCGGCCACCGGACTGCTTGACGAGCTTGCCCTCGCCTGTAGCTGGCGAAAGGATCGTTTCCTTGTAAGCGATCTGGGGTTTGCCGGAATTTGCCTCGACCTTAAATTCTCGCAGCATGCGATCGCGGATGATTTCTAGGTGAAGTTCCCCCATGCCAGCAATGATCGTTTGGCCAGTTTCTTCGTTTGTAAAGACCCGGAAGGTCGGATCTTCCTCGGCGAGTCGCTGCAATGCGATGCCCATTTTTTCTTGGTCAGCTTTCGTCTTCGGCTCTACCGACATCGAAATGACGGGATCCGGGAATGAAGGTGGCTCAAGGAGGATAGGATGATCTTCATCGCAGAGGGTATCGCCTGTGGTGATGTTTTTGATGCCCACGATGGCGGCGATGTCACCTGAATAGCAGGTATCAATATCCTCGCGCTTGTCGGCTTGGATCTGGATGAGGCGACTGATCCGCTCGCGCTTATTGGTGCGGGGATTGTAGACAGTATCGCCCTTCGAGAGCTTGCCGGAATACACGCGGAAAAAGACCAACTTGCCGACAAACGGATCGCTCCAAAGCTTAAACGCCAGCGAACAAAATTTGCCACTATCATTGGAGGTCACCTCGACGGGTGTCGCAGTATCGGGATCTTGCCCCTTAGCGGGCAAGATGTCGAGTGGGCCAGGGAGGTAGTCAATGACGGCATCCACCAAATATTGAACACCCTTGTTTTTGAAAGCCGAACCGCCCACCACTGGCACAAACTTATTGGCAATCGTCTGGCGCCGAATCGCAGCTTTCAATTCTTCTTTGGAAATCGGCTGTTCTTCGAGAAATTTCATTCCGATTTCTTCGTCAAGGTCGCACATCTGCGCGACCAGATCGGCATAGGCGGACGCTACGATGTCCTTGTGGTCTTCTGGAATCTCTTGGATTTCATAGACAGAACCCATCGAATCGTCGTCCAAATAGATAATCGCCTTGTTGTTCAAGACGTCGAGTTGTCCTTTGAGGTAATCCTCGCGTCCCAGCGGGATGAGCACAGGCCATGCATTCGCTCCGAGCTTGGTGCGCATGCTATTGACGGCGGCATCGAAGTCGGCTCCCGTGCGATCCATCTTGTTGACGAAGGCTATGCGGGGGACGCCATATTTTGTCGCTTGGCGCCAGACTGTTTCCGACTGTGGCTGGACTCCTGCAACGCCGCAGAAAACGGCGATTGCGCCGTCGAGCACGCGCAGCGACCTTTCCACTTCGGCAGTGAAATCCACGTGGCCAGGCGTATCAATGATGTTTACGCGCATCTTGATGCCTTCGTAAGCTTTGTAGATGCCCGGGTCGTCTTCTTTCTTCTGCATCCACGAGCACGTCGTCGCGGCCGAGGTGATTGTGATTCCGCGCTCACGCTCTTGCTCCATCCAATCGGTGACTGTGGTGCCTTCGTGCACCTCACCAATCTTGTGGATCATCCCAGTATAAAAAAGAATACGCTCTGTGAGCGTTGTCTTGCCGGCATCAATGTGTGCAGCGATGCCGATGTTTCGTGTTCTTTCTAGCGGAAAGGCACGATTGGGTGAGTTTAAGGTGGACGGTTTCTCGAGTGTGGCGGACATGATAAATAAGTGAATGAAAAATCAGCGGATGGGCGAGGCGTGATGCCTCAAGTTTCCCTTGCGCCCAGGCGAGGCGCCCGACCGACGGTGCCCTACCAGCGGAAGTGAGCGAACGCACGGTTGGCTTGCGCCATCTTGTGCATGTCGTCCCGTTTTTTGATCGCGTTGCCTTGACCAGCAGCAGCGTCCTTCAACTCATAGGCGAGTGCGTTTTCCATAGGGATCCCCTTGCGCTTGTTGGCAAAGTTCACGAGCCAACGCATAGCAAGGGCGACTTGACGTTCCGCTGGCACTTCCATTGGCACTTGATACGTGGCACCACCAACGCGTCGGGATTTGACCTCAAGGCGTGGTTTGACGTTTTCAATAGCCTTATTGAGTGTCTCAAGAGGGTCAACAGTATCGCTACCCTCCCGGCTCTTATCAATAGCGGTGTAGACAATGCGCTCGGCGATAGACTTCTTGCCGGCAAGCATCACCGCGCTAATCAGACGAGCCACGATAGGGCTTGCGTAGCGGGCGTCTTTTTTAATTTCTTTGTGGATAACTCTGCGTCTGCGGGACATGGCGAATTTGGGATTGGGTGTGAAATGAAAACTACTTGGGATTACTTCTTCTTACCCTTAGTGACGGCTTCTTGGCCGGGTTTCGGGCGTTTCGTGCCGTATTTGGAACGACCGCGGCGACGACCGTCCACTCCAAGGCTATCGAGCGTGCCACGAACGATGTGATATCGAACACCGGGGAGATCTTTCACTTTGCCGCCACGAACTAAGACGATCGAGTGCTCCTGGAGATTGTGGCCCTCACCGGGAATGTAGGCGATGACTTCTTGGCCATTCGTCAAGCGGACCTTAGCTACCTTGCGAAGAGCAGAGTTGGGCTTCTTGGGTGTGCGCGTCATCACCTGCACACAGACGCCGCGGCGCTGTGGGCAATTCACGAGAGCGGGTGACTTCGACTTAACGGTCACCTTTTTGCGTCCTTTGCGGACGAGTTGATTAATTGTTGGCATGTGAGAACGAAATAAGAGTGCTGTCGCGCGGTTATCGTCGGAAGTCGCATCCCATCTCGATGATGAGTGCGCCGTCCAGAAGACCCTGCGGGAGGGAAGACACTAGAGACCAAGACGCTTCACGCAAGAGAAAAATGCTCATAAAAAAGCAAGTCTTCTAAAACCGCCGCTCCTTGTGACTGCGGATGGGGTGCTAAGCGGGTACGATAGGCACTTTCGAATGTATTCGACATGCGGAGGCTCGACGGCGAATTGTTTCTCCATGGAAGCAAAAAAATACAGCACAGGCACCAAGGGCCGCATTAAGATGCACGCTGACAAGTGCAAAGAATTTATCCTCGCCAATGTGCCGAATTTCAGCCTGGGCTCGGAGTTCATTGCTTCCCTCGATGGCCAGCACGATGAGACGGCCTGGCAGCGCTTTCAGACACCGCAAGACATCCTGCCGGAATTGCAGGTCTGGCTTGGCGGTGGCGAGCCCGAAGCCGTGACCCCCGCGCCTGCAGCCCGCCTTCCCGTCCACCCATTACCGCGCGCAGGGAGTCTTATGACCCTGCGGGAGCGGGCCGATGAAGCTCTTGTGAAGACAGGTGATTGGCTGGCGAGCGCGGAGGCTCAGGCTGCATCGGTAGGACTCACGAACACGGAGTTTGCCGAGGTGGCGATCCGTAGATTCCATGCAGAATTCTTGACCGTTGTCTAAGAGTGCGACGAGCCGAAGGGCAATCATTGGGATTTATCAGTTGCAGGACGCCGCTGCCACGCGCAAAATAGGGGTCTGATGATAAATGTTCACCCGAATTTCGAGGCGATAAAGCAAGGCCTCATCGAAGTCCCGCCCGCCGAGCAACTCAAGCTAGACAAGGATGGGCTGGATGTGATTCATGACGTCTATCGCTACGCGAAGCTGGGTTTCGACGCGATCACGGATACGGATTTTGATCGCCTGAAGTGGTATGGCGTATATCGCCAGAAGCCGAAAGATAGCGGCTATTTTATGCTGCGCACGAAGGTGCCTGGAGGCCAGATTTCCGGCGACCAAGCTATCCTCCTCTCGCAATTAGGTGACCAATACGGCCATGGGTTTTGCGACATCACAACCCGACAGACGATCCAGTATCACTGGCTGCGCATTCAGGATATTCCAGACATTTTCGACCAACTCGACAAGGTCGGCATCACGACAAGTGGGGCCTGCGGTGATGACACGCGCAACGTGGTGGGATGTCCCGTGTCGGGCTTAAACCCTGAGGAAATCATTGATGCCACGCCCCAGCTTATGGAAGTAAGCCACAAGCTTACGGACAATCGGGATTTCTCAAATCTCCCTCGCAAATATAAAATCGCGATTGGGGGATGTCATATTCACTGCCACCAACCGGACATCAATTGCGTAGGCTTTTTCGGTCTGAAAAGCGACCGGGGCGTGGGCTATGGCGTGAAGGTCGGCGGGGGACTCTCCAGCGCGCCGCACATGGCGCAGACTCTGCCCGTATGGGTTGAGCCCGCACTTGTCTGGCCTGTGACGAAAGCGATCAGCGAGGTCTTTCGCGATGAGGGCTACCGAGCCAAGAGAAACCGCGCGCGATTTAAGTTTCTTGTCGCCGATTGGGGCGTGGAACGCATCCTAGCAGAGGTCGAGGATCGCCTTGGCTATGCCCTGCCGACGCATGAGGACTTCGT
>Ga0105045_10000636_pt1 | contig 26430 bp, 20 predicted proteins | sample MAT02_FD_78089 | JGI IMG/M metagenome (GOLD analysis project Ga0105045, IMG submission 78089) | Freshwater microbial communities from Lake Fryxell liftoff mats and glacier meltwater in Antarctica - MAT-02 (megahit assembly) | ecosystem: Environmental > Aquatic > Freshwater > Ice > Liftoff... | reverse complement strand
CTTTAGTTCGTGTAATTGTTATCGCCAAAAGGAGTCGTTGGCAAGAGTATTCCCTCATGAAGACCCGAAAAATTGCAATTTCCTTAAAATCGGACGTAGAATCGAAGAAACCCCTCTCCGCAGGGGTAGCAGGTTGGACGTTTTTGTCCAATCAAACCCATGTTTTGCTATGTCTTTATCGCAAGCCCGCATCAACCACCCGTGAGGTGGCGGCGTTAGTTGGAATCACGGAGCGAATGGTGCAGAAGATCGTTGCCGAGTTAGTAGAAGCGGGATACTTGGAAGTCATAAAGATTGGGCGTCGGAACACTTATAAGATTCGCACCTCAAAAAGGTTGCGTCATCCACTAGAATCGCATCGGAAGATCGGCGATTTACTGGAGCATTTGACAAACGATCCGAGTTGACAATTGAACCATGTTATGGTCCCGGAAATTGCGAGACTTATCGCTGATCGCCAGTATTTTTGAATGAGGACCGACCGCCCAAAGTACCTTTTCCTGAGAAAAAACCATACGGCGAGGGCGAGGCTCCCGCCGAGCTTTTACTCCGCTGGAGCGTCGCCCTCCCGATACGCTTACATGCTCAGCCAAAACGTTGCCCGCTTGGGCATCGCCAATAGCAATTTGCCGGCGATCAGCGAAAAGTCTCGAAATTACAATCCTAGAAATCCCGCTCGGCTTCCTCTACTGGAGCCTTTCAGTCACCAGCCGACGAAACCTATTTTCGAATGGATACTTAGTACGAGAAAACTTCGCACGAGAAGACGGTAATAATATATGGGAAAACCAATCAAGAGAGATTCAACCATGAAAAGTTTGGCGAAGGCAAAAAGCGACGCTCTCCCTCCAGACGAGTTAGAAAAACTGACTACCCACGAGATGCTAGAGAGGCTTGCCAACGCGGCTTGTGCAGGTAGGATCATTCCCGAGAGTCAGTCGTTGGAAGGTTATCTCTCGGAGTTAGAAAAGAGGAAAACTAATCGATAATCTTGCTCGTTAAGCATTCGAGAAATTTTGCGATCGATGCTATAGTTGGGCCTCTAAATAGTTTAGATGCTGAGATTTGAAAGTATGGAAGGAAAAAATGACGAATCAGTCTTTGCCCGACCGACGGTTAGCGCCCGAGCTGCTAGCCCCGGCGGGAAATTGGGAATGCATTCATGCGGCGATCGAGAACGGTGCCGATGCGGTCTACTTCGGTTTGCAGGAAGGCTTTAACGCTCGGGCTCGAGCCACTAACTTTGCCGTTGACGAGCTTCCTAAGCTGATAGAGACGCTTCACGCAAGAGGCGTTCTGGGGTATGTGACCCTCAATACCCTAATTTTCACCGACGAATTGGTGGCTTTCGAAGAGACCATCCGTGCCATCGCTCTGGCTGGAGTCGACGCTGTGCTTGTTCAAGACATCGGCGCCGTGAGATTGATTCGAGAGGTCTGTCCTGAATTGGCCATTCACGCAAGCACTCAGATGACAATGGTTTCGGCGGAAACCATCGCGGCCATCGAATCGCTTGGAATCGAAAGAGTCGTGCTGGCCCGCGAGCTTTCGATAGGCGAAATAACTGAGATCACTTCCGCATCCAAGATGCCTGTCGAGTGTTTTGTGCATGGAGCCCTTTGCGTTGCCTACAGCGGGCAGTGTTTGACGAGCGAGTCGCTTGGTGGTCGTTCGGCTAATCGTGGGCAATGTGCCCAGGCTTGTCGATTGAACTACAGCCTGTACTCGGACGGAGTCAAACAGGATCTTGGTGCAAATCAATATCTCCTTTCGCCGCAAGACCTGTCCGGAATCGATCACATCCCTAAGTTGATCGAGGCGGGGGTATGTTCGATGAAGATCGAAGGTCGCTTGAAGACGGCGGAATATGTTGCAAATATCGTCCGTAGCTATCGAAAAGCGATCGACGATGCGATGGCGGGTAGGCATCAAGCGATTAGTGCGGAAGAGCAGCGACAGATGGAGATGAGTTTTTCTCGAGGCTTTACGCCCGGATGGTTGGAAGGTTGCAACCACAAGCGATTGGTTCCAGGATTCAGTAGTGCCAAGCGCGGAGTGATGGTCGGCAAGGTCGTATCGATACGTGGCGAGTGCCTGACCGTCGACTTGACGCATCCCATGACCAAAGGAGATGGGATCGTGCTAGAAGGGGATCGTGCTGCCGGCAAAGAAGTGGGGGGACGAATCTACGAGGTCTTTGTGGATAACCGTCCAGTTCATGATCCGGTTGCGGGTAGAGTCGATTGGTATTTTCAGCGTGGACTTTTGCGTGAAGCGGATGTTTATCCTGGGCAACAGGTTTGGCAAACGGATGATCCGCGGCTAAGCAAGGTGTTGCGAGGAACTTATTCTAGTGAAACGCCCAACCACCGTCGGCCATTAGATATTCATGTCCAAGCGGTTGTCGGTAAGCCCTTGGTGCTGCACGTTCGATGCGAGAAAATCGAATTTCAACTAGAGACGGACGGCTGTCTGGCGGAAGCAAAAAAGCATGCTCTTGATGAAGACCAACTGAGACAACAATTTGGCCGTCTGGGTGAATCGGCCTTTGAACTTCGTAGATTGGAAGCAATCATCGAGGGCCGCCCGATGGTCCCCTTTAGTATTCTCGGAAAATTGCGATTAGAAATGGTCAATCGGCTACATGCCGAATCACTGAAGCCCATTCAACGATTTGTTGCTGAAATGGGTGTTACAAAACGGATGCTAGCGACAAGCCGTCAGATGATGGTTGAGAAAACACAGCGTTTGGCTGGCGTGAAGGAGTCGCTTTATAGCGCAGCCAAAGTCGCTGTTTTGGTACGGTCATTGCAACAACTCGAGTGTGTCATCGCGACCGGAGTGAAGCGAGTGTATGCCGACTTTCATGATATTCGTCACTACCGTGATGCGGTTGCGCTCGCTAAGTCGGCAGCGATTGAGATTTATCTTGCGACGCTGCGAGTTCAAAAACCTGGTGAGATGGGACTCTTCAAAGCGATCGCCAAACACGATGCGGACGGTTGGCTTGTTAGGAACATGGCTGCCCTCGATTACGCTGGCAAGGCGAAGATTCCTTGCGTTGCAGATTTTTCACTGAATGTTACTAACCCGTTGACCGCAGCCTGGATGATTGAGCAAGGAGCAGATCGAATTACGGCTTCGTACGATTTAAATCGAGATCAACTGAACCAGCTCCTTGAAGGGATGCCGGGAAGTGAGTTGGAAGTCGTCATCCACCAGCACATGCCGATGTTCCATATGGAGCATTGCGTTTTCTGTACCGTGTTATCGCCTGGTACAAATAAAGGAAACTGTGGACGTCCATGCGATCGCCACGTGGTTGAGCTGCAGGATCGTATAGGAGTAAAACACGTTTTGCATGCCGATATAGGATGCCGAAATACGCTTTATAACGGTGTCGCTCAGAGCGGCGCTGAAGCGGTCGACGGTCTGATCAAACGAGGCGTTAGGCATTTTCGTATCGAGTTGCTAAATGATGCGCCACAAGAGGAACTGACCCGTATCATCTCTCTTTACCAGCGATTGATTGCAGGTGAAACTTCAGGTGGCGAAGTTTGGAGAGCTTTGCGAGCCGAGAATCGGCTTGGAGTAACCCGAGGAACTTTGGAGCAGTCTCGCAACCCACTGGCGATTGCTTAGCAATTATCGCACGCAAGCTTTTTCTTCTTGTTCTATATTAGAATTCCCGAGATCCGAAGGGGCGACAGCGGTGATTGCTGTCGCCCCTTCGGGGCTTGAAACCCAATTTAAATGATGCTGCCGAGGAATATCGTCCCCGGCAGGAGGCTGTCGCATCTTCGGCACTAATAATGTGCAACTTCAAAAATCACAAGCTAGTGGCTCTTGACGATTAAGCTGTTTCATTAGCTTGCGTCGCGTGTTGGTATTGGGAAATGATTCCAGGACAGTTCCTTGTCCAGGTTAGGAATGGGAAATTGTGCGGATAGCAGAAGTCATAAGACTTCTGAAATAACCTAAGCGGCGATTTTCATCGTCGGTAGCAAAGGTTGACCGGATAGCTCCATTTGAGCTCGTGCGAGTCGCCACCGAATATCGGCTAAGAGCGAACGATCAGTACTTCCAAGGACCCAACCAAGGCGTTCTGCAACGCTTTTGGGGCTAAGCAGCCCGCCTGCCAAATGACCAATACGACTTGCAAGACTTTCCGGCTCAGACGACTCACCATGTAATTCCGCAAACGCGACCGCGAGCCGGCCTGCATCGTGCCCAAGGGCGTAGCCACCCATTTTTCCTTCGATGACTCGCCTCGGGGCGACAATCATCGACTCCGGCTCACAGACTCCGATAAGGCCTAGGGCATTAAACAGCATCGCCAGCTCGGCTTCGGCAGACTCTCTCGCGACGGATTCTTCTGGCGTGCCGAGCCAACCGCTAGTCGCGATTAGTGCACGACGACGGTAAAATCCGCCGCACAACGAAGCTATACCAGGAGCCCCCGAATCGCCCTGGTGCAACCAAGTTCGTCTCGGCAACCATGTAGGGTCGATGGCGAGGTAATCTTTATCTTTTGCATCTGCGGCCGAGACTCTTATGGATACACTGCAGATTTGGGGCGTTCGGAATTGTTCCATAGCCGCGGACGTCCAACCCTCCTCCACGATACACCCAGGTAAAAGCGTATGGACGATCGTTCCGCAAGACTGAGATAGTCCAGCGTTTAGAATCTCTGCAAGCCCAGCGCCCTCACCCACATCAATCATGCGAACTTCATTGCCGCCAAGATGATAGGGATCACTATAATCACCGCTATGCGTTACAACGATTTCGGTGTCGGGCGGTTGGCTTTCCAGTACCGAAAGCATGGTCGACTCTAAAGCTGAGTCGTTCTGAAAACAGATTTCTTTACCTCTCGTCGATTCGACGCGGGGTGAGGAAACATGGGGGATAACGATCGAGAGACGAGGCACGGGTTTTTACTCCCTCGGCTGGCGCGAATTGTTGGTTGTAAAGAACAACTTAACAAAAGTCTTTTCGGAGGATGACAAGTATCCCATGCATCCAATTGTGCTCATGCCGGTCCGGTAAACTTGGTAAGCTTTTCCGAGGTTGCATATGAAATGGATCAGTTAGTCTATACCGGTATGTCTGAATATCGAAAAGCCGCCATGGAATCGCGTTCAATCGTTGTGTTGCACAATCCTAAGATTGGGGCCAGACACGCCCTCGAGCTGATCGGTCGCCTTCTTGAAGAAATGCGATCGCGAGGCTGGAATCCTGAATCGTTTACCGACCTGGATGCGTTTCAAAGTCGCGTCGCCGGGCTTTCAAGCGAGGGAAGCTTGCGGGCCGTCATCGCAGCGGGCGGCGGCAACCTATCAAATCGATGGTGATTGGGGAAGATACTTGCCTGTAGAGTTCCGCATTTTGCGAGCCTCGGGCAGTCGGCCCTCATTCAAAAAAACTGGCGATCAGCGAGGATTGGCGTTATTTTCTGTTTTTGATTGATTAGAGTGATCAACTTAACGTGCGCTATCTTCAAAATAGTCGATTTACTTAGCTTTACATTTTTTGGATGTTTCTATGGTCCTTCGAATCATTTCGGTACTATTACGAACAGATGCTCGATCGCAACGGCAATTCATGAAAACGAAGAAGGCCCTCAGCCATCGCCGATCATTAAAACGACAACTCTCGATCGAGTCCTTGGAGCGACGCGACTACTTTGCCGCAGATTCAATGGTGACAATTTATGCATCGGGGCAAACGAACGAAGAAGCCATGCAGTTGCAAGTTGATGGGCAAGTCGTTCAAACATGGCCTAATGTTGGTGGCAGTGTGGCTAACAGACAGTTTCAAGCGTTTAGCTATAGCTCGTCGACTCCTCTTACAGCCGATCGTATTCGCGTTGCGTTCACGAATGATCTTTATGTTCCAGCCGGAAAGGATCGGAATCTCCTTGTAGACCGGATCGTGATTGGCAGCACGACTTACCAGTCCGAGGCCTCAAACGTCTTCTCAACGGGTACATGGCTACCACAAGATGGAATTCAGCCAGGCTTTCGTCAGTCCGAAATGCTCCATTCCAATGGTTATTTTCAGTATGCGGTGAATGACGGTTCATTGATTCAGATCATCGCTGCGGGCGAAACAGGTAACGAACGTATGACACTTCAAATCGATGGTCGAGAAGTTGCGGCTTGGAGTGGAGTTGGGGGTAATTCGCGCAGTCGCCAGTTCAACGAATTCCTTTATCGGTCGCCTGTCTCGGTGGTTGCTAGTCAAATTCGAGTCGGCTTTACGAATGATCTATACGCTCCTCCAATCGACAATAATCTGCTGGTTGACAAGATTATCGTCGATGGCCAAGAATACGAATCAGAGGCTCCGTCAGTCTTCTCCAATGCAACTTATCAATCGACGCTTGGCGGATTTGCAGGAGGATTCTGGCAATCCGAGCGGTTGGATACCAACGGCTATTTTCAGTACGACGCGAGAGTCGCGAATCCCGGTAATTTGGGAATTGAAAGCAGCATCTACGCGGTGCGAGAGGGTGTATCGGCCATCAATGTAACTGTGGTACGATCGTCCGGAAGTGATGGTGCTGTCGCAGTACAATACAAAACGAACGATGGCACGGCTGTCGCAGGGCAAGATTACGTGACTAGCAACGGTACAATTCGATTCGGAGCAGGTGAAACGCGAAAGACTGTTTCCATTCCAATCCTTAATAACACGCTTCGTGAAGCCCCAGAAACGTTCAGCTTTGTTGTCGAGAACCCTACCGGTGGGGCCACGTTACTTGCTCCGAGAACGGCTACCATAACAATTACCGACGATGATTTGTTTCTTCCGAATTACAATTCCTTTCCAATTGCAACGGGACTGTCGATTAATGGAAGCACTCGTGTGATCGGAAACGTGTTGCAGCTAACACCCAATACACCAGCCCAGCGAGGGTCTGCGTTTTATAGCACACCCATTCCCATCAACGTAGACACTTCGTTTCAGACACGTTTTCAAATGCGAGCGACTGGAGGCGCTGCGGGAGCCGATGGAATGACCTTTGTCATTCAAAATTCGGCGGCAGGCCTGACGGCCCTTGGAAATGTAGGTGGAGGTCTCGGATACGAAGGGATCATCAAGAGCCTAGCAATCGAGTTTGATACTTGGCAGAACCCGGGCGAAATCAACAACAATCATACGTCGATTTGGGTCAATGGCGTTCTCGTTAACTCTTTGAAGACAACAACGTCAACGATTGACTTCAATAGCGGTACTCCCTTCAACGTTTGGGTCGACTACAACGGCGATGGCGATTTATTGGCGTTCTATCTGTCTTCAGGAATGACGAAGCCAACTACACCCGTAGCAACCGTTTCGGTCGACTTGGCAACAATTCTGGGCAATCAAGCTTTCTTCGGTTTCACTGCAGCGACAGGAGGCGCTTCGAACGCACACGAGCTAGTATCTTGGAATCTGAGTCTCGACAGACCAACCGTCGCTCCTCCGGAACCCGTTCGAAATCTGGTTCAAGAAATAGTTGTTTCAGGGCTGCAACAACCAATCGCAATCGACTTCACACCAGATGGTCGCAATATGTACGTTGCCCAGAAAAGTGGTCGAGTTGCGGTGGTTCGCGATGGCCAACGACTGGCTAATCTGTTTGTAGATATTAGTAGTCAGGTAAACGACGTTCGTGATCGAGGACTACTGGATCTTGCGGTCCACCCAAACTTTGTCGCGAACCCTTACGTCTATCTTCTCTTTACATATGATCCGCCGCAGGTCAATCAAAACGTAAACAATGCTCTCGCCGGTCCCGACAAACCGGGTAATCGTGCTGGGCGATTGATTCGCGTTACAGCGGATGCCGCAACGAACTACACCACGTTCGTTCCGGGGAGTGAAGTGGTCTTACTTGGAAAAAACAGCACTTGGAATAATTTTAATGCCTTCATCAATAGTACCAGTGACTTGACAGCTCGTCAGGGTGGATTGAATCCCGATGGATCGTTCGTCCAAGACTTCATTCCAACAGATAGCGAATCACATACGGTCGGATCGCTTTCGTTTTCTCCCGACGGATCCCTGTTCGTTTCGATTGGTGACGGCGCGTCCTACAATAGCGTTGATTCGCGAGCGACTCGCGTTCAATCGATCGATTCTCTTTCCGGCAAGATTCTCCGTATCAATCCCATTACAGGGCAAGGCTACGCAAACAATCCCTTTGCCAATTCGGATCTGAACAGCAATCGATCCAAAGTGTACCAAACCGGACTTCGCAATCCTTTTCGGATCACAACCAATCCGACGAACGGGCAATTGTATGTCGGAGATGTTGGGTGGACGCAGTGGGAAGAGATCAACGCCGCGGGCCCAGGTGCAAACTTTGGCTGGCCGTATTTCGAAGGGGGTAGCGGTAGCAACCTTCGAACCGCGGGATATAGAGACCTTGCAGCAGCTCAAACCTTCTATGCGAGTGGACTTGTCGCTACTCCAGCCTTGTACGCATTGAATCATGCTGCGGACGGCATTAACGCGATCGTGATGGGGGCCTATTATACTGGTAACACGTTCCCATCGCAGTATAAGAACAACCTTTTCTTTAACGATCTTGGACAAGGAATCGTGCGAAATGCCACCATCGATGTCACAGGTCGCGTAACGAACATAGAGACCTTTGCGACAGGTGCTGTATACGTTGTGCAGATCGTCCAAGGACGTGATGGCGATCTTTACTATGTCGACTTGGACGACGGAATCGTTGGACGATGGAAGTTTGACGCGCCGACTACCGCACCCGCAGCGCGTATGGCAGTCGCATCGCCGGTGACTAGCAATAGCTCAACAGTCGCTAGATCAACGGCAACTGTATCGCCCATTCGAACATCGATCACTTTGGGAAAGCCAGCTTCGATCGTTAGAACTGGAGTTTTCCTTGGAGTTGGCGCAGCCCACGCGATACGGAAGGTCGTGGCCAACAAGTCCAATGGCTCAGCTACGCCATTGGTGGGAGCCAGTTCGGTTTCTCAAACCTCTCCGACCTTCGCAACTGCAAGCAACTCCGTAGGATCGGGAGTAGCTAGCCGGTTGGGTGGTTCATCGACTACCCCATCCGCCGCTCCAAAGACTACCAATACCAATACCTCTAAAGTACCGGTTTCATCAAACACAACCACGAAGTCGAACAGTCTCCTATCGGATGGCGAATTCGTCAGTGAATTTGAAAAGAAAAAGGTGATCGGGTAACTCAACTTTCAGAACAGTCATCCACCGCATAAGCTTCCGCTGTTGTTCCTGAGGTTGCTAAGGGATTGTCCTTGAATAAGGCGGGCGGCAGACTGATATCTACCTGCCCGTGATCCGGATGGGAGAGCGAGGCTCCTGCCGAGCTTGGCTTTGGATCGGCAGGAGCCTCTCCCTCCCAGTACAAACCATTCTGCCGCTCGACTAACTTCCCAATCCCAACAAGCAGCGCAAGCTAGTGATTCGGCTTAATTGTCAAGAGCCACTAACTTGCGCTGCGTGTTTGTAGCTGCGTATTGGTAATGGAGCAAAGTACGATGAATAAGCTGCCTCCTAGGACCAAGGCGGATCCCTCGACGGCACACCAATACGTTGGCATGCCTTCCCCAATGTCGATCCAATACATCAGCAACCCGAAAAGGACGGTTGCAATACCGATTGGTTTGACCATGAACAGCGATTGGGGAAGGTACCAAGCGACAATTGCTAAGGTCGAGCCGTGAAGCGCATAAAGAGCAGAAGCTAGCCTCGCAAGATATCCAGCAAGAGGCGAATGGCCTAACGAATCCACTCGCAAAACTCCCGAGGCAGCGTCCATCCAACCGCGAGGCATCACGGCCGCGAAAAATGCAGAGCCTTGAACGATAGCAACCAAAAAAAGGAGCCTTCGTAACCAAATCCAGTCGAGCTTAATTGTCGATTTTTTTGGTAATCGGTTGGCAGGCTCTGTTTCGACAGGCATAGACAAGAATCCTCCAATAATTCGCTGACGGGTAACAAGACAAAAATGAGGTTATAGGCTAAAAATATGTTTTCTGGGTCTGAGGCTGACCAGATCGATGATCGGCCTCATTAGATTTGTTTCAGTTCAAAAGAATTTTACATCATGTCAACGGTTCACGAGTTATACGACCAAGCAGACGCCCTTAAAGACGCGGGTAAAAATGAGGAAGCGGTAGCTGTTTTGCAGCAAGCTCTCGCTGCAGACCAAACCCACGTTTTGTCTCACCTGTTGCTTTGTCGGATCTATACTCAAATGGCGCGTCACGGCGAGGCGATTGTTCATGGCCTTCGGGCTTGCGAGTTAGAGCCTCAGGAGCCGTTTAACTTTACGGCTCTCAGCGTTGCCTACCAACGGGCTTGGGCCGGGACAGGCGACAAGCAGTTCATCACAATGGCGGAGGATGCAATGGGACAGGCGCGGATGCTGGGCGGTTAGTTCTTGATTCGCCCTGTTGTCAGAGTGCTACATCACAAGAAGAGTGATGTCTTTTCGCAACGTGAAACTTCGTTGTTTGCATTACGAAGTGCGAGATAGTAGATTGCCGTTTTTCCGCAAGTCGTTTGCTTACAAATCTTTGCGGATAGTCGTTACAGTGCAGTAGGCGTTTCGATGTATCCGGCGGTCCACGAATTGCATCCGTTCCAACTCCGATGGTTTTGGGGCTCAAAGATTCGTTAACCTTGCGACAGGCAGCCTTTATGCATGCACGATGGTTGGTTGATATTGCGATGATGTATGTCAGGCAGTGGCCAGAGCTCCTTTCAAACCGAACGGGACTTGCATCCGCACCCACACATGCATATTGGACTCGATCACGTCAGCGATTCGACAACTGGCAGGAAAGTCTATTGCAGCATCGTTTGAAGATCGATTCTGTTGGAGCTAGCAAACGTGTAGCACTCTGGCAATCCATTCGGCCTACGTTGGAAGAGATCTTTCTTTCGGATATGCTCACACGAATTCTAGCGACGACGACTAGAACAATGGAGCGGCTCGGAATCGACGAGGAGGCCAGCCCGATCGCACACAGCGTTTTCACGGCGCATGAAGATATCCGCAATCGCTGCCTACGCTTGATGATGTTACCTGGACTGCCTGTTGATCAGTCGGTGGAGTTGAATCGGATTCGGCATTCACTTGAACATTGGACCGACAGATTCCTAGCGAGCCTTGCGACTGCTACGGAATTAACCTCGGACAAGACGGAAACGATCACGGAAGCAACCAAATATGCGTTTAGGCCCGAATTAGTGAGCGAATTTATCGAGGAAAAACGGGGCGGCGAAATCAACTTGGCTAATAGGGACCTTCTCGTGCCAGCTTGCGATCCGATGAAGGAGTCTATTGAGCTTCACTCACAAACGACCGAATCGCTCGAAGTTCGATTACTATCGACCAGCTGCGAGCGATGGATTTCAACCCACTGTCGCTCTGTCTCAGCCAATCCGACTGACAACCGCCTAATCGGCGAAGCGGCGCTTGCGATTGTTAGGCCTGAGAATCTTCAAGATTGGTCGCCATTAAGTGGTGGTTCAGTCGACCGGATATCATCGCTAATCGAGCAGGCCGAACAGTGGCTAAACCAGTTGCTGATTCCGTCGAGATAGCAATGATTGATCAGGCCAATTAGCCAAATTGAAGACGATTCGCCGGGTCGAATTTCTATCGCCCGTAGCCATTCCAGGTGGATGGTGGTCGAGCCGTAAGTTCGTTGCGCTGTGCTTCGGGGAGTGGATTGGCGAATTCGCGTGGACGGCCTCCAACAACGGGCGGTCCGATATCATTGAGTGGGTACGGATCAAATGTCACGGCACGATTTTTTTGCCGCTCGATTGTCCCTTGCCCGTACTGTCCGCCACCCCAGCGTGTCATTCCTGGGGGCAAACCTCTGCAGCCTAGAAAGGCTCCAGTCAGTTGGAGGCATATCAAGCACAATAATGTTGTAATGACTCGCCGTTGCATGGCTATGTATCCTTGATCGGGATCACTGGCTTACTTGCTCATGAAATAGCAGACAGACTATTCACACGGCGATACACGTGTTGCAAAGGAAAACTTAGAGCATCCCACGAATCGGATGCTAGAGGGATTCTCGCCACGCAATCTACGAAATCAATATCGGTTTTTTCGCTAGCAAATTTTGTGTTTGACATAAAAGGTTGAGTTGTAGGGGATCATAACTGTTTCTGGACAATCTTATTGGACATGCCTAAGATGAATTCGCTCTACGAGGACTACCCTATTCCGTGTTACGGCGATGATTCGATCGGTTGTTAACGACCGGAAGACAGTTCCTCGTGTCTTGCAGGATGCAATCGGCAAAAGCGAAGCCATCGAGTCGAGTTAAATCGGCGAGAAGACCACACAATCCTCGTGTCCGGCATGGCTGACAGGAAAACGAATGATCACGCGAAAGATTCCGTATCTACCGCCAGATTGTTGGCTAGCATTTCTTTGACCGAGCAAGGTATGTGACGTATATTCCCTACAAGCTAGACCCTAAGCGATCCTGAATCGTTTAATTTAACAGGGTTGCTCGTTTGTGGATTTTGGTTGTCTCGATGTGCTCCATCGCTTCGTGCTCCTGATCATCCCTCCTGCCAACGTGGAACGATTGTTTATGCCCTTAGACTTCAAACGCTGTCTCGCTATCCTTTGGACATTGATCGCCGCTACAGCAATCCAGAGTCCGGGTTTAACGGTTGCGCAAGAAAAGTCGGCTGGCGGTAGCAGCTATACTGAAATGCTCGAAGCGGGATTGTCGCTCGAGAAAGATCATCGATGGCAAGAGTCGATTCAGCACTACGAGAAGACGCATCGAAAGTATCCTCAGTACCCAGACACGCAGCGACGATTACAAATTGTCCGGATTCACTTTGATGTAACGCGTCGATATTCAGATAAGTCGTTCATCATGACTTTGGATCAAACCCAACCTGTTGTCGCTCTAGATTTGCTAGGAGAGATCCTCAACAAGCTTCAATCGTACTACGTCGAACCGATCGACTTCCAACGTTTGCTCCGTAATGGGACAGCTTTCCTGGAAGTTGCTCTGACCGAGAAAGAATTTCTCGCCACCAATGTTAGCCCTTCGGTCAGTCCTGAAGCGATTGAATATTTCCGGCTCAACGTGCATAAGGCAGTAGTCGATCGACCGGTAGCAAACATGGCGCAGGCTAAGGCTTTGGTGGGCCACGTGGCCACTTTGGCCAGAGATCAGATTGGAGTACCTCCTACAGCGGTTGTCTACGAATACATTGCAGGTTTTGTTGGCCTACTAGATCCTTACTCGGCCTATTTGACGGCTGGTGAGTATCAGGAAATCATGGGCCAAATCGAGGGGAATCTGATTGGGCTGGGCGTGGAACTTTGGGCCGAAGGCAATGACTTGAAGATCGTCGACGTCTTCAAAGAGGGACCTGCCTTTCAGTCGGGCTTGCGAAAGGGAGATCAACTACTAGAGATCGATAATGTTCGAGTCGACGATGTGGGGGCAAAGCGCGCAGCAGATTTACTGAGGGGAACGGAAAATTCGGTCGTTAGGCTAGTGTTTCGACGTGACACACCGTCCACTCAAACGATCGATGTTCGTCGCCGAAGAGTTGATGTCCCTAGCGTCAGCGTGGTGACAATGGTCGACCAAGAGCTTAGAACGGGTTACATTCGAATCTCAAACTTTCAGAAGACGACACCGCGCGAGGTGGATGATTCCCTTCGACAGTTGTATGGCCAAGGGCTAAAAAATTTGATTATTGACTTGCGACGGAATCCAGGCGGATTGTTGGACGCGTCTGTCGAGATCGCAGATATGTTCATCTCAAGCGGTATTATCGTTTCGACGCGAGGAAGAAACGGGCAGGAAAACCATAATTATTCGGCTCACATGAGCGGAACTTGGGATTTACCTCTTGTGGTGATGATCGACGAAGATAGTGCGAGCGCGAGCGAGATATTCGCGGGAGCGATTCGGGATCAAGGAAGAGGGCTGATTGTTGGCCGAACCTCCTATGGTAAAGGGAGTGTTCAAGGAGTTTTTCATAATGATCAAGGAAATGGTGGTATGAGACTAACCGTTTCTAAGTTCTTCTCACCGAGCGGTAATGCGATTAGTGATCGCGGAATCCAGCCCAATCTCGTGTTTGAGATTCCCAAAGCGGTTTCTACAAGGTCTGCGGCCAAAATCCCGGTAAGCCTCGACTCGACCAAGGACGATTTGAAGTCAGAGTCGCCGATGTCAGAATCTTCGAGCGGACTGCCCGAATGGAATCGAGACTTGGAAGTGCTTCGAGCGATTGAGGTAGTTCGAACTGAACTCCCCAAATTGGCCAACCGTCGATAAGGACAAGGGTTGCGGCTTGCTTAATCAAGACTGAGCCGATCGCGCTAGCCACTGGTGACGCGCTGCGACTGTCTTGGGTGGATGTTTAACCCGAAGCTAGCGATTTTGAAGTTGGACTATTTAGCCCTCCCAGCATTACAAGGATTGCGAAACTACATTTGCAGTTACCGAATTCATCGCGGGCTCCGCGACTGGCTTCGAGGAGGCTGGGTGGATATCGACGCGATCTTTGTTGGACAGGGCGTATCGACGATTTACAAGAGTCGACATCATCCCGTCCTGAACAATTTCACCGTTTTGGTTGATAAGCTTTCGATACCATTTGACCAGCCCGAATCTTCTCCCATGGTCGCATAGGTCTGCCACTTCGGTGACCACATGAATCTCGTCGCCAACATAAATGGGGCTTCTAAATCGCCAACCGCTAATGTCAATCAAAGCAACGGTATCCACGTTGGGGGAAACAGTACTTAAACCCGCCAGAATCGATAATCCCAGCAATCCGTGAGCGATAATTCCACGGAAAGGCGTTTCAGACGCATACTGTTCGTCAATATGAATTGGGGTGAAGTCGCCTGTCAGATCGGCAAACTCTTTGATTTCTCCTTGTGTCATCATGCGACTAGCAGTCCGCCAGGAACAGCCAATAACAAGGTCTTCAAAAAGAAGCTTCGCCGCTAAAGGTTTTGCGTCTGAAGTCTTCACTCAGCTCTCCAGTAGATCCGTCTAAAGCCATCAACGTTGGATTTGCAAAACATCTCTTGCAAATGAAGTCCAGGAAAATATACCCCACAAAGACTGTTGATAGCCAGTGTTATACCGAATTCTAGCCTATATGGGGCGCGATTCCTCGTGACGTTGTCGGAAAATTTGTCCAATGAACTGGCCTATCATAGAAATATATAGCGATAAGGCTCAATCTATTCAGCTTTCCCTGCTCATTTGATCGCCAAACATTTGGCTGATCGATTTGTTGCTATGAATCCGACGAATGGCTTCTGCCAAAAGGGGTGCGATCGAGATAATTTCAATTCGGTCGAATTGTTTTTCTGGCGGGAGCGGAATTGTGTTAGTGATCACAATACTGTCGACCGGGGCGTCCTTTAACTTCTGAATCGCTTGTCCGCAAAGGACACCGTGCGTGCAGGCTAGGTGGATTTCTTTTGCACCTGCTTCGTGGACTAGTTTGGCGGCTCCAACGATCGAACCAGCGGTGCTAATCATATCGTCGAACATCAGGCAGACTTTTCCTTCGACAGGACCCCCGATGATATTTTTCTGCTCCGTCTCGACGGCATTGGAGCGGCGTTTATCGACGATGGCCAGTTTTCCACCCAATCTCTTTGAGTGGCCGATAGCTCGCTTGATACTACCCTCGTCAGGGCTTACAACCACGATTTCATCGTGAGCAAAATTCTTGCTCTTAAAGTGGTTTGTTAAGACAGGGGCAGCGTACAGGTGGTCGACGGGTACGTCGAAAAACCCCTGGATCTGAGGTGCATGCAGGTCCATCGCGAGGACTCGATCCGCTCCAGCGCGAGTAATCAAATTCGCGACGAGTTTCGCTGTGATTGGGACTCGACCCTCATCTTTTCGGTCTTGCCTCGCGTACCCGTAATAGGGCAAGACCGCAGTCACTCTGGCTGCGCTGGCTCGTTTGCAGGAATCGATCATGATCAACAACTCCATCAGATTGTCGTTGACTGGTGGGCATGTCGATTGGATTAAATACACATCGCGACCACGAACGTCGTCTTCAATTTTGCAGTAATTTTCCCCGTCAGGGAACTTGCCGAGAGAAATCGTACCCAGTTCCAAATGTAGGAAGTCGCAAATATCTTGAGCCAATTTCGGATTAGCTCGTCCGGAGAAAATTTTCAACTCTCGCATTGGTATCCCAGTTCCAACATCTTCGATTCCACCGCGCCCAGTTCGTCTATGGTGTTAATACTAAGCGCTTCGCAAGCTTTCAACACAGGCTTGGCTAAGACTAGCTTACCAGCTTCCAGGATTTTTTGGGGGCAGTCAGTCAGGTAGTATTCTGCTTGCGAATTATTATCGGTAAGTTGATCAAGCGACCAGAGCAAGTCGTCTCGATTAAAGAGGTAAGTGCTCATGTTTACTTCGCAGATTTGCTGCTCTTCTGGGGTCGCATCCTTTTGCTCAACAATCTTCTGGAAATTTCCGGATGGATTTCGGATGATTCGACCTAGCCCTTGGGGGTTGTTCTTGATCAGGGTACCCAATAAACAACTGGGTGAAGACTCACGAAAGATTTCGATCAAGTCTTGAATCGAAGAACTTTGGATCAAAGGGGAATCACCAGCAACGATCAGTATGGGTCCTTCAGATTTTTCGATTTGTTCGCGGCACATTTGAACTGCGTGCCCGGTTCCCAGTTGCTGGGACTGCAGTGCGAATTGGATACCTGAGCGACCTCGCAATTCCTCTTCTACCAATTCATTTCGATATCCCACCACAACGGTTTTTGAAGTTATGCCAGCGGATTGTATAGCATCCAAAACCCAATGAATCATACAACGACCAAGTACCGGAAAAAGTACCTTTGGCAGGTCGCTTTTCATTCTTGTGCCCTTGCCTGCGGCCAGAATGATTGCGGTAATATTGTTCGTCATTTGGGCCTACAGATTATCTATCCTTCAGTGACTTTACAGAATCGCGGGCACGTGAAAGAAAATCCACCTTCGATTCACCAACCTTCAGAGCAATCGGCGCTCCGATCGAGATCGAGCTCAGTAACGGGACGGGAAAGACTTCTCCACGTGGGAGGATTCGATTTAGATTCTCCATGTAAACAGGAATCAGCTCAAGGTCGGGGCGTTTCTTCGCCAGGTAATATAGTCCGCTTTTAAACTCGGACATCTCCCCATCAAGCGATCGACCACCTTCTGGAAAAACAATCAGAGAGTGTAGATCTCCAATTTCACGCAGCATCAGCTCTACGGGGCTTTGATGGACTTTGATTTCCTTGCGATCAATTAATAACGCGTTGAAAGACTTTGCTAAAAATCGTTTAAAGCGGGACTTACCCCAATAGTCGAGCGCCGCGACCGGTCGTGTTAGAGTTCGAATCTCGCGAGGTAGAGCCGACCAAAGCACCACGGCATCGAGGTGGCTGGTGTGATTGGCGAAATAGATCCGCTGGCACAGGTCCGGCCGACAATCAATCCAGCGAACAGTGTAGCCGCTTACTATCCGTGCTATTCCAGCCAACGTGGTCCCGGTTAAGCGACAAAGAAACGTGGAACCGCCAGAATTCTTTGGCGTTGGAACGTGGGAAGCGAGAGTTTGGCCGCTGGAATTTACAGCAAGTGTCAAAATTTCACCGAAGGTAACAGACGAGGCAAATGAATATCTCTCTGTAATGATAGCCGAAAGCAACCATAGAGTATGCTGTATTTTAAACCGCTTCCATCATCCCTTAGAAAGCTGGGTTGGCAAGGCCGTCCTAGCCGATCTTTCCATTGGACACTAAAATTGTGGTTCGGTCGTAACGGCGTCCGGATTGCGTAGTTCTAACACTCACCCCTTTGTCAAAAGTTGATTTGAAAATCTTGCAAGCGTCTATTGTTCTACTCCCTGGGGACGGGATCGGTCCTGAAGTCATTTCTCAAGCGGAACTGGTTTTGACTTTGGTGGCGCAGAAATTCCATCACAATTTTGCATTCTCGAGCTACCCGATCGGCGGCATCGCAATTGATTCGACAGGGGATCCCCTGCCACAAGCGACAATTAACGCATGCCGTGGTGCCGATGCGATTCTACTCGGTGCTGTTGGAGGTCCGAAATGGGATGATCCCAATGCGAAAACACGACCCGAGACGGGTTTGCTGAAGATCCGAAAAGAGCTTGGGCTCTTCGCTAACTTAAGACCTATTATTACGTTCCCTGAACTCGTGGATGCCTCGCCTCTACGTCGCGAAATTGTGGAAGGAACTGACATTCTCTTCTTTCGCGAACTGACAGGCGGTTTGTATTTTGGCCCTTCCGGGACGGAACAAGTGTCTCCGGGTATCGAACGATCCTACAGTACGGCCGTGTACTCGACGGATGAAATCGAACGGATCGTAAGAATGGCGGCCCAGGCGGCTCGGAATCGACGTAAAAAGTTGACCATGGTCGACAAAGCGAACGTGTTAGAAGTCAGCCGTCTCTGGCGTCGAGTCAGTGCAGCATTGATTCAGCAAGAATTTCCCGACCTAGAGTATGAAGTCGTCCTGGTGGATTCGATGGCAATGCACCTGTTGTCTCGTCCAACAACTTTTGACGTGGTTGTCACCAGTAACATGTTCGGAGATATATTGACTGACGAAGCGTCGATGTTGCCTGGCTCCCTTGGCTTGCTACCAAGTGCATCGCTCGGAAGCTCCGGCCCGGGTCTGTATGAACCCATTCACGGCTCGGCCCCTGATATTGCCGGTAAAGGGATTGCCAATCCGCTCGCGACGATTCTTGCCTCGGCCATGTTGCTCCGGTATTCTTTCTCGCTTGAAGCAGAAGCTAAGGCAATTGAGGATGCAGTGAGAACGGTTCTTGCGGCCGGACATCGCACCTGCGACTTGGTCCGTAAGGGGCAAACATCGATCGGAACCCTCGCGATGACGGAGCATGTGTTGGCTGCTTTGAGGTAATTGCTTTATAAAGCCTACATATTTTTCATCTTTAATTCGTTTACCTCCTCGGAGCATGTAGTGAGCCATTGCCATTTTTGCACGCTACTCTGCGAGCTCCCCAGTAACTTAGTTGAAAGTAGCTTAGTTGGAAGCTCAACGCATGGCATTCCAGAACAATGGGAATGCGAGCTCCGTGAAGTGAGGCTCGCACAACAAGATCGGATGCTTCAACGTACGGACGCTAGATTACCTCGAGTCGATGGGGAAATTGTTTCGATTGCTCAAGCCCTGAAAGCGGCAAAGGAGGTCCTTCGGCTAAAGGAGCAGCCGGTGACTCTGATAACCGGTGACATTCATTCGGTCGAGACGTCGAGGGCAGTGATTGACTTTGCAGCCAAGATGGGTGCGATCCTCGACCCCTGCGGTAGCGATGCGGCATTCGCTCAGATTCTTGCGATGCAACGCCATGGCGGAATGATATCGACGTTTTCAGAGGTTCGATTCCGAAGTGACTGTATATTGCTGATCGGCGATGATTCGGTACTGCGTTCAATGCCTCGACTACCAAGCGTTCTAGCACCCGGGAGCGACATGCCCAACAAGCGATTGGTGTTAATGGGGAACTGGTCGCAATCATCGATCCAAATGTTCCAATCGCTTCGTTATGATGTGCAAGTCGTCCACATGGACTACCGAAACTTTCCAAGAGCAATTCGCGATTGGTCCCAACTTTCCAGCGAACTTCAAACACAAACTGAAAGTTTAGCGTCCCGATGGATAGTTTCCGCCGAATATCTTGCCCTTGTTTGGTCACCAACCAACTTAATGACTTTGGCTAATGATCTTTGGGTTGAACAAGTACAAGAATGGATCGCTGATCAAAACTCCTCAAGACGCGTGGTAGGGCTTCCCTTGGGAGGAAGTTACCAAACATTCCAACAAGTTGCGACTTGGATCACGGGCTTTCCTGGACGCATGCGATTAAGCTACTCGGAATGGGGCGATTTACAGGCTGACTATCGTCCGCATCGTTTTCGGGCACAAGCGATACAAGACGCAAAGCCGACGCCTATCGTGGTGCGTGTGGATGACTTGACGTTAACTCAAGATCATCAAAGATCTCAAGAGTATCAAAATCAAGACATCCATGAAGTTGAAAACCATTTCATCTGGATTGCACCGGTATTGCCAGTAGATTTAGATCAACCACATCCAAGTGGTCGGGGTAAATTCCCGAAAGTTTTCTTGCCCTGTAGACAGCCGTTTCACGAGTGTATGTCACAGATCTTTCGTGCCGATTCGGTGTTCTCTGTCGGAGTCGGTTCGGCAATCGCCGAGGAGAAGAATCGAGAGCCGGTTCTTGAATTAATGAACGTTTCAGAGATACTCGAATGCATTGCTGCAGGAGGTCGAGCATGACAACGAAGCTTTCTGGCGGTTTCATTTGTGATCCCACTCAAGGCAGTTTTCCTAACGAGCCTCAAGACCTCTTCTGCGGTGATGATGGAATCATTAGTTCACCCCCTCCTGGTACTCACGTTGATTCGGAATACAAACTTACTAACCATGTGGTGATGGCGGGTGGTATCGATCTCCATACTCATATCGGAGGTGGCAAAGTAAACCTTGCAAGGCTTTTACTGCCGGAGCTCTATCGACGCCCATTGAGCTACGAACGTGAGTCGAGCCAGGATGCGAATGGCTTGCGCGATTGCTCAAGACCATTGACGGGGCCAGTACCTGGCACGTGGGAAACGGGTCGGCGTTATTTGGAAATGGGCTATACCGCCTGCTTTGAGCCTGCGGTACTGCCAGCAAATGCCAGGCAGGCTCATTTAGAGATGGAAGATACTCCCTACTTGGATACCGGAGGGTATCTGATGTTGGGTAACGAGGAGCTTCTGTTGCAGTGGATTCATGAAGGGGTCCCACAGGCTCAGATCACCGATTATGTCGGTTGGATGCTAAAAGCGCATCGTTGTATCGCAGTCAAGGTTGTAAACGCGGGTGGGATTAGCGCATTCAAATTCAACCAACGCGAGCTAGATGTCGACTCCGAGCATGCACGTTATAAAATTACTCCACGAGCTATCCTTTCTACGCTGTCGCAAGCGGTCGAGGATCTGGGTCTCGCACATCCGCTCCACGTCCACTGCAGCAATCTTGGCGTTCCAGGAAACATTGATTCGACAATGGCCACGATCCAAGCGGTAGAAGGTCGGCGATTGCACGTTACGCATGCACAGTTTCATTGCTACGGAAAGTCGGGACCGCACGGTTTCTCTTCGGAGGCCTCGACCCTTGCAACATGTGTCAATACAAATCCACAACTGACGATCGATGTAGGACAAGTCCTCTTTGGGCAAACGGTCACGATTTCTGGCGATACGATGCACCAGTTTGAAAACCGGAGTTTTGCTCGACCAAGGAAAGTAATCTTTCAAGATCTCGAGTGCCAAGCGGGTTGCGGTGTAGTTCCATTTCGATATCGTCAATCTCAGTATGTGCACGGACTTCAGTGGGCAATTGGATTGGAGCTTTTCCTGCTCATTGAAAACCCTTGGCAAGTCTACTTAACGACAGATCATCCCAACGGAGCTCCTTTTTGTGCGTACCCGCACTTAATTCGTCTGCTGATGGACTATGAATTTCGGATGTCGATCTTTGAGCAACTGCATTCAGATGTCAGAGCAACCAGTCGTCTTCCAAGCCTCAAGCGACAGTACACCTTAGACGAGATAGTTGTGATGACCCGATCCGGCCCAGCGCGAGCACTTGGATTGGAGCAATTGGGGCATCTTCGTCCAGGCGCATCGGGCGACATCGTCGTCTACCGGCAAGATTCGAATCCAACGACGATGTTCTCCCGGCCCGAGATGGTCTTCCGGAATGGTATTTTGGTTTATCGACAAGGGGAATTTTTAGGCGTGAGTAGGAAAAAAACCTATGTTGCAGCTCCTCATTTTGATCGCGCCATTGAGCGTCACCTAAGGGAGTCGTGGAACCAGTTTTACCTTCAATCGATGGAAAGTAGCGTTCTTTAGAGGTTTTTCGATCCGGTTTCGGCATCGAAATAGAGGTAACCGATGGATCTTGACGGAAATCCAGTAATAATTAGTTCAAAATCACTTAGAGTAGGAGCTTAGTGTTGATTTTGGGAAAAAAAGAGTACAAAGAAGTATCAGCGTTCGCTATTCCCGGTGGATTGCATGCGGGATCGCCTTCATATCGTTGATTGCTGGTGACCCCAATCTGGTTCGCGATACTATTCGGGATGATGAATGTCGACTTCTATGAGTAGATTTACTGGTTTCACTTGTGCGGTTAACAATTGTGCGGCTAACTGCCGAAGTCTTTCGGCGACAGCCGGGTTACTCGCGTTCATGCTCAGTGGAGGTTTATTGCCCAGCTTGAGTCAAGCCGCACCGAGTGTGAGTCCCTCAAAAATTTCGGTTCCATCGCAGGTTGAAAAGATCAACACTGCGATTGCTGCTGTTTGGAAGGACTACTCCCTTAAGCCATCTCCGGTGGAAGATGACTTGAAATGGTGCCGGCGTCTGTTTTTGAACATCATTGGTCGCATCCCCAGCTTCGAAGAGATTCAAGCCTTTGCAAAGGACAAGTCACCGGACCGGAAGCAGCGATTGGTGGATATGTTGCTCAACGACGATCGCTATACCGAGGAGTATGCTGCCAACTGGTCGACGATCTGGGCAAACGTCTTGATCGGTCGTAATGGTGGAATGGAAGAGAACACGCTCGTTAATCGCGAGGGCATGTTGAAGTATTTGCGAGACTGTTTTGCTCGCAATCGGCCTTATAATGATATAGTTTTAGAACTGGTGACCGCCACCGGCTCAACGAAACCTGGGACTTCCGAGTTCAACGGCGCGGCGAATTTTTTGGCCATGAAGGTCAATGAAGAAGATGCTGTCCAAGCGACGTCTGCGGTCTCAAGGACGTTTTTGGGATTGCAAGTTCAGTGTACTCAATGCCACAACCACCCATTCAATGAGTGGAAGCAGCAGAAGTTTTGGGAGTTCAATGCTTTTTTTCGCCAAACGAAGTCACTTCGCAAGTTTGTGGCGGGAACTCAGGACATCGCGCATGCGGAGCTGATTGATCAAGACTACGAAGGTGAGAGTCGCCGGCCGGAGAAAGCCGACTTGTTTTACCAACTGCGAAATGGAGTGACGAAAGTCGCGTATCCGGTTTTCGTGGATGGAACCGCTATTGAAAAAAGTGGCTATTTGCAGCAGACCAACCGACGGCAGGAGTTGGGTAAGTTGATGATGCAAAGTCCTTTTATGGATAAGATGATTGTCAACCGAATGTGGGCCCATTTTATGTCTTACGGGTTTACTCGTCCGATCGACGATCTTGGTCCTCATAACCCGTCGTCGCACCCAGAATTGCTGGAAGAGTTGGGGGCCGAGTTTCGAAACTCGTCTTACGACCTCAAGCAATTGATGACATGGATCGTTTTATCAGATCCTTATCAACGTTCCTCTCGTATAACGGCAGAGAATTCCACGGATGATCCCACGCTAGGAGAGCCTCCACGATTTACCCACTTCTATTCGAAGCAAATGCGGGCCGAAGAGCTTTACCAATCGCTGGTTGTAGCGACTCAAGCGGATCGAAAAGGATCGCTCGAAGAGCAAGAGCAACGTCGGAGCAATTGGCTCCGTCAGTTTATTGTTGCCTTTGGAACGGATGAAGGTGACGAGACGTCGACTTTCAATGGTTCCATTCCTCAGTCGTTGATGATGTTCAACGGCGACTTGATGATGGAAGCAACTAGTCTTGAACCGGGTTCATGGCTCCAGCGAATTGGAACGAGTGCGGCTCCTGTTCCAGAAAAAGTTCAGTATCTTTTTATGGCAGGTCTTGCTCGAAAACCAAAGACTGAAGAATTGAATACGGCAAAGATGCTTTTAGATGCTCGGAAAAACGATGCAGGAGCGATGCTCCAAGATCTTTGGTGGGCCATCCTAAATAGCAACGAATTCATTATTAATCACTAAAAAACACCCCTCCGATACCGCCATCAAGAACCAAGAACCAAGAACTAAGAACTAAGAACTAAGAACACCGCCAACTTACCCTTTATCTGAACAGGACCTTCAATCATGTGGAATCGCTACTCAACACCTTCAGGAATGGATCGACGACACTTTATGTCGCACGTGGCGGGTGCATCAGCCCTGATGGGATCCTCATTGGCGATGGGGCATTCGCTTCGGCTCCATGCCGATGAAATGAAGAAGAACCACAAGAGTGCGATTCTTCTTTGGATGGGTGGGGGACCTGCAACGATCGACCTCTGGGATCTAAAACCAGGTACGAATAACGGTGGGCCGTTCAAGCCAATCTCTACCAGCGGTGACATTCAAATTTCTGAGCATCTCCCATTGATGGCTCAGCAGATGCATCACATGGCCGTTGTTCGCTCGATGAGTACTCGAGAGGCAGATCACAATCGCGGTCGATACTATATGCACACGGGATTTGTTCCCGATCCGAACATTGAACACCCAAGCTACGGTGCCGTGGTGGCTCACGAATTGATGTCGCAACGGGAAGGGCTTACAATTCCTCCGTTCGTTTCGGTGGGTGGCGCGAGTGAGGGGCCTGGATTTTTAGGGATGGCTTGGGCACCGTTTTCAGTAACGAGTAACGGCCGAGTTCGCGATCTTGGGAACATCGAGAGCCTGGACCAGCAGCGTTTGATGCAGCGAATGGCAGCTTTGAATCTGATCGAAACTGGTTTCAATAGCCAACGCCGCGGTAGCGCAGGCGAAGACCATAAGAAAATACTCGGCAAGACGCTCGATGTGATGACTAGCAAGCAAATGGATGCCTTTAAAGTAGATCAGGAATCTGCTGAAGTTCGTGATCGATATGGTCGTGGCTTTGGTGAAGGATGCCTGCTTGCACGTCGGCTCGTCGAAGCGGGAGTACCTTTTGTCGAAGTTGATCTGGGTGGTTGGGATATGCACATGAACATCCACACTCAGCTTTCGACAACTAAATTGCCAGAGCTTGACAAGGCAATGAGTGCTTTGATTTCAGATTTGGAGCAACGTGGATTGCTCCAGGACACGGCTGTAATTTGGATGGGTGAGTTTGGCCGAACTCCAAGAATCAACGGAGATGCTGGACGTGATCACTTTGCTCGTGCTTGGAGTACCGTTGTAGGCGGAGCTGGAATCAAGGGCGGAATCGCCGTCGGATCAACCAGTGAAGACGGAATGGAAGTGGCTTCCGAGCCTTATTCCTCCGAGGATTTAATGGCGTCAGTTTGTAAGGCTCTAGGAATTTCTCTTGAAACTACATTCCAATCGAGAAGCGGTCGACCGATGAAGATTGCCAACAGTGGCAAGATTATCACTGACCTGTTTGCTTAACTGGAAATTAGATGGCTCGTTTGGGGTCGCGACGTGCGATTTCAAATAGGAAGTATTTTACGTGCGGAATGAGCATTATACAGATACTTCCTTAGCCAAGAATGCCGAACATTTTAGCTATGAAAGTGGATGGCTTGGACAGTTCGTCCCGCGTAGATTATCCCGAGTGGCCGGAAGCCTCTGAATTTATTCAAAAGCATCAGATTGGCGTCTGGCGCTTTTTAAGAGCCATTGGATGCGATTCCTCTCTCGCTGACGATTTGACTCAGGAAACTTTCCTGGCAGTGCTTCGTCGACCAATAGAAATTGTAAATGACGCAAGTAGTGCAAGTTACTTGCGTCGCGTTGCGTATCATTTGTTAGTAACTAGTAAAAGGCGAAACGCCCGAATGGTCGTCACAAGTTCCATGGAGGTATTCGAGCGAGACTGGGTGGGTTGGGTCGGAGCGGATTCGGGTGACGGCGCGATTGAAGCATTGACCGATTGCTTCCAGAGGCTTACCAAGCGGGCGCAAATTGCATTGCGGATGCGATTCTCCGAGAAAGCATCTCGCGAGGCGATCGCGATAGAACTAAGAATCAGTGAACACGGCGCGAAGAACCTTATGCAGCGAGCAAAGAGGCTTCTTCGAGAATGCGTCGAGGCAAAACTAAAATGAATAAAGTAATCTCTGAACGCATATTTGATTCCCTTTTGGAAGAATTCCTCGAGGTCTCCGCGTCAACACCGATCGAACTTGATTCTTTAAAAAAGCGGGTAGTCGATCCGGAGTTGGTCCTACGACTGGTAGACGCGTCGAAAAAAGCAGTTCATCCAGGTTGGCCGAACGTGACTGTTTCTGCGTCGGTTCGAAGCGGTCGATTTACTCGATCGAAATCACATCGCAGGGTCCCAGCCAGTAAAGTCGCTAATCGCGAAAAAAGTACAAAGCTTCTGCACTGGACAAGAGCGCTTTATGTTTTGTCGGGTGTCGCCGCAGGGGCATTGCTCGCATTCGGTTCATGGTCCTTTGTTCCTCCACAATTGCTTTCCAGTATTTGGTCTATCGATCG
>Ga0105045_10000635_pt1 | contig 26433 bp, 24 predicted proteins | sample MAT02_FD_78089 | JGI IMG/M metagenome (GOLD analysis project Ga0105045, IMG submission 78089) | Freshwater microbial communities from Lake Fryxell liftoff mats and glacier meltwater in Antarctica - MAT-02 (megahit assembly) | ecosystem: Environmental > Aquatic > Freshwater > Ice > Liftoff... | reverse complement strand
TTTTGCTCTTGAAATGGTGACACGTCTTTCTTCCATTGGCTGCCGCATCACTTCCAACACCGTGCGTTTAAATTCTGGCAGTTCATCTAAAAACAAAACGCCATTATGAGACAAAGAAATTTCGCCCGGTTGGGGGTTACCCCCACCCCCGACCAATGTCAAAACCAAAAGTTATTGCGAAATTTAATGCCATTTATGATATAAAAATATAGAAGTTAATGCGAATTATAATATAACCAAGAACGACAACGTTAGAAATAAACAATAGTAAATGAGACAGTTTAAACCAGTTCGTAAAATAGGCTTTCAGCATCGTTCAATTACGGGCGTTCAACCCAGTTTAAAGAACGGAGACTTGATTAGTTTTGAATCAAGTTTAGAACGTGATTTTATCACTATTTTAAACTTTGACTTTTGTGTTTCTGAATTTGTTGAGCAACCAGTTGAAATAATTTTCAATGAGGACAGCAATGGAAGAACATATACTCCAGATTTTTTAGTAACATATAAAAATGGTTTCAGCATTAAGCAGAAGCCCACTTTGTTTGAAGTTAAGTATCGGAAGGATTTGTTCAAAGACTGGAAAAAGTTAAAACCAAAATTCAAAGCAGCTTTGGAATATGCTGATTCAAAAAAATGGAAGTTCAAAATAATAACCGAGAAAGAAATAAGAACTGACTTCCTTATTAATGCGAAATTTTTGTGGCATTACAAATATTACACGATTAGCTCCGATGACGATTATGAAATGACTTTAATAATTCTCACAAGAATGAAAGTACTAAAGGTTACTACACCACAAGAACTAATGGTGTCTTCTTGCAAAAGCATTATGATGCGGGGAAAGCTCCTTCATACACTTTGGATACTGATTGCAAAAGGACAAATTGGTTGTGACCTGAATCTAAGACTAAACATGAACTCTGAAATTTGGGACATCGGATGAAAATAATTAATATAAATCCAGGGAATGAAGTAATGTACAAAGGTGAAAGATACCTTATCACCAGGCTGATCGATCTTTCGTCTGTAATGGCTGAGAATTCAAAGGGCGGAATTGCTAAATTAGAAATAAAGGATATTCAACCATTGTTGAATGATAATTCTACAGAAAGTGTAAAGTCTAGCCTTGACCTAATGGCAATGAGCGATGAAAAATGGGAATTGGCTCAAGAACGCTATGAAATCATAAAACCAATATTAGAGGATATGGGGAATGGGGAGCTCGTCAATGAGGCCGCAAAAAAAATCAAAAAAAATAGGGCAACCATTTACCGATGGATCGACAAATATAATAGCACAGGCATGGTTTCATCCCTGATCAATAAAGACAAAAGGGGAGGCAAAGGAAAAAGTCGACTTTCTCCAGAAATAGAATTGATCGTCAAGGATACAATAGAAAAGAAATACCTTAATAAAGACAGAAACAAAATTGGTCATACATGTTTAGCTGTTATAGAAAAGTGCAAGAACGCAGGTCTTAAACCACCACACCCTAATACGATCAGAAATAGGATCTTGGAGATTTCAGAAGAAAGGCGAATAAGGGCGAGATATGGTAATAAGATTGCCGATCAAAAGTTTAAACCAATTGACGGAAATTTCCCAAATGCCGACTTTCCACTTGCTGTAGTCCAAATTGATCATACCAAGTCAGATATCATTCTCGTTGACGAAATATCCAGATTGCCAATAGGGAGGCCTTGGTTAACCATTGCGATTGATGTCTTTAGCAGAATGATCGTAGGACACAATGTTTCTCTTGATCCGCCTGGATCAATGGGCACCGGCATATGTCTTTCAAATGCAATTCTGCCAAAAGAAAAGAAACTAGCTGAATACAGCCTAGACACAGAATGGCCTTCCTGGGGATTGATGAGTACAATTCATGCAGATAATGCAGGGGAATTCAAGGGCAACATGTTAAAACGTGCATGTCAAGAATATGGGATGAAATTGGAATGGCGACTTGTTGATAAGCCAAATTATGGAGGACACATAGAGCGATACATGGGCACGCTCAATGAACTTATACACAACTTACCAGGTACGACATTCAGTAACTCAAAAGAAAGGGGAGATTATGAATCGGCATCCAAAGCAACTTTCACATTAAAAGAATTCGAGGAAATCTTATTGATTTATATTACCCAAATATATCATCAACGCTTTCACAATGGAATAAATACAACGCCATTAGCTAAGTATATGGAAGGCATTTTTGGTTCTGCTGATCGTCCAGGTACTGGGTACCCAACCAAAATATTTGATGAGCGGAAAGTAAAATTGGATTTCATGCCTTACTTCAAACGCACTGTCCAAGAATACGGGGTAAAGATAGATCATATCAGTTATTACCATGATGTGCTCCGCAAATGGATTCACTCCACCGATAGCAAAAGCGGTAAGTATAAGGTGAAGACCAAATTCATATTTAAGAGAGATCCTCGCGATATAAGTATAGTATATTTCTGGGATACAGAATTGAAGGATTACTTTCCAATACCCTACCGAAATATAGCTCATCCATCGATTAGCATATGGGAGTTCAGGAAAGCACTTAAAGATGTCATAGCATTGGGAAAAGAAAATGTCAATGAAGATTCCATTTTCAAAGCATACAATAGAATCAATGAGATCAAAGAAGAAGCGCTCAGGAAAAAATCAGCGGCTAAAAAATCCAAAAATGTTCAGAAACCATCAGTAGTAGATACAAACGTACACAAAACTTATTCAAATCCGCCAGAAGAAGTGGCAGATGACGATGAGATTGATCTTGAAATTAAACCCTTTGATGATTTAGACGATGCAACACTTATCTAAAGAAGCCCAAAATGCTTTATCTCTACCCAAAAAGGAGAGAATAAAGTATATAAACTCTGACAAATGGATTGGGTACACAACATGTTCAGAAATTTTGAACCGACTGGATGATCTATTGGATTATCCCCGGACAAATAGAATGCCGAACTTGATAATTATCGGGGATACCAACAACGGTAAAACAGAATTAATTAAACGCTTTGTACAAAGAAATCCTCCATACAGAGAGGGCGTTGAAAGTGAATTGATCCTTCCAGTAATCTATATACAAGCTCCACCTGTACCTGATGAAAAAAGACTTTATAATTCGATCCTAGATAGATTATTTATATCCTATAAGACGAACGAGAGGGTCGAAAAAAAAGAAACCCAGATAGTTGCAATGCTCAACCATTTGAATACACGGATGATTATTATCGATGAGCTTCACAATATATTGGCAGGCACAATCACTAAGCAAAGAGCCTTCCTAAATGTCCTAAAATACCTTTCCAATGAATTAAAAATTTCCATAGTTGCTGCTGGAATAAAGGAGGCTCTTCGGGCTATAAGCATTGACCCGCAATTATCGAACAGGTTCGAGCCCATGATTCTCCCAAGATGGAAAATGACTAATGATTATTTGCGTCTGTTGGCCAGCTTTGAGCATATGATCCCATTAAAAAACAAATCCAATCTTTCGGATAAAGCTCTGGCCCAAGTGATCTTAAATATGACTGAAGGACATATCGGTGAAATTTCAACTCTACTTAAAAGAGCAGCAATTCAATCAATAAAATCAGGCAAGGAAATAATTGATAAGGCTACCATTGAATCAATCATTTGGCAGGCACCAGAGAATAGAAGAAAGGAAATACACACAGTATAAATGAAAATCCTAGCTTCAAATGATCTTAGGTGGATATTCCAAGTAAGGCCCAAGCAAGATGAGCTATTAAGCAGCTGGCTTGTTCGGAGTGCTATAGTTCAACTTACCAAAATTCATACTTTCTGTTCCAGCAATTGGCCATCCATAGAATTCTGGAATAGGGACATCGACAGGTTTACTGATACACTGATACTTGAAGTTTTGGCATCTAAGACTTCAACAAGTATTACTGCTGCATTAAATACATCTTTAGAATCCTACAGCGGAAAATTATTTATTAAAGATGCAAAGACCTTTAATGTTTATTTATTACCTTGGGGTATATGGCATCGAAAAAGAAAATTACCAGGGCTATTATTTTGCCCAAGTTGTCTTGAGTTGGATGCTCCATATTTCAGAAAAATATGGAGGGTATCGTTATCTTTTTGCTGTGTAAAATGCAAGATTTTACTTTTGGATAGATGTGAGTTTTGTAACTCACCAATAGCTTTCTTTAGAAATGATTTTATTAGCAAAAGTGACATCCCACGAAGAAAAATTGATCATTGCAATAACTGCGGGATATCTCTTACTCTTTGCAGTAGATCGAAGGCTTCAGAGAGTCTAGTTAAATTACAGTTATCCCTAGAAAAGTACATTGCGATAGGTTTCTTAAATTATAAGAAGAAATCATTCTTTGACGTTGTATTACATATTCAATGGTGTCTTTACAGTAAAAGCAAAAGACTGATCAGATTTCAAGATTACGTGAGATTACATAATCCATTTTTAAATGATTATGACTTAGGAATCGAAACTAAATTGAATATTTTTTTACTCCGATCAATCGAGCAGCGTAGAATCGTTTTTCAGCTGGCTCATTGGGTACTAAATTCTTTTCCTCAAAGAATAAATAAGATACTATTGTCTTCGGGGACAACTGTAAAAGCGCTAATTGGCGAAAAGAAAAATCTTCCTGAGTGGTTTCTCAAAGAGTTAAACAAAAACCCTTTTTAAATGGATATTCCGGTAATGTCATTACTAGGCTCTAGATTCCGATCCGTAAAAATAGTGGTGAGGATGGCATGTGAATCTGTCGTTTTTAATAATATTTAAAATGGTTTAATGATTTTGAATTATCAACTTAAGCATAAATTCTTTCGTCAGTTTTCCTTCCCGATAATCAATTAAGTTGATAAACCCTGATAATGTTGCCTAAATTGTTTTTATCCCATTCGTCAAGAATGTCCTTGACAATTTCTATACTTGCTAAAATTGGTGATAAGGTCGAACCGTAATCATTTGTTTTACTAGAGTGAATTAATGCTGAAACTGTTTAATAAAATTTGTCAATACTTTGTCTATCACGCTGTTTAAAAAGTGAAATAAAGTCTTTTGATACTCTTTTTGTCACTTTACGCAGATTCTCCACCGAGTGCAAGAATTTGTCCAGATCGCGATCCCAGGAGTTAATTCCATCGAAGTAAGAAGAACAAAAAGTATAGTACCAGACTAGATGGCTACGCGACATCCCGTCGTTTCTCTCAACTTTTTAGACTCGACAGAAGTAAATTAGACTGACAACCGAAATAACACTTTTTCAATGCTTTCATTAATTCAGTCTAATTTACTTCTGGAATGATTCTCGGTAGTTTACTGTACTTGTGAAATAGTCCAGTTTAGTTATGTTTATAGGGAGAAAGATTACGCGTATAGGTCTAAATGAAAACGAGAAACTACAGTGTTACGTAAAAGGCCGGTGGCTGTGCTGACCTGAAGTTTGTTCTGCCCTTGGCAGTGCAGTTTCAATACATGTCTGAGTTTACTCATGGGGATCGGTTTATTGGCCATCGTCAGTTGATTTAGAAGAGCGAAAATAGTCCTATCTAAATCGACAAATTGGTCAAACGATCTCAATACTTTTTAACTCAATTTTTGGTGGTCACTTTGCCGCGAAAAACGGTGTTCACTTTGTCGCGAAATCAACTGGCCACTTCCAAACGAAAAACAGTGGTCACTTTACGCGGAATCTCCAGAATAGCTCATGAAGAATTATTCCATGGAAAGTTTATAAGGAGTATCAATTGAAGATTCCGCGGTACTTGAACACTTTACTTCGTTTATTAGTGATCACAATTTTTCGTTACACTTAGCAATCCATTTTGCAAAATTTTGACCATCCAGAACCTTGATATTCAGTCGTTTATTTAAGAATACTAAATAATGATGATGAACTAACTTTTACTGATAAGATCGTCATGAGATAAAGTGATCAAGGGTAGCGAAAACTCCACCGCCAGCTTAGCATGATCTTTAAAACTATAATGTGTGATGTCTACATTACAATTTAATTTTGGATTCGATAGCGAAAGCCTTGAGACTTGTACTGAAGTTTTCTATCGATCTATTGTATCCAAACATCATTCCTTTGGTAAATAAATCTGTTACTCGGTCTAAATCTCTTTCATCCAATTTATCTCCTGAAATATTCTTGTCGTCTCTCAATGCTATAAAACCAGCACCGATAGACGTGTAAAGTATCGAATCAAGATTTAACCAAGGCTGATAGTAACCTCCTTGCTGTTTTCTAGTCTTCTCTTTATTTTCAGGTTTCCAAATATTTAGCATCGTGGATATATTCGGATTTACCGAATCAAGTGTTTCGATGAGAAACTCCCTGGCAAATGATGGATTAAACTTGGATGATAGTATTTCCTCTGCTAAAGAACCAATACTGCTTAAATCAGCCAATGAAATTTGTTCAATCTTTTGTTTTGGATTATTTAAACTGGCCTCAATTAACTGCGAATCCCTGAGCAACTCAATCCACAAAAATCTTCTCCAGCACCACCATGTTTTTTTTCTGGACATCCACAGCGCAACATTCATATAATATTGTCTTATAACACTAAAATCTGCGGTAGTCAACCCCGATTGTATAGAGCCTACGCCATTTAAATTGATGTTTACAAAATGATGCCAAGTTGAATCTACAACAATACGACCTACATTAGCCAAACGACCATCCCAAACAGCAATAGATGGGAAACAGTGAGGGTCAGTTAACGCTTTACCTACACCCCCACTAGTTGTACTACCGCCTAAAACAAAAGACGTAGAAATGACTTGAGTCGGAACTGTTACTCCGTTTACGGTGAATGAGGTTTCAGGTTTACATTCTCCTTCATGTGGGTGGTCTGGCATTATATCTATAATTCCAGAAGGTCTCACAGAAGTACTGATTGACAACAAAGGATGTGGCATTCCCCCTCCAAATGTTCTTACGGCTATTGTCTGTGGTATGTTATCTGATTGATTGTCAAAGTGAAGAGAGGTCGCATCACCAGCACGGGGTCTATTGGTATCATTTCTTCTTTTCCCACTCATACCAACTTCATTTGTATCATCAACTGAACTTGGTGTATCACTCCAATATCTCATATCTTTTACCCGCTGTATATTTCCACATAGGGCTGAACCCAAGAAACCATGGTCACCAGTTGCAAATACGCCACCACCATCATTCATATATGTTTCAACAATTGGCAATTCGCTTGCAGATAGACCAGCCCCAGGATTAATTCCAAATAACCAAACTTGGTCGAAATCATTTAGGGTCACGCTTGTTTGAAAGTTGAAATTGTTTATTTGAGTAACAACAAGCGGATTTGAACTAAGAGTTGAAGCAGAACGATGCCCAAGAGTAATCTGGTAATTGCCCCAAGTATTTGCTTGTAATTGATTAAACGTTGTTAAAAACTCTGAAAGTCCAAACCCCGTTGTACCAAAATTTAGTGCGCCATCTGTAACAATTAAAACTTTTACAGTACAGCGCTTCCACCACCACCATTTCGGATAAAAGGGCTTTAGAAATTCGGGCTTTAGAAATTCTAATTGTCTTGTTAGAACGAGTCTCTCATCGCGACCTAACATATACATGTTTTTAAATTTTTCTTCCAAGTCTTTCATATTGAATTCTTTTATTATTTTTATAACTCTGGTAAGTTTTCGTAATAACTTTCTTACTGCCGCTCGTACTCATTTTTTCAACTAATTCCAGCAAATTCGAATCCGTAGTGAAGTCGCGAACCATGTAATAATCAATTCTGCATTTTCGATCAAATCATTTAAACGCCAATTTTTTTTTACGTTCTGTCGACGTGCAAAATAAGCGAGAAGCTTTTTGGAAAAGGATGGGCATTTCAATCTAATTCTACCTATTGCTAACAAAAAGCTCTAGAATTCAAAGAAATCCCTCTCTCGATAAGAATTTTTCTCAAAAAAAATAAGCCTATTGCCAATAGAAAAGTAAATGTGATAACAAGGAGCATTTTGATTTATTTTTTTACGCGATGTTAATCCAATCAATTTATTTTCTTGACCACTATTTTTGAAATTATAGTCATTTTTGAAGCTCAAAAATACCAAGTTTCTATTGGCGTTAATCGGTTTAATCTTTGCTTTTTAAACCAAAACCTTTAAATAAATTCCAAAAGAACTTAGAGATATTGAAAAAATCGGCTCAGTTTCATAAATTAATTATGTCAATTCGTTCGCAAAACCGATTGGCTGAGTTGTAATAAAACCAAGTTAATTTTCTATTAAATTATCCGATTTATCTTTTTTAGTGAATATTTCGGAATACCCTGACCACCTATTTCGGGAATAGTGTGCACCACTGATTTCGGAATTAAACTGTACCGCCCTATTTCTGGAAAACGGTTAACATTTGGGAAATGGTCTGTACCACCTGGAGATTTCGCTGCCATTGATCACTTAATTTTCGTGACGGTGTGATCAGTGAAAGATAGTTCACGACCAATAATTATAATTCTTATATAAATGACTGAATATCAAAATCCACAATGGTCAAATTATTGCGAAATAAATTGCTAAGCACCGCAAAAAATAGTGATCACTGATAAACGAGATAAAGTGGTCAACCACCACGGAATCTCTACTCAGGTTCAGAACGTTTAATTTTTGATTGTACTATTTCAGTTTCTTGTTGGAATATTAACTTGTAAACTCCAACGCATTTCTTTTTAAGACCAAAAATAATATCACTGGGTTTTGAATTATCAACCATCAACTGATAAGGAAAATTATCAAGCGATGGCTGTGTTTTCAGGTTTTTCACTAATGACATGAAGCATTGCTTTTTAGGCAACGGTGAATACCCTAGATTGTACACCGAAAGCAATTCGGATAAAGGGTGAAAATTGGTGATCATATTTAGGTCAATGATATCTTCCCATGCGTTTCGTGTGTTCTGAACATCTAGCTTCATAAGACCTATGTCCAATAAACTAGCCAACCTGATCCCATCAACAATGTTTGCCTGTTTAACAAAAGGATATCCATAATCAAAGACATGTAGCTTTATCCCATTAGCTGTCGCCCCCATACAACCATTTTGCGAATCTACCTTGTACTTACTAATTATTTTTGGAAAATGTACTTCAAAAGGTCTGGCACGGGTTGGCCGTTTCCGTCAGAAATAAAATCTGCATCGACAGATGCACGGTGGCCGATCTGCAAGGAAACAGACGTACCTCCGACTAATCGGTATGCCTTGAAAAATGGGTCAGCGCATATTTGTTTGATAATATCTAGTAGTTCAGGCCGGACGGTACTATAATGACGTGCCATTGAAGTAGAAATCATTTAGAAAAGTCTTTTCTGTAATATCAAGTTCACGGTCTTTATTGACCACGTCATAAATAATATCGGGAGGGAAAATAACAAATAGCCTGATAATGTCGTTCAAAGTTCCGTGACGTGTCACTCTTGGAACAACCAGTTCAGGGCCGAGCAACGGGATTTCCTGATCGCTATACTCCCAAAATAAAAACTTGTTATATAAAGAAAGGGCTCGTCCGATTTCAGATTTATCAGTCAATATAATTCTGCTAGCTGTCAAATCAATCATTTCATTTTTAATTTCACTTGGTTCAAATATTCCAATCAAATGCAATTTATCGAATTATCTGTCACCAGTGGAGAGAAGCTCACCCTTATTTAAAGATAGTGCCCGAGTGGAGAGGTTGATTGTACTTTTTTACACAATAACTAACCTTGTTATTCGGGATAAAAATCGTGATTTTGATCGAAAAAAGGATTTTTAAAAAAAGGGATAATGTCGGGGCAAATCTTTAGAAATTGGTATCCTGTCTGAAAATCAGTAGGCACATTCTAATTTTTCAGAATTAACGAAACGTAGGCGAAAAGCGCATGCTTAATTGTCTATAAAATTCAAAGGGAAATTGAATAAAAAGTGGGGTGGCAATATTAAAAATTCGATATTTACGCTTCACACCCCATTCGAAGCTTCGGCACATTATCAATTGACTTAAGCAGATTTAATTTTCTATTCAATATACCGGTTTATCTTTTTTACTAATAAACGATGAAAACAAACATTGAGTTGCGCAGCGAGGAAGTACAGGATATTATTAGCCAAGTACCGGGTTGGTTGTTGCGGTGGGGAATCAGTCTTATCTTTCTTCTTTTTATTGCGCTATTGGCCGTTAGCTGGTTTATCCGTTACCCTGATGTGATCAAAGCGAGTGTGGTAGTTACCACCGACCCTGCGCCCATCAATTTGGTAAGCAGAGCCGCTGGCAAAATTTTATTGCTGAAAAAGCAGAACGTAAATGTTAACAAAGATGAAGTACTGGCCGTATTACAAACCAATGCAAACTATGAAGATGTATTAAGATTGGAGAGAACGTTAGCCGATACTGAAAATGACACGGATTATCAGCATCTACACTTGTTATTGAAGCAGCCCACCCAAGCGGGCGAGTTACAATCCTTTCTAAACAATGCCATCCGCTCGCTGCAAGAACTGACGGGTTTTCAACAAAATGATTTACACTTAAAGCAAATCTCTCATCTTCAAAAACAAATCGCTTCTTATAAAAACCTCAACCAAAACCTAAACAAGCAACTTGGCTTGATGCAACAAGAAACGGTGCTTAGCCACGAACAATTTAAAACAGACTCTCTCTTGTTCGCTCAAAAAGTGATTGCACCTCTTGATTTTAACAGGGCAAAGAGCAACTACCTAGTACAACAACGCTCGCTCAAAAATACGGAGGCAGCTATTATTTCCAATCAATTACAAATTGGTGGCCTAGAAAAACAACTTACTGAACTGGAAATGGATAAAAACGCAAAGGGAGATCAACTACTAACAGGTGCAGCCAATAGCTTAAACGAGCTTACCTCTCAAATCAAAAAATGGAAGGAGAATCATTTGTTCATTGCACCTATTTTTGGCTCACTGGCCTATTTGGGCTTTATTGAAACTGACCAATTTGTTGAAAGCGGAAAGCCGCTTTTTGCTGTAGTATCCAACTCAAAACAATTGATTGCCAAGGCAGAACTGCCCGTAGCTGGTGCAGGCAAAGTAAAAGTGGGACAGAAAGTAAATATTAGACTCAGTAACTACCCCTACGAACAATTTGGTATGTTGAGAGGTACTGTTGAAAGCATCTCTGAAATACCAGAAAAAGAAAAGTATACCGTATTAATAAGCTTAACTGAAGGCATGACCAGCACGTACAACAAGCCGCTAAATTTTAGACCTCAACTACAAGGCGAAACCGAAATTATTACAGAGGATTTGAGAGTATTGGAGCGGGTGTTTTATCAGATTAGGAAATTATTGCGAACTAGTTGATGACTTAATTATCTGTCTTGCTAATAGAGATTTATAATGCTGATGGAGCATATCATAAATTACCATTTCCTGTAACCGCTGCTTTGAGCGCAGAAACCTATTCAGGAACATGTGCAGATAGCTTGCAATCAGGTCTGATTTATGAATACTCAGTTTATTGGATGCGTACAGTTGATTGATATGAGCTATGCAGCCTACTGAGTTTTTACTGCGCTCTTGGAATATTTCCCAAATGGAATAGAATTCATGTTCTTCGCTTAAGACGGTTTGTGTTGCCAAATCTATTTTTGACCGAATGTCTCTATACTTTGAGCCTAGCTGTTTTTTAGTCTCTGGAATATCTGCATTGAATTCCTTTAAGAAGTTAGCACTGATGGCGGCCATTAATTCTTTTTTTTCGGACAGTGATAGGGCAAAAGAATTTAAAAATTCATCTACACCCTTAAATGCAAATTGCCAACGAAGCTCATCTCCTTCATCTCCCTCAAGCAAGGAAAGGATTTGAACTGTTGCCATTGAATCATAAAAGAACAGCGTCTCCGAGTTTTCCATGTTTTCAGCACCATACCTTTCCAGTTCTCTGGTATAAGTTTCTGTTTGTATTTTCCAGCTGAGATGATTTTGTAAATAAGGAGCAAGAGCTTTATTAAGCCGCTCGGTTACTTCAGCATAGAAAGTACCAACACCAGAAAAACGAATACGGATATGATGATCGGGATCAGCATAGCGGATAAAAAACCATTTAGCGATTATTCCTTCCTCAACTAAATTTTCGATAATCGGCATTAAGATTTCTGTCAAAACCTTATCCGCGGTTTTAACGCCACAATAAATTTTGATGTAGTGCCATTCGCTTCCCGGCTGGAAAGTTCTCTGAACTGAATTGATGTTGGCAAATGGCTGTGAGAAAGTTTTGCCGTTATTTATGGAAGGTTGCTTGTACCACGGAATTACAATTTCGTTGGTAAACCGACCCTCTGGCCCTTCCACCAGCAAATTGTTTTCGTTAAACAGACATTCTTGCAATGTAAGCGTCTCATACTTTTTTAAATCTTTGGCGAGGATTTTCCAACAATAATTATTTTCAATATCTATGGGCAATTGATTATCGCCTTGCGATATAGTAACGCGGTTGGGTATTTTATTTTTTTGAAAGAAATTTTTGATGGGTTCTGTCAATTCCTCTTCTTTTACATCTTTCTTTTTGGATAGATCGCTCAGGTTCAATATCCATCTTGCTTTTGAAAGGATTGTTTTTCCATAACGTACTCGCGGCAAAAAAGAAAACTCGTTCAGAAATCCCCAGTCCCAAGAAAGGTTTGCTTTTATCCCTTGAAACTGTAAGTCGCACAAAAAATGATAGTGTGGCACGGGATTCATAGAAAAATTGTGTGCAGTTGTAAGCCGAGGGATTACTTCCCTATCCAGCCTTTTAGAACGCAAAAAGATTTTGCCATTTCTTATTGAAACCATTAAGTCACTAAGGGCGATAGTATGTTCCTCATCTACTGCTGGAGATGTGAGAATGGGGATTTCATACTTCCTTAAGATTGGCCGCATAAGAATATTGCCAAGCCGCGCTTGCGCAATGTGCAGAATCTCAGCAAAAACACAATCTGGTTTGGCTTCCTCTTCCTTTTTTAATACTTCACGAGTTAATCTAGTCAACTCTGCATCCATATAGCAAAAGCGGCCTAAAAGACTAGCGGCAGAAGGCCCAGCGGTTACTTCATGATAGATCAAAAAATTACCATTATCGACTTCCGCTCCTGATGTAGCCAAAATACTGCACATTGTATAAGCTGAATCCGGAAGTGTACTTAATCCAGCAATCGTATTTCTAAATATCTCTATAATTTCTTGATCGGTTATCATGATTTCGGTCAAAGTATTTTTTGTTGCTTCTTGAAATTTTTGCAAAAGGAATTTTGTCCACTTAGTAGTTGGGTATGCGATCGACTGATTTTGAACAACGTTATCCAGCAGCAAATTATTTAACACAGGGGTATTATCAGCATGTGCTTGCTCGTTTACTGGGTATCCAATGCCCGTATCTGCATCTAAGACCATGAGCACGGGAACTTCTTGCGAATCGTACCGTTTTTCAAATTCCTCTTTGAATTTTATTAACCTGGTCTGTTCAGGCTGCGCGGTAATTTTATCAAGCAATTCTATTGCCTTGTTCAACTCCTCGGTTATGTTGTTACTGATCTGACAATGTTCAGTTGGTTTTAACAGATCGCATTGAAACAATCGCCCAGGGTCAAAATCTATTTGCCAGTTTTTTACATCTAAAAGAATTTGATTGTAAAAATCAGTGGGCAATCCAACGCCTTGTTTATCTGCGTCATTCAATCTTTCAATTACCGATACGAGCTTTTGTAAATGACCGTTCGCAGCGGGTATTTTTTTAAGTTTTTCTACAAGCTGATGATGATACTCAACTCCAGTAACAAGCGGCTCTAGCACTGATAACAAGAGGCAACCAGAGATCATTTCGTCAATAAAACCAGTAGCCTCTTCCAAGTTGATTTCACTGCTGACCAGTATGTTAGCTAACTCAGTTGTTGTAGCTGCCAATTGAGCTTTGTCAAGAATCATTTTTACATACTCAGAATGATCTACATGAGTTAAGTGGTGGCTTCTTAAATCTTTATCAATTCTATACTCAATGTACCGCAACTTTTCGCCAACTGTATAGGTAGTATTATTGGCATACCATTTTATAGAATCCCTGACTGCTTTGTCTTTTACTATTTCATGGACTACCGAACTAAGGAAATGCGTATCAAGTCGAGTATTCTTCCTATACCGAATTTGAGCTCGTAGTTGTATACATGTTGAATCAGATATGGTACCCAATGAGATACCCGCAAACATACCAAAGGGCGTGCACCGGTAGCATGAACGCAAGTAATACCGGTAAACTGACAACTCTAGCTTTTCTTTTTCTTTGCTATCGAGGGTATCCTTAAAATATTTTTCAACTTCAGATAAGAGATTTGGCGATGACAAATAAAGGGCTTCTTTGAAATCTAGGTCTTGCAGTAGATTAGATATGTCTTGATCAAAAGTATTTGGAACGTGTAGAAATGGGGTACGGATAATGCTAAAGCTTGCCTTGTAAACCATTCACTCGTATCTATTTATCTTACAATATAAACTACCTTAAAATTTCAACAACCTCGGCAAATGAATCTTGTACTAACCTATTAATTATTGATAATTTATCCTTTAGCAAATATTTCGTTGGAATATCCTTAACCTGACAAATTTTCTTTTTTAAAATATAATCAGGTATTGACCTTGCCTCAATTGGTAAAAGAATTTTAGTTGCTGCCACCTCAATTTCTACTGTTTGATCACTATAAATAATTCCCTTGTAAAAATCTGTTTTTAATCTGATGATACTGAAATTATCCAAAGCCCTTAGTCTATTCAAAAAAATCTTATCAGATTCAAAGGGAGTTTGCATTTTTGCTTTATAGTTAGCCTTGAAGTGGCCAATAGTTTTGGCTATGGCTTGATTATTCGGTAAACTAATCTTTCTTAGAAATTCTTTTAAATTCTGCTTTGAAATTTTTGATGGGATTGAAGTCCGTAGTAAAATGTTCTCGCGACTATATTCTTGAAAATACCCTTCAACGATATCATGCCAAGTGTAGGGGACTATTGAAATCGTAAGATGGCAAGAAATAGTATTTTGAGATTTGGCCTCATGAATTGTGCCTCTCGGTATATATAACACTTCGCCAGCCTTGAGGAGTAACTTCTTTAAACTTTGTTTATCCAGCTTGATTTTATCCATTGAAAAGTGCTGATCCTCTAACGGAAGTGGGTACGGAGCATCGTACAGATACCATTCTTTTTCGCCTTCAATCTGTAAAATGAATACATCCTCAGTATCATAATGATGGAAGAACCCTTGGCTATTTTCAGGAGTAAGATAGAGATTAATAAAAAGATTCTTGATGTTGCCAAAATCAGATTTAAGGGAGAAGCACAACTTGCGCAACCACGGATTAAAATTCTCGACACTCCGAATGATAATCGTGCTTCCACGATTAAAGAAAAAAATAGCTTTCTGAATATTAATTGAACCATTCTCATTGCAATATTGGAATGGCATTATTTCCAGATCAACACTAGACAACCTTAGATCGCTTGAAGTTAAACGGGCACGATCAAAAATATTCTCAAGGTCTTTTATCGTAAATGGAAGGTTATGTGCTATACTTTCCTTGTTGAGATGTATCTTCTTTTCCCAAAAATCTTTTAAGAAAATTTCCTCCTTATTCTTCCCAGCCAAAAATTGGAGTCCTAATTCCATCTATAGTTTGACTACACTGACGTTAAAGTAATATTTGCAATGGCGTTGCACTTATTCGATTTCAGTGCTAACAATACAAGACCCATTCCGCAATAGCCTTCAATTAGAGTTCCATCCTCTTCCCAACTATTTCGATCAAAATCAAACCTATTTGATAACGTGTCAAAGGAATTTGAATTGGCTTTGGAGAATTTGCTACGTAACCAATAGTTGCTTGCTTCTTTCAATACCTTTTGGCCAGTCCTTAAATATGCTTGATTAAAAAGATATGAAAGCCCATAGGCCCCATGACAAAATCCGCTTTCAACTAAGTTTCCGCTTGTTCTGATAAATGCCATGTCTAACTGCCGCTTTGCTGAGCTAATCAAGATATCAACTGCCTGCGTATCCAAATTCTTGTCAGATAATACTTCAGAAGCCTTTAAAAAGGCAATTGCTATCCCTAAATCACCGTAACACCAACTGAGCTTGCTAGCTTCTTTCGTAAGTGAGCTATTTGGATAGTAAGATTCCTTATCAATCAGTTTTGTCGCCTGAATTTGATCAATCAACGACTTAATCAGCAACGAACATTCTTTCGGTTCAATATTCCTTTCCCATAGCCGGCTTAGGAAAATAATAATACTTGGTATCCCATGAGCCAATCCATAGTTAACATAATCTGTTGCTGTTTTACGCTTGACCCTACCCATTGAGTCATACCAGGTAATTTCTTGATTAATAGATTTTGAGGAAATCTGTACTAATCTTTGAAATATAAAATGAAGGGCTTCCTTATTAATTGCTCTATCGTCTTCCAAAAAATAGATACCCTTTCCTATTAGACCATAACATAAATCATATGTTTTGTTTTCAACAAAGTCATTATCTTTAAGTGTTTCAATTAATAGTTCATCAAAATCGGCAAGGATATCACTATCGATATCAGAAAGCACTTCGCTTTTAATTAGGTACTTTATCAACCAGCCCACCCCAGCAACACCGTTTACCAATGTTAACTCAGAATTTTCACTATTCAAAAGACTGATCGATTGTTCAACTAAATCGATAGAGCGTTTCGCATACCTACTATTTTGCGTGAGATTGAACATTTCTGCATACAATAATGATAAGCCTCCAAGTCCGGAAAATAAACTAGGGTGGACTGGTAAAAGCTCCTCAGCTCTCGCCGCAAATCTTTCAATTAATACAATGTCTTTGTCAACCCCATTCATTTTTTAATATAAGTAGGTGGTTTCATCTGTCGTATGTAAAAGAGCCCATCAAATATTTTATTCCATGTTGCCTTTCCTTCAAAATAATCAATGCCTGCCATGTTGAAGGGTTCTTCGTTTTTCAAGGTTCTCAAGTCTATAAAAGCAAAGTTATAAGTCGTTTTTGCAATCAATGCCTCCAATGAAGAAGGTGATCTGTTTATAGGATACGATGGGGAGTTTTTTGAATACCACTCACCATAGCTGCCCTCTGACGATATAAAGCCTAAAGTATAAACCTGTTTGGGTAAATTTTTATCTACCACGTTCCCCATGGTTTCTAAGTTGGAAACATCAAAGCGCTTGTTTGTCTCGAAATACTCTTTGCCTTTAGCAATGTGAAAACTGGCTGCCCAAACAATAATTTTTCGACCTTTGAATTTAGTATTAGCAAGCCATAATAAGTTTTCGGCCATAGCACTATCACGCGCCACAAATCTCGACAATCCTTTCAATTTTGAAAGAACCCAACAGCTCCGAGCCTGTTTTTTGAGACTTTTTAACTCTTGATTCCAGAACTCCGTTTCAGAGGATTTTTTGAGCCGTTGGATTTCAATCTTAATCAACTCCAGGACGGAATTAAACAATACGATCTGTTTAGAATTTACTTTACTTTCAATATCATCTTTTACTAGGCTTTCTAAGAGTATTTTAAATTTTGTGTAGTCTGAAGGTAATTTAATTTGGCTTTCCAAAAGAAACTTGTCAAAATCCATCACATAGTTTTTTTGCCCGTATTGAGCTTCATGTTTACAATCAAAACCCGACAGGTCTAAACGTTTGCCATTTGCATTTCTTTCCATCACATAGTTTATGAGTGGTTTAAACTCCTCTGTCCTCGACCAAATCCCATAAATCTCTTTCTTTGTGCTGTCTATTTTTTTTGAAAGCATCAAATCACAATCCCACAGTTTATTTATCTCGTAAAAGCCGCTTTCAAAAGCTAGTACATCAAATCCTAGATTTTCGACTAAGTACTTTATGATTCTAGTTTTAGCGATGAAGGTAGTTCCATGGCCATGGGTTTGCTCTCCCAACATAACAATACGGGAGTCTCCTATTTTTTGAGAAAGAATATCAAATCCAATATTTTCATCACCCGAGGCATCAATAGATTTAATTTCTGTTATGTTTTCCTGCAAGTCATTCTGATTAATCTGTGCTTGAATTTGAAAGGAAAAAAGAAGAAAAAAGAAAGAGATATGCAGGACATCATTTCGAAGTGTCATAATTAATTCCCTCACAGTGTTTAAGTACTGAGTTTTCAGAGCATTCAAAAATAAAAAAAATACTGGTAGCAACCGGGTTTTTGAAATTCATTCCCAATTGGTACCAATATAATGGCTAGCTCAGCCTATGCTGGGTTGCAATGATGATAGGTTACGTGAGCCCCCGGTTCTCTAAGCCGTTCGCAGTTATTATGATGACTACATGCGTGCCCAATTGAAGTAAAATAACCTCCTTTTACGCTGTTCATTTGTTGTTTGTCCAAAGAAGCGAGAGTTTCCTTCTTTAACGTGAGTTTTTGATTCAACTTTTTCATTTTTTTAGTTTTTAGTTAAACAATTATTTTAACGAAATATTAATGCTGTCGCGATCAGCATTAATACTTCATAAAAGTATGTTTAAGGTGTCCAATGCCATCGGACTGGCGAAAAAAAATATTATCAAAAGTTGAAATCGGAATTTGTGCCCAGGAAAATGCCCGCAAACATACCAAATGGCGTGCATCGGTAGCACATGGGCAGATAGAATCTATAAACTGACAATTCTAACTTTTCTTTTTCTTTGCTATCGAGAGTGTTATTAAGGTATTTTTCAATTTCATCAATCAGGGTTGGTCATGATAGATAGATGGCTTCTCTGAAATTTTGATCTTTGAGTAATTTGGATATATCCTGTTCGGAAATATTTTGAAATGGGAAAAATGGTGTGCGTAAATCAATGCTGTCAACAGCAAAGTTTCGCATGAGTTCAATCAATGTCTAATAAGAAAATAGAATCCCATCCTGTAAGCTTGCTTGACGAGAATCCCATTGTGATCAGGCCGATACCAGCTAATCCATCTATTAAACCGCCATCTAGACCCCAATCCACAGCGTACTTAGTTGGAAAAGCTGTTTTTAAATTTAAAAATGGTTGTGTAACATCTATCCTCTGTCTCGACATTTTTCGCCAATAGTCTATTCTTGAGCCTATGCCTACAATGCCGTTATTTTGTTTTATCTTATGTAACGCATAGGCGATTCCAAGACTTCCGTGACATAAACCAGAATCCAAATATTTTTCTGATCTAAATACCCCTGACACATCAATACTTCTATCAATGCATCTCCTAACAACTTTTCTTATCTCCTTATCTACAATAGGTGAACACAAAACAGAATTTGCATGGCACAAACCTATCGAAACACTTAGATCACCATAGCACCATCCTATTCTGCTCGCTTCTTTGGAATTTGAATTTGTCGGAAAATAGGAGATTAGATTATTTTCAAGTTTGTTCTTCGTTACAAAACTCACCAACTTTCGTAAATATTCTTTAGAAAGCTTTCCGTTGATGCCCAGTTTACAAAATTTACTGAAAAGAACCAATAGCCCTGGCATGCCATGAGCTAACCCTAGATCAACACCGTTACCCTTTTCCCAAAATATAAATTCGTCAGTTATAATTGCTGTTTGAGTTAGTCTGTCAAAAATGTTAGTCAGCGCCTTATTAACTGTAGAATTTCTTTCCCTAGATAAGAAATAAGTTCCTTTTCCCACCAGTCCATAAAGCAAATCAAACTCTTGATTCCCTAATGTCTCATGTCTTAAATCATTTAAAATGAATTCATCAATTTCGTGTATGCTTTCAATATCTCCTCTATTTAGTACTCCAATATTATTTAAATGCTGAAGCATCCATCCCAAACCGGCAAGACCATTAAAAAGGGAGGTATCGGAACTACCATGATCATTTAGGTGTGTTAAGCAATCTTCAATAAGTGGAAAAATATTACGATGGTCTTTCTTCCGTTGATAAATATTAAAGTAGACTAAGAATATTACGAAGCCAATCTTATAATTTAGAGTCCATACTTGATTATCAGTGTAGTACTTGCTTAACTCCTTATTGATGGCGGTCAGAAGTGTATTGGTTTGGAGATTATGCCTCATGCAAAGTATTAGTGCTTAAACGGGAGTCCGTGCTTTGCAACATCTGAATAAATTGTGTGGCTATTCCAAAAATTTTCCTCGTTTTTAGCTTTACTAAAAAGTAAATTGCAAGGATTGCACCCTTTACTATAATCCTTTTGAGAAGTGATTATAAGATCACTAAAAGTAGATATCCATTTTTGTTCTCCACCTATGCTCTCCATACTGAGCCTGCGAACATGTGAATCTGATAGATAATAGCCATCTGTATCCTTTTTAAAATTGAGGAGACTGGTTAAATGTTTAAATTTGATAGCCTTGTCAAATTTCTTTGCTTGCTCCGACTTATCTAAAGGGTCAAAATCTTTTAAGACAATTTCCTCTTCAATTCTTAAAATAGCAAAGTCACTTTCATTTATGTAAATTTTACCGACAATCTTAATTGCATTAGGCCAACCCCCATTCTTTTCATCATCAGGATTTATCTTGGAGTAATTGATTAGAAATGCAGGATGCCCCTCATACTCATAAACACTTTTGTCCAATGAATATGTGTACTGTTTAGGTGTTGTGTAAGGATAAGAATAAGAATTAATATCATGTCGCCTAAGAAAAAAGAGATCAACCCAATATAGCTCTTCATCATCAACTAGACCATTGACCACATTGCCTACTATTCTCCCTTGAATCAAATTAGTGCTTCTTGGGCTATTTTTTGAATTGCCCTTAGGATGGAATTGTTCCAAGTAAATATCCATTGTTTGCAACAAGGCCTCTTTCGCATCAAACCTTTTAACCCTTACGAAGGCTTCTCGTTGAAATCCCTTCGAACTGTAATTTTTATCCAGATTACTATTTACGTTCTTTAATATCTCATCCGTTGTTATTGCCTTTGAATTTATTATAATCTGCTCTAGTGGAAATATTTTTTGTTCTAAAAATATATTTATATCCGTTAAATTTCCCTCTTGCTTGAGGGTCACTTGTTTAGATTCATAGCCGATGCAACTTACTTTCAGCAGCTTAGTTGTTTGTCCTTCATTCCTAATTTTTAGTTCGAACTCACCCAATTCATTCGTTGAAGTCCCCAAACCGTCAGAGACAGCTATGTTTACATACGGGATTGGAGTCTGTAGATCACTTTCAAAAACTTTCCCTTTAATTGTCAGAATATCTTGGCCAGACCCTTGAAGAAAAAATATTAAATTACCGAAAACAAACAAAACCATAAATTTTTTAATATCCATCATCTTATAACTTTAACGCGTTCCATTTCATCTATAAATGCCGTATCAAAGCAGTCGCTGAAAATTTCAGCGACTGCGTAAGATTTTAAATCAGGGATTACATCGCTTGACAATTTTCCCTGTAGCAATCACCCATTGCTTGTGACTTCTGACAACGCCATCCCCCACTCAGAGAGTATGTAAACCCACCTTTTACATTCATCATTTCGCTCTTGTCAAGAGTGGCCAAGGTTTCTTTACGAAGAGTCAACTTGGTTGTTACGTTCAATTTTTTCATTTTTTAGAATTTATTGGTTAAACATTTTTTTTAGTGCTTCAATGCTGCCGCAAGTCAGCATCTTTGCAAGGCTAAATTAGGTGGTAGGTGTCCAGTGCCATTGGACTGCTGAAAAAATATCTTATTAAAGGTTGAAATCAATTGGTTTGTTCCACCCTTCACATTGTTTTTCATACCACAGCCAATAATCAAGCTAAAGTCATTCATGTAAACATAGCTGCGCCTACGCGGGCAATAGTCTAGCTTCGCACCCAAGTCTTTCATTTCTCGTAGGTTTTCCATTAGCATACTACGCGATATGCCTATTTTTTTGGCAAATTCTCCCGAGGTGCCGGTGCATTCCTTTTCAAGAAAATAGTCAATGCGCTTTAGGCGCTCAATCGATTTTAATAAGCTCATAACAATGTACGATTTTAGTCCCGATAACTATCAGGATGTGAAGTAATATTTAAGTCATATAATTGTGGCATAGAGGCTGAACACCTTGAACAAAAATATTGCCTCCAATCACTTATCTATGCGAGTATTATTATACTATTTAAAACTATGACATACTCAGTAACCATTAAGGAAAAAACCAAAGTGGAAAAGGGCATCTTGACCATGCTAAAGTTGCTTGCCGAAAAATATGACGGGGTGAGTGTGATAAAAGAGGTAAAGAACAACCGATTGGTAAAACTTGTGCGTGCAAGCAGCAAAAGTGGCCTAGCCAATACAAACCAAGTAATGAAAAAAATGGGTCTTACGTGAAGGTCGCCTTTAGTAAAAAATACGAAAGACAGTTTGACAAGCTTAGCAATGCCAAAATGCGAAAGCAGATTGCTGCAGCAGTTAAAAGTATTATGGAAGCCGAACAACTTGAAGAAATTGCTTCCATTAAAAAATTGAAAGGCTTTACCAATGCCTACCGCATGAGGAGTAGATAATTTAGAATTGGACTTATACGTGAACCGGATGGCACTATCCTTACCACCGCATTCGACCAGCGAAAAGATTTTTATTATATATTTCCCTAATGTTCCCATTTTCAGATTACTACCATTTGTAAATTAATTCCCCAACTCCAACTGATTTTTTACCAATTCATAATACAACCCGCGGGCTTTTGTTAAGTCAATGTGATGGCCAGCCTCAACAATTTTACCTTTTTCCAATACCACAATTTGATCGGCATTCTTTACAGTGCTCAACCTGTGGGCAATTACTACCACGGTTCTCCCCTTAAAAAACTCATTTAAGTTTTCGATAATCGTCCGTTCATTGTTGGCATCCAAAGCAGAAGTAGCTTCATCTAAGAAAATATACTGCGGGTTTCTATAGACTGCGCGCGCAATCAATAGCCGTTGCTTCTGGCCTTGGCTTAAGCCAATACCATTGCCCCCTATCTTTGTATTATAGCCTAGAGGTAACGATTCAATAAACTCCTGAATATTGGCAACCTTTACTGCTTGCCTTATTTTATCATGGTCAAATTGCTCGTCTGATAACGCTATGTTTCGAATGATCGTATCTGAAAAAATATAACCGTCTTGCATCACTACTCCGCATTGGCTGCGCCAAGCACTGGCAGGAATTGCGCCTAGGTTAGTTGCACCCACTTTAATTTTACCATTCACTGGTTTATAAAACTTTAACAACAATTTCATCAGCGTTGTCTTTCCGCTACCGCTTGATCCTACAATGGCTGTTACTTTACCTTCTGGCACAATCAAATCAATATCATCAATTACTTTTCGCGAATTGGGCCCTTCATACTGAAAGGATACGTTCTCTACAATGAGTGAACCCTGTGTTGTAATGGCATTCTTGTCAAGATGATGATCGTTCTCTGTTTCTTCATTTTCCAATACATGTATCTCTTGTATGCGTTCATAACTTAATTTAGCATCTTGCCAATCGCGTGAAAAGGAGATAAATTCATTGATAGGTGAATTCAGTTGGCCAATAATGTATTGAACTGCGAGCATCATGCCCAAGGTCATTTGTCCGTCAATCACTGCTACAGCAGCAATGATGGTAATCATAATGTTTTTCAATTCATTGATAAAAGAACTGCCAACATCTTGGTACTGTAAAAGTTTGGTGCTGTCAATATTCAATTTAAAAACCTTCGCTTGTATGCGTTCCCACTCCCAACGCTTTAATGTTTCGCTATTGTTAAGTTTAATATCGGGCATGCCGTTAATCAGTTCAATGAGGTTGCTTTGGTTCTGTGAAAGCTGCTGAAATCTTTTGTAATCTAATGCAGCCCGTTTTTTCAAGAACAGTAAGGTGTAAACCACATACACCACACTCAACGAGAAGAATACCAAGAATATTTTAGTGTTATAAATAAAGAGGACTATCCCAAAAACAAAGAGATTGAAGAATGAGAAAAGTATATTTAGGGTAGAGGTGCTCAAAAACCGTTCGATCCGATTGTAATCATCGATCCGTTGCAATAGATCACCAATCATTTTGCTATCAAAAAAAGATAAGGGCAATTTCAACAGCTTGATCAGAAAATCAGAAATGATAGATATATTGATACGTGTACTGAGATGTAGTAGAATCCATCGCCTTAGCAAATCTACTGATGTGCGTCCTGCGAAAAGCATTAACTGCCCCGCTAAAATCAAGTAAATAAAATTGACATTTCGAGTATTGATACCCACATCAATGATAGATTGGGTTAAAAATGGCAGGATCAATTGAATAAGGCTACCCAATAAAAGGCCTACAAAGAGTTGCACGATCAAGCCTTTGTATTTTCCTGTATAGGCCAAAAGGCTACTTAACCCTTTTTTGGCTTGGTCTTTTTCAGAAGAATCTTGGTCGTAAAAGGCAGGGGTAGGATCAACTAAAAGGGCGAGCCCAATTTTATTTTTTGAATCAGATCCCGCGAGCCAACTTTTTTCAAAACCCCTTCTATCATAGACGAGTAACGAGGCAGCAGGATCCGCTACAAAGACTTTGTCTTTCTCAATTTTATGGACTACCACAAAATGGTTTTGGTTCCAATGTGCAATACAGGGAAGGCTGACTTCTTTAGCAAGTTGCTCAAAAGTCACCTTTACACCGATAGTGTGAAACCCAATGGCCTCAGCTGCATCGCTGATCCCCAGCATGGAAACGCCTTCTCTTGTAATAAAGGCCTTGTTCCGTAGCTCATTTAGGCTATAACTCTTGCCATAATATTTAGCAATTATACGCAAGCATGATGGGCCGCAGTCCATCATGTCAAGTTGCTTGTAGAAAGGAAAATTGTTTAACAACGGGAACTATAATTAGGCTGTCATTATAAAAACAACAAACCAACTAAGTCAGCTCAACTTCTGCTTTCAAAATCAAATGCGATACTTTTCGCGAATTCATCAACTTTTCCAAAATTTTTCATATAAGATCAAGAAATATCGTGAAGCCAAATATAATAGTCTTGTTAAAAGGCTTTGGAGCAACTCAAAGCGGTCTGCTTTTAACGGCCTCAAATAATTTATTTTAAGCTCAAAACGGTAATACGCGGTAAATTCTTAGGCATAAATCCTTACAGACAATGAAGCAAAATCAGAATTTTTCTTATTGATGATCTTCTAACTTATTGACAGGTAAGTCCTTTAATCGAATGCAGGGAGACAAGATGTTTTGCTTTTCAAAAATTATGCTAGTTTTAAAAAAAAAACCTATGCCTACAGAATACAAATTTAACGGAACAGAAGGAAAGCCAATCCCGCAAGAGACCGCTGCAAAATGGGTCGAGAACTATCAAAAAATAAGCCCGAAAGAAATAAAGGCACATTTTTTTGGAAGGGACATCATTGAAAAAATTCTCAAGGAAACAAGCTGCCTGGGGATCAGGATTTATTATGCCATTGACGACGCAGGTGCTAAGCAGCTTATATTGGTTGGAGCCGATGACAATGGAAACAATCTGCTGCCTGATCAAAGGCCATTGTCCGGCGAAGGAAATATAATTGCCGATGCTTCTTTCCCCTGTCCGAGCTATTGTCCGCCTACCGGCGATTTTTAACAATTAATGTAGCGAAACTGTTATAAATGCAACAGGTTCGCTACATTTAAAAATGAATTTTATAACCTCGCTTGCATTCGCTTCTTGGTTTTCCGTCCTAGTTCCGTTAGGCTCGTCGTTTTTGGGTAAACAACAAAGAGAATGGAAATGGCTTAGAATACTTTTAATTCTATCGTTTTTAAGCGACTCTGCTGGTTTCTGTTTGTCCAAGCTTGGTTATGCCAATCTTTGGCTGATTAACATCTTTTTTCTTGTTCAATTTCTAATTCTTGTCAAAATTTTCCAGTTGATATCAGAAGGCCTTGACGGAAAAAAGCATGCGTTTTTTTTCTATTTAGGTGCAAGCATTCTCATTGCCCATGCAATTGATTTTTTCATCACCGGATCGACCTCGGCCCTCAATTCATATTCATCATCTTTCTCTTGTCTAGCAATTACCATCCTATGCTTACGATTCTTCATTCACATACTTGACAGAATGCCCACTCCAGAAATTCACAAATATTCAATGGCGTGGCTTGTTATTGCTGTTTTCTTATACCACAGTGGGACGTTCCTTTTGTTCCTACTCAACAACTACATCTTGTTATCAGACAGGTCTATCCATCAGTCTGCATGGGCACTTCATAATCTCCTCAATATCATTAAAAATATTCTTTTTGCTTTAGCAATATGGCGGAACCTGTCCGGCAACAACTAATTTTTTTCTTTTTACTGGGCAGTGCCGGTATCCTATCGATGGCGGTTGGGGTCGTATATTTTTTCTTTTTATATCAGAAAAAACTGATCAAAGAAGAAAGTAAAATGAAAAAGCTAGAAGAACAG
>Ga0105045_10000634_pt1 | contig 26434 bp, 31 predicted proteins | sample MAT02_FD_78089 | JGI IMG/M metagenome (GOLD analysis project Ga0105045, IMG submission 78089) | Freshwater microbial communities from Lake Fryxell liftoff mats and glacier meltwater in Antarctica - MAT-02 (megahit assembly) | ecosystem: Environmental > Aquatic > Freshwater > Ice > Liftoff... | reverse complement strand
ATTGGAGCATTCTGATTAAAATTATTTGTCGTGACAACGAACATTTAATGCAATTGTTAAACAAAAAAATTCAGCCGATTGATGGTGTTTCAAGAACGGAAACGTATATATCATTAGAACAACAAATTGAGAGACAGATTCAGATTTAGGTTGTAGGTGTTAGGTTGTAGGTGTTAGGTTGTAGGTGTTAGCGATTAATAAAAAAATCCAAACTCCTTAATTGGAATTTGGATTTTTTAAAAATTAAAATATTTTCTTAATCTCGTGAACCGAAAACTTGCATCGCCCAATAAATCAACGAAGCTAAAGCTCCAATAGCGGCGACTAAATAGGTTCTAGCTGCCCATTTTAAGGCATCTTCTGCTCCTTCATATTCTTGTTGTCCTACCATATTTGCTTTTTTCAACCAAGCCAATGCCCGGTTACTAGCATCGTATTCTACTGGCAAAGTGATAAAACTAAAAGCAGTGGCTAACGTCATCATTAATAAACCCGCCACAGCTACATAAAAACCAATGGCACTTCCGGAAGCCGCTCCTAAAATCAAACCACCAATCACTAACCATTGCGACATTCCAGAGGAAACACTCACAATTGGTACTAATTTAGAACGCATGGTTAACCATTCATAAGCCGTAGCATGTTGTACTGCGTGACCCACTTCGTGAGCAGCTACTGCGGCAGCTGCTGCATTGCGTTGATTATAAACGGCTTCACTTAAATTTACCGTTTTATCAGCCGGATTATAATGATCCGTTAATCGTCCTGGCGTTGAAATCACTTTGACATCATAAATGCCGTGGTCATTGAGCATGTGTTGAGCAATTTCTGCACCGCTCATACCGTTTTTCAAACTCACTTTGGAGTAAAACTCAAATTTTTTCTTCAGCTTTGAACTCACCAACCAGCTTATTAAAGCAATGGCCCCTAATAAAATATAATATCCAATCATAGCGTTTTATTTTTTAACTTTAAAACTAATAGCAAAAGGTATTCCAATTTTTGAAAATGACAATTTGACATTTTAACGACACACTGTAATGAAGGCGACCAATTCAGCAGTTTCATAGTAGCTAAAAGAAACAGTTACAATTTCATAGCCTTCGTTTGCTTTTTTATTCAAAAACTGTTCTACTTCTTTACTTAACGTATCTTTTTTACTTTTAAATCCCCGACTTGTTATGGTGTGCACTTCAAACTTCTTAATTACATTATTTTTTAATTATACGTAAATTTTTAAAAAAGTTACATAAAAGAAAAAACTTTACTGTTTTTGAGCTGGTTTTCTCTGCAAAAAATGCTACTGAATTAAAATTCCAAATACAAATCTGTTATTTCCGTTTTCCTTTACACCATTGTTTATATCAGCAAAATCAGATTTCCATTTTCCATTTGTAAATGCAAATTCATAACCCAAGTTAACTCTTATTGCTGTTGACTTATGTTTTAAAAGATATAATGATACGGAAGGCCCTACGTAGAATAATTGATTTTGTAACGAAATATGATTACTATCTAATGCTCCCAAATTATTTAAATCTATGGCATTATTTCGGGCGAATAAATCTACTTCTGAGGTTGTTGCGGAAATATTTAATCCGCTGGTAAAAGCCACTTTTTCTTTATTAATTACATTGTAATGAAAGCGAATTCTTGACGTAAAACCAATATTTCTAATTTCCGTATTTGCAAAGTTATTTTTCGACATCGAAAAACCAAATTCTGCATCACCTGAAAATTGTTTGCCAAACACATTTAGTCCAATTAATAATTCTGGCATCACCTCATTTAACTCAGCTACACCTCCCGCTTTTAAATTGTCATTTAAAGTAAATTTATTTTGAAGAGAGGCACCTAATCCAAGATATACCTCGGGCTGCACTTTTTTCTCAGCTGATTCGTCCGATGATTGAGCCACAAGTAAAGTAGTTGTTCCTAAAAACAAAAACACTATTATTTTTCTCATAAAAATGATTTTAAGGTTAAAGACAAAAATAATATGCAAACTATATATTCACATCTTTTTTTAACAAAGAAATAACAATCATTTATCCAACCAGATTAATTACTTTTCCGGGTACAATAATTATTTTTTTAGGCGTATTTCCAGCTAATTGCGTTATCGTTCTTTCATCTTTCATGATGAGTTCTTCAATTTGCGCAGGTGTTAAATCCAATGATAATTTGATTGTAAAACGCATTTTACCATTGAAGGAAACGGGATATTCTTTTTCTGATTCCACTAAATAATTAGGATCAAAAATCGGAAAATCAACAGTTGAAATAGAACCTTCGTGACCTAATTGACTCCATAATTCCTCGGCAATATGTGGAGCATAAGGTGAAATCACAACCGCTAATGGTTCTAAAATGGCACGATGATGACATTTTAATTGTTGTAATTCATTCACACAAATCATAAATTGTGAAACCGAAGTATTGAACGAGAAATTCTCGATGTCTTCTGTTACTTTTTTGATGGTTTTGTGTAACGATTTGTACATTTCTGCTGTTGGTTCGTCGTTGGTTACGATTGAACCATTATCATCAAAATACAAACGCCATAATTTTTTTAGGAAACCAAAAACACCTGTAATTCCGGCTGTGTTCCAAGGTTTTGCTTGTTCTAACGGGCCTAAGAACATTTCGTACAAACGCAAAGTATCTGCTCCATATTCATTACAAATTTCGTCTGGATTTACTACGTTATATTTTGATTTGGACATTTTTTCTACTTCGCGAGAAACCAAAAATTTGCCATCTTCTTCATATATAAATTTTGGCTCTTTTATTTCTTTTCTCCATTCACTAAATTTATAGGTGTCAATAGCATTGTTAATACCTACAAAACTAACATCAACATGTAATTGATTTAATTCTACTTTAATCAAATCTAAAGAATCAATAATTTCTTTATAATCTTTTACACTGTATTTGTTTTCAATGAAAGTTGAAATATATTTATTCAAAGTACTTTGATCTCCATTAATTATCTTTTTACAAACTCCACTTGATACAAATAAGTCTTTAAACATATCAGCATCATTATTTTGAAGATATCCGTTTTTGTATCCAACGTTGTAGGCTTTAGGAAGGTCTAAACGATTTATGAAAGCACTTTCACCCAAAATCATTCCTTGGTTAATCAACTTTTTGAAAGGTTCTTCTGTTGGTGCAAAGCCTCTATCTTTTAAGAATTTATTCCAAAAACGTGCATATAATAAATGTCCGGTTGCGTGTTCGCTTCCGCCAATGTATAAATCTACATTTTGCCAATAATCCAATGCTTCTTTACTTGCAAATTCGTCTTCATTATGTGCATCCATATAACGCATCCAATACCAAGAAGAACCAGCCCAACCCGGCATGGTGTTTAATTCTAGTGGGAAAACTTTCACCTTATCTATTAACTGATTACTAACCACAGAACACTGAACTATATCCCAAGCCCAAGTTGATGCATTTCCTAAAGGTGGTTGTCCATCTTCTGTTGGTAAGTACTTTTCTACTTCTGGTAAAACAATTGGTAAGTGTTTTTTGTCAATCATTTGTGGTAAACCGTTCACATAATATACTGGAAATGGTTCACCCCAATATCTTTGTCTTGAAAAAACAGCATCACGCAAACGGTAATTTGTTTTTCCTTTTCCTTGCTTTATTTTTTCTAACGCTTCAATCGCTTTTTTTGTTCCTTCTTTGTAGCCCAATCCGTTTAAGAAATCGGAGTTTTTTAAGGTGAAACCTGTTTTTTCTGAGTAAGCTTCGGCCAACTCGCATCCATCTTGAGGAGTAATCACCCCGCCCGTTGGGCATCCCTCCAAAGGAGTAACCACCCCGTCCTTCGGACACCCCTCCAAAGGAGTAACCACCCCGCCCTTCGGACACCCCTCCAAAGGAGTAACCACCCCGTCCTTCGGACACCCCTCCAAAGGAGGGGAATTTAGAGCGAAAATGTTTTTGATTTCTGGCATTCCGTTGGTTCCTTTGAAGAAATTCGCGAAAGCATAATCACGTTCATCACCACACGGAACTGCCATAACTGCACCTGTTCCGTAACCAGCTAAAACATAATCGCCAATCCAAACTGGAATTGGTTCTTTCGTAAAAGGATGTTCGGCATAAGCCCCTGTGAAAACGCCAGAAATGGTTTTTACATCGGCCATTCTTTCTCTTTCGGAACGTTTTGCAGTTGCATAAACATAAGCTTCAACGGCTTGTTTTTGTTCAGAGGTTGTGATTTTTGCGACCAAATCGTGTTCTGGTGCTAAAGTCATGAAGGTTACTCCGAAAATGGTGTCGGGACGAGTTGTGAAAACTGAAATTTCCTCCCCCCGACCCCCTCCAAAGGAGGGGGAGACGAAACGATGACTCGCTCGCGTATCGAGAATTACTTTGATTTTGTTTAAAACAGTAATCTTGTTGTGTTTTACTTCGTCATTTGTGAAACGAATAACTTTGAATAAATGTTTTTGTTCTAATTCAAGTGTTCTTTCTTCATCAAGTATTTTTTGCTCAGGGTCATTATGATATTCGCCATCAACCTCAACTATTAATTTTTTTTCTAAGCAAACAAAATCTGCTATATATTTTCCAACCAGGTGTTGTCTTCTGAATCTAAATCCTAAATTTTCTCTTCTTAATTCTTCCCATAACATAGATTCTGCTAAAGTAGGTTCTTTCCGCATTTCTTTCGCTTGAACTAATAAATCTTTGGCTAATAAAGAATCTCCTGTCATGTATCCTGGTTCAACTCCCCCTCCTTTGAAGGGGGTTGGCGGGAGGACTTTAAAGGAAACCATTGCTCCAATACTCTTCCCAATCCAATTTCTTTGTGATTCTTTTAAAGATTCAGTCCAATCGATTTCGTTTAAACCTTGCAACAAACGTTCTGCATACGCCGAGATTCGCATAGACCATTGTGTCATTTTTTTACGAATCACAGGATGACCACCACGTTCAGAAACGCCGTTTACGATTTCGTCGTTGGCTAAAACAGTTCCTAATCCCGGACACCAGTTTACTTCGGTTTCAGCTAAATAAGTTAATCTATATTGTAATAGAATTTTTTGTTGTTTATCCCAGGAAAATGCATTCCATTCTTCAGCAGAAAAAAGCTCCACACCATCATCACAAACTAAATCAACGTTAGCGTTTCCTTCGGTTTTAAATATTTTAATTAATTCAGTTATTGGATAAGCTTTATCTGCTACTCTACAGAAATAAGATTCAAATAATTGGATAAAAATCCATTGCGTCCATTTATAATAATCAGGACTAGATGTTCGTACTTCTCTACTCCAATCAAATGAAAATCCAATTCTATCTAACTGTTCTCTGTAACGAGCAATATTTTCTTTCGTCGTTTTATCTGGATGTTGTCCTGTTTGAATCGCATATTGTTCCGCTGGCAAACCAAATGAATCATAGCCTTGCGGATGCAATACATTAAATCCTTTATGCCGTTTGTAGCGAGCCACAATATCCGAAGCAATATAACCTAGCGGATGACCAACATGTAAGCCTGCACCAGAAGGATAAGGAAACATGTCAAGTACATAATATTTTGGTTTTTCTGAATTATTTGACGCGGCAAACGTTTGGTTTTCTGACCAGTACTTTTGCCAATTGGCTTCGATTTCGTTTGGAAAATATTTCATTTTTTTAAGATGCTGAGTTTCTGCGATACTAAGTTGATGCGATTTTATATTTTTAAAGGGCAAATTTACGTTTATTGTACTAAACTCAAAACTTTGACCGTTATAAACTGTGGTTTAACCAATTTCTTTTTTAATTTTACCAACTAAAATCAATTATATGGCATCATCATTTGAAAAATATCAGAAAAGAAGACTTATTTCTTCCTACTTTTCTGTGGTTTTAAGTGTTTTTTTAGTTCTTTTTCTTTTAGGAATTTTAGGGCTATTTATTGTCAATTCGAAGAAAATTTCCAATGATTTTAAAGAGCAAATTCCAATGTCAGTCTATTTTAAAGATACGGCAAAAGATAGTGCCTTGCAGGCTTTTGGCACTATGCTGAAAGAATCTACGTTTGTAAAGACCGATACTTTTGTATCTAAAGAAGCTGCTGCTTCTAAACATAAAGACATTATTGGTGAAGATTTTATGCAGTTTTTAGGCTTTAACCCACTTCAAAATTCATTTGATATTCACTTAAAAGCCGACTACGTGCAAGCCGATAGTATCAAAACGATTGAACAAGATTTTAAAGAAAATAAATTTATTTCAGATATAGTTTATGACAAACATTTGGTTGATTTAGTGAATGATAACATAAAAAATATCACTTTTTGGATATTGGTTGTCACTGGCTTTTTAGCAATTATCGCTGTTTTATTGATTAACAGCTCGATGCGATTATCGATTTATTCCAACCGATTTATCATTAAAACGATGCAAATGGTAGGAGCAACAAAATCATTTATTCGGAAACCGTTTATCATGCGAAGTATAAAATTAGGAATGATTGGAGCGTTGTTTGCCGATGCCGCCATTCTTGGTGTTTTGGTTTATATTGATTCAAATTTTCCTAAACTGGGAATCTTATCAGATAAACCGATGATTGCAGCCGTTTTGATTGGCGTCTTGTTATTAGGTATTTTGATTTCGTGGTTTAGTACATTTTTTGCCACACAAAAATTCCTAAACTTACGCACAGACGATTTATATTAATCAAACTATTTTTCAAAATATTACAAATTATGAGCAGTAAAAACGAACAAAAGCAAGAATTTCTTTTTGAAAAAATAAACTATAAAATTCTTTTAATTGGATTAGGAATTATCTCCTTAGGCTTTGTTTTGATGAGCGGCGGCGGCAGTGATGACCCAAAAGTATATAGCGATGCTATTTTCAGCTTTCGTCGAATTCGTTTAGCCCCAACCGTTGTTTTAGCAGGATTTGGAGTTGTGATTTATGCTATTATAAAAAATCCAAAAAAAGGATAAATCAACGAGTTAGATTATTCTAAAACCAATTTAAAAATAAATGGAATTATTACACGCCATACTTATTGCTATTATTGAAGGATTGACCGAATATTTGCCAGTTTCTTCAACGGCTCACATGATCTTTGTGAGTTCCTATTTTGGAATTCAAGAAGATGATTTTGTTAAGCTTTTTCAAGTTTCTATTCAATTTGGAGCCATTTTAGCCGTTGTGTTTTTGTACTGGAGAAAGTTTTTTGACTTCAGTAAATTCAACTTCTACATCAAATTAGTCGCTGCCGTTATTCCTGCTTTAATTTTAGGAAAATTATTTGACGATAAAATTGATGCCGTTTTGGGAAACCCAATTCCAATTGCAATTGTATTAATTCTCGGCGGGGTTATTTTATTATTTGTTGACAATCGTTTTCAAAATCCAACCATAGTTTCAGAAGAACAAATCACGATTAAAAAAGCTGTAATTATCGGTTTTTGGCAATGTTTAGCGATGATGCCCGGAACAAGCAGAAGTGCCGCTTCTATTATTGGTGGAATGCAACAAGGCTTAACTAGAGCAACGGCAGCAGAATTTTCGTTCTTTTTAGCAGTTCCAACCATGATGGCGGTAACAGTTTACTCGTTATTTTTAAAAACATACGACGTTACACAATTAAAAGGTTATGAACTTTTATTACTAGGCGACAATATCAAATTTTTTGTTGTCGGAAATATAATTGCGTTTGTTGTAGCCGTTTTAGCTATTAAACTTTTTATAGAAGTCATCAAAAAATATGGTTTCAAACCTTGGGGTTATTACCGAATTGTGGTTGGCTTTTTTTTATTAATCTATTTTTCTCTCAATAAATAATTCTATTGAAAAGTGCACAAGATTTTTTAGATGGTCAAGTTTTATTAGTCGACAAACCATATCAATGGTCGTCGTTTCAAACGGTTAATAAATTGAAATATGCGTTAAAACGAAATTTGGAACTTCCAAAAAATTTCAAAATTGGCCATGCCGGGACTTTAGATCCATTGGCAACCGGTTTATTGATTATTTGCACAGGAAAATTTACCAAACGCATCACCGAAATTCAAGGTCAGCTCAAAGAATATACTGGAACTTTCAGGTTAGGAAGCTCAACGCCTTCTTATGATTTAGAAACAGAAATCAATCAAACTTTTGAAACTGATCATATCACGAAAGAACTTATTCAAAATACAATTCCGCAATTTATAGGAGAGATAGATCAAAAACCACCTGTTTTTTCGGCTATAAAAAAAGATGGAATTAGGATGTACGAACACGCCCGAGCAGGTGTAGAAGTAGAAATGGAAAGTAGAAAAACAACTATTTATACTTTTGAAATTATGCGAATTGACTTACCCGAATTAGACTTCCGCGTCATTTGTAGTAAAGGAACTTACATTCGCTCATTGGCTCACGACTTTGGAAAAGCATTAGATTCTGGAGCTCATTTAACCGCTTTACGCCGCACAAAAATTGGCGAATATAATGTTGAAAATGCAGTTTCTCCCCAAGATTTTGAAGAAAATTTGTTTTCTATTAAATAGTATTTGTTTTTTTTATAACTTTACTCTTAATGAATTTTTTATAAAAACGTCAAAAGATAAATCTAAAAACTTAGCAACTCCGGGCAAACCAATGTCTCAGGACGACTTTACTTCTTTGATTAAGGAAGCAGAAGAAGCGGAATTTATGACTGATAAAGAATTTCATAAAAAATTTGAAGAATGGAGATTGCAACGAAAGAAGTAATCAGATCTTCTTTTTATTTAGCTGATATACAGGATATTTTTGAATACGGTGAAGCTTTATTTGGAGAAAAGGCAGCTTTGATTTTTTACGAAGATTTGAGGTCTACTGTTCGTAATTTAGAAACCCAATACCTTCTTCATCCCGAATGTCGCCATTTGGAAACGAAAACCAAAATCTACAAAAATAAAATTCTCGGTTCCTATTCAATAATTTACAGAATAAAATCACAACAAATTGCAGTTTTAGGGTCTTTTCACGGAAGTCGTTCTCCTAGAATCATCAAACAAGCGAGAAAAATTAAATTATGAAGCCATCTCTTTTAATGAATATTTTACTTCTTTCTACCTTTTTTGCTCAAGCACAAAAAGTCGAATTACAAACGGGCGATCTTCTTTTTCAAAAAATGAACTGTGGCGAATTATGCGATGCCATTCATGCGGTAACAGAAGGTTATCAGGGGAATGATTTTAGTCATTTAGGCTTAGTTTTAATTGAAAATGATTCGGTATTTATTATCGAAGCCGCAGGAAATTCCGTTCGAAAAGTGACTTTAGAAGATTTTTCTAAAAATACTTCTACAACTATGTTTATCGGGAGAGTAAAATCAAAATATAAAAAATTAATTCCGCAAGTGATTTCGTTTTCAAAACAACAACTTGGCACACCCTATGATGACGATTATATTTATGATAATGAAAAATATTATTGCTCTGAATTAATTTATGATGCATTTCTAAAAGCACATGGAAAACCATTTTTTACCCTAGAACCGATGACTTTTAAGCAACCAGATTCTGATTCTTATTTTCCAGCTTGGATTGACTATTATAAAAATTTAGGAATAGAAATTCCAGAAGGAAAATTAGGTTGTAATCCGGGTGGGATTTCTCGTTCGGATAAAATAAAGATTGTTGGCAGGCTCAAATAAACTTAACCCAAAGCTAAATCTTCCTCAACTTGGTAATCCCTTAGTAAAAAAAAATTGCTTTGAAATAACACTACCGTTAAAGATGATTCAATTTTAGGTTAGCAAACTACTTAAAGTTTATACCGAATGTTAAACTGCAAAATTCTTGGCAAAATAAACGTAGTTTGTTCCATTGTTAAAAAATCTGAAAAGCTATTCTGATTTTTTGTTTTATTATTCAACACATTATAAACTGCTATTTCAAATCCAAACGGGCTGTTTTTCTTTTGATAAGCCAACGACGCATTTGCAATTTCAAAAAAAGTATTTGGATTGGTAAAATTTAAATTTGTAAATGCTTCATAATCTGCTTTAAGCGAAATATTTTTGATGATTTCATGATCAAATTCGGCAGAAAATTAATTGGTTTCAAATTTTGAGGACGTAATTCCTTTAAACGTATTAAACCCTTTGGTAAATGCAACTTTTACAAAAGGCCACTTTTTATAAGCCGTTCTTAGTTCTACGCCCACATTTTGATTATTTCTAGTGGTTAATGCTTCAATTCCGTTTACTTCTTGAATGTAATCAAACCAAGAAACCGATGAATTTAAACCAAGCTTAAAGCGATAAATTTTTTTGCTAATTGATCCGCCAAAACGATAATTAGACTCTGGATTATCGGTTAAAATAGGTGTTGTAAATTGATTGATTCCGTCTAATTCGACTGTGTTTCTAATGGTTCGCACTCTTCTATTCCAGTTTCCATAAGCGTTTAACATCAAACCGCGATACATGCTCATTTTAGTATAATTAATAGATGCGGCATGATAACGTTGGTTATTTAACAACGCATTTCCTTTAAAAACCGAATTATAACTTTGCAGCGTAAATCGTTCTGCCATTTGCGAAGCCTCCGGAAATTGATTCACTAATCGGTAATTAAATCGTAGATTTTATGACTGATTAAATTCATATTCACTGTTAAACTGCGGTTGAAGTAAAAACGTAGAATAGGCTAAATCCTGTTCAAATTGCTTTGTTTTTAATTGATACCAATGTCCGTAAATTCCAGGTTTATTAGTCCATTTTCCTATTTTAAACTTATATTCTATCCCAATAAAAGCATCGTTTAAACGGTAATCAATGTCATTTCCAAATCCATTATCCGCAAAATCATTAGTGGTTCCATTTGACAAAAATTGTCGTTCGGAAGTTTGTAACGCAGTTCTTCCAAAATTGTTTCCCACATTGGTATAAATGTGATTGAAATTATTTAAAATCCAATAATGCTTAAATAAGGCATCGACCGTTGTAGATTTTACATTTTTTAACTGCGTAATTTGATAGTTTTCGTCTTCTTGCAACGGAATTAATCCTGCTAAAAATGGCTGATTGGTTAACCATTGGTTTTCAGGTTTGGTCTGCTCTGTAGTTTGATTAATCACCAAGGTCGTTGTATGCTTTTTACTGATGGATTTGTGCCATTCCAAGTACTGTTTAACCGAAAAATTATCAGCATTTTGAATGGTTTCAAACGTATTTTGATTCGCTAAAGAAATTGTATTGAGCAATGAAGCAGCATCGTTCGTACTCGCCTGATAATTGGCATTATAATACCATTTTTCATCTTTTGAAGTTGAATAATCCAATTTTATATTTCCTAAACCTAAAAGCGAACGATTGTTTCCAGTTTGTGTTCGCTCTTCGAGAGTTTGTGTTTGCAAGTATTCAATATCGGTTTCATTTTGCGTTGCCGTAAATAATTTAGAAAAGAGAGCAAATCCTGAAACTTCTAATTTTTTAGAGAGTTCATGGCTAAAATTTAAGGCGGCAAATTGTGATTTGTTTTCAATCACATCTTTGTTTTCTGTTGCAAAAGAATAAAGGTTGGTTAGCGATTTTCGACCAGAAATAAAACTACTAACGCCTCCTTGAAAACGCATCATATCTTGAAATGTAAATGTCTGTTTGCCAATTGTATTCAAATCGCCAATAAAACTCACATTGGTTTTTGGCGAATAATAAGACAAAGCCGCATGAAGCAAATGGTAATCGTCATTGCCCGCACCGGCTTCTACATCGCCAAAAACAAATTTCTTTTTATCTTCTTTGAGTTTGATATTCATCGCTAAATCTTCTGAATCAGAAACTTGTTTTAAAAAATCGACTTCGTTAAAATTGTCAATTATTTCTACTTTTTCCACGGCATCGGCAGGAATATTTTCGACACCTAATTTTGTTCCACCACCAAAAAACGATTTGTTTTCTACTAAAAATTTAGTAACTCTTTTTCCTTGCACGGTCACACCTCCGTCTTTGTCGACCTCGACGCCAGGCAATTTTTCGAGTTGGTCTCTTAATTTTCGTTCAGTACCGTTTGTAAAAGCCGCAACATCATAAATCAAGGTATCTTTTTTGATGACTATGGGCTCATATTTATGATTAATGATTACTTCTTTTAAATCAATTCCGGTAGGTTTTAGCTTGAAATCATGGGTTTTGATGGCAGCATTTGGTTCATAAATAAAAACTTCGGCTATAAAACCGATATAGGAAACGGCAATTTCATAGCGAACCTCTTTATCTAATTCTAGTTTGTATCGTCCTTTGTTATCAGCAATAGCAAATTTTAAAGTTGCTTTTTCTTGCAATGGTTTTGCTATAACGTTGGCGTTTTCAAGGGGAGTATTTAGGGTATCGGAAACTACGCCCGTGAGTGTTTGGGAATGAGCACTAGAAATAAAAGATAAAAAAATAAAGAGGAGGAATCTTGACATTAAACGTAGCTTGTGTATTTTTTGCTAAATATATGTAATTTAATCATTCGTGATTTTTTTATCCCTGAAATTTTGGAGTCAGAACTCATTTTTATTACCTTCTTTTGTAAAGATCTTAATCAATTAATTTTGATAATTGCTCTTTAGTAATAGCTTTACCAACCTCTAAAACTGGTATTGTATTATTTATGTTTTCTAAATTTATTTTAGTTAATCCAAAAATTACATTTCTTTCTTGTAATTGAAAAATCAAGCCCGGTAAACCGCCGTAACCATTTGGACCATATTGGTAGGGCAAAGTTGGACAATACCAAGCAATAACTGGATGTTTAAATTCACGAACTGGATTAGTGACAATGTAATTTGTTGTTGCTTTATAGCATAAGTAACCATCTATCCATTTAGTTTCATTTGTGTACTCCCAAGATAAATTTCGTTCTTCCTTAATGAGAAACTTTTTTCCTTCGTACTCAATCTGCGAAAAATTAAATTTTTCATCTTGAAATGTCTTGCCACGATAATTTGCAAACGATAATGAAAAATTCAAATCATTCTCTCCTACATCTAAATTATCAATTTTGTAGAAGTAAGAACTAGTGCCATTAAAGATTAATTCAAACTCAAGAAATTTTGCATTTTCCTGACCAATTCGATAATATTCACCTAACACTTCATTTTTGGAAAAACCTTCGTCGAAAATCAATTCCACTTGATATGAAACTTTTTTATCATACTGTTGTGAATAAAAAAAAGAGGTGAAATTTATACAAATAATAACTAAAAATAATTTCATAAGATATATATTAGAACCACCGACTAATTATCGGTGGTTCTATTTGCTTTAGAGCCAAAGACCATTTGACGATTCACAACTAACCCACGCAGCAGCTGCAACAAAGGTTGCTTGAAAATGCCCAGCATTTTGACCAATCGCTGCGTTATATTTGGCAGCCTTAGTCTTATTACAATCTAGTTTTTTTACTTCAAGGTTTTCTTCGAAATTCTCACTAAACATATTACAAGTAAAATCGTCTGTGATTGTTGTAGTACTCCCCATACTACTCACCGAAAACGCCATCACTGCGACAACACTAAACATAAATTTTTTCATTTTTTAAAATTTAAAGTTAAAACTAATTTTTTGGTTAACCAACATACAGCTACAAAAAAAAGCAGTGTTGCAATTTTATAAAATAATTTAACTTATATCATTCTTTGTTAATAGCAATAGCAAATTTTAAAGATGCTTTTTCTTGCAATGCTTTTGAGGTAACGTTGGCGTTTTCAAGGGGAGTATTTAAGGTATCAGAAACTACGCCCGTGAGTGTTTGGGAAAGCTTAAAAATGTAATACAACAAAAAATTAAATGAATTAAGTATCTCAAAATTAAAAATGGTTCAAACTACTGTTTAGTTCGCATTTGTCTATTCAGATTTAAAATATAATACGCTTACTACATTTTTAAAAGAAGAAAATCCACCATTTTATCCAGAAAAAGTAAGCCTGGATAATCAAACTTTTTGGCTAAAAGCTACCATCAAAAATACAGGAAAAGATACTTTATTTTTAATATTGTCTGTAATTAATGTTTCTAAAGCTAGCGTTTTTTTTAGTGCTGCAGGACACATTGAAGAAAAACACGCGGGCTATTTAATAAATTCCTTATTACTAGATTTTAAGGACAATTATAATGCTGTACAGTTTGAATTACTACCCAATCAAGAAATACAAATTGCTATAGAAGTTATTAAAAATTACAGAAGTGCTGAAAATGTGCGAATTAAACTTCAAACCCACGAACAATAGAATACAAAAATAATCGAAAAAATAAAAGATAGAAATTATTTATGTGTGATTTTTACGTTGTTAACAGGTGGAATTTTCTTGATGTTTTGTTCTAATTTACTATTGTTTTTTCTGTACAGCGAACGCATCTATTTGTACTACTCGCTGCATTTACTTTTCACGTTGCTCAATTATTTTATGGGGTGTGATGCTTTACACAAGGATTTTACAGGCAACTTGAATAAACACACCGATTTAATTATCGAAAATACCTACGTACTTTCGTTTATTTTTTACACTACATTCATTTACGCCATTTTAGAAAAAGCAAGCAAAGCTTTTATGAAAAAAATCTTCTTTTCCTATCTAGGATTTATGCTTTTTTATTTATCAAGTGTGAATATTGTCTACTTTTTGGACAACCAAAGTGTCATCAGGCAATTTATTTATATTGCTTTATTATTTAGAATAATTTCCATTATTTATGCGTTTGTAATTATCATTTTGTTGCTAAAAACGCAGAAAAAAAACAATTATTTAAAGTACATTTTATACGGCACTATTGTATTGGTTACTTGGTATTTTCTGCACGTTATTTTCAATTTAATAACTGATAATTATATAGGAAACCATTATTTTAACCTGATAGGAAGTTTAATTGAAATTTTATTTTTTACTTATGCGTTGAATTTGAGAAAAAAAATGGCAGAAAATGAACGTGATGTTTTAATAAAAATGTTTTTAATCAAATCTCGGTTTTTTGCCAATATTTCGCATGAATTTAGAACTCCGTTAACTTTGATAAAAAGTCCTGTGCAAAGTCTGAAAGCTTAAATCAGTGACGAAAGTCAACGAAAAAAATTGGATTTAATTGATAAAAATTCTAACCGAATGCTTGAACTGGTGGATCAACTTTTAGAACTTTCAAAACTTGACAATGGCAGTTTACAACTTATTTTGAGGGAAGGAAATATTGCAGAATTTTTACATTCATTGACTGATGTATTTGAATTTCAAGCTAAGGAAAAAAAGCGACTTTTTGATTCTCGAATTGAAGGAACTACCGAGAATCACTTTTTTGACAAAGATGTAATCGAAAAAATAGTCGATAATTTACTGTCAAATGCGTTGAAATATACGGCTGAAAAAGAATCAATTGTTTTTGCAACTTCTATTGCCAAATCAAATTTAAAGATTATCGTTTCAAATACAGGAAGTGGTGTCAAAAAAGAGGATTTATCAAAATTATTCAATCGTTTTTATCAAAAAAACGAGACCAACTAAGGTGTGGGAATCGGGCTAGCCTTGGTAAAAGAATTGGTTGATTTAAGTAAAGGAACAATTGCCACCACGCTTGAAAACGATAAATCATCATTTGAAATCACGTTGACTTTAGCACTATCTAATGAAAATGCAGTGGTTATTCCGACCAAAGAAGCATCTTCAATTATTGATAGTAAAACAATTCCAGATACAGAACTTCCTATTTTATTATGAGTCGATGACAATGCCGATATTAGAAAGGTTTTAAAAGGTATTTTTTACAAAAATTATCAAATTCTAGAAGCACAAGATGGCGAACAAGCCTTAAAATTGCTCAAAAAGAAATTCCCGATTGCATTATTAGTGATGTCATGATGCCAAAAATGGATGGTTTTGAATTTACGTCAGCCTTAAAAAAGGACGAATTAACCTCATTTATTCCAGTTATTTTGTTAACAGCTAAAACTTCTGACGAAGCACATCTTGAAGCATTAAAAAGTACAGCAGATATTTATTTAACAAAACCATTTAATAATGAAATAGTTAGTGCTACAGTTGGGCAGCTGATCAACGAACGTAAAAAACTTCAAGATCGTTACAGTAAAGAATTGATTTTGCGACCTACAGATATTGTAATCAATTCAGTCGATGAAAAATTCGTAGCACGATTGCAAAAAATAGTAGACGAAAACGTTTCCAAATACGATTACACCGCTGACGATTTTGCGCAAGATGCAGCTATGAGTCGCATGCAACTGCATCGAAAATTAAAAACGTTATTTGGTGTTTCGGCAACCGAATTTTTAAGAAATGAACGATGTTTCCTATTTCTCAAAATGTTTCAAAGAATTATACAAATGCATGCCAACAGAGATTGCAGATTTATCGAACAATAAAAGAGCCAATAAATAATGTTGCCCTAGATTTAATGCTTCTCAAAAATAAATTTTATAATAAATTATTTTTCAAAACATGGTATATCAGTTCAGTAGAAGTTTTACAATTTGTTTTCTTACGCAAATTTCGCTTATGGTTTTCTACCGTATGATACGATATAAATAGTTTTTCAGCAATCTGTGGACTGTTTTCGCCAGTGATCATCAGCGACAAAATTTCTTGTTCTCGTTTAGTAATAAAGGCACAATTTACTTTCTGAGTATCTTTTTCTAAAAAAGCAAGTTGGAAAGGTTTTCTTTTATTTGATGAATCTATTAGCGACATTACGGGTTGATTTACAATGTCAAAATTACTTAAATCGCTAATTACAATCAAACTACTCAATGCTTTACCTTCGTTATTAAAGATTATTCTGGGAAATTGAATAACCATCCAGCGGTATTTGTCAATTTTGTTTTTAATTCTTACATAAATATTAAACCTAAAGTTCTGTCTATCTTGCACTTGAATATTTTGTAAATAATAAATCATAAATTCAACACCACCCAGAAAATAAAGAAAATCTTCCGGATGAGTGACACGTTCTAAAAAGTTGGGATAATATTTTTTCCACTCGTCTTTTTCAAAACTAGTCAGTTGATGAATATTATCGCTAGAATCTACGATACTCATTTTGGAATTATCAGGTACAAACCAAAAATAGGAACCAATGGCATACTTAGGTATTTCTAAAATATCTTTTTCAAACTCTTTTCTAAAGTCAATACTATCATCGAACGATATTTTTAAATGTTTAGAAAAATCTTGATATCCCACAGGATGAATTTTTTCTTCATTTTTCATAAATAAATAGTTTAATTCAAATAACAAATATAGCAGATATCTGCTATTTTTTATTTGTATTAGATTGTTAATATTTACTGTACCTTTTTTTTGGTTGTGCCAATAGTATACTGTAGTGCCTTTTTAGAAAATTATTTATTTTAAGTCTACAAAATGCACTATTTAAATGCTTTTCTATATAATGTTACATTGTTTATAACAGTTGTTACAAGTGTCATACTGCAAAGAAAAACAATGTCTGAGATTTGTACTGTAGTAAAAGCTTACATTCTTGACACTGAAAATGAAAAAAGTAAAAATTTGAATGCAAAATTTTTTTTCAAATCACTTCAAATGAAAAAGCGTTTTCAACCAAATTTATTAAAAACTAAAACTAATAATTAAGCGAAATTCAATCAGTTTCTTTATGTGCCAAAATGGATTGAGACTTGAATTAAATAAAAAACTGCTTTACAGCGTAATAAATTGATTTTGAGATGATTCAAAAATAAAAGTTGTATTTATAATAAAGATAGCATATATAATCCGTGGTACTCACACTTATTTATAATCAAATAGAATTTAATACTAATATCAATTTAAAAACAATGAACACATGAAAAAAGTACTCCTAATACTATTAATAGGTTTTACACAAGCGATGATTTATGGACAAGTTCCAGTAAATCAAAGCGGAAAAGTAGATGGTCTTCGGCCTGTCACTCCTTCGCAATCAAGTCCAAATGTAGTGACTCCAAAGGGTTTAAAATCTACCAATGTTAGTTACAATCCAAAAGCGTTAGCTGCAAGTGCAAAACGCTTCAAGTCAATCGCATTAAATACAAGAAATGGCGGGGTTTGGTTAATAGATGAAAACGATGCGCTTCGAGGCGTTGGTTTCCACTATCAAAATTTAGGAACTACTACTATTACTAATAACAGTAAGGTAGATAACTTAACTGCTTCATTTGGTGCCGTTTTGGTTCACAGCAAAGATGGACTAGGAATGATGTCAGGTGGACATGCTGATCCAGAACACGTTCGAAAAATACAAGTTGGCATTCCCGATTTTCCCATGCCAACCACTAATTATGTCTATTGCGATGTGGAAAGCCCTGACAGACATTGGTACTTAAACGAAAAAAACTACATCAGATCGGCAACAAGTGGAACGCTTTCCAGCAATATTCCTCCAGAAAAAGCAGCCAAAATGTTTACTGTTTACAACCGTAGATTTTTCATGATTGATATGGATGATAATTTATTGCTTTGGAAACCTGGTTTTACCGAATGGAAAAAAATGGGTGCTATTAAAGCCAAACACCTCACAACAGATGTAGGTTTGAGCACGCCACTTTGGTATGTTGGAATAGATGATTTAGTCTATCAATTATCAACCGAAGCGCCTTCACCTACTCTAATGAATGCAAAAGCCAAATCGATTGCCGTATTTGGAAGTCAACTGTACTTTATCGGCTTGGACGGCTATTTTTATTTGAGAGTTAAAAATAATGATATCAAAGTTGAATTATAACAAATGCAATTATGAAAACTCAATTTGTAAAAATTCACATTCTAAAAAACAAATTAAAATTATAAAAAAATGAAAAAAATTATTAAAATCACTATTCTACTTGTGGTATTTTCAGCAAATTCGCAAGTGAAATTCAATCCTGGCAAGATTAGTAAAGTTCCTACAAATACTTCTGCAATTGCTAAAGTTCTAACAACGAAAAAAAGCACAAATTTTAATCCGACAGTTCACGGCTTTAAATTTGCAAATACATTTCAAGGCGTTGATGCAAGTAGACGTTATGGCGGTTTATGTGGTGGCATGGTGTATGTGGCTTTAGATTATTTTAATGCAAATAAAACTATACCGCAGCAAACGTATGCTCCAAGTAATCGTTATCCGTTACATTCCTACATTTATAGACGTCAGGCGAAAAGCGCACAAGAATCAAATTGGGAAAAATGGGCAGAATTAGGAGTAAATCCTGGTGGAATTCGGAATAATGAATTTTTTGGCTGGGGTATTGAAATGAACAGGCCGGGAGATCGAATGAATGAATTGAAAAATATGATTGATCAAGGAAAACCAGTTCCTTTAGGGCTTTTTCACAGTGATGAAAGTGAACGATATGGATATATTTCTGGAGGTGATCATCAAGTATTAGCAATTGGTTACGATTTTGGAAGATATAAAGGCGACAAAGGGGCATTTATTGAAGATTTCAAGATTTTCGTAGCAGATCCGAATTTCCCTGGCAAAACAATGACGCTAGTAGCAGATGCCAATGCCAAATGTTTTCACTATACAGATAATGACAATAAGATAGCTTGGCTAACCTATTTTGTAAACACAAGATACGAGCCTATAACGCCACTTACAATTCAAGAACTCAGCACCAAAAACACTATTTATGCCAGTTTTAAAACAGGCCATGACGATCTTCGTGGCGGTAATGATAATGTTGCAGTTACTGTAAAATATGCCGACGGAACCAAGCAATTTTTTCCAAATGTAAATATTGGAGCAACATGGGTTGGTAATTACACCGAAACTGTTCCTTTAGTTTTAAATAGAGAAATCACTTCAAATAGTCAAATCACTAGTTTTGATTTAGAATGTTCTTTTGGTGGAGGTTTTGGTGGAGATAACTGGGATTTACAAGAATTTAAAGCAACAACAGCAGATCAAAGAAACATAATTGCAATAACAAGTACTTCTTTTCAACGCGACGGATTTAATTTAGTCAAAAGATTTTCTGGTGGTGAAAGAACTTTAACCGTCAAAGCTCCATAAAAATTGCAATAATAGTGACCGCTAAAAAGTGGAAATTCATTTCTTTTCATAATTCGTTGTTATTCGTTTCAATTCAAGTAGCAGGGCATAACGCAATTTTAGACAATGAACAGCAAATTGTAAGTGCAAAATAAGTTTTAGAGGGTATCACTACTTATTTAATTTAACAATTGCGGCATTATCATTTATGAATGGCAAAAGTGTTGAATAATAAACATACGCTTTTTACTTAATTATCGAACTCATAACACTTATATCTGTAGGTATTTTAAATAAAATTTTAGATACCAAATGTATATAGGAAGCAAAATCAAGGTTCGTACATTATTTAATAGTTTAGGTAAAAAAATAATCAAAAATGAAAAAATATATCCTCTTTTCTTTCTTACTGCTTTTAAGCAATTCCGTTCTTTCTCAAAACAGAATTGATACGCTTTTGGGTGCAAAAGGAATTTACAGCAAATTAGTGCCAAAAATGATTGGTTCAAACGAGGTACTTACATTTGATTTAAAAGTGACCATTCGCTTTACCACGCTAAAATTCAATAAAAAACCATCTCAACTGATTATGTATTTAAATACCAGAGACGGATATCTGGGCGTTGATCGAGCAGTTAATCCGTCTAAGGTAATCAATGAAAATGATAGTAGTATTAATTTTATAGTAGAAACACTTTCTAAACAAAGCTTTAATTTCTCGACTATTAATGGCGTTAAAAAAGGCGAAAAAATGGAATCAAATTTAATCAATAGTTACAATAATTTACCTTTTAAAAAATTTGATGCTAAGGTTGCAAAACCTAAAAAGTATCTCACAAATACCCTAACTGCTTCTCCTTATTTTGTTGATGTTCGGGGCTTACAAAAAGAGTATACTCGGTATTGCTATGGAACAGAAAACATAGCAGAAGGAAAACTAAAAAGTTATTTAGGCAGTTTTGGCGTTGGATTTTATAATATAAGTGATAAAACTATTTTATGTGTTGCAACAGAACATAAGATTATGAATATAGAGATTACAAAAATCGAAAAAGTGAAAACTTCGTTTAATACAGCTGAATTTAAATTTTAAAAAAATGAAGAAAATAATTCTGGGATTTGTTCTTGACTTTAGAAGCAATCATTCATTTTGCACTGTAACGTGATCATTTGTACAGAAATGAAAGAAATTCTGTGCAAAACTAATACCATAGAACATATCCAGACAAATGATACCTCATGAACATTAAATTTTTATCCGTTATCGTGTAAGATTTTCTGGATATCTTTTAAATTCTTGATGTTTCTTTTAATGAAAAATCGTTTTGAACCAAATTTATTAAGGATTATAAGTATAAAACGGCTTTATAGCAAACAATAAAACAGTAAAAAAATACATTGATAACCAGTAAGGTGCACTATAATTTTAGAGGAAATTATCAGCAAAAGAACTTTTAAAGTGAATCTAAAAAACATTATTACGTCTTTATTAATAAGAACATAAAAGTTGAATTATAAATAAATTAAAAAAACAAATCATGAAAAACATCCAATTAACAGTCTTAGCGCTTATAGCATTGACTTTAAGCTTACCTGCAAGTGCTCAATTTAAAAAATCTAGTAGTAAAATCACTAACAACGCGGTTAACTTAAAATCCACCAGCCCGCTTGTAACAAATACTAAGGGAGCTTTAAGTATATCACGTGCTTTTGGTTCTAGTAATGAATTTTTAGTTGGAGCTGCCGATGTCCCTATTTCGCGTGCTCCTGCACTAAGCGATTTTCGACTTTGGTATAACAATGGTGACCATAAAGTTAGAACCATTGGTATTTTACATGATCAAGGCGCGATGCATGCAAAATATAGTGACCAGAACGGTGATGATCCGTTTCATGTTGATGCAAAATGGGTAAATATTCCAGAGTCAACTGGTGGAACAGTTACAGCAGCTGGTGCGGGAACATTCAATATACAGTTGCCAGTTAAACCAGCAAACACCACTCTTGTTATTTCTGGATTTTCTTTTGAAAGACTCACGGGAACAGACAATAATATAAGAACCATGTCTATAAAAATGGATCAGGAAAATTCGCTAGTACAGGTAAGCTTTTTAGATGACCAACGTGAAGATTACCGTTCAATAGTTGAACCCACAATGACAGGTGGAGTTTTGGGATTAGTTCCATTTGGAGCCATAGTAGGTTCTGCAATGTCAATGGAATCAATAATAAGAGGAATTATCAATGAAGGCAAAAACACAGCAAGGCCTTATGCTGTAACGATTCAATATGCCTATATTCCCAATTCGAGAATTATAGCAAACGGTTCTGTAAGTGGAACGGGTCGTAATAAAAGTGATATGCGAGGTCAAATCCCTAATTCAACCCCATTAGTATATCGCGGCTTTGTACTCCGATTCAATAATTCAGATCATCATTTATTGGGGATGGGTTTACATCTTAATGGGATGGCAAAATTTCCAGGACAACGCGGCCGAGAAGATGAGCCAATTACGTGGCAAGATAACAATAGAGATGATACAGTTCAATGGTTTGTTGACTATTCATCGGTAAAATAAAAAAATTAATTATAATTAGAAACCATAAAACTCTAATAATATTTTACAGTTTATTTTCAATAAAATAAATGAAAATACATATCCTTTTATTTAAAACAAACACTTTTTGATACCAATTGAAGTTGTATACTCAAAATTTCTGAACAGCAGACACCTAAAATTATAAAAAAATGAAAAAAATAATTATTACATCAATATTCGTTTTGTTATTTAACTTGAGCTTTTCGCAGATGAAGCCAGGAAGATATCATATCCGTTTAGCCGAAAACAATAAAGCGGTGTACTGCCAAGGAGGCAATACAATTACACTTCAAGAAACGAGCGACGCTTCTTTAGGGAGTCAAAATTTTCTTTGGGATGTAAAAGCATCACGCGGACAACCAGGCTCGTTTATCATTCAAAAAGTAAGTAACCTGCAATGCTTAACGTTCAAAATAATTCCGTCAACAAACACAATTTATGAAGATACTTGGATGGAACCGCAAATGCCCTTGGCAAAAAGTATAACCCAATCCTTTCAAATTATGTCTGTTGGAAACGGAAACTACACTATCCAACCAAACAATGGAAAAGACAACGAAGTTTATTTTGCAGCAAAAATGAGCAATATGAATAGCAGTTCTGGTGATTTACAATTTGAAAATAAAAATCAAAACGCAAACCCCACAACTTACAACAATACTTCAAATATATATTTTAAATTTTTTAATGCACAAATAGGCACATCGACCGCAATTGTATCTACAATTGCAAAACCATTTAAAAGTCCAACAGTATTTGTAGCACCGCCCTCAGATAATAAAATTGATCTTGATTTTAAAACAGGCAACGACGATTTAGATCCAAAAGATTTTATGGAAGGAGTAAAAGTGACGTTAAAAATCAGAAATAAACCCGATTTAGTTAAGGAAAATGTGAATGAAAGTAAAAACTGGCCCAATAATTCCGTTCGTAGAGTTACAATAAACCTTCCTGCGGATGCAGTTTGTACTGATATTTATGAAATAATAGTAAGCAGAAAGACAAAAAACGGTTTCGCCAATAATATGACAGCCATAGTTGGCGACAATTGGAATTTGCAGAAAATTACAGTTAACACTAGAATAAAAGTTGGCGGTATCATAAAGTCTGGCACTATGGATTATATGAGTCCAAAAGGATCGAGTTTCCCACTTTATCGATTTATTTATGAAAACAGAGACAGTGATTCTAATACTGGTAATTCTTTAACTCTAAGGACAAGCAACATTTGTTCCTCGCAAAATAGTACACCCGCTTCGACCACTACTTCTACTACGAATGCAAATCTGACATGCATTATTGGCACAGGAGGCGATAATCTTGAAGGTGGTCGAGACAACAATGTCACTATTAGAATTATGTTCAAAAGTTCTGCTAAAATAATTACGATAAGGAACATCAATGGTAACGCTAAATGGAACAATTTTACTGAAAATACGGTTACTAAAATTGTTCCAAACTCAGCTGATATTGATATTAATGACATTAAAGAAATAGAAGTTCGTCATACTGGTGGTGGCGGAATGAATGCTGATAATTGGGACGTTGATAAAATAAAAATCAGTATTTCAAAAGATGGAAACAATAAAGTATTAGTCGATCGCATAGACAAACCAATTCACAGGTTTACTGGCGATACGCGAGGCAAAAAATTTAAAGTTGAATAAGTTATGAAAAAAATATTGCTCCTCCTTTTATGTACAACAACTGTTTTTGCACAAGGCAAATTAGCAGCCGATTATAAAAAATTAATAGGGCAGAAATATACAGATGAAAATGGTATCATTGACTTGAAAACCTTCAGGAATGAGCAAGGGGTTGTAGTTGGTAAACTTGCCGCAGATAGAAGATTTTTATCTACGATTAATGTATACAAAAAGGGAAATACAGCTATCGTCTTATTGAGCAAAATGATTCATCCTGCTTTGAATGAATACCGTATAATTGACGTGCTAAAAGTGGTATCAATTCCTAAAAACTATGAGATTAGAATATCCGATTGCTCAAGAAAACTTGCTTATCCAGACGAAACTATTGTTGCAGTAGTTTTTTTGGGAACGACAAGAAAAGTCAAAATTATTAAAGAAGCATTTGCCTTAAAAGACATCCGTTTTGAAAAAATTGCAACCAAAGGAATACAATGCATCAACGAAGGAATAGATTAACCCATAAATAACAGAACATGAAAAAATTAATTTTACTATTGATCATCATTGGTTTATACACCAATATCGCTTCCAGTCAATCCATTAAAATGGACACTTTACTAGGCAAAAACGGTCTTTTTAGCAAGTTTAAACCCAAAGAAGTAACGAACAAACAGCGTCTTTCTTTCAACGTAAAAATGACGATTTCGATGAAAGAAAAAAATGGCAAAAATGAAGAAATGTACGTTTTTTTTAATACCAAACACGGCTACTATGGACTACTGAACTCTGACGGCAAAAGCAGTGTATTTAATCCAAATGACAAAGATTTTAACTTTATGATGTTTACGCATACTATGAAAAGCCTTGTTTTTACAAACGACCGAAAAGGAAATAAAACTGTTGTCTCGTTGCCAGTTATGCCCAATAAAGATGAATTTAAAATGGAAAAAGTTACTCTAAAAAAAGATGGTTCAACGTCCAAAAAATTTACCAACCTAGGAATTACTGGCTATCCGTACAACAATTCTAAAAATTCGGCGAAAGATAAAGTGATTGTTCATCTTAATGACAATTCGATTTCGGGAAATTACCAATACAAAAATCAGTTGAGTTTTGCTGGCTTGGGTTTTTATCAAATTAATGACAAAACTGTTTTGAGCATGTGTCTCGAAAGCAACGGAACCATAATTACATTGTCTAAAATTGAACCCGTATCTATTAAGTTTAATGCCTCCGAATTCAAAAAAGAAGAAATGGAAGGCATGGATAAAGCGATGGAAGAAATGATGAAAAACCTTAAAAAACAATAGCTATGAAAACAAGTATCAAAAAATTAAATTTAATTATCGCGTTGTGTTTCGTAATGTCAACACAAATCTCTTTTTCGCAAAAAAACAATCAAACGGTTGTCATTGAGAAAGGGACAAAAGTGCTTCCAGTAACTAACAATGTAAACTGTAATTGCAACGCTATCGATTTTAAAGTTCGCATCTTTAAACTCAGTACAACTACAAAAAAAACGACATACCGACTTCAATTAATTGATTTTGAAAACAAAAACAAATGCAATGTAAAATTTGTAACCCTCAATTGGAAAGGACATCCGCCCATTCCTTTTAGCTTGATGAAAAATCAAACATCAGAATTTTCTTCGGACGGAATAGGTCTTTATGAATTTGATTTCGAATCTACACTTAATAGTTCTAATTTAGCTGATGAATCGCCAATTACAATCTCCTTCCTTATCAATGTTGGTGGTAAAACCTGCAAAATTGAAAACAGACAAGCTACCTATTTTAGCCACATGTAAATTCGAATAACATGCCTCAAAAGAAAATTGAGTATCAGGCAAAAATCGACCATTTTCCAGCAAATAAAATTTACATCAACGTAAATAAAATGGAAAAAGGCTACTATGAATTAAACATCATCAATAAAAATAAGGTTATAAAAAAAACAATTTTCAAGAAGAAATAACGAAAAGACCATTGTTAACCCAACTTGGAAAATTCATTTTAACTACTAGCTTATTTCTTATTAAATAAATGTAACTATTCAGGCTATTTCAAAAAACACATAGTTATGAACAATTCGAGATTTTGATTTTGAAAAAACACCTTGTGTTACTATCAATTGTTGATTGTTTTCTAGCAATTTATTCTTGATTTATCAGATGAAACCTTATTAGTTTTGTTGCTTTTTCAAAAATAATTAAAATTGAT
>Ga0105045_10000633_pt1 | contig 26438 bp, 20 predicted proteins | sample MAT02_FD_78089 | JGI IMG/M metagenome (GOLD analysis project Ga0105045, IMG submission 78089) | Freshwater microbial communities from Lake Fryxell liftoff mats and glacier meltwater in Antarctica - MAT-02 (megahit assembly) | ecosystem: Environmental > Aquatic > Freshwater > Ice > Liftoff... | reverse complement strand
TTGTTCATACTCATTCATAACTATTTTTATGTGAGTATCAACATTTTATGTCAAAGAACTGTAAAAAGTGTCACCTATGTTGTGCTACGACTAAAAGTGTAACCTATGTTATGCTATTTATCACGTAATTATTAGAAAAGGATTTTTTGAAACTTGTAAGTATTGCAACGGTAATTACTTTCCAATTGTCTTGTTTGCAACTAATCAAACTAAGGAACAATACATAGCTTCAACCTGAATTTGATTCCTTTTTTATGGTTGAATTTATCCTGTTATTTTTAGGGTTTTTGGTCATTTAGAGCAGGTAATTAAAATAAGGCTTCTTTGCAAGGTTTTTACTTTTTTTTTGTTTTAAAATGAAAGCGAAACCGATAATACATAACAGGATAAAAGCCGGTTAAAAATCCACCACACAAGGAACGCCTCGAAACAATCGGAAGCTTCGACAGCATAGAAGTGGAAGGTGCGGAACGGAGTAGAAAAGAGTGTTCAGGTTATCACCGCTTGAAAGAAACGGATTTCAACAAAAAGCAAACCGTTATCGTTTTACATACAACTTTCACGTTTATGCTTAGGCTATTTGAGAGAAGTTGCTGAGAAAAGATAAAATGTACAAGAGTGCGAAGCTATGAAGACGATTATAGATTAAATGCAGGGTTCATAAAAAAAACACCATCCGTAACCCAACTTGTAGTTTTATAAGTTGTAACTCGCTACTGGTCTAACTTTCATTGTATTGTAATCTTTATCCGGGTAACACCTATTTTTTTCGATATGGTGGCATTGTTTTATACCCAAGTGCATTATATATTTTAAAAGCCATGGCTGTTGGTTGATAGTAAAAGGATGTGCAGATGGTTTTATTTTCTTTTGTTTTCATGGTTGACTCTATTAGTTTTTGGCTATTCATGATAGGTACATTATTGCTCCAGTCGAACAAGCTTATCCAAAAAAATAATGAAAGCAACCATTAGCTGTATTTAATGAATGTTTTTTTTATAACTCCAATCTGCTCTTAAAGAAATTGATCCAACTGTCCTTTTACCTTTGCCTCCGACAATTTTTTCAATTGCTTGGAATATTTAATATTATTACTTTTTTGCTCGCAATAATTTAGCATCATGGTTAAGGCATTTAGTTTTGCAACTTTTAAGTCTTTGGCTGCAACCTTATTTTCCAATGTATATTTTGCAAGAGAAGCCATGTAAACTCCAAAAAGATCGTTGTTGTCACTAAAGATTTTTCGTTCGGTTTCGCCAAAAGCAAAGGAATAATCATTGGTGCCATTCATCCATTTGCTCATAAATTGTAAAGCGCTCATTCTGTCTTTATTCTCTTTCATGTAGGGAACCGATAACAGATAATTGGCCGTTTGCAGCACAAAAGGATCAGCAGCTTTATAATCGGCTGGCTTTTCAAGTTTAATAAGATCGAAGCTGGGCAGGCTTTGGGCACCTGCACAGGTGTTACAAACGACAAAAAATATAACGATTAGGTGCTTCATAAAAAATGTTGCTTAAATAAGAAAGACTGCAATTTCGGTGTTTTGGATAATATTTACATAAAAAATGATCCACTGCCCGGTTGAGCAATAAAAACGGATCGTTTAGTACTCAAACCAATGCGTTCCATAAAATTTCCACCGGATGAAGTGCTGTCTTTTTTGTGCCATCTTTTATCTGGTGTCTGCACGAGGTACCCGCAGCAGCTATAATCGTGTCGTCAGAGAAACCACGAACCGCTGGAAATAAGACCAACTCCCCTACTTTTTGTGACACTTCAAAATGCTCTGTTTCATACCCAAAAGCGCCAGCCATTCCGCAACAACCCGACGGTATAAACTGTACCTGGTAGTTTTGCGGAATACTCAGCATGATATTGCTGTGATGCTGCGATGACAATACCTTCTGGTAGCAATGCCCGTGTACTGCAACGATCTTTTTTTCTGTGGTGAACATATTTGACGGGATATTACCTTTCTCAAATTCTGCAGCAATAAACTCTTCAATGGTGAATGCATGCTTTGCAAGATGTGCCGCTTTTTCTTTGTTGACGTCTTCTGCCAGGTCGATGTACTCATCTCTGAATGTAAGTACAGCGCTGGGTTCTACGCCAACGATGGGCATATCTTCCTTCACCACAGCCGAGAGTAAACGAATATTTTGATTGACTATCTGCGCTGCTTTTTTTACCATCCCTTTTGATAAATATGTACGGCCGCTTTCTACGTGTTGGGGTACCGTCACTTCATAACCCAGCAACTCCAGCAATAAAATCGCTTTCTTACCAATCTCCACATCATAATAATTGGTAAACTCATCGCAAAAAAAATTCACTTTTCTTCCGGTGTCAATATCATTTGTCATCCGTTTACGATGCCAGGATAAGAGCGTAGTACCAGCGAGTAAAGGCATCGTTCTGTCGGGGTGAAAGCCAACAATTTTATTCACTATTCTACGAAGCACCGGTGTGCCAAAAACCAGGTTGTATGCCCATGGTGCAATGGAAGCAAGTTTCATTTGGCTGCTAAAATTACCAATCAGTTTTGCCCTGAAGGGAATGCCATTTTTATCATAGTACTGCTGCAAAAACTCGGCTTTCATCTTGGTAATATCCACACCGGAAGGGCACTCTGTTTTGCAACCTTTGCAACTCAGGCAAAGATCCATCACTTCCTTTATCTCCTCGTGATTCAGCGGATTTACATCCTCGGGATTACTTAAAAACTGGCGTAAAATATTTGCCCTCGCACGGGTGGTGTCTTTCTCATTGCGGGTAGCCATATAGCTGGGACACATCGTGCCACCGGTTATCTCGGTCTTTCTGCAATCGCCTGAGCCGGAGCATTTTTCTGCGAGGCGCAACATGCTGCCCTGCCCAGAAAAATCAAAAGTTGTTTTTAACGGCAACGGTTGTTTGCCTACCTGCATTCTGAGATGCTCATCCATAGGCGGCGTTCCGGTAATTTTACCTTTATTAAAAACATTCTGCGGATCAAATAAATGTTTTACTATTTTAAACAGTTCATAAGTTTCCTCGCCTACTACCGATGAAATATACTCTCCTCTTAAACGTCCATCGCCATGTTCACCAGAAAGTGAACCGTTGTATTTTTTTACCAAAGCAACGGTTTCCGCCAGTATATTGCGAAAGGTTTGTACGCCCTCTTCTGTTTTTAAATTAATCATGGGTTCCACATGCAATTCCCCTGCTCCGGCATGGGCATAATAAGATGCATTCACTTTATACTTCTCCAGAATCACCTGCAGATCGATTATGTATTCCGGCAACTCTTCCGGCGCTACTGCACAGTCTTCTATCAGATTAACGGGTTGAATATCGCCCGGCAAATTGCGCAATAAACCTAGTCCTGCCTTCCTTACATCCCAGGCAAACCTGGTATCATTATTAAATAAAACCGGGAATGCATAACCATGACCAATATTTTGTAAATCATCCACTAATTGCTGCGCAAGCTGATTTACTTCCTCAAAGGTTTGTCCCATGAATTCCACCATTAAAATTGCAGCCGGATCATCTTCAATAAAGAAACAATTTTTATGGTACTCAGGATGCGCCCTTGTAAAATTTATGATGTACCGGTCCACCAGTTCTGAAGCCATCGGCTGGTGTTTTAGTGCTATTATATTTGCCCTTAACGCCTGGTCGATGCTGTTACAATGCACACAAACAAGTGCAATTTCTTTTGGTGGCTGGTCGATCAACTGCAATTTAATTTCGGTAATAAATGCCAGCGTACCTTCTGAACCAGCAATCAGCTTACAAAGATTAAAAAGCTCTCCGTCGGCAGTGAATGGCTGCATCTGCAACAGGCTATCTAGGGCATACCCAGAATTCCTTCTTACAACCGATGCTTTTGGGAAATGCTGCCGTATCAGTTGCTGGTTATTTTTGCCGGACAATAAGGTTTGAAGTCCGCTGTATATATCTTTTTTTAATCCTGTATGGTTGTTTCCTTCAATATCTTCCTGTTTAAAAATCACCTCACTACCATCACTTAGTATCACATTAACTTCCAACAGGTTTTCTCTTACGGCTCCCCAAACAATACTGTGCAAACCGCAGGAGTTGTTACCCACCATTCCACCAATCATTGCCCTGTTGGCCGTAGACGTTTCAGGACCAAACATTAAGCCGAAGCTGCGCAAATGATTGTTGAGGTCATCCCTGATTACACCAGGCTGCACCTTCACCCATTTTTCCTTAACATTTACTTCGATTACTTGATTAAAATATTTAGAAATATCTACCACAATACCATTGCCCACTACTTGTCCGGCCAGGGAGGTTCCTGCTGCTCTTGGGATTAATGTAATGCCGTTCTGACGGGAAAATTCAATCAATAATTTTATGTCGCTGATACTTTTCGGCAATGCAACTGCCAATGGCTTTTCCTGGTACACCGAAGCGTCGGTAGAATAGGCAAGCAGTTGCGTATGGTGTTCGGCCGACGAATTAAAATACAATAGGCCATCTAATTTAGAAGCGAGAATCGTGAGTTTGGTTTGCATAAAACAAATTCAATGTCGGGTGTTGCTTTGTCTGGTTTCTTTTTTCTTTATTCTTATTGTTGCTGAATAACAGCATACCACATTGAACGATGCCTGGTGGTACTTGTTATCGTTCGCAGTCAATGATACGCCGTCAACATATAGCAGTAATCTTTCGTTTAAAGCCGGCAGTTAAATACCAGCTAACTTTCTTATTAAACTTAGTCAAAAACAAATTATCAATGAATCTTTATTGATAAAGGATTGCATTAAAAGTATTAAGACATTTTCTAAAAACAAGTAACATCAAATCAGCAAACAGGTATAAAATCTAATGGAGTATCGTTTCAATTACATTTAATTCTGCTTCGCTGAAAGAAATATTATCCAGGCAAAGCAAAGAATCTGCCAATTGAGATGGTTTGCTTGCACCGATTAATACAGAGGTTACCCGTTCATCTTTTAACAACCAGGCCAATGCCATTTGCGCCAGCGACTGGTTGCGGGTGAGCGCTATGTCGTTTAGTTTCGATATCTGGTTAATTCGATTTTCGTTTACATCTCCCTCCTGTAAAAAACCATGTGGCTTTGCTACCCGGGAATCTGCAGGAATACCATGTAAATATTTATTGGTTAACAATCCTTGTGCAAGCGGAGAAAACGGGATGCAACCTACACCTTCCTTGCCCAACAAGTCCATCAAACCGCCTTCTACCCAACGCTCAAACATAGAGTATTTTGGCTGATGAATTAAACATGGCGTACCCAATCCTTTCAGTATTTCAAAAGCCCGTGCAGCTTCGGGAGCCCCGTAATTAGATATCCCAACATAAAGGGCTTTTCCTTGTCTTACTATCAAATCAAGCGCAGCCATTGTTTCTTCCAAAGGTGTATCCGGATCGGGGCGGTGATGATAAAAAATATCTACATAATCAAGGCCCATTCTTTTTAAACTTTGATCCAGGCTGGAAACCAGGTATTTCTTGCTGCCCCAATCACCGTAAGGGCCGTCCCACATCGTATAACCGGCTTTTGAACTGATGATCATTTCATCTCTATATCCTGCGAAATCTTCTTTTAATATTTTACCAAAATTTTCTTCTGCGCTTCCCGGCGGCGGGCCGTAATTGTTGGCCAGGTCAAAATGCGTAATGCCGCTATCAAATGCCAGTTTTAAAATAGCACGACTATTTTCCAGCATATCTACATGCCCGAAGTTGTGCCAAAGCCCCAATGAAATGGCGGATAATTTGATACCACTGTTTCCACAGCGGCGATACTGCATTTTTTCGTAGCGGCTTTTGTTTGGTAAATAATTCATTTTCTTTTTGGTGCAGTTTGAATGAATTGAAAAATAATTTTTTGCGAAGCTACTTCAGATAGTTTTGTTGTGGTAATCTTTTTTTTTGTGGCAGAGTATTCCGGTCGGACCTGATTGCTCTGCGGTCGGTAGCGCAGGTAAGACCGCTTTAGAATAGTAGAATTTTTTAAATTTTTTTGTGGAAGCAACGATTAAGATGAGCGCAATCCGGTCAGACCTGCGGCGCAGACCGGAATAGTAAGCGGTCGGTACCACGGGGCTAACGGAATTGTGAAGCGGTCGGTACCGCAGGTCTGACCGGATTAGTAAGCGGTGGGTACCATGGGGCAGACCGGAATAGTAAGCAGTCGGTACCATGGGGCTAACGGCATTGTGAGGCGGTCAATGATAGTGTTAGTTTATCTGTTGGATTATTTTTGGATAAACGGACAGGTGGTCGTTATCGATAGCCGTTTGCAATAAACGCATTGCAGCCCATTCTCTTTGAGTAAGAAAATTTTCCTCCATATCAACCAGCATACATCTCCTATCCTATTGAAAACCGCTGTATGTTAATGGTGTCCCCTTTACTTCAAAGTCGCTCAGTGATTTCAACGGATAGATAAATAGTTGCCTTAATATTTACTTTTTTCAAATTTGATATTTCCTACCTGATATTATTATATCTGTTAAAAATCTATTTAAAGACACACCGCTATTCTTGCTGTAGCGCAAATTTCGCATAATTGAAACTACTTTGAACTGGGTTAATCATTGTACATTTGACATTACAAAAATCTGCTGAAATGAAGCGTGTTATGACTATAAAATATTTCCCAAAATGTAACCGGTTACTTAGATCTGCTTGCATGGCTCAGGAGCTGTTAACCACTTTTTCAGACTACCTTAAAGGCGTAACTTTACGGCTCTGTGGACTAAAACGCTTTTTTCATATTTCGATGAATAATGTAAAGGTTTTAACCGGAAAAAATTTAATAGCTTTCCGGTGATCAAAGAACTAAAACAACTGGTTCATGAGCAGATCGATTCACGAAATATTTTAATATATGCCTATACAACACCACATTATATTATACCAACAAAAATGACTAAATGACCAACATGCTCGGCGTGATATTATGCGGTGGAAAAAGTACCAGGATGGGCACAGATAAAGGGCTCATAAAACTACATGCAAATACCTGGGCGCAAACAGCGCTGGATAAAATATCGGCGCTACATTTAAAAGTTTTTCTATCTGTTAATGAAGTTCAATACAGCGAATATTTACAGGTGTTTAAGGAAGATGAATTGGTAAAAGACGATCCCCGAATCCAGGTAAAGGGTCCACTGGCCGGGGTTTTAAGCGTTCACCTGCAACATCCAACGGATGATTTATTTGTGCTTGCTTGCGACATGCCGTTGATGAATGGCGTGATGCTCAATAAATTATTGCTGTTATACAAAACAAGTGCGTTGGCGGATGCGTATGTGTTTACAAACGATAATGAACTGGAACCGCTTTGTGCAATCTATACTGCCAAAGGACTTGCGCATATTGCAGACCTGCTTAAAAAAAATGAACTGCCCAGGCATAGCATGAAATTTATGCTGGAACATATAAAAACTTTGAGTACGCCGTTAAGTGAAAATCAAAAAAAGTACTTCCGCAACTTTAATGCGCATGCTGAACTAAACGGTTTGTAACAATAGCTTACTACTATCAATTGGTACAAAATCTTCTTTTGGTGCTTCACACAGTTCGCAACAATAATGAGCTGGTAGATTTTTAAACAAAGTGCCGGCTAAAAATCCATTTGCAGGCTCCCCCGTTTTTTCATCATACACAGACAGGCAATGGCTGCATTGGTGAAGCAAGGTTGATTTGAATAATTTTTCAGCAGCATCTTTTGTAGGCATTGCAATTTTGGGCGATGCGGATGGCTGTTTTTGGTTGTAATTATAAAATGAAATGATGGCACGCCTCAATTGCTCAGCTAAAAAAACCTTTGAATTTCCTTTGCTAAAGATGGTTCCTGTTCTTTCGTTGGGATTAAAGTTTTTGGCGCATAAAATATCATACACCGGAAAAAGTCCAATTCCTGCAATAATGATAGAGGGCCTTTTTCTTACCAATATGCTGCTAAATACCTCGCTCTTTTTTCTTGTTTTTATTCCGATGCAAATACCAAACGTCCGGGTATCATCCGAATGAAGCCCTTTTAATAAATAGTTCTTCAACTCAAGGCCTTCTTTACAATTATCTTCTACCTGAAAGTTGAGTTCATTTGCGGCGTGGCGCACATTGATCTGGTGTTTTGCCAATAAGCTGTTCCAATATACCCGGTCTTTTTCTTCAATATTTTTTATGATGATAGTCTTCCATGGAGTGGAACAGAGTTGACCTATTTTTGTTTGTAAGCACAACTGGCAAAGCTCTTTTAAAAAGCTTACCGGGTACATTTCGTCCCTTCGGTAAACACCTAGCCAGAATTTATCCTGGTAACGGTTCAATCCCTCATAATAAGGTAAATTAAAGGATGGCAGTTTTGCAGGATTATCAGCAGTTTTGGTGATATAGTTTTCCCTTATGAGCAATCCAAAAAGATCATCTCCTTTGGCAAACGCATTGTCATAAAATTGGTCCTTGTTTAAAAATATCAGTTCCTCAATATGCCTGCTCATCCTCGCCACATCATTGGTGTACACCATTTCTTTCCATTCGAAAATGATATTGGTTTTTGGAAAACGGATAAACAAATGCCAGAAATGTTGCGCCTGCAAAGAGGCTACCCAATTGATATTGCCGGTAAGTATGGGGGTAAAGCTCTGGTTGCTGTCAGAAATATTTATTTTAAGTTTGGGTTGAAAATCCATCAGATCAAAAATGTCTTTATATACACCTTCACTTAACCAGGTATTGGTAATAAAAACTTCTTCTGCAGGATAAGAACTAATGATATTGGGATACGCATCTTTATCAACTTCAAAAAATACACCCAGCAATTGAAGCTCACGGGTTAATATTTCAACGCCATCGGAATGTACATGAATGAGCAGTTGCTGACGCAAACCAAAACTAATGGTACCAATTTTAGCCTTTTGCACAGCCACCAAAATATTGTACAATTCGCCGGGCGAAATAATACCGCCCAGGAAGTTTATTTTTATCGTTATCTCTTTTTCCATATTTGTTGTGTCAGTGGTGAATGGTGAATGGGGAATGGTTAGTGGTCAATAGTGAAAGAGGAAATAACACTTTCGTCTTTATTTATTCGCTTGTTCTTATTTAGTCTTTGCTGATGCGCATAGCTTATTATTTATTCCTGATCGCTTATCACTCATTCCTGATCACTCATCACTCATTCCTCATCACTCATTACTCATTTCCTACACCAGCCCAAACTCTTTCATGGCTTTTGGGAAATTTTTATTCTCATGACCTGGTCTATAAAGTTTTAATAAAGCAAAGCGCTGCAGGTTGGAGAGTGACCGCCACTGTGAAATTGAAATAAACCAATCATGTTCTTTTGCCTTGGCTTGTAAAGTGGGATTAACTTCATTGCAATTTGCCCAGGCAGGATTATTATCTACGATTAAATTCACCGGCTCATTGGCGGTGTGCAGCACAACCAACTGAAACAAATATTTTCTGTAGCTATTGATTTCATTTTGATCATTACAAGATTGAATCGTTAATTGATTTCTTTCTGCTACACTAAACTTGCTCCATTCTGATAATTTTAATTTTACACCGGCGGCATCCAGTTTAAACCGCACCACCATTGGTATGCACCGGATATTGTTTTCCATAAAATCTTCTTCAAATTGAAAATGCAGTGCCTCCGTTTTTAAAAGATTGCAATTATTTGTTAACGTACTGTTCATATTTCGATTTTTTTATAGTGCCATTAATTTTACTGCAAGTGGCTCATTGGGGATTAACCACGGTTAAGAACACCATGCAAAGTACGATTATGCTAACACCGGTTCTAATATAACAACTGAAGGGTTCAATTCTTTTTCTAAAATTACCTGTACCTCCGGGCGGCAACTCCCACAGCCCATTCCCGCGCCCGTAAGCTGGCATAATTGCAACAGATCTGTACAACCTTCTTTTATTTTATTTATAAGATTGCCCTCACCCACACCACTGCAACTGCAAACCAGTTTGCCGATTACCGGTTCTGCTTTTTTACCAGTGCGTAATAACTGAAGCCGTTTATCACTCAATTCAATTTTATCCTGTATCAAATCCCGAAACTCCAAAAACTCACTTTTATCGCCGATTAAAATAGCGCCTACCAAACGGTCGTTGTGGATGATACATTTCTTGTAATATCTTTTGGCCTTGTCGATAAACACTACTACTTCGTAAGCCGCATCATCCGGGCATTCTGCCATACCCAGCGAGCAGAGATCCATGCCATGCATTTTTAAAATATTCATCAACAACGAGCCCTGATAATGATTTGAAATATCGCCGTTTAAATAACTGGCAACGATAGCTGCCTGCTGCTCGGCCGCTGCGGTAATGCCATACAGAAAACCTTTGAACTCTGCTATCTCCCCAATAGCAAAAATGCTGGCATCATTGGTTTGCAAATATTCATTTACTAAAACACCTCGTTTGCAATCAAGCCCTGCGGCTTTTGCAATTTCAATATTGGGCGTGGTGCCAATGGCAATTACAATTGCCTGGCAATCTATCTGCAACCCACTTTTTAACCGCACGCCGGTAATTTCATCCTTGCCTAAAAAACGATCTATCTCATCATTGTAATAAATGTCCACTCCCTTTTCAATTAATTCCTCATGCAAAATCTGGCTACCCAATGGATCCAGTTGACGATCCATTAATCTTGAAATACGTTGCACAATGGTTACTTCCACATTTACCTCCCGCAACGATGCCGTTAATTCAATACCTAATAAACCGCCGCCCAATACCAATACTTTTCCTTTAGCAGGGTTTACATGCGCTCTAAAATTATCGGCATCCAGCCTGCTTCTCATGGTAAAAATCCCTTTCATCGCAGGAATGTCTCTAAGCATTGTTGCCCGGCTTCCGGTAGCCATTAATAAAACATCATAGCCATGTTTGTTGCCCTCGCTATCTATCACTATTTTATTTTCCCGATCAATATTTTCAATGCTGATACCGCGGTGTAATTTAATATGGTAGTCGGCTTCTTCCTGGTTAGTCATCTTCACCAGGTTGTTCCATGGCAAAGCACCACTGATATAATCTGGTAGTAATACCCGGTTATAGAAAGGGAAATTTTCTTTACTAAAAACAATAATCTCATCGGTGGTATTTAGTGCTCTGTAACTTTTTACAAATCCACAGGCACCTGCACCAGCGCCAATTACAATTATTTTTTGTGTTGGCTTTTTATATCGGTGTACCTGCACCGCCGTAAATTTAAAATCGGGTTCTTTGCTTTTTGGATCCACCAGGTTTGCCGTGAGGTTGTTGGCCCTGTTTAAATCATTCTGTAAAATTTTACCCCAATGCATCGGAAGAAATACAACACCTTTTTTAATATCGTTGGAATATTTTGCTTTAACCCTTACTGTGCCTTGTTTACTGATTATCGCCACCAGGTCATTGTCGCTGATGCTTCTTTCCCTTGCATTGTCAGGATGTATTTCCAGAAAAGATTCGCTGGTGTGTTGTTTTAGCTTATTTACTTTTCCCGTCTTACTCATGCTGTGCCACTGATCACGAATACGCCCTGTCGTCAATATCAATGGAAATTCTTTATCTGGTTGTTCACTAAGATTGTTATCCGGAAACGAATGAATGATTGCTTTTTTTGAGGGCGTATAAAACTGGTGATCCGTAAATAATCTTGGTGTACCATATCCTTTTCCAGCATTATTTATACCAGCATTCATCTCTTTTGGAAAAGGCCATTGTACAGATTTTTTTTCTTTCAGTATTTTATAGCTCAAGCCACTTATGTCAATATTGGTACCGGCAGTAAGGGCAACATGCTCAGCAAAAAGCTCTGCCATATTTTCAAAATCAAATCCATTAAAACCCATCTTTTTTGCGAAGCGGCAAATAATTTCTGCATCGGGTATGGCTTCACCGGGGGCATCCACAATCTTATTCAGGTAGCTGATTCGCCGCTCTGCATTCGTCATCGTTCCTTCCTTCTCAGCCCATGAAGCCGCCGGCAAAATAACATCTGCATATTGCAATGTTTCAGGCTTGTTGCTTACATCCTGCACTACCACAAATTTGGCTTTCTTTAAACCAGCCTCTGCAACCCGCACATCAGGTAAACTAACTAAAGGGTTGGTGCATAATATCCAAACGGCTTTTAGTTTTCCATTATTCAATGCTTCAAACATTTCCGTAGCAGTTAAACCCGCTTTTGGGCTAATGGTTCCCAATGGTATTTGCCAGAATTTTTCTACTTCATTTCTATCTGTTTCTTTGGATAAATCCCGGTGTGCAGGTAATAAATTACAAAGGCCACCCACTTCACGGCCACCCATTGCATTGGGCTGTCCGGTTAAGGAGAATGGCCCTGATCCTGGCTTTCCGATTTGTCCGGTAATTAGGTTTAAATTTATGAGGGATAGATTTTTATTAACTCCTATTACACTTTGGTTAAGTCCCATCGTCCACATAGTAATAAATCCTTTGGCATTACCTATATAAGATGCAACCAGTTGTATATCACTTTCATTTACACCACAAATGGCGGCAGCTTCTGAAATGGTTCTTTCAAAAACTGTTTGCCTGTATTGTTCAAAGCCTTCTGTATGATCTTTAAGAAAAGCAACATCAATATCACCATTTTCAATCAGGCATCTGCCAATTGCATGATGAAGGGTAATATCGGTACCCGGATTTAATTGCAGGTGAACGTTGGCGAGAGAGCAGCTTTGTGTTTTGCGTGGGTCGCTTACAATAATTTTAATGTCAGGATTCTTTTCCCTTGCTGCTTCAATCCTGCGCCATAAAATTGGATGGCACCAGGCAGGATTTGCACCGGCAACAAAAATACAATCCGCCAGTTCAAGGTCATCATAACTTACTGGTACGCTATCTTCGCCAAGGCTCATTTTATAACCTACTACTGCCGAACTCATGCAGAGTCTGGAGTTGGTGTCAATATTATTACTGCCGATAAAGCCTTTAATTAGTTTGTTAACTGCATAATACTCTTCGGTAAGACACTGCCCGGAAGCATAGAATGCAACCGAATCGGGACCATATTTTTCAATCAGTGTTTTAAAAACCGCTGCCGTTCTATCCAGTGCCACATCCCACGAAACCCGCTGCCGTGGCTGATTTTTGGCATACCTCATTTCAGGATACAAAAGACGATCGCTGGTGTCCGTTACCGTGTAATGCAGGTTCATGCCTTTGCTGCATAGCATGCCTTTATTAACCGGGTGGCTTTTATCTCCCTCCACAGTTATCTTCCCTAACGAATCTTTATTTACTACAATACCACATCCTACACCACAGTAGCAGCAAGTAGTTGCAAGCCCGTTTGGTTCCTTGCCTGTATTATGTCCGTTTAGCTTTACCTGCGTATCCAATGTGGTTAATTTTAATTTATGCAACTGGTAAAAAATTAAAGATTTTTGCGCTTACAATGATGTGGGAACCAGCGATAATTCCTTTATATAGGCTCCCTTTTTTGCAGTAATTGTTCTAAATATAAATACGGCTACACCTATGCCTACAATAATATAACCCAGCAATGTAAATGCAGCGGTATAATCAATCAGTTCTTTGGTTACTACTACTCCGTTTTCAATCACTTCTTTTGTAGCGTGTACAGCTTTTGCTTTAAACATAAACGCAATCAGCATGGCACCAATATTACCACCGGCGCCAACAATACCTGCCACACTACCTACGGCAACCGGGCTAATAAATGGCACAAGGCTATAAGTGGCGCCGTTGGCCATTTTAAGACTTAATCCAAAAAAGAACATCATGAAAATAGCCATGCTCAAATTGCCCGATTTGGCAAACCAAATGATGCCAATACCTTCTAACAATAACAGTACAGACAATAACATCGTTTTTCCATCAAAGCCCCACACTTTTCCAATTTTATCTGCTACAATGCCACCCATTGGCCTGGCAAATAGATTGATCCATCCAAATATGCCTGCGGCCATTCCGGCTACAGCCAGGGTGGCTCCAAATGAGTCCATAAAAAATAGCGGCGCAAAATTATCCACTGTAATTTCTACACCAAAGCATGCTGCGTAAGCAATGGTTAAAATCCAGGTACGATAATCTTTTGCTGCAACCAAAAATGTATTTTTCTTTGAATCTACGGTGTAACCAATTTCTTTAAAATCTCCTGCCGGCGTATCTTTCGTGTAGCGGTAATATAAGTAAGCACATACCAGCAGCAATATACCAGGTACTATCATGGCATATCTCCAGCTATCTTCTTTGGTACAAAAGCCAAGGCCAACAAAGCCTGCTGCAATCATTGGCATAAAGAAATTAGCTGCACCACCGCCTGCATTACCAAAGCCACCTGCTGTTGCATTGGCTGTGCCCTTTATGTTGGGCGCAAACATAATGGATGTATGAAACTGGGTAATTACAAATGAAGCACCAATAACACCAATGGCTAAACGAAACAAGAGGAACGACGTGTAGGTATTACTTGTGCCAATTAACAAAACAGGAATGGCACAAATAACCAGCAACCAGCAATAAACTAAACGTGGGCCATATTTATCTACCAGCCGGCCAATTAATAAACGAGCCACAATTGTTGCAGAAACGGAAGCTATCTGAATATTACCAATCTGGTCTTTGGTTAAATGCAATTGCTCTTTGGCAATCTTCATTAATGGTGCCATACCAAACCAGGCAAAAAAGCAACAAAAGAATGTGAACCAGGTAATGTGAAAGGTTTTCATCTGTACTCCTTTCATTGATAATACGTTTAGTTTAGCTAATGGCTGGTTCATTGTTGTTTTTTTAGTGTAGTAATTTTTCGGTTATTGATTGTTGCACTTTAGGGCAATTGAAATGATTATGATCTGAAGGTTTATAATAAAACACCCTTTTAAACTTTCCTTATTACAAGGTTTCTAAGTCATCGATAGAAAATTTATCAATTAAAAGACTTAAAAGTCTGTCATGTATTTGCATGTAGTCCGGCAAATGCACAATATCTTTTTTGTTACGTGGCCTTGCTAAAGGAATGTCAACAATTTCTTTAATAGTGGCTGCAGGGCCATTGTTCATTACAACTACCCTGTCTGCTAAAAAGATGGCTTCTTCAATATCATGTGTTACAATTACAATTGTTTTTTCCCTGTTATCTAAATTCCAAAGTTTTAATAATTCTACATGCATATTGCTTTTAGTCAATGCATCTAATGCACCAAAAGGTTCATCCAGCAACAGAATGCCTGGGTTAATGGCGAATGCCCTAGCAATGGCCACCCTTTGTTTCATACCACCGGAAAGCTGGCCAGGCAACTTGCTTCTATGTTCCTGCAGGTTTACCATGCTTAAACACTTTTCTACAATTTCTTTTTTCTCAACTTTTGATTTGTTTTTTAAAGCCGCATCCACTGCTTCGTAAATATTTTTGTAAACGGTAAGCCAGGGTAATAATGAATAATTTTGAAATACCAGGCCTCTGTCGGGACCAGGTTTGGTAACTTTTTTGTCGTTGGCAATTACCTCACCACTTGTAGGGCTAACCATACCGCTGATGGTACTTAGTAATGTAGATTTACCACAACCAGAGTGGCCGATTAATGCAACTATTTCACCTTTTTTTACAGATAAGGAAATGTCTTTTATGGCGGTAAAACTTCCTTTGTCTGTTTTAAAGTTTACGGTTACATTGTTTATTGCTATGCTTTCTGTTATTTTATATAGAGGCTTTGGTAAGTTTTCTGTAATGGTATTTACAGTTTCCAATTTTGGTTTCGGCGCTATTAATGTAGTACTCATATTATTGATTTGAGTTTTAAAATTTGGTTTATTTGCTGCTTTATTTAACTGCTTTAATGGAAGAATACAGCGAAACACAAAAAGGTGTTATATAACTAAGTACTATTGTTATTATATTTTTTACTGTAAATTTTCCTTCCCAAAAAACATCATAACTATTTATTAAATTTAACATACTTCCAACTGTTGTAGCAATCAGTAAAGCAGTAAAAATATTTTTTTTATTTATAGTCAGCATATTTTATAATTTCTGTAATAGAATTAAGCGGTATAGCTAAATTTTTTTTGAATGGCACTAAACAGTTTATCTAATAGTAAACCAACCGCACCGATAATTATAATAGCTACTAAAATTTTTGCAGTACTGCCACCATTAAATCCTTCCTCCCAAACAAAGTAGCCAAGGCCTTGTCCGCCTGAAAGCATTTCGCCCGCTACAATTACCATCCAGGCAATGCCAATTGATAATTTTAACCCTGTAAAAATATGTGGTAACGAATAGGGTATCATAATTTTGGTAATGTATTTCCAGGGAGAGAAGCCAAATGCCTTGCTTACGTTTTTATGATCTTGCGGTATAGAAGCCACACCAAAAGAAGTATTGATAACGATTGGCCAGATGCAACAAATAAAAATCATAAACACACTAGCCTTTGGAGAGTTTTGAAAAATAGCCAGTCCTAATGGAAACCATGCCAGCGGCGATACCGGTTTTAATATTTGTACTACCGGATTAAAAATATTCATGATTATTTTACTGTTGCCCATCAATAATCCCAGCGGAATGGCAACCAGGCTTCCCAGGCCAAATCCTATACCCACTCTTTGTAAAGAGCTTAATAATTTTGTACCAATGCCTGTAATGTCAGGATCGTTTTGCATTGGGTTTTGGATTACTTCCTTAAAGGTTATCCAGGTGGCGGCAGGTGATGGAATTTCGTTTTTAGTAATGTTAGAAATGAAATACCAGATTGCTAATAAGATACCCATACCTCCTAAAAAATAAAGTAATGATTTGATTGCTTTTATTGAAATGTTTTTAATCATTTTATTTAATTTTATATGATGAAAATAAAAAGAAGTAAGGCCGTAATTTTTCATATTACACTACAACGGCCTTACTCTTTTAGATGGCAGTTATTTTTTTGCTGCTGCGATATACGGAGCAGGGTTGTTAGGGTCAAATATTGTTGGTTCTAAATTTGTTTTAAATGCTTTCATGCCATCAGCCGGAACGGTTATGCCCATGCTGGCTGCAACTTCTGCATACAAATCATCCATTATTAATTTATCTGCAACAGCTTTATAATTAGGTACGGTTGTCACCATTCCAAAACGTATGTATTGAGCCATAAACCAAATACCAAAGCTTAATCTTGGTGCATTTACATCACCACCACGGAAAAAAGTCATTTTATCAGCACCATATTTCTGCACACCTAAATCACAACCCAAATCATTGCTACCCAATAGCCTTGCTTCAATTACTGCAAGCGGTGCGTTTACATAATTTGGACGAGTTAATATAGAGGCAGCTTTTTTTCTGTTGCCCATATCATCCAGCCATTTGCAGGATTCTAAAATTGCTTTCATACAATTTTTTAGATCTTCTCTTTTTGTATCAGAAAAAGTTTTATTTACCACCAATGCTTTTTCAGGATGGTTGGTCCAGATATCCTGACTGGCTATTTCGGTAAAGCCAATATTTTGTGCAGCCGCCACTCCGTTCCAGGGTTCGCCCACACTGTAACCTTCCATATTATCAACCTTCATGTTAGCTACCATTTGTGGTGGAGGAATAGTAATGATGCCAACGGATTTTGAACTTACACCGCAGGCTGCAAGCCAATTACGCAACCATATATCATGCGTGCCACCGGGAAATGTCATTGCAAAAGTTACTTCCTTGCGTGCCTGTACTGCCTTAATGGCTGCTGCTATTTTTTTAGTTTCTTTAAAGCCAACTACTCCACAAAAATCTTTTGATAAAGTAATAGCCTGGCCGTTGTTACTTAACGTCATTGCTATACGCATTTCGCTGCCCGCTTTGCCACCAATGCCTTCGTAAACGGAAAAGGGCATTGAGTATAAACAATGTGCACCATCCAGTTCGCCATTTAAAATTTTATCACGGATAACTGCCCAGGAGGCTTCTTTGGTTAATACGATATCAATACCATATTTTTTAAATAAACCTAACTCTTTGGCCATTACCAACGGTGCACAATCTGTTAATGCTATAAAGCCCAGTTTAACGGTGCGTTGTGCGTACGAAACAGTTTGCAATAATATAGTAAGCAGCAGAAAAATGCTGAATATTTTTGATTGTATATTTTTCATTATTGTAGTATTATGTAGTTAAGTAAATTGATTGGAATTATGGTTGTTTAATGGCTACGGGTTTGGCATAAAATAAATCAGGTGTAAATTTTAGCATAAGATAAAACCAGCTTCCTGTTTTATGATAGGTATCAGCTACAGCATCAGTAGTGGCCTGCCCTTTTGCAAAAGTCATACTGTTGGTAGCTTTCATTAAAGAGTATCCCAATTCTATATTTGAAAACTTGTTTAAGTTGTAATTCACTACAAAGTCAAATTCGTTACCCAAATTTTTTGATACTAAAGATCCATCTGCTTTCTTCATGTCTTTGTTTAATGAGAAGTTGTGGTAGTCTAGTCCAATGGTAAGCATGTTAGTACTGTATTTTACTTTTAAGTAAGGGTTATTAAGACCACCAGCAGGTGACCCCGTACCTACATAGAAGTAATCCATATAGCCCCAATGCTTATGTGGTGTACCATACAATGGATCAAATTTTTCGTCGGTCGTTGTACCAGCATCGTTGCCACTCAATACATCATACCCTGGTGTTACACTAAATTTACCTTTTTGATAAGTTACAGAAGCCGTGTAATGGTAAGCGTTTGTCATCTTTACGGCATCCCTGTTTTTACCTGATTGTGCATAGTATGCAGCTTGTACTGCTATCTTACCAAAGCCAGATGTATTACCGATTGTATGATTGATCATTAAACCATAGGTATAGCGGCGGCTGGCGCCTGAATAATCAAAAGCATCTTTGGCACCGCCAGAAACAAACCTTTTGCCGTATACATAACCTGCTCCGGCAGTACCTGCCGAATCAATTTTAAATTTTCCAAAGTTATCATTGAAGAAAAGCGAAGAGAATTTTGTTTGATTGAATTTTTTGCTGATATACAAACTGGTAAAAGATTTATAATTCTGGTTACCTCCGTTGGTGGATGGGGTGTTTACCCATACTGGCGTTCCAAATTTTGAGCTGTTATTTCCTGCGTTACCTGCCGGAGCCATTGGTAAAATACCTGCCGGAGTAGGCACCAACACTCCCAAAGAGTTTCTTACATAAGGCACCACATTGGCTGGTAAAAATGATGTATTGGTAATGCCAAAAGCATCCGTATTTTGATTGAAGGCATAACCTATATCTACCTGCCAGCCATGGTGTACAGTTTTTAATAGTGCCATATCATGACGGCGGGCTTGCTGCAACCAGTCCAGGTTGCCTAATAATCTTACGTCATCGTAGCCCAATTCCTGGCGGCCAATTTTCAGGCTCATCAAATCAATGCCTTTGGTTTTAATGGTAGTATCTGCTTTGTTGAATAACATCAAATCGGCCCAGCCTTCATGCAGCATCAGCTTGTTGCCATCTGCATTTGAGATAGTGGATGCGTCCTGGCCCCAAACCCTTACATCCTGAACACTTGCGCCAAACGTCAACCTGTCCCATTTGTAACCAAAGTTTAACCTTGTACGCTGTGATGTAAATGCAGCATTTTTCGCTCCTTTTAATACGAGGTTACCTAATCCGTTCCTGATTTCAGTACGGGTTCTAAGCTGGCCTGTCAACGTAATTTGTGCCTTTAAGTTTTCACACGTTACAAAGCATAAAAGCATTAAAAAACTAAAGGTTTTTTTTGTCAATTTTTTACTCATAATTTTGTTTTGATTTTAAGTTATTTGCAATTTGAGATCTAACTACCCCGGCGCCGAGCTTCCCTTTCGATTGTCGGGGTTTTTTTATTTTGTGAATGGTAAAAGGTCAATGGTCAATGATGAATGGTGAATTTGGAGTTGATGTTTTAAAATTGATTTCATTTTTTTTAGATTTTTTTAAATTTTTGTTCAGATATTTTGCATTGGCATATCACTATTCACTTTTGTCATTTCAACAGTCACCTGTATAAACACTTTCCCATCTTCTATTTTTACAGGATAGGTTTTTATTGCACATTCATCTCCACTAAGACATTGCCCGGTAGCCAATGAAAAAGTTTTTTTATGAAACGGGCACGCTACTTTTGGTTCATTCTGTTGTGTGCCAATCATACCGCGGCTCAATGCCATTTGCTGTTTATGCGGACATTCATTTTGGGTTGCATACCATTCATTTCTACGGGCAAAATGAAACAACGCAATTTGAGTGTCTTCATATTTTACACAAACACCTCCGTTAGCAGGTACATCTGATGCATTGCAAGCTGCAAACCAAATAAATGTTTTTTCTTCTGTTAGCGTTAACATCATACAATTTTTATATAGTTATACAAATCCCGCAATACCGGGTTACCTCTTTTTTCATATAGCAAGTGGGGGAATTTATTCATCGCTGAATAAAGGAGCAGGCAATCGTTAAAGGTGGCCGATTTTAAAAAGCGGAAGGCCATTAAAGAATAACAACCAATCGTGTGTTTTATAATCAACGGCACAGTCAGTGAAATTGATTATTATAAATATTAAAAAAGTTCGAATAAAATCTTACAAAATCTTTTCAGTACGCACACTTCAATTTTCACTTTTACTTTTTCAAGGTAAATACAAAGCACTTTTATTTCCAATTCAACGCCTTCTTCTGGTCCCTCATCAACTCAAATTTTACACTGGGATCTTTAACTTCCGGGGCATTCACAAAGTGAGAGAAGCGCTTTCTGATTTCAGGATTTTCAATTGCTTCCTTCCATTCACATTTGTAACAATTTACCAGTACCTGCATTTCGACTTCCCATTGGGCGGCCATTCCCAGGCTATCATTCAATATCACATTGCGCAGGTAGTCGATGCCGCCTTCCATTTTATTTAACCAGGTAGCTGTTCTTGTTAAGGTGTCGGCAGTTTTTATATAGAACATTAAAAAACGGTCAATGTATTGGATGCATGTTTCGTCATCCAGATCGGTGGCCAATAATAAAGCATGCTGTGGTTTGCTGCCACCATTTCCGCATACGTACAAATTCCAGCCTTTTTCTGTGGCGATGATACCAAAGTCTTTACTTTTAGCTTCAGCGCATTCCCTTATGCAGCCACTTACACCACCTTTTAATTTGTGAGGTGAACGTAAACCACGGTATCTTTCTTCAATACGGATGGCATAGCTAACGCTGTCATGAAGCCCAAATCTGCACCAGGTGCTGCCCACACAACTTTTCACAGTTCGCAGCGATTTTCCGTAAGCGTGGCCACTTTCAAATCCGGCTGCAATTAATTGTCCCCAGATATCGGGTAAATCACCTAAATGTGCGCCAAAGAGATCAATGCGCTGGCCGCCGGTAATTTTTGTGTATAGATTGTATTGTTTGGCAACCTGCCCGATTACAATTAATTTGTCGGGTGTAATTTCTCCCCCGGGAATGCGTGGCACAACAGAATATGTTCCACCTTTTTGAATATTTGCCAGGAAACGATCGTTGCTGTCCTGCGCAGTATCGTTACCCTTCTTCAAAATCATTTCGCCCCACAAACTGGCAAGGATCGATGCCACAGGTGGTTTACATAATTCGCATCCATCGCCGCTGCCCAGTTTGTCCAGTACTTCATCATAAGATTTTAACTCATGCAATTTTATAAGGTCAAACATTTCCTGCCTGCTGTAATTAAAATGTTCGCACAATGTATTGCGTATATATTTCCCCTGGCTTTTCATGGTGAACACCATCAGGTCTTTTACCATTGGTACACATCCGCCACAACCGGTACCCGCTTTGTTACATTTCTTAATGGCATCTATTGTTTCGCAACCTTGCGCCGACACTGCATTGCAGATGTCGCCTTTGGTAACACTTTCGCAACTACAAATCACCGCATCGTCCGGTAAACTTTGAACGCCTTCACCCGTATCCCCATCGCCGCCTCTTGAACCCAAAATAACATCTTCCGGATTGGGAGGAAGTACCACTTTATTTTTACAGGTTTGTAATAACATATTGTACTGATCGGCATCACCTACAAGAATGCCACCCAGCAATTCTTTTCCATCAGCAGAGATATTGATTCTTTTGTAGATACCTTTCATAGTATCTTCAAATACTACGGTTCTTATATTTTCACCCTGTATAAACGGATCGCCAAAGCTGGCCACATCTATACCAATTAGTTTTAGTTTGGTGCTCATATCGAAAGCGGAAAAAGCGGCCACCCCGCCACCCAAAGGGAGAATTTCCGAAGATTCTTTATAACCGGAGGCTTCATTTAAACTGGATTGTGTTACCCCGGCCATATTTTTTACTACCACTTCGGCCATTTCATAACCCGGTGCCACCAGGCCATAGATCATTCCCTTATGCAATGCACATTCACCTATTGCAAAAATTGAAGGATCGCTTGTTTGTAATTTGTCGTCAACCACTATGCCGCCACGAATACCTGTTTCGAGGCCACATAGTTTTGCCACTTCGTCCCTTGGTTTTATGCCCGCCGATATAACGAGCATGTCTACACTAATGATTGTATCATCAGAAAACTGCATCCCGGTAATGACATCATCACCCAGGATAGCACTAGTATTTTTATTGGTATGAATGGTGAGTCCCAACGTTTCCAGCTTATTTTTTAAAATAGCCGAACCGGCATCATCAATTTGGCGAGGCATCAGGCGAGGCGCAAATTCTATTACCTGTGTGTTGGCAATTCCAAGGTCGAGCATTGCTTTGGCGGCTTCCAGGCCCAATAAGCCTCCTCCGATAACTGCACCGGTTTTGGCCTTTTTAGCATGAGCCTGCATCATTTCCAGGTCTTCTATTGTTCTGTATATAAAAACGCCTTGTTTTTCTACACCGGGTATTGGTGGAACGAATGCCGCCGAACCCGTTGCAAAAATCAAATAATCGTAAGCTGTAGAAATGCCTTTGTGAGAATATACCATTTTAGCATTGCGGTCAATGCTTTGAATCGGATCGCCGAGGTGAAGCTGTATATTATTTTCTGCGTACCATTCCGTTCCGGCGAGTGAAAGATCATCTGCAGTTTTACCTGCAAAAAACTCACTTAAATGTACACGGTCATAAGCAGGGCGAATTTCTTCACCAAATACAACCAACTCCAAATTATGGATTTTTAATATAAGTTTTTCGCAAAACTTAAACCCAACCATACCGTTTCCTATAACTACTACTTTCATGGTCATAAATTAATTATTTGACAAAAAGTAGCAAGCAGTTATCGTATTAACTTTATTTGCATTTAATATTATTTTAAGTTTAAAGCGAATTTTATCTACAATAATATTATTTACATCATAAAAGTAATAGTATATTTTGAATAAATAGTATATTTGTGTTTAATTATTTAAATATTTATAATTTTAATGTTTACAATTTATGAATAATGCACTTCTTTCCCTGGTAGGAGCAGGACCAGGTGATCCAGAATTAATTACGTTAAAAGCAATCAGGACAATCGGTTCTGCACAGGTAATACTTTATGATGCACTCGCTAACAGCGATTTATTAGATTATGCTGCGCCTGAAGTAATTAAACAATTTGTTGGAAAACGTTTTGGTTGTCATGCATTATCCCAGCACGAAATAAATATGCTGATTATTGATTATGCGTTATCACACGGACATGTGGTTCGCTTAAAAGGGGGCGATCCATTTGTATTTGGAAGGGCACAAGAAGAAATTGAGGCTGCCCGCAACGCTGGTATACCCGTTCAGGTTATAGCAGGAATATCAAGTGCACTTGCAGTGCCGGCAGCGCAAATGATACCGCTTACCTGCCGGGGTGTTAATGAAAGTTTTTGGGTTACAACAGGTACTACAAAATCTGGCGAAATATCAAAAGATATTGAGTTGGCTGCACAATCATCTGCCACGGTCGTAATTTTAATGGCTATGAGTAAACTGGAAGCAATCATGGAATTGTTTTCGGTATATGGTAAAGGCAATACGCCGGTAGCCATCATACAAAATGGTACTACCCCAGAAGAAAAAATTGTTATTGGTAAGGTAAAAGATATTGCCTTTAAAGCACAGTACGCTGGTTTAACGAACCCCGCAGTTATTATAGTTGGTGAGGTGGTGAAATTTCATCGCAGCCAGTTAAACGGGATTGTTCATTCAAGTGTTCCGGTAAAGTTAAGTTTGGCAGAAAAAGGATAAAAATATTGTCAAAGTATAATTACCAATTACCCGCCTGATAAATGATTTTAAATCAACTAAACAGGGAATGTTTTTTTTGAGTGAATGGAAAGCAGGCTTTTAGATTTAGAAAAACATTTTCGATTATTTGTTAAAACTGGTAAATAAAAATTATCCGATGCGAAGGGAAATAATTATCTGCGGTTCAGCAGCAACATACTTTCTGCCATTATCCTGGCTATTATTTCTGTAAAATGATCTTCGAAGAAAAGAATCAACTCCTTTCTGGAAGTATTTCCCAGTTTGACAAGTATTAATTTATAAGGCTCATTTTTGATGATAAAGCTTTCGTAAAAATCACTGTCCTTTGTAATGAGTACAAGGTTTTCTTTGATTGAAAGTTCATTGATTACTTTATCAGGGTGTATTATTACCAAGGTCCAAATCAATCGTATGAATACAGTAATAACTTTGCTAATAAACACTTCTTTTAGTGATGGCGGCAGTTGTGCATCTAACAAAAATTTCATGCTGCTTTTATTTCTGCGTATTTATGCTTCATGCTTAAAACAGCATACTGCAGACATGCCTGGAAGTCTTCTTTCTCCAGGTCGGGAAACTCATTTAGGAGGTCTTCGATTGTGTCCCCGCCTGCCAGGTATTCAAGCAATCCTTCTACGGTGTACCGCAGATTCCGGACGGTTGGTTTGCCATGTGCCAATTCCGGGTTGATAGTTATTCTATTAAGTAATGAATCTGACATACTTTAAATTTAATAAATAAAGTTACAAATTAAATGGTACAAGTATTTTTAAGCGTAAAGAAGATAGTTTAATCGTTGATTTCGGGGGATCTTTTTGACTAAATGAAAGTAGGCGATTTTTGATCTTAAAACAACCGCTCAATTAAATAATTGTAGTAGGAATCTTTAATCCTTTTCCGGGTTGTGCAATGAATTATATGATTTCAATTGCTGCTGTACATATTCCACCAGGTGAAGGTTTTTAAAATCAAACCATTGCTCCCGTAAAGCAGGATAATCGGCTAACAAATATTTGAATTGCTGAAAAGGTTTCTTCAATTGTATTGTATCCAGAAATTGGTGTTGAATTTTCACCTCTTCAATATTGTTGATAAATGTTTCCATCACCCTAAATGACTCGAATGATTCCAGTGATTGAAAAGCAACAAACTCATCCGGGGAAGATTCTACCTGCTTTATAATATCCTCCCAAAACTCTTCCTCAAAACCTCCATGGTCTCTTAATTCATCCGGATAGCTTTTTACTTCACTGGTTGAAATGTGATAAAAACATTTCATTCCGCCATCCAGTTCCTGGGCTATATCTTTTATTTGCTCTTGTGATATTGTTACTTGCATCATCATTTTGTAAAAGTATTTCTTTCAAGCAAATAAATAAAGAATCGGAAACATTTAATGCAAGCTGTTTTTTTGCGTCACACACATCTCCGGCTTTGCAGTAATGCTGTGGCACCCGGAGCTTTCTATTGATAAGTCTCTAACTGATGAGAAATAATGCATGCCCCTGCTGGATATCCGTGCATAAGGGTGACCTGCATACATGGATGTGGAAGAGCCTCCCGCCTCGAAGTTTTGTAATTAAAGGGGAACATTTTTCAAAAGAAAGCGGGATGTCTAATAATGTTGTTTTTGAAAAAACCTACAACAAACTCCGGGATGGCATATACTAAAACCAGTTAGCATTGAAGACTAGCAAGGGCGTATAAATTTCTATAGAACTCAGGAAATACCATCTGCCTTCGTCTGCTAATTGCGATCCTTTCTCCATTCAACAAAATCAATGATTTGTTTCGCTGTCCTTTTATTGCCGATACATACATCCTGTTTACCAAATGACTTCTATGTACCCTGGCAAATAATTCCAGCGGCAGCTCATCTTCAAACCAATGCAATACTTTGGCCACCGTCGCTACTTTTCCATTGGCAAAATAAATACGGCTGTAATTGCTCAATGCCTGCACACGAACTATATCTTCTGCAGCTACACCATAATCTCTATCAAGGCCCGGTATTTTATATAGGTTCATACATTTGAAATTTTTATTTTATCTGGTAAAAAATTCCCCTCTCAAAAATTATAGAGAGGGGAATTGGGTAATATTAATTTGCTGGTAATGCCGTACATTTTTTTGCTAACATTAATTTGCGGTTGCTTCCTAATTGTAACACAGCGCCTGGCCTTACCTGTAAACTTGCTGCCTCCGCATCTGCGGTACT
>Ga0105045_10000632_pt1 | contig 26440 bp, 27 predicted proteins | sample MAT02_FD_78089 | JGI IMG/M metagenome (GOLD analysis project Ga0105045, IMG submission 78089) | Freshwater microbial communities from Lake Fryxell liftoff mats and glacier meltwater in Antarctica - MAT-02 (megahit assembly) | ecosystem: Environmental > Aquatic > Freshwater > Ice > Liftoff... | reverse complement strand
AAGTTAACGCTAAACCCTAATAATAAGTTGGATGGGTGTATGGATAAAAAACTTTCTGGATAAAAAGAAAACCAAATGTATGTACGAAAAAAGACCCTGTATATATATTCAAATTAAATGTGCTTAAAAAAGGAGCTAGATAGTGTATAGAATAGCTATTTCGAATCAAAAGGGTGGATGTGGAAAAACAACCTCCAGTATCAACCTTGCAGCCGGTTTGGCTTACCAAGGAAAAAAAGTTCTACTAATTGATTTAGATCCACAAGGGAATTCTACAATTGGACTTGGAATAAAAACAGATCAACGTCAAACTATTGCAGAATTGCTTTGTCAAGAAGATTGTGAAGTCAAAGATATAGTTCAAGATACCTATATAGAGGGTTTGCATATACTTCCTTCTGATGTCTCTTTGGCTGTTGCGGATATCAAGCTTGCTCAAATACAAGCGAAAGAGTTTGCTTTGAGATCAAAATTAGCAGATGTCAATTATGATTATATCATTATAGACACCTCTCCTACTTTTGGGACACTTCTTACAAATGCTATATTGGCATCAGATTATATTATTTTACCTGTAGGGTTAGATTATTTTAATTTGGCGGGAATGCAAAATTTTATCGACACTGTGAACCGAACAAATAAAAAAGTAGGTAGCCTTATAAATCATAAAGCTGAAATTTTGGGAGTTTTATTCACCTTTTTTAAAATGTCGACAAACCACTCAAAGCGTATTTTTGATGCCATTAACGATCTTTTTGGAGATAAAGTTTTTAACGCACGTATTCCAGAAAATGTCCGTTTGAAAGAATCCCAAGAGGCAGCTAAGTCTATTTTTGATTTTTCTCCCGAAAGTTCAAGTGCTATAGCATATGGAGAATTTGTAAAAGAGTTAGAAGCGAGGTTAGTAAAATATGTCAGGACTTAATCAAATTAAACAAAAAGCCAAGCTATCATTAGACGAAATGTATGATAATGAATCGGTTGGAAAGCCAGCTACCCAGAATTCTGGTAATACATCCATCCATAAGTCTGAAAATAAAGAAAACAACCCATCCATTACCTCAAAGATTACAGAAGACGATGAGATTAAGTCCAAGCCGGAAATAGAAGCTTTATCTAGTAAAGAGCAAAGTATAATTGTTTCAGAAAAACAAAAACTTAGACATTTGCAGAAATATCAAAATCCTAATCAAATGACAAATCAAAAATCTAATACATATAAGATGACTTTTGTTCTTAGCGAAAAGACATTTAAAGAATTTAATGATTTGTATGCAAAAAGAATGCTTAAGGGCTGCAAAACAGATAAATCGGATTTAATAAACGAAGCGATCGAATGGTTGGTAAAAATGGAGGAATAAGTTTTTTTATTCTTCTAATGATATTCCAGATGGAAACCATTCACTCGGAAGCTTAATAACCTAAGTAGAAGAAAACCAATTGGTTGGTTTTCTTCTTATCCATTTATCCAGAAAGTAATACTTCTTATAATCTTTTTATCTTTAAAGATGGTAATCCAGAAAACTTCCCATCCATACATCCATTGGATAATTAATAAAAGGTATATTAGATAAGAAATTATGATATTTTGATTCAATTTTAATATAAAAAATATTTTTTATACAGTATTTTAAAAATAATATTAATAATATTTAAATAAAATACTTGAAAAAAAACTAAATTCGTGCGATAATCAATGTAATTAATTAAATCTTTAAAATAACAGGAGATAGGAGATTATATGACGGTTACCATAGGTTCAAAATCAAGTCCACAAACTTATATAAATGAGAATGATGCTCTAAAAAACGAGATTATGACTTTAAAAGTTAAATTAGGATACATGGCATATGCAAATATCCTCGCTTGGATTACAGAATGTTCTTACTGTGATCTGACTAAGAAAGGTACAAAAGTAACAGATAGCAAAAAAATCCTAAAAATGTCAGTGATGGTAGATCTTAAAACGAAAGAGACAAGAAATTTTGATTTTTATGCAGATAAATTTGTTTCGGAAAATATTCCCGAGGATTACCAGGATATTATTGACGAGGTTGTAGATACAGAAACAAAGGCTGCTATTTATAATATTTTTTGTAAAGCATGTTGTCATTTTCTTGAAACAGAGAAACCAATTTGGGCTGATATGATTAGAAAGACTGAAAATATTGATGAAACATATAAATCAGCAGCTATAAGAATTTCTGCATGTACTGTATTAACAGACGCTATTATTGATAAGCCTGAACGATCTCATCTCCTAAGTCCACAAAATCGCCATTTATGGCTTTAAATGCATTGAGGCTAGCTTAGGTTTTTCTTGGCTAGCTTCTTTTGATCATCTAATTTTTTATCAATTCTGACCTGATTTTCTTTTGATGCTTCAAATTCAACTTCTTTTCTTTTTTCAATTGCTTCGTTTTTTTGTCTTTTTTCCCTAGCTCGATTATCTTTTAAAATATCAATTTTAAAAAAATGAGTAGCAGTGTATATTTTATTTAATATTTTTTCTATTTTAACTTCTTTTGGCAAATCTTCCGTTTTACCATTTAAATTTTTCTCAACGATTTTTTTGGAATCTTCTTTTTCGACTGGATTTTTACTTTCATTTTGCTTTTCTTTTTCTATTCTATTGTTATAGATAAATTTCAGTTTATTCATTTGATCAGATGTAACAATATAAATTATTGGACTGTCTTTTAAAAATGATTGGGCTAATTCTTTATCTTTCGTACTCATATTATCTGTATAAAAAACAGGTAATTCATTAAGATTTTTATTCTCAAACGACTCATTAAAAACCAATCCTTCTGCTGTTAAAAATCCATAATTTTTATCGCCTATTTTATTTTTACCAACTTCAATGTAGTCATCACGTACTGTTATATTGAAAGCATTATGATTGCAGGCTTTTTCCAACATATTAAATTCAACATCTGTAGGTTTCTTGCAAACAAAATTAAATATTTCAACTTTATTATTCTCGAACTTTTCTACTTTATTTGATAAAAATTCAAGAGAATCATTTTTAGACTCGTCTAATGATTTGTTTATATTTATTTTTTGAAGATCAACACCCTCACTTACACTACTTTTTTTAAAACCTCTTTTGGGTTTGGCTTGATCATCGGAAACAATTATAGGTTTTTGATCTATGCGATTTAAGTCCATAAAATCTTCCTTTAAACAATTAATATAAAAAATTATATTTTGTTTTTTCAGTTTAAATATCATTCTGATAATATTTATTTAAGTTTCTTTTATAAATCTCTATCAAGTCGTCTCCAACAGCGACTTTTTTTTCTATTACCTCAGTCAAATAAAAAAAAAGTTTTTTTTCATCAATTTTATTTTCGGTGAGTAAATTTATAATAGATATATATGACATTACACTTTTTGATTGTATGTATTCTCTTTCATAAAAAATTAAAGCTTTTTTTAAAGATTTCCTTACGCCCCATCCATTTTTATAGAAATCACCGACGTCTATGCATGCATGTGGTCCATTTTGCATTATTACTAAAATATAATAATAGAAAGCTTTTTTTAAAGATTTCCTGATCCCAATACCTTCCTGATAACAATCACCGATCATATATAGAATATCGGGATCAGAGGAATCCAATGTGTTAAGATAATTAAAAATTTTTTTCTGATAAAATTTAGCCAATTTTTTATTTTTTGTTCCCTTTTTTCTATTATAAATATCAGCTAAATAACTTAAAGATCCAAAAGTTCGATTTTCTAAAGAAAGTTCAAAGAAATGAATAGCTTTCTTGTATGATTTAACACAGCCAAATCCATTAAAAAAGCATTCTCCCAAATTATAAAACGCTTCTTCATGCCCATTTTTTGCGGACAATTTATAATATGAAAAAGCTTTTTGAGGGGATTGAATTATTCCAATGCCTTTTTCATAGCAAATTCCAACGTTGCATTGTGCTATTTTATTTCCGGAATCAGCTAAGTCTTTCAAGTCGTAAAAAGAGGTGATTTTGTAAGGAAGCTCATCTAATGTTTCTAATTTTGAAAAATCAATAACTTTAAACGAGTCTTCTAAATCAGATTTTTGAATAGAGCTGTCTTTAAAAAAAGACCACACCTTCTTTTGTTTATTAGAAGGCCAGAATTGTTTTATAATTATATTTTTCAACATAAACACCTAAAACTAAATTATACAAACTAGTTTTAAAAAGTCTCTTCTTAATTATAACATTATAAATATTTTAAAAGTCAGTATTTTTTAATATTAAGTAAGGGAGTTTTATTTATAAATATTGAATTTATTTTTTTTAGCTATAGGTTTTGCAGAATTTTATAAAGATTTGAAAAATTTAAAGTCTTTAAATTTATGAAATAAGGGTATTTAAGTTTCTTTGAACCGTTCTTTCATCACGATCTAATTTGTCGGCAATAGCTTCAACTATCCATTGTTTCTTAGAAAAACTGGATCGGACCTTACGCATCATCTCAACACGCTTTAAAATTTGATTGTGTAGATTTAGACTTATTTTTAGACCAAGAGATTTTTCTCTAGGAAGATCTTCAGATAGGTTTTCTGCGTTTAGTTTTTCTTTGATAGCATCAATAACCCATTTCTGTTTTGATTGACCAGGGCCTTCTGTCGATTTTAATTTATTTACATGCTTATTAATTCGGTTGTGGAGATTTTCTCCAACAATAAACGTGAATGAAATAAATGTTTGTTCGCTTGTAATTTCTGTAGGTTCTTGCTCTGTCAAAATTTCCATTAATTTTCCCTTCTTAAACACACGTATAAGATAATATATTTTAATATGCAACCATTTTTCACCTAATAAAAAGCAATCAATATTTATTTCCAGACAAAAAATAAATTTAACGAGATAAGGAAATAAAATTTCTACATATAGCGAAAATATTTAATTTGACAGGATTTTTTCAAACTGGTATATCTTGTAAAAAACAAAAAAAGGTTGTTAATATGAATAAAAAAGCCTTCCTAGTGTGCTTTTGCGCAATCCTTGCTTCTTATGTATTTTTACCAAGTGAACTATGCGCTGAAACGGGTGAGATCATTAATGCTAAATCAGCAGCACAGTTAAAAAGCATGACCACAGGAATTCAAGATTTAATTTTTGGGATACCTGCTAATCTTATGTGTACCTTTGGGGCCGGTATGGGAATTTATCAAATGTTTGCTCAAAATTCAATTACTCCACTGCTTACTTGGGGAGGCATAGCCTGTCTAATTAAATTTATACCTATATTCCTAAACTCGATTTTTCCATAACTATGAATCAGAATGACAGACAACATTATATTTTCAAATCTCTAGACAATCCGATGAGGATATTGTTTTGGAACGTTGATGAATTTTTGATGTTTGTCATCCCATTTTTTTTAGGGATCATTTTCGGTAATGTGATCATAAGCATTTTGATTATAGGCCTCGTTATCTATCTCTATAAGAAGTTTAAAAAAAAGTATCGAAAATTTTATTTTTCTCATGTGATGTATTGGAATCTACCAACACAAAAAATGAAAAAAATGGGGATTTATAAATCATTGCCATTTTCACATAAACGAGAGTACTTCCGATGAATCATAGTTTTTTTGAAGCTAGTTATAAGCAAGCAATTACTCAAAGAAATTTATTTATATTTCTCTCTTTTTTTTTATCGATCTCATTGATAGCCTTATCTTCACTTCTTTTTTTTAAAAGAGAACGCATAATTATAAGCCCCCCACACATTCAAAAAGAATTTTGGGTAGACGGAAATTCTGTTTCCCCAACCTATATAGAGCAATTTAGCTCTTTTATGGGTCAGCTACTATTGAATAAGTCTGTAAATTCAGCCCCCAATCAAAGAACTATTCTCTTAAGACATACATACGTAAGTTTTGCGCCTGAACTTCGTCAAAAGCTTATACGTGAAGAAGAAATGTTAAAAAAACAAAATTCTTCGTACGTTTTTTATCCAGTTTCAATAAGCGTTGATTCTGAATCTTTAACATCTTTGATCTCTGGGGATAGAGTTTGTTTTGTAAATGAAAAGCAAATATCGACAGTAAGAGAATCTTATCTTTTAAGTTTTGTATACACGGGCTCAGGATTTTTTTTAGACGGCATTACAGATAAAACATCCAGGTCACAATAAATGAAAAACATAAATATAAAACTTTTGAAAATTTTTAGCGCCATCTATTTGATGGGTTCTTCACCGGCACTTTTCGGTGCTGTTTTCCATAGCATAGATACAACAGCCCCACTTAAATGCACTTTTTCATCGATTCATCATAACCGAATAGTTGCCGATCAGAGCCAAATTATAAAAGTCGTTTCTTCGGATGCTGGCCTCTCGATCAACATGGAACCAGAGAGCGGTCAGGTCTTTATTTATTCGCTTTATCCCCACCCAAAAGATACTGTCATCTCAGTTGTTACAAAAGGCGGGCATGTCCAAGATATAGAGATTAGTTTTGAGGAACGCTCAACAGAAGTAGTGATACTGCTTGAACCTTCTTTGTGCGAAGAAGAAATTGAGCCTCCAACAAGACTTGAAGAGCTTGCAAATTTAGATGAGCTTATTGGACAGATTTTGGCAGGAGAAACGCCAAAAGGGTATGAGTCTTGCACAATTGATAGGATTCGCAGTAAATTAAAGTCTGGATTATTCATAGAATCCGTTTCCCTAGTTAGAAATCCTTGTGAAAACATCTACGTATACGAGATAACCAACGTTTCAAATTGCATTAAAGATATTACAGAAAAAGAATTGGAGGGTCAAGAGTCACAATGGGTGCATTTGAAATGTGGCTTTATTAAACCCAAATCTAAAACTATTGCAATCATTTCATACCCGAGGACTATTCCATGAATCAATCTGCTTTAGCTTTGCTTAGACAAAATAGGTATTTTTTTATTGGAATAAGCTTTATTGTTCTAGCTCTTTCGTCTTTTATTTTCATGGGTGATACGCCTGTTTCAACCTCTGCTCAACGAAAAAACATAGATTTACCCTCAGACAAGATTTCGGCTACTGAGGTCTGGATGGATAAAATGGAAGCTTCCACTACTCAGTTAGAGCAAAAATTTACTCTTTCAGAGCAAAAGATCAAATATCTTCAAGATACATTAATCGAAAGCAAAAAAAACGAAATCAGTGCAAGTGCAAGAGAAATGAGTCTGCAAAATGAGATTGTTAATCTCAAAAATGACATAAAATCTTTAGGAAATAGTACAAGCAATAACCCTACAAGTAACAACAGCGATCCTTTAGCTTACTCTGGCTCTTATAGTCAAATTATAGATGAACCAGAAATCTTAGTCATGAGACTGCCATTAGCTGTAGTCATTATGCCGGAATCTAGAGAAAAGGTTCATCATGTAGATGAGATGATACCGGCAGGTACAACTGTTAAAGCTCTATTAGTCTCTTCTTTAGATGCTGTTTGTGGAGTTTTTGCTACATCTGATCCAACCCCAATTAAATTACGCATCCTTGATAATGGTCATCTTCCGAAACACGTTAACGTGAAACTTAGAGGTGGGATAATCATTGGTAGCGCTTATGGAAATATTTCAAGCGAGCGCGTCTATATGCGTCTAGAAAGGTTAACCCAAGTGCAAGCGAATGGCGATTTCGTAGAAACAGGTGTTACAGGCTACGTATCTGGCGAAGATGGAAAATATGGGGTTCGCGGCATCGTAGTTGATAAATCCTGCAAGGCAGTGGCTAACGCAGCAGCTAGCGGTTTTTTAGCAGGTGTAAGTCAAACGTTACAGTCTGCCTTTGGAAGAAGTAAAAATATTGATTCAGGCAATAACTATAGTTTCGGTACAGATATTGCAACCCGAGGCGGAACACAGGGAACTGCAAGTGGTTTAGACTTGCTCGCTGAGTATTATATTAAACGTGCTGAACAAATTCAACCCGTCATTGAAATCAATGCTGGGCGAGTTGTTGAGGTAACTTTTACCTTAGGTGTTTCAACAGGTGATTTTCATTCAAAAGAAGTTTTCAAAAAAATCCGACAAAGCAACAGATAGGGGAGTGTTATGAAATTAAAATCGCCTTTTGGATTAGTAGATCGGATTGTTGGTCAAATTGTAGCCGGTGAGGCACCTGATGATTATAATTTTTGTGGGCTAATAAAAAAAGAAATCAAGACAAAATTATTTATAGAATCAGTTTCTCGCTTACATTGTGAAATTGATAAGAGCGATATTTATTATTACAAAATTATTAATAGATCAAATTCTTTAATATCAATTACAGAAGAAGAATTAGAAGAATTTAATTATAAAGAAGACAGAAGTTCTGGTTGGATGTATTTAGAAATGGAAGAAATTCAGCCAAATAGCGAAGTAGTTTGGGTCATTGCATGTTACCCAAGAGGTTATAAATGAAAAAAGTTTTATTTATTTTTTTTATTTCTCTTTCGAATTATTCATATTCATTAGAAAAATTAGATGATTGCTATTCTGTATCATATGGAAACCCAATTGCAGAAAATAAAATCACTTCATATTATTCATTTTCCTGTCCTCACTGTGTTGCATTATTTAGAGAAGAATTTATAGATCTTAAAAAGCAGTGCATGGATACCGAGAAAGTATATTTTACATTCCACCCTATTCCTGCTGATCTTTTAACAGTTCAAGGTATGGTCTGTTTAGAAAATCTTTCAGATGTAAAAAAACAAATATTTCTTGAGGCTCTACTTGCAGAAGTCGACCTTGCCGATCAAGAATATTCAGCAATTTTAATGAAAAAGGCTATGGAAATTTTAGGTCATCCAGTTCCACTTTTAACTGATAGAGAATACCTCTCAAAGACAAATGCTTTCAATGCAGCTTATAAATTTGTGAAACAAGAAGATAGTATTAGCGAGGTTCCAACCGTTGAGGTTAATGGGATTCTATATAAAAAAGAAATTCCATCAAAAGATTTTATAAAAGGAATAATCACAAAATGAAAAAATTACTTGTTTCTTTTTTTTTACTTACATTTTGTCAGTCTTGCTCAATGTATAAGAGAACTTTTGATTGCCCAATTCCAGAAGGTACTCCCTGCACATCAGTTACAAAAATAGAAAGCATGATTGTAGAGAGAAATGAAGGTCCTGATTTGTTTGTTTTAACTGAAGAAAGCAGATGCACATGTGCGTCTCCATGTTTTAAAAATAAGCGAAAAATATGGTTTAGTAGCCATGAGTCCCCAAACGGGGTGCCAATTCAAGGTAAAAGTGTTTTTGTAGAAATTGAAAAATAAAATAGGGTAGTTACATGATAGAAACTCTTCAAAATTTTGGACGCAAATTCATTTATTTATTGAAAGCTGATTATAAAAAGCCTCTAAGTAAAGAAGATGTTTTTGGAAATAGCCATCCTTTTGTTGATGTTTTACCTTATGAGGCTTTTGATGAAGAAAGTTCGCTCTTTGTCAATCAAACAAGTTTTGGTTTTACTATTGAAAGTCTCCCTATTATTGGTGCAGATGAAACAACTCAAAAAGAAATAACTAGTATATTTCAAGAGTTGTTAGAGGAAGGAGATTCCGTACAATGCCTTCTATGGGCTGACCACAGAACTGGTGATTTTTTAAATGCTTGGGAGAAATCACGAAATCAAGCGCCGGATATTTACAAGGAAATTGCTAAAAAAAGAACAGAAAGCCTTAAGAACAACCCAAACTTATCTCCAAAGATTTTCCGCTTTATTTTTTCTTACTCATCGCCCATTAAAAAAGGTTCAGAAACTTTCCAAATGTCTCATTTAAGTGAGAAAAAAGACAAAATACTGAAAGCTCTAAAAACAATTACTTATTCTTTTTGTTGGGATGTAGATGATTTTTTGAATTCCGTTAACGGAATGATTAATTTTTCAACAAATGTGGATCCAGTAAGAAAAAAATGGAATCCCTATGAAATGCTTTCAAATCAATTCGGTTCCGGTGGATCACTTAAAGTAAGGGAAGAAGGGTTGGAATGGAATCATGAATCTAAAGTTGATTTCAAAAGTTTTCGTGTAACAGATTTTCCTGATTTTTGGTCTTTAAGTGCTATGCAAAATCTCATTGGGGATGTATTTCGTGAGTCTTACAGAATTAAAGATCCATTTTATCTGCATTATGCCATTCATTGCCCAAAAGAATCGAAAGTTGAGCAGGAATTTTGGAAAAGATCTCAACTGATAGAAAAGCAAGGAATGTCTCATAATTTAAGACGTATGATTCCAGATCTTGAAAAAGAGCTTAATGAATGTGATCTTGTGAGAAAAAATCAAAATGACGGGATAAAATTTGTAAAAACACTATTTTCAGCAGGTATTTGGGCACCAAAAGGAAAGATGTCACAGGCAGAACATGCCTTTAAAACGCTTTTCAGAATTAATGGATTTACACTTGTAGAAAATAATTACCTACATTTGCCCTTATTTTTATCAGCTTTACCTATGACACTTTCTGAATATGTTGAGGATTTTGAGAGATCAAAACTTTTTAAAACAACTATGACAACAGAATGCGGAAATCTGATTCCTATACAAGGCGAGTGGATGGGAACAAGTTCTGCCGGAATGCTAATGGTTGGAAGAAGAGGACAGCTTGTTAATTGGAATCCTTTTGATAATAAATCGGGAAATTATAATGTAGTTGTTGTAGGAAAAAGTGGCGCCGGAAAATCAGTTTATATGCAGGATCTACTTTTAAGCGGTCTTGGAATTGGTGCTAAAGTTTTTATTATCGATGTCGGTAGAAGCTTTGAAAAAATGTGCGATTCTCTAGATGGACAACATATTGAATTTTCAAACAGATCAAATATTTGTTTAAACCCATTTAGCAATATTTCGGAAAAAGACGAGGACGAGCGTAGCGTTTCATTTAGCTATTTGAAAAATATCATTGCATGCATGGCATCACCAGTAGAGGGGACCACAAGTTATGAAAATGCCACGATTGAAGAGGCAATCCGTTTTGCTTGGGATAAGAAAAAAACTCAAGCGACAATTACCGATGTTTCGGATTGGTTAAAAATTCAAGAAGATACAAGAGCAAAATCTTTAGGTGTTATGCTCAACCCGTATACTAAAAGAGGTGTTTATGCAAAATATTTCGAGGGTAAAAATAACGTTAGTTTTACAAATCCAATAGTCTTGATTGAGTTAGAAGAGTTGAAAGAGAAAAAAGACCTTCAAGCTGTTGTGTTACAGCTTTTCATTATGGCAATAACAAATCATGCCTTTTTGGGTGATAGAAAAACTCCTTTTTATATTTGCATTGATGAAGCTTGGGATCTTTTGAGAGGAAAGCAAACCGGAATATTCATCGAAACGCTTGCAAGACGATTGAGAAAATACTATGGAGCACTTGTTACAGGAACTCAATCCTTAGAAGATTTTTTTGCATCGCCTGGAGCGTTGGCTGCTTTTGAAAATAGCGATTGGTTGTGTCTCTTATCTCAAAAACCAAGCTCAATTAGAAGATTAGCAGAATCTAATAAAATTGAAATGACTCCTCATAAACAAAAAGCCTTAGAGTCCGTAGCTTCTGTTCAAGGATTATATAGTGAAGTTGCCATTTGTGATGCTGATGGTAATTATTCAATTTGTAGGCTCTACTTAGATCGCTTTTCACAACTTTTATATAGCACACAAGCTAAAGAATATGCTGAAATTGCCGAGCTTAAAAAACAAGGGCTTACAATCGTAGAAGCCATTAATAGAATTATCGAAAATCAAAAATATCTTCCAGTAAAAGGAAAACCAAAGTGAAAAAAAGTACTCTTTGTTTTTTTTTAACTTCAATCATGTTCTCCAATTCCTATGGTTTAGATTTTGGGGTTCAAGGAATTGTTTATAAAATTGAAGAAGAAGATTTACTTGAGTATATTTTAGCTAAAACTGAAAAAATCACCCTGCCTAATCAAGAAAAACTTAGAAAAAAGCAAATCGAAACATTTAAAAAACCTCAACGCATAGAGTTAAGTGAGGCTTCTGAAAATAAGGTTTATTTTTTTGATCCTACAGTATGCGTACAAGAAGATATTAAAGATAACGAAGGGAATATTGTTGTTAAAAAAGGGACAGTCTTTAACCCACTGAAAACAGTTTCTCTTGGTCAGGATCTCATTTTCTTTGATGGAACAAAAAAAGAACACATAGAATGGGCTAAGAAAAACTCTAAAGCAAAATGGATTTTGATTAATGGCGATCCAATTGAGCTGGAAAAAGAACTCAATCGACCAATTTATTTTGATCAATCTGGAGCGATTACTAAAAAGCTCAAAATCCAAAATGTTCCTGCCAAAGTATCGCAAAAAGGCTTAAGTCTAAAGATCGAAGAGATTTTTTTAGGAGGGGTGGATGAGAAATAAACTATTCTTATTTTTTGTTTTAATTTCAGCACCCTTAAGTTTTTCACAGATATGTAGCAGCTTGTCTCCTAAACATGATGCATGGATTAAAGAATTACGTGTCAAAGAGGAGAATGCTTCTAAAAATCAAGCAGCTATTGAAACAATCGCATTATCTGAAAAAAATAAAATGCGTGTTGAGGATGTAGAATGGTTAAAAGGGCGGCTTAACAGTCAATCCAAGCCCATAGATGTAAGTTTTCTTAAGAAAGATCAATCTAAATGCAAAAACTGTTTTACTGGTGATCTTTTAAATATATTAGAAGAGCCTAAATTTCAGATTTTTATATCTTTTTCTGTGCCAGATAATATTTGGTGCAGTTTATCGCAAGATTTAGCAAAAATTGGCGGCTCTTTTGTTTTAGTGGGCTTACCGAATAACAGCTTTTCGGAACTATCTGAAAAAATAATAAAGCTGAAAAAAATGGGTGTGGATGCTCAAATTCAAATCGATCCAATTGCATTTAAAAAATATCAAATCTCAAAAGTTCCCACTTTTGTTGTTTCTGACGATCATAAATATGACAAGATTTCAGGATGTATTTCGGTTGAGTATGCATTAAATTATTTATCTGAGAAAGGAGAGGTTTCTTTTTCAAAATCGCTACAAAGAAAGCTAAGAGGTTTTCATGATTAAGATGACAATCACGATTATTTTAACATGCTTTCACTTTCTCCCTCTTAGCGCAGGAAAAATCGTTAATCCCATCACAGACATTTGTTGGGAATGTCTATTTCCTATGACGGTGAGTGGTGTAAACATTACACCTGATCAGAAAGAAACAGAAAACTACGATACCAAATTTTGTTTTTGTGAAGGCACTCCTCCAAAAGCTGGTGTCCCTTTAACCTTTTGGGAACCTTTACACATGATAGAGGTTACAAGACATGCGTATAAGCTAATAGCTCTTGGTGAAGTAACAATTGGAAAAGAGACAATTAAAAACCGTGGATCTGTTGGAATAATGGCGGATGGACCAACACAAACAAGCTTTTATCATGTCCACTGGTACAGTTATCCCGTTTTTGCAATTTTAGGTCTATTTGATGAGTTTCAGTGTGTCTCTAAAGGTAAGATGGATATGGCTTACATGAGTGAGTTTGATCCCTTTTGGAATGATGATAATTCTTCTCTAATTTTTAATGCGGAAGCTGGCATTTTTGCGAATCCTTTGGCACAAGCCGCTTGTATAGCAGATTGTGTTGCATCAAGCGTTAATAAGCCCCTAGATTCTCTTTTTTGGTGTGCCGGATGTGAAGGGTCTCTTTACCCGTTTACGGGGAATGTAAGTCATCATATTGGAGGATTACAAGCCAGTTCTCTCTTATTACAAAGAGTGTTAGCAAAGCATCATAGAATAGGATTAACGAAAGGACATAGACCTGAAGATTTTTGTGAACCTGTATACATGCCGATTATTAAAAAAAGCATCTATAAAACTCAAATACTCTATCCAATCGCCCAAACTTCAGGCTCTTGCCATCCTCTAGGAAAAAGTGATGCTATCTGGGGCGTTGGTAAATCCTATCCGGTAGGTGGTGAAGATTTTGTTTATATGATTTGGAAAAAAAATCAGTGTTGCTTAGATGCTGTTAAGCCAGCATTAAAGGTGATAACAGGATCATGAGAACTTTCATTATTTTAGGATTATTTTTTTATAACGCTTGCTGCTTTGCTGATCCGATGAAAGAGATTTTAAAAGATGGAAAAGCTTTTGGAAAAGATAGATCAAAAGAAGTTATTGAAATTTTCAAAGATAAAAAATTTGAAGAAGAGATTACCAAAGTCACAAAAAATAGCAAAGTTGAAGGAGCTAATCATGACAAGACTTTTGATCCTGAAAATTTCCGTGAAATGCTGTTACAAAATCAGAAGCCAAAATCAGAAATAGGAGATTTCATCTTAAGCCCTACTGTGCAAGCAAATCTCTCAGATAAAGGGTTTACTGATGATGAATACTTTTTAAAAAGGGGAGATGAGGTTTTAGAGGCCAGCGAAACAGGCATGGAGGAATTAGAAGTTTTAACCGAATATGAACAAGTAAAATGTATCGAATCTGTAGATTTAATCCCTTTAGAGGTTGAGCGCGAGTTAAGAGTATCTGTAAGTTCACCCCTTTCAAAAGAAGTGAAAATCTGTAACGGTCATAGAATCAAGAAACATTGGAACCATAGTTCAATGAGAAAAAATATAGAGGAATATCGCAAATTTAAAAAAGATTTGGAAAACAATCCTTTAACTAAGTCTGTTAATTTTGAAGGGGCTCACCATTACGATCATAGGTCTTCCGTTTGGTACAATTTGACGCACATTGACGACGCTGTTTGCTGTGACCATTTTCATACAGAAACAAGAGAACAAGAAAACCCTGAAGAAGACAAAGATGAATGGATTTACGCTGAAGAATCTTTTCTTTCTTTGATTCAATCTCCGGATTGCATGTTAGTTAAGCAAGAATGTCTGGATGCAGATTCATCAAAAATCATCAACGGCAAGACGGTAAAGAGAAGTTGTTGGAAAGAAAGGCTCTCATTTTTACAAAGTCAAAAATCCAACAATGATTGTGAAAAATTAAAAAGTAGAAAATGCGATTTGATGGGAAGAACCTGTTTAAAACAGGGGATTAATGGCTGTGCTTTGTGGGAGTTAACTTACAAATGCTACAACAAATTAGGAAGTATCGTAAAGATTACAGGAAATTACTCTTGTCTTGATCAAGAAAACTGGGAAACAACTTATGAACCCAATCATTCTCTTTTAGATGTTACAACGAAATTAGCTGTTTTTGAAGAAATTGAGCGTGAAATGGAAAAGGGTCAATCGACTGCTGAAAATATTCATATTTTCGACGCTAAAAAAATGAAATGTTCAAAAACCATTGCTTCAAATTTGATTTACGATTGCTGTTTTTCACATAAAGGGCTGGCAACTCAAGTTGGGCTTGCTAAATGCAATTCGGACGAACTTGCACTAGCTGATTTACGTGAAAAAGGTGTCTGTCATTATGTGGGGAAATATTCAGAAACAATAATTGGGGTTAAAACTGAAGATAAACATGTTTATTGCTGTTTTGACTCTAAGCTAGCAAGGATTATAAACGAAGAAGGCCGGTCTCAGCTTGGTTTAAATTGGGGATCGGCCGAGCATCCAAAATGCAAGGGCTTTTCATTAGAAGAACTAGGACGCCTTGACTTTTCAAGGCTAGACTTATCAGAGGTTTTTCAAGACTACGATAAAAGTGCCATTACAGAGAGTTTACAAGGGAAAACAAAAGATTTTGAAAACGATATTAAAACAAGCGAGTTCGAAAATCGTTTAAAAACAAGAATGGGGCAAATTTCAAACGGTGAATAAAAAGTTCGAAAACCAGATGTAAGACTGTCTTACATCTGAAAAAAAAGGTAAAAAAATGAAAAAACTAAATACACACAGCAGAATATACCGATCCCTTTCCCTTTTATTTTTGCTTTCGTCTTTACCACTAAACGCCGCTTGGATTGATCGAAAAGCTGAAGGATGGGCTTGGTACGAGGATAAAGAACCAGAAAAAAAAGAAGAAGTTGTAGGAAATCCGGTTCCTGTTGTAACAGCCTCCGAAAGACTTGAAAAGTATCAGAAAGATCTCCACGAAAAGCAATCTAAAGCTGTATTAGAGCCAACTCAAGAAAACGTGAGAGAGTATATGGAACAACAGCAAATAACAATGGATATGGCGACTGAATTTTCAAAAAGTTGGGCAAAGGTTCTTTTGAGTCACCCTCAACTTGATTTCACAGCTAAAGAAAATCCGGTAACGGCATATGGTGTTCAAATTCAAAAGCAAGTGAAGAAGCAGGAAAAAGAGTCTTTGATTAACCAAATCTCGAAAGATCATGCATTGCTTTATATTTACAATGGTAACGAGCTCGAATGTCAAGCTTTTGCATATGTTGTTAACTTGTTAATACAAAAATACGATTTTGAACTCTTAGCAATATCTGTAGATGGAACTCTTCTAGAAGGGTTTAAAAATAACAACGTAAATAATGGCATTGTAGAGAAATTAGAAGTCACAATTTTTCCAGCTCTTTTTATGGTTAATCCCGAAACTAAAATTGTTACACCCATTTCATACGGTATGAAGGCGATGGACAGTGTTGAAGACAATATATTCATGCAATTTAAAGAGGAAATGAGCAAATGATTAAAAAAGTCGTGATCTTTTTATTTGTAATGGTACCTTTACTGTGCTTTGCTAAAGAAGAAAAAAAAAGTACAAAAAGTATAAATGATAGCCTCAATAATTTTTACAGCAAATTTGGATCAGCCGGTAATCTAACAGCAGGTGCTGTTTACGATGGGCAACGTGCCGGTTATATGACCGGTGGCGGTTTAGCTTTAAGAAATCGAGTAATGAATGAAAAGATCGCAACCATTTCTTTGCCAAAATTTGAAGCGGGTTGTGGTGGAATTGATATATTTTCAGGGTCAATGTCATTTATCAGCAAAGAACAAATCGTTAATCAGTTGAAAAGTGTAGCTTCAAATACCGCAGGTTATGCTTTTTTTTTAGGTGTAGAGACTTTATCCCCGCAAAGCTCAAACATTATGAAACAACTCCAAAGTTGGGCAAACACAATAAACGGAATCAATATCAACAGCTGTGAAATAGCATCTTCTTTGGTAGGAGCTGCTTTTCCTAAAGAAAGCTTACAGGAACAAAATACTTGTCGTAATGCAGGTCAAGCATATGGAAAGGCTGATGATCAAGTTGATGCAAGAGGAAAATGCTCTAATAAAGACGGAAAAAACGAAATAGATACTCTTAAAGAGGCCAATAACCCCTTAATGTTGAAAGAAGAATATAATCTCGCATGGGAAGCTCTTAAATTATATGATAATACGGATAACTATGTCGAAAAAGAATTTTTCATGAGCTTAATGGGGACAATAATTGCAAGAAAAGACAAATATGGAAATCCTGAAATGGATGTTATTCCTAGTAAAATTAATAATGAAACATTTCTTCAAGTTCTTTTAAATGGAGGAACGGCTGCTAGTTTTGGGTGTTCGGATGTAAGTTTATCAAATAAACATGAAAAATGCATATTTGTTTCTACTGCAAATACAACAATTTCACACAAAGATTCTTTCATTGGTAAAATTGAAGTCAGATTAAAGAGGATTCAAAACAGTATATTGGACGAAAAAATACTTCTTTCGAAAGAGGACAAAGAATTTATAGGCAAATCTAGATTGCCTCTTCATAGAATTATAAATTCCTTAACAGCAGACAAAAAAGGATACTCACCGGTAGATCTTTGTAAATTGGCAGACACCATTGCAATGGATGTTTTAATAAAATATTTACGGGAAATTATCGAAATTGTTCAAACGGGTTGCGAGCAGCTAAAAAGTAGAGAGGCTTATTCCACTAAAATAGACGAGTATTTAAAAAGTCTCTCACATATTGAGAAAACTCTCACTAACCATGAAATGCAAAATAGAGACACATTATTACAAGAAAAACATTTAATGGATCTTGTAGAAAAAATTCAACAAAAACTTTTAACAGAAATTAAAATAAATTAGGATTTTTATGCTTAATATATTAAGTGACATCACACTTATAACGTATGGTGGTGGCGACATTCTTGAAAAGGTTTTTAATGCTATTGTTATGCTCATGAATGGTGGTAAAGATGGGTTTTTATATCCTCTTGCTGGCTTATGTGCTACATTAACTGCTGTTTTTGTACTAAGTAAAGCCATGTATTCTGGTTCGATGGAACATCTTTTAAGTAAATTTTTATTTCCTGTTATCGGTTTATTTACGATATTAATGATTCCAAAAACAACAGTGAAAATAGAAGACGTATTAATTCCGTCGTATTCTAGAACAGTTGATAATGTACCCTTTCTTTTAGGTCAATTTGCCTCTATTGTCAGCAGCGCAAGTTACAAAGTTACCGTGGCTTTAGAAAGTAAGTTACATTCGGCACAAGATGGTGTTGGGGGGGGGGTAAGTTATGATAAAACAGGGATGCTTTTTGGAGCGGAAGCGGCAGTAGATTTAAATAAATTTAAAATCATAAATGGGGATCTTGAATATAATTTAGGTGAATTTTCTAAACAATGTGTTCTTTATGACGTCGCTTTAGGAATGTATTCAATAGATCAGTTGAAAAAATCTACGGATTTATGGGGATTTTTTGAGAAAAACACATCAATTCTTCGAATGATTAATTATAAGACGTTAGATAGACCAACCGACGCGACTAAAACCGGTAGTCTTTTCGCTCTTAAAACATGTCGAGAAGCAATTAAGGAAATGAAAAAAAGTCTTGGAAAAGAAATTGAATATTTTGAAAAATCAGATATGATAAAAAATTTACCTTTTGTTTTTGGGGCCTTGACAAAAATATCTAAGACCCAAGAAAACCTTGTTGGTCAACAAATAATGATGCAAGCATTATCAGAGAGATTTAATGGGGGGGATTTAGCAAAAAGTCGTGCCGATTCACATCAAAAAAGTTACATGAATATAGTTGGCTCCTTAGCTTCTAAAAGCATTATCGGTACTAGAATATTTTTTGAAGCATTAATTTATGTCTGTTTTGTATTAATCATCCCTTTAACATTTCTACCAGGAGGATTTAAATTTATATCCAGTTGGGCTTGGTGTGTTGTTTGGATTCAGACATGGCCCCCATTCTTTGCCATAATCAATTATATTATGCTTATAAGTGCACGTTCCAACTCATTTGGACAAAATAGCTATGATGGTTTAAGTTTTTTTACTAGTGTAGGAATAGAAAGTATACAAGATCAAGTATTTGCAATGGGTGGTTTTTTGGCAGCTAGCGTTCCATTTATTACACACGCTTTATTGAAAGGCGGATTGCATTCAATTGGATCGTTAGCAAGTAATATCATGAGCCCAATATCTGGTGCTGCTTCAATGGCTGCATCTGAGCAGGTATCTGGCAACTATTCTATTGGAAACGTTAGCATGGGCAACCTCTCTCATCAAAATGAAGGATCGTATCAAACTAATGTCGCACCCTCTCTTCAATCTGACAAAATTACGGCTAATGAAGGAACTGACACTTTAACTTATACGTCAGATGACAGGACTGTACATCAAGGTAATAGCTCTACATTGACATCCTTTTTTTCTGATGACATGAATTCTCAAAGCTTAAATAAAGCCTTAAGTCACTCTATAGCTGCAACAACAGCTAATGAAGCTTCCTATAATGAATCTGTATCAGCTCATGAACGTAACACTGCTAATTTGATTGAAACATTGTCAAGGTCTGAAAATTATAATGATAGTCTTTCAGAAGGTAAAACATGTGACATACAAAGCAGCGCAGCTGATTTGATGTCACTAGCTGAAAGATACGGAAAAAATTATGGAATGAGTACAAAAGACAGCGTTGATACTTTGGTTGGCGCTCATGTCTCTGGTGGCTTTTCAATTTTTGGAAGTGGTGGTGGTGTAGAAGCTAGAATTTCGAAGTCAAGTGGCGATGACTTCAATGAGCACAAGAGTGCTGCTCAAGATATAGCTAATAGTGAAGAATTTAGAGAAAGTTTCCAAAAAGTTGACAATTTTGTTAAGAATCAAGGCGCCTCTTATCTAGTAGATGAAGCAAAACGAACATCACATGATTATTCTAAATCATGTGATGATGTGAAATCTTCACAAGAAGCCTATAGGACATCTTTGAGTACAACAAATCAGCTAAGCGATAACGTTGCTCATTTAAAGCAAGTTGCTCAACACGTTAAGTATGATCAAACGAAGGAATTCGGCGCTTGGTTGGTTAAAAATGATAAAATGTCCCACGATGAATTTTATTCTGTCCTAAAAAAAGGTTCAGATGCTGAACGAGTCAACCTTTTAAATAATTTTGTAGACTTTAACAAGGAAAGACATCCTTCACTATCTCAAGAATACACTATTCCAGAATACAAAACTCCAGAAAATACGTATAAAAGTGGTTATGATAGTATTAAAAAAATCGATCATAATACAGAAAGAGAAAAAGTAACTAGTGCATTTTTAAAGATGAATGAATCTGAAAATCTTCAAAAGGGAGAAGCACGATCAAAAAGAGACCTTATTTCACATAACAACAAACCACTTGAAAATCAGGTTGAAAAAAAACAAGCCAAAAACGAATTAAAAATTGACTCGTCTTTAAACAAAATGCAACTTGAATTTTCTACTGAGGCAAACAGATTCTTAGTGGGAAGAGCTTTAGAGCATTATGGCACTAATATAACGGACATCCCTTTAGGCCTGGAACCTTATGATAAAAACACCTTTAATATCAAAGAAAGACCTTTTTATCATAAAGGTTACAAGTAAAAAATGAGATTATCAATACCTAGACAATTGAAACAAAAGGAGGTTTTGTGGGACTATTAATTTTTTTCATAAATAAACCTATTACATTTTTATTGTATATGATCGCTGTGTTAACACTTTTTTTTGTCTCTGTTTTGCTAGATGGATTATCTTTTATAGGATCTTTTCCCATTTCTGTTTTAGCGTTTTCCATAAACTACAGTGTCTTTTTATTCTGGAGCTATTTTATCAGAAATACGGATAAAAATTTAAAAATAAAAAATGTTCCTTTACTATGCTTGAAGCCTTACTTTGAATTTTACTGGATAATAATTTCTTTCTTTTTTATCATTCTTTCAATTGCTGCTTGTTTTTTCTTTAAACCTTTCACAAGCGGTTCTCTTACAGGGATCCCTCTAGTATTTCTCATAATTACAATTATTTCTTATAAATTACTTGAGAAATCGATTCTTACAGCATTTATATCGGAAGGTATCAGAAACAACGTAGACATTAAAAATACATCTCTTGACAGTATCTATGTGGATGCTCGTGAGATTTTAACAAAAAAATTAATTGATACAGGTCGGAAAGGACGTTAAATTTTAACCAACTCAAAGGTAAATATGAAAACATTAATACTTAGTTTTTTAGCTACATCCTTAGCCATTGTAATGCCTGTACAGGCAGATCTTAATAACACAGGAAATTTATTCGATAAATTTAAATCCGTATCTGCTCAATATGGAAAACGTGGTCGAGCTCTTGATGCCATTATTTCAAAAGCATTTAGCTCAAAAGATAACTTTTGGATTAGAAAAGATTATTCAGAACAAGAAGACGAAACATGGACTAGTTATTCACCGGAATATGCTAACAATAAATACCCTGGAAGGAACTTCACTTTATCCGAATATAATTACACAAAATATAAAGATTACAATATTTTACTTTGTATAAGTTATGTAAAGGGTTGGTTGAAAAGTTTTGATTCTTATTCTCAGGAATACATTAACAAAAGCGGTGAGTTAATAAAACGCACTATTGAATATAAGCTAAATACGCTTTCTGAAAACAAAAATAATATTTGTTTTGAATCCATTCTTTATGAAGTTAGCCAAAAATGTTTGAAAAAAAAAACAACGACCGATTTATTTGGTAACGAAAAAGAAGGTGAGTTAATACCACAAGGGGAGCCAAAAATTGAGCCTGAGCGATACACAATATATTGGGTAGAAAACTTAGGAAACGGTAAATTTAGACAATATTCTTATTATATGAGAGAACAAATAGCGACTGAAGAAGAGAAGACTTTTCTTGTAGAGTTATTTAAAAAAATGGAAGAGCAGATAAAGAAAATCCCTTCTTAATTTTGAAACAAATTTCTTACATTAGAAATTTATATGAGCATTTTTAGTAAAAGTATAGGAATAGATTAACATGAGCCTTTTTCACGATATCACCGAGGGTGGCCAAACAACTACACATCGAGTAAGGATGTTTAGACAAGTACTTTTAACGAGTACAAAGATCGCGTTTGCACTTTCACTCATTTATTTTATATATTTAATGTCTCGGGTTCCAAGTGTATATTATAGTGCTGCCTGGTACCAAATCAAAGCAGAATTTTTAAAATCATTAAATTTAAAGATCTCTGTTAGTCAAGATTTTTGGTGGAAAGTTGCTCATCAACAATTTGGAAAAAGCAGTGTAGAGGTTTCTTATCAAAACTTGATAGCTCTAACAAAACCTTTTACAGATTATTTATTCGATTTTTCATATAAAAGTTTCTATAAAACATTAACTCTTTTTGCAAGTTGCTATTTTTTCATATTTTTATTTTTTGGATTAAGTGGACGTTTTAGAAAACAAAAAACACACATATCAGGTAAGCAAATTTCACCAGTATGGCGAATCAAATTTAGGCTATGGATCAAAGGTAAGGCATCAAAAATAAAGATAGGCGGTCTTCCTCTAGTTAAAAATACCGAAACACAACATATTTTGATTACAGGTGGAACAGGTAGCGGAAAAAGCAATTGCATGCATCATATACTGGCTCAAATCAGATCATTAGGGCAAAGAGCTGTTATTATAGATACAACTGGCATATACAAAGAGAAATATTTTAGAAAAGGTAAGGATTTTTTATTAAACCCTACAGATTCTAATGGAGAGCCTTGGCACCCTTGGATAGAATGTGAAAACCCTATGGATTATGATGCTATTGCAGAAAATTTCATTCCAAACAGTAATTCAGAGCAAGAAAACTATTGGAGAACGGCTGGCCGGTCTGTTTTTAGTTCACTTTTACAAAAAACAGAGATATCAAAAAAAACATCTGATCTATCAAAATGGATACTTTTTGAAAGTTTACAAAAACTAAGCCGTTTTTTAGAGGGAACAGAAGCTACCGCTCATATAGATATGTCATCAGAAAAGACTGCTGGATCCGTAAGATCTGTTACTTCTTCTTTTTTAAAATGTTTAAAATATGTAGAGGATACAGATACACCTTTTTCTATTCGAAAATGGGTTCAAAACGACAAAAAAGATGATAGTTGGTTATTTTTATCATGCGATCCGGGCGAAAGAGCCGCTTTTATACCTCTTGTTTCCTGTTGGTTTTCTGTTGCAGCTCGAAGCTTGCTGCGCACAAAACCCGATTTTGATAGACGTCTATGGTTTGTAATTGATGAGCTGTCCACTCTACATAAACTAAAAGAACTAGAACCGCTACTAGCAGAAAGTAGAAAATACGGTGGATGTGCATTGTTAGCTTTGCAGTCACCCGCACAAATCGAAGATATTTATGGAAGAGCTGCTTGCAGAACAATTTTAGGGCTTTGCGCAACAAAGATTATTTTTTCAGAGATGGATAGCGAAACAGCCGAACGAATCTCTAAGTCATTTGGGAATCGAGAGTTTAAAGAGATGCAAGAAAGCGTTTCTTATGGTGCTCACGAAATGAGGGATGGTGTAAGCCTTTCTTCGCAAATTAAACAACAACCCCTTGTTTCAACATCGGAAATTCATGCACTTGAAGCAAACCAATGTTTTATAAAACTTTTTGGGAATATCCCTGTAGCTAAATTGAAAATTAAAATTTCAAAATAGTTTAATTTCCATCTCAAAGAGATTTTTTAAGACAATTAGAACGATTTAAAAAGCTAAAAATATCTAACTTTATAATGCAATTGAGCTATGATGTATTTACCATTAAATTTTGATGGATTATTCATATTATTCAATTAACCGCTACTCTCCTATATATGCCTAAAATCCAAAAACAAATTCTTTATTTTATTTTCGCTGTATGTTTAATAATCATTCTGTGGTATCTATCGGAGGGTTTAAAAGCAAATCCAAGTATAGAAACAGTGATAAAATCAAAGGTAACTCCAACTTCTTATTTCATCATAGAGAGAGACGATTATATTTTGTCTTATGACGCTCGAAATCGCAACCCTTTATGGGTTTTAGAGCATCTGACCGCTGAAAAACTAGAAGGGGCTATTAAGAGAGATCAATTTAAATTTAAAGAAGATGAAAGAATTCCACAAATTTTTAGAGCCACAATAAAAGATTATCGTGGAAGTGGTTTTGATAGAGGTCATATGGCTCCTGCTGCAAATCATAAATCATGCGAAAAAGGAATGGCTGACACATTTTATTTATCTAATATCTGCCCTCAAATTCCACGTTTTAATAGGGGTTATTGGGCTAAATTTGAAAAACACGTTAGAAATTTAACGAATGAGTTCAAGGATCTTTATATTATATCTGGGGGGTTGTATATCCCATATAATGATATTGACGGAAAACGCTATGTTAAATACGAGGTTTTTGGAGAAAATAATATAGCGGTGCCAACACACTATTTTAAAGTGCTTATCTTGGAAAATGAATCATCGATTACTCAAACAGAAGCGTATATTTTACCTCACGAGGATATTCCCTTTGATACAAGCCTTGAAAAATTTAAAGTGCCTTTAGAACAAGTTGAAAAAATATCAGGAATACTTTTTCATTCAAAATGATCTTATTATTATTTTTTAGAATGTTTATTTCTCAAGACATTTTTTTTTCTGAATTAAACATTTTCCAAGAGTCGACTTTCTCTCTTAAGTCACTCTAAAACTGTAAACCTTTGATTTTAAATAATTTACTTTGTTGACATAGTTTCTCACCTAGCGTATACTTTTCATTTAACTTTATGTAAAATTCATTCTATAGGGGAAATATATATGATTAAAATTTTAACAGTAATTTTATTGGGACTTTCAACCACCCACTTAGCAGGAATAGAAGATTCTAATACTGTCATAGAAGGGGGTGGGATTGAGCAAGTCTTATTAAAAATGTCAAAAGATGAAATCAATAATGGAATGGCTTTTTTTAATATAACTTTCAAAAAAACAGGAACTTATAAACTCAAATCCAATTCTTCAATATTTGTGCCACAATCCTTTTCTTTAGCACTCGGTGAAGAAATTAATACTGTTAATAAACTTATTAAGGGCGATCAAAATAATTCTAACCTTGAAGCTGTCATATTTGATGAAACTTATGAGAACGTTATCCTGTTTGAAAGTGTACAAGAAGGTTATGTTCCTCAAGATGCATGGAATAAAATCGATCCAAAATTGGTTTTAGAAGCAATTATTCGAAATACAGAAAACGAAAACATAGAAAGGAAAAAAAATGGAATTCAGGAATCACATATACTCGATTGGACAACTGAACCTCTTTTGCTAAAGCAGACTAATATCATGTACCTAGGGTTTGAAACTAAAACAGAAGATGGAAGAAATCTTATAAATTTAATATCAATTAAACTTGGACGCTATGGTTTCGAGAAGATTACTTTAATATTTGAAAAAGATTCTTGTATTTCATTTGAAGAATGTTTGGAAATTTTTCATAAATCTCACAGTTTTAATTTAGGATCTCACTATTCAGATTATAAGTTAGGAGATAAAATTTCAAACTACGGTATGGATACACTTATTTCAGCAAAAGTTACCGGCAAAGTAGCTATGTCTGATAGAATGGCTAAAATTTTTAAAGATTTAAGAATAGCTTCAGCTACTCCCGCAGGCTTCCTTCCTAAAGAAACGATCATTTTAAAATTGCCGGAAAAAAATAAAAAAAATTGGAAAAAAATTTCAAGAAATATGGATAATATGGAAGGATTAATTGAGTTTGTTCCCTGTAATCAAACAAAAGAAAATTTTTCTGAAATATTGGCTATTCACTATTCTATATCATATTCAAATGCAGATAATACTGAAGAACCAATTAAAACTCTCTGCGAAGACACATTAGCTAAACACCCTAAAAATGCAGTTGTATGGCGACTTATTGAAAAAAACAAAAAAGATTTCCTCTATGAAGTTATATACAAGCAATATAAAAACAATCCTCCTCTACATCAAATTGCACGTGCTTTTTTAACTGAGAGCGGAATTCATTCCATAGCTTTAACAGAAAAAAAATCTGAAATAAGTCCTCGCAAAAGAGCTTTATGGATAAAACTATTAAAAGAATCTGCTTCAGTTATTCCTTATCAGGATGCTGCAAATGGTGGACTTTCCCTTTTTGAGGAAAAATAATAGCTATCGAAAGGATTTTTTTTTAAAATATAACATTTCCCGTTTTTTAATTCTAACATTCATATAGATAATTTTACTTTTCTTCACCTT
>Ga0105045_10000631_pt1 | contig 26466 bp, 20 predicted proteins | sample MAT02_FD_78089 | JGI IMG/M metagenome (GOLD analysis project Ga0105045, IMG submission 78089) | Freshwater microbial communities from Lake Fryxell liftoff mats and glacier meltwater in Antarctica - MAT-02 (megahit assembly) | ecosystem: Environmental > Aquatic > Freshwater > Ice > Liftoff... | reverse complement strand
GTGTCCCACACCGCGAGCCGGATCTCCATCACCTCGCCAGGATCGACGTTGCCGCGCAGCGTCAGCCAGCCCGAGCCGCCGCCCGCGAGCTTTTGTTGGGCGTTGCACGCGAAGTTGTCGAACGCGTCGAAGCCGGTGCCGACCAGCTCTGCCGTGCCCTTGCAGCCGTTGTAGACCCCATCGACCCCCGCGCAGCCGACCGGCCCGCCCTCGCACTGCGAGAACAGCCCGTCGGCCACCTTGACGATGTTGACCCCGATCGGCCACTGCGTCTTGCCGTCGTCGTACACCGCGACGTTCTTGTCGGCCGGGTTACCGACCGCCTTCGAGTCGACCAGCGCGACGAAGAAGTCGTTGTACTTGCTGCACACGTACTCCGGGTACTCGGCCGACATGAAGTACATGCGCGCCGAAAAGCTGCTCGCGTTGGTCGGCACGCGTATGCGCAGCGTCAGCATGACCGCGTCGTTGGCCGCCGGCACCAGCGGCGCCGGGCAGCCCGGCGGGTTCGGGATCTTGCCGTCGTTGGCCGCCAGCCAGTCCATCGGCGGCGGGCTCGTGGTCTTGAGGTCCTGGCCCGACTCGAAGGGCGCGTAGGCCGGGCTCTTGTCGGTCGCGTCGGCCGCGTGCCCGCTCGACAGCACGATCAGGCTGTTGTGCTTCTGTGGCTTGATCGCCGCGCCGAAGCCGGTGCGGATCGATCGTGACACCGCCGCTGGCGCGCCCTTGCCGTCCGCGAGGCTAAACTTCGCCGAGATCACGCCCCAGGTGCGGTCCTTCGGGTCGTCCGGCGACTCCTCCGTGATCGTGCACAGGTCGATCGCCCGCGCGTAGTTCAGGGGCTCGCCCGAGCCGCTCGCCAGCCCGGCGTCGCACGCCTCCGCGAGCTCGTCCATCTCGCCGTCGCAGTCGTCGTCGACGTCGTTGCCGACGTACTCGAACGCCCCCGGGTTGACCTGCGCCGGCGCGAAGCAGGCGTCGCCGTCGATGTCGCAGCAGTCGCCCGAACATACGCCCCAGCCGTCCCCGTCCGCGTCGACGTCCTCGTCGACATCACCGTTGCAGTCGTCGTCCTTGAGGTTCCCACACAGCTCGCTCGGCAGCGGCAACACCTCGCCCTCGCACGCGCCCCAGCCGAGCCCGTTCGCGTCGCAGGTCGAGGTCCCACGCAAGCACGCGCCGACGTCGACCTTGTCGAGCGGGCCCGTGTAACACGGCTTCGTGTCGGCCGGCATGCACGTGACGGTGCAGCGCCCGTCGACGCACAGCGGCCCGTCCGGATGCCCCTCGCAGTCGATGTCCTCGACGCACCCGCCTCCGCCGCTCGAGCTGCTCGCGCCCGTGCTCGCGGCGCTGGTCGTCGTCGCCGTGGTGGTGGTCGTGCCCTCGCCCGTCGTCGGCACCGTCATCCCGGTGCTGCCGTCGCCGGTCTCGCTGGTGCTGGTCTCGACCGGCACGCTGTCGCCGAACGACCCGCCCGTGCCGCTGCCACCACCGTTGCAGGCCGTCAGAACCATGCAACCAAACGCCGCGCCCCTAAAGCCGTGGATCATCGATGCCTCCGCCGCAAACCTATGGCCGATCGTCGTGCTTTGCGGTGACCACAGGCGCCGGTTTTCGGCCCCACGGCGAATGGGTTGGCTCACGGCCCTTGCACACACAACCACGAACCGGCTCGCACAGCCCCCTGTGACCATCACGTGACACCGCCGGAACACGAACACCGGGACGCGTGTCTCCAGACGCAGTCGCACCCCGGCGGCACCGCGCCGCGTTGAAACGGCGATGGTTCCTGGAGTATCGTCCGCGCGTGGACTGTCCTTCGGTATTTCGCCCCCTCGTCGCCTCTTCCCTCTGTTGCGCCCTCGTGCTCAGTGCGTGCACCGACGATGTCGGCATGACCACCGAGAGCACCACGGGAGGCGAGACCACCGGCGACACCCCGGGCACCGTACCGACGACCAGCGAGGCCACGACCGAGACGCCGACCAGCACGACCACGCCCGGCACGACCTCCGACGCCACCACGACCGGCGTCACCACCGGTGACACCACCAGCCCGGTCGACTCGACCGGCCCCGGCACCACCGGCGGGACCGACACCGACACCGGCGAGACCGACACCGACACCGACGGCGACATCGACCCGCTCGTCGTCTGTGACACCCCGCCGCTGGCCCCGCCCGCCGAGGGCACCTGCGAGATCTCCAAGCCCGGCACCCAGGGTCTGATGATCCGCGGCACCGTGCTCGCCCCGGACACCATCTACGAGAACGGCGCCGTGTTCGTCAACAACGGCACGATCGTGTGCGTCGGCTGCGACTGTCTGGACCTGCCCGAGGCCGCCGAGGCCACCGAGCTCGCGTGCGCCGACGGTGTGATCTCCCCCGGCCTGATCAACCCCCACGACCACATCACCTTCGCCAAGAACAAGCCGATCGGCGAGGGCGTCGACCGCTACGAGCACCGCCACGACTGGCGCGCCGGCAAGAACGGCCACCAGAAGCTCATCGTCCCCGGCGGCGCCTCCAAGGAGGCCGTGCTGGCCGCCGAGCTGCGCTTCATCATGGGCGGCGCCACCTCGGCCGCCAGCGTCGGCGGTCAGGCCGGCCTGCTGCGCAACCTCGACACCGCCAACCTCAGCGAGGGCCTGCCGCTCCAGCCCGCCAACAGCGACACCTTCCCGCTCGGCGACAGCAACGCCCTCCAGCTCGACAGCGGCTGCAACTACCCCAACCTCGTCACCACCGCCGAGATCGCCGGCCTCGAGGCCTACCTCCCGCACATCGCCGAGGGCATCAACGACTTCGCCCGCAACGAGTTCCTGTGCCTGTCGAAGCCGCCCAACGACGTCATTGAACCGATGACCGCGATCATCCACGCGGTCGGGATCACCGCAGAGGACACCAAGCTGATGCACCCGGAGCAGACCCGCGTGATCTGGTCCCCACGCTCCAACGTCGTGCTCTACGGCAACACCGCCCAGGCCACCGTGCTCGACCAGCTCGGCGTCAACATGGCGCTCGGCACCGACTGGGTCGCCTCGGGCTCGATGAACCTGCTCCGTGAGCTGCGCTGCGCCGACGAGCTCAACACCAACTACTACAACAAGCACTTCACCGACGCTGACCTGTGGAAGATGGTCACCACCAACGCCGCGCTCGCCACCGGCTCGGAGAACGCGATCGGCCTGCTCAAGACCGGCCTCGTCGCCGACATCTCGATCTTCAACGGCACCGTCGACAAGCACCACGCCGCGGTCATCCGCGCCGACCTCGAGGACGTCGTCCTGGTCCTGCGCGCCGGTGAGGTCCTGTACGGCGACGACGTGATCGTCGACACCGCCGAGATCGGCGGCGAGGCCTGCGAGACCCTCGACGTCTGCGGGATCGCCAAGCGCGCCTGCGTCGCCCAGGACGTCGGCGGCGGCGTCACCCTCGCCTCCGTCACCGCCGCGATCAGCCCGACCTATCCCCTGTTCTTCTGCGGCACCCCCGACCTCGAGCCGACCTGCGTGCCGTCCCGCCCCGGTGAGTACACCGGCATCCCCACCGCCGACGACCCCGACGGCGACGGCATGACCGACGACGACAACTGCCCCGACGTGTTCAACCCGCCGCTGCTGATCGGCATCGGCCAGCAGGACGCCGACGGTGACCTGCTCGGCGACGCCTGTGACACTTGCCCGCTCGAGGCCGGCGACGCCTGCGTCCTGCTCGACGCCGACGACATCGACGACGACGGCGTACCCAACGGCAGCGACAACTGCCCCCGCGTCGCCAACCCGAACCAGGCCGACGCCGAGAGCGACGGCCACGGCGACGAGTGCGACGACTGTGCCGAGTTCAACCCCGGCGCCGGCACCTGCCCGACCTCGATCCCGGCGATCCGCAACCCGATGGACCCCGCCCACCCCAAGGTCGGCGCGGCCGTCTCGATCACCGGCGCCTACGTCACCGCCGTGCGTCCCGACGCTGGCGGCTCGCGCGGCTTCTACATCCAGAACGACACCACCGATCCGTGGAACGGCATCTTCGTGTTCACCGGCGCCAAGACCCCGACCGTCAAGCTCGGCAACCGCGTCGCCCTCACCGGCGTCTACGAGGAGTTCAACGGCCTCGCCGAGATCACCAACCCGGTCGTCATGATCGAGGACCCCGGCCTCGTGCTGCCCTTCGACCCCTTCCTCATGGACCCCGCCACCCTCGCCACCGGCAAGGCCAACGCCGAGCCCTACGAGTCCATGCTGGTCCGCGTCGGCCCGGTCGCCATCACCGACGACAACGCCGACAACCCGATGGACTTCGACGAGTTCGTCATCACCGGCGCCCTCCGCGTCGACGACCAGATCACCGACGGCATCAAGGACATGGTCCTCAACAACAAGTGCCCGATCGCTACCAAGTTCGACGACATCATCGGCATCGTCGGCTACTCGTTCGCCAACTCGAAGCTCCAGCCGCGCTTCAAGGCCGACGTCGTGCTCGGCGCCATGAACATGTGCGACCCCTTCGCCCCCTGAGCCGAGCCGACCTGCCCGAAAAGCCAGCCGGCTACCGATCTACAGGGCATGCGGGGATGCCCCGATGATCTATCGGATGCCTCGAGTCCGAGCGAAGCGAAGGACTCGAGTTGCAACGAAGAATCAGCGGGGCATCCCCGCACCCCCGGAGAGTGCGTCTCCGGCAGGACATCCCCCCCGATCCCGCGAGAGATCAGCCGCCCGGATCATCCTTCACGAGCGCCCAGAAGCCGCGCATGTTAAGCGTATTGAGGTCCTGCCCCGGCATCCAGAACGCCGGGTGCGACGGGTCGACCCCGGGTGTCGGGTTCTCCTCGAGAGCCATCATCCACAGTTGTTTGGCCTCGTCCTTGGTGCCGAGCAGGCGGTTGCCGTACGTGCGCCGCGACGTGAACACCACCCACGCGTAGCCGCCCGAGGTGCGCGGCGCGAACGTGGGTTCGTAGTTCCAGCCGAGGTCACGCGGGCCGGCGACGAACGGATAGGCGTCGCCGTTGGCGCCCGCGAGGCGGACCTCCTGGCCCGGCGTCTCGCTGCTGGCGATGTACAGGTGGCCCGGGCCAAAGCGGGTATCGAGCGAGTTGGGGTAGGCGCCGCGGTGGTAGACGATCCACTTGCCGTCGGGGGACATGCTCGGGAAGGTGATGCCGTTGAGGGCCGGGTCGTTGCCGGGCGGCACCAGCTCGAGCGGCGTATTGACCTGCTTGAGCGCCGCGTCGTAGTTGTAGACCGACAGCGCGTGGCTGACGTGGTCGACGTAGGCGAGCTTCGTGCCGTCGGGTGAGAACGCCGGCATGTCGAGCGTGATGCCCTCGAGGCCGGTGTTGGCGAGCTTGAGGCCGGTCAGCGCGTCCCACATGCCGTCGCCGCCGCCGGGCGGACCGGGCAGATTAATCTCCCCGTTTTCGACCACCACCGAGCCGTCCGGTGAGACCGCGGCCATCGCCCAGTCGCGGATCGGTTTGCCGACCGTGGTGAGGTCGAGCACGGGGGCGTTCTTGACCAGGTCCCAGGTCGACACCGCGATATCGCCGCCAAGGATCAGCGTCTTGCCGTTGGCCGAGACCGAGTGGCAGGTGCTGCAGCCGTCCTGGCCGCCGGCCAGCAGGAAGTCCTCCGGGGCCAGCGCGCCGGGGTTGATCCGCAGCACGCGACCGAGGCTGTTGGCCCAGTAGTACACCGAGCCGATCAGCGGCTCCGAAGTGATCGTCCACGTATCGTCCGCGACCACCGTCGCGGCCACCTCACCGACCTTGAGGCGATGGATCCGCAGATCCATCGTGTCGCCGTTGACCGTCGCCGCAATCGAGTCCCACAGGCCCTGCTCGATCGTCAGGCGCGAGGGCGGCTCGGCCACCGCGTAGACCTTGACGTCGAGCAGCGCGTGGCTGAAGTGCACCAGGTACTTGTCGCCGGGGGCGCTGCCGTTCCACATCAGCTCGGGCGAGGGCAGCCCTTTCGGGTAGACCATCTGGTCGTACGGATAGGCCAGCACCGCCTCGACGTCCGGGTTCATCGCCGCGTCGAGCAGCAGCTTGTCGGCCTCCGTCACCTCCGGCGGCGTGATCACCTTCTTGAAGAACACGTCGACCTCGGCCTGCGCCTGCTGGCCTTCGTGCAGCGCCTCGACCTGGATCTGGCCGCCGTAGTTGCCCGAGATCGTCACCAGGCCGCTGTCGTCGACGCTGCCGAGGAAGCTCGCCTCGCTGGTCCATAGCGCCGTCACCGGCTGGCCGCCCAGCTTCGCCGTGAGCTGCTGTGGCGGAGCCACGCCGTCCTCGAGCGTGACCGTCGACTTCGCCGGGTCGATGACGAGCAGCCCGCTGCCGCCGCTGGTCGAAGTCGGGTCGACCGTCACGTCGCTGGTGCCGGTCGGTTCGACGGGGCCGGTGGTCGGTGTCGTTGCGCCCGAGCTCGAGCCCGACTCACCACCGCTCATGCTGATCGACCCGCCGCTCATCGAGGCCGACGCCGACGCGCTCGCCGCGGTGCTGTCCTCGCGCCCGCCGCTGTCGCCACAGCCGGCCAGCGCGGCGAGGGCCACGGAGGAGATGACGGAGGAGGTGACGGAGATGCACGCCGACACCCGCGCCTGCGAATGCGGCCTGCTGCGCTCACATCTTCGACTTCGCCCGCTTGGGTTCGACTGACCCCGACATGTGGAGAATGTTCCAGATCGCATACGCACCTCCTCGTCCATTCTCCAGCTATCACATCGCGGACACCGCCGACATCCGCAGATCCCCGGGCCGCAGATCCCCGGGGGGTTGCCGGGTCGGAACAGGGGCCTTCGCGTGTTAGGCTGCTCGCCGCTTGGCCGACCTCGAAGCGGACAGACTGCGCGCGCTCATGCGGGCGACGGTGTTCGGGCAGCCGCGTGAGCCGGTCATGATCGACCGCTACGAGATCGTGCGCCTGATGGGCTCCGGCGCGATGGGCCTCGTCTACGAGGTCTTCGACCCCATGCGCGGCGAGCAGGTCGCGCTCAAGATCTTGCGGGGGCACAGCCCCCGGGCGCTCACCCTGTTCAAGCGCGAGTTCCGGGCGCTCTCGCGGATCACCCATCCCAACCTGGTCGGCCTCTACGAGCTCGGTCGCGACCAGCACCAGTTCTTCTTCACGATGGAGCTCATCCGCGGGGTCACGCTCCTGAAGTACCTGTGGGCCACCGACCCGGCCGAGCACTCGCCCGACGACGAGCTCCGGCTGACCCCAGTCGCCGACTTCGCCCGCCTGCGCGGCGTGTTCGCCCAACTGGTCGACGGCATCCAGGCCCTGCATCAGGCCCACAAGCTGCATCGCGACATCAAGCCGACCAACGTCATGGTCACCCACCGCGGGCGCGTCGTCTTGATGGACTTCGGCTTCGTCGGCGATGAGAGCGTCGGCACCCTCGAGTCCACCGCCGGCAGCATGGTCGTCGGTACGCCCGCTTATATGGCCCCCGAGCAGGCCCTCGGCGGCCCGCGAACCCCGCCCAGCGACTACTACAGCCTCGGCGCCACCCTCTACATGGCGCTCACCGGTCACGTGCCATTTCACGGCCACGACCTCGCCGCGATGATGCAGCTCAAGCAGACCGAGCTGCCGATCCCGCCCCGCGCGCTGGTCACCGGCGTGCCGGACGACCTCGAGGCGCTATGCATGCAACTGCTGCGGCCGACCCCGGGTGAGCGGCCGTCCGGCGCCGAGCTGCTCGGCCTCCTGCACCACGCCGCCGAGGTCAGCCACACCCGCGGCGGCGCCCATCTCTCGCCCGCCGCCACCCACGTCGGCGCCCGTCGCTTCATCGGTCGGGCCGCGGAGGTCGACGCCCTGCGCCGCGCCTACGCCCTGGTGTGCACCGAGGGGCGGCCCTCCGTCATCCTCGTGCGCGGCCACGCCGGCCTCGGCAAGTCCGCCCTCATCCGCCACGTCACCGATGAACTGCGCAGCACCGCCGTCGTCCTGCGCGCCCGCTGCTACGAGCGCGACGGCGTCCCGCTCAAGGCCCTCGACAGCCTGGTCGACGCGCTCGCCCGCCACCTCCGCCAGCACCCGCGCCCCGAGCTCGCGCCAGCGGTCGCCGCCCTCGCCCCGCTGTTCCCGGTGCTCCAGACCGGCGACCACGACCACGATGGACCGGGGCCCGCGCGACCCGGCCCGGACTCGCTGCTGCGCGCCCGCGGCGCCCGCGGCGCCCTCGCGCAGAGTTTCGCCGAGCGACCGGCCCAGCCCTCCGAGCTCGGCGCCGAGGCCTTCGCCGCGCTGCGGCTCCTGCTCGCCCGCCTGACCGCCCCGCGCCCGCTGGTCCTGTGGATCGACGACCTCCAGTGGGGCGACGTCGACAGCGTGCGCGCCCTGCAGCGCCTGCTCGCCCCGCCTGACCCGCCGCCGGTGCTGCTGATCGCCAGCTACCGCAGCGAGGACAGCCACACCAGCCCCGCGCTACATGCCCTCGAGGACATGTCCAAAACGCCAGGTGTCGGCTTGCAGATCATCGAGCTCGCGCCGCTCGACCCCGACGAGACCCTCGCGCTCGCGGCCGCCGTGCTCGGGGCCGACACCGCCGCCGGCCGCCTGACCCAGCTCGCCGCCGAGGCCCAGGGCAGCCCGCAGTTCCTCCACGACCTCGCCCGCTTCGTCGCCCACGGCAGCACCGCCGCGCCCGAGGTCACCCTCGACGAGCTGCTCGAGATCCGCATCGGTCGCCTCGGTGACGCCCAGCGCCGACTCCTCGATCTCGTCGCCGTCGCCGGCGCCCCGCTGCCCGCCACCCTGGCCCTGCGCGCCGCCGAGGCCCAACAGGACGCCCGCGCCGTGGTCCATCCCTTGCTCGGCATGGGCCTGCTGCGCAGCCTCAGCGCCGCCGACGGCGAGCGCCTCGACACCCTCCACGAGCGCACCCGCGAGGTCGTGCTCGCCCAGCTCGACGGCAGCGCCCTGCGGGTGCTCCACGCGACCCTCGCGGCCGCGCTAGCGCTCGAGCCCGCCCCCGATCCCGAGCAGCTCTCGCGCCTGTTTCGCGGCGCCGGTGATCTGCCGCGTGCCCTGCACTACGCCGAGGCCGCCGCCCGCATCGCCCTCGACGCCGGCCAGTTCGAACGCGCCGCCGAGCTGCTGCTGCGGGCCGCCGAGCTCGGCCCTGGCGAGGCCAGCCGCTTCCACTTCGAGCGCGCCGTGGCGCTCGCCCGCGCCGGCCGCTCGCGCGCCGCCGCCGAGGCCTACCTGGCCGCGAGGACAGGTGCTGACGAGCCCGCCGCCCTGCGATACGCCGCCGCCGCCGCGACCCTGTTGTTGACCTCGGGCCACCTCGAGGCCGGTCGCGAGGTGCTCGCCAGCAGCTTCCCCGCCGCCGGCCTGACGCCCCCGGTCGCCAGCGTACGGGGTAAATTGGCGAGCCTGTGGCGGCGCGGGCGGATCGCCACACGCGGCATCCACTGGCAGGAGCGCCCGATCACCGCGATCCCCCCCGTCGCGCTCGGGCGGGTCGACCTGCTGCGCGCCGCGGCGCTCGGCGCCATGGCCACCGACCCGGGCATCGCCGCCGACGTCCAGGCGCAGCACCTGCTCCTGGCCCTTCAGACAGGTGAGCCTGTGCGGATCGGTCGGGCCCTCGCGCTCGAGGCGGCCCACGCCGCGTACACCGCCCCCCACGGATCCGCCGGATGGGCCCGCGCCGAGACCCTCCTCGCCGAGGCCCGCGCGCTCGCCGAGCGCCTCGGCGACGGCGAGACCGCGTTCCTCGCCGACCTCGCCGGGCTGCTCACGCCGGCCCTCGACTTGCACGCCCTCCGCGCCCGCGCCGAGGCCCTCGCCGACTCCCCGCACGCCGACCTCGCGCTGCCCTACGCCCGCGCCTGCGTCCAGTTCCACGTCCTTCGCACCCTCGCCGCGCTCGGCGACTGGCAGACCCTCGCGCACCGACTACCGGCGGTGTTGACCGCCGCCCGCGGGTCCGACGATCGCTGCGCCCTGGTGTGGTTGCATGGCCTCGAGCTGTGGCTGCGGCTCACGCAGGGCGACCTCGAAGGCGCCCGCCGCAGCCTCGCCGACGCCGACGCCGCCTGGCCCTACTCCCCCGCCCACGGCTATCACGTCCAGCACCTCCAGCTCGCCGAGGCCCGCGTCGCCCTTCATCTCTACGCCGGCGAGCCCGCCCGCCCGCTCGCCCAGCAGCAACAAGACGCACCTCTGCTGGCCCGCGCCGGCCTCCTGCACGCGCCATCGCTGCGCTTCGCCGCCGCCGAGCTGTGGGCCCGCACCAGCCTCGCCGCGTTTCGCCAGCAGTCCGGCGACCCCGCCATGCGTCGCGCTGCCGTGCGCGCCGTCGACGACCTCCAGGCCCTCGGCCCCAGCGCCCACGCCACCCTGCTGCGCGCCCGCCTGCTCCCCGAGTCGGCCGAGTCCCTGCTGCGCGAGGCCGCCGCGAAGTTCGCCGTCAGCGGCCACCGCATGCACGAGGCCACGGCCCTGCTGCGCCTGCGCGACCCGGCCGGTGCCGCGGCCCTGCGCGCGCTGGGCGTCGCCGACCCCGAGCGCCTCGCCGCCGTGCTCGCCCCGTGAGGCTCGCACCGTGTTAGCCTGGCGCGCGATGGTCGACGATTTCGCCCTCCTCGAGGCCTGGCGCGGCGGTGACTTGCAATCCGGCAGCCAGCTCTTCGATCGCCACTTCGCGAGCATCCACCGGTTCTTGCGCCACAAGGTCGGCGACGACACCGACGAGGTCATGCAGCGCACCCTGCTCGCCTGCGTCGAGACCCGCGACCGCTTTCGCGGCGCCTCGAGCTTTCGCACCTACCTGTTCGGCGTCGCCCGCCTCGAGCTGCTCGCACACTACCGACGGCGCCGCAAGATGGACAGCCACGTCGACCTCGAGTCGCGGTCTTTCTACGACCTCGACCCCTCGCCGAGCACCGTCGTCGCCAAGCATATGGAGCAGAAGATCCTGCATGAGGCCCTGCGCCGCCTGCCGATCGACCTCCAGATCGCCCTCGAGCTCCACTACTGGGAGAACATGTCGGCCACCGAGGTCGCCACCGTCCTCGAGATCCCGTCCGGCACCGTCAAGAGCCGCCTGCGCCGCGCCAAGGAGATGCTGCGCGAGGCCATGTCCGGCCTCCAACTGTCCAAGCCCGCGCTCGAGAGCACCCTCGGCGACCTCGCAGGCTGGGCCAAGTCCCTCGGCGAAACTTTGCGCGAGGGCGCCGCGGTCTCACGCAAGCCCGGCCTCGAAGTCATCGACGCCGCCGATCCCACCGGTGTCGTGGATGCCACCGATGCCGCGGACAGCCGCGAGTCCGCCAGCGACGAGACCCCGACATGACCGCAGCCCCGCGCCCCCGCCGACGTCTCGTCACCTTCCTGGCGATCATCGGCGCCATCACGACCACCGTCGTGCTGCTGCTGATCCTCTTCGCCGGGTTTCGCTGCGCGCTCGGTGGTGACACCGTCCCCGGTCGCACGATCCTCGAGATCGACTTCGAGCGCAGCTTCGTCGAGCACGCCAGCACCGACCCCGTCTCGCGGATCTTCGGGGGCGGCGACGCCAACGTCGCCGAGCTGGTCGGCGCGCTCGAGCGGGCCGGCAACGACGACCGCGTCGTCGGCCTGGTCGGGCACATCGGCGCCGGCAGCTACGGCATGGCGATGACCCAGGAGATGCGCGACGCGATCCAGGCGTTTCGCGCCAAGGGCAAGTTCGCCGTCGCCTTCTCCGAGAGCTTCGGCGAGTTCGGCCCCGGCAACCAGGGCTACTACCTCGCCGCCGCCTTCGACGAGATCTGGCTGCAACCCTCCGGCGACGTCGGCCTCAACGGCATCGCCGCGCAGACCATGTTCCTGCGCGGCACCTTCGACAAGCTCGACCTCGAGGTCCGCATGGACCATCGCCACGAGTACAAGAGCGCGATGAACATGTACACGGAGCGCGGCTACACCCCCGCGCACCGCGAGGCGCTCGGGGCCGTGCTCGCCAGCATGCACGCGCAACTGGTCCGCGGCGTCGCCGAGGGCCGCGGCCTCGACATCGCCGCCGTCACCGCCTTGATCGATCGTGGCCCCTTCCTCGGCCCCGAGGCCTTGCAAGAGCGGCTCGTCGACCGCCTCGGCTACCGCGACGAGCTCATGGCCTCCGTCCACGAGAAGGCCGGCGAGGGCGCCGAGCTGCTGTTCCACGACAAGTACCTCGAGCGCGCCGGCAAGCCGCACAAGCGCGGCAAGCGGATCGCCGTCGTCTACGGCGTCGGTCCGGTCGTGCGCGGCAGCAACAGCTTCGACCCGCTGTTCGGCGGCGGCCCGACCATGGGCTCGAAGACCGTCGCCGGCGCCCTGCGCGAGGCGATCGACGACGAAGACGTCAAGGCGATCATCTTCCGCGTCGACTCCCCCGGCGGCTCCTACGTCGCCTCCGACACCATCTGGCGCGAGACCGTGCGCGCCAAGCAGCTCGGCAAGCCCGTCATCGTCAGCATGGGCAACGTCGCCGGCTCAGGCGGCTACTTCGTGGCCATGCACGCCACCAAGATCGTCGCCCAGCCCGCCACCATCACCGGCTCGATCGGCGTGCTCGGCGGCAAGATCCTCACGCGCAAGCTGTTCGAGCGCCTCGGCATCACCCACGGCACGATCAAGACCGCCGCCAACGCCGACATGTTTAGCGAGCTCGATGACTACTCCGCCCACGGCTGGCAGCGCTTCCAGGCCTGGCTCGACCGCGTCTACCTCGACTTCACCACCAAGGTCGCCGAGGGCCGCGGCCTGCCGCTGGCCAAGGTCCAGGAGCTCGCCAAGGGCCGGATCTGGTCCGGCGAGGACGCCCTGAAGATCGGCCTCGTCGATGAGCTCGGCGGCTGGAGCGTCGCCATGCGCCTCGCTCGCGAGGCCGCCGGGATCGGCGCCGACGAGGACATCGAGCTGCGCACCTACCCCAAGGAGAAGGGCCTGTTCGAGCAGATCCTCGGCGGCGGTCGCGACAACAGCGACGCCCCGACCTCGATCCACGCGCAGATCGAACTGATGGAGCAGCTTCGTCCCGTCGGCGCCGAGCTGCGGGCCCTCGGCCTCGGCCCCGGCAACCCCGGCGTGCTCGGCATGCCCGCCCTCGAAGTCGAGCCCTGAGAGGCGCCCCAGATGTCCGTGTTCGTACACCGCGAGGGCCCCGACGACGCCCCGACCACCGTCCTGATGCTGCACGCGGGCGCCAGCTCGGGCGCCCAGTGGACCGGCTACGCCCGCGGTCTCGGCCCGGCCGTCCGCACCCTCGCGCCCGACCTACACGGCCACGGCGAGACCCCGCTCCGCCCCGGGATCACCCCCGCCAACGCGATCGATCGCATGGTCGACGACCTCCTGCCCGTGGCCGAGGTCGACCGCTTCCACCTCGTCGGCCACTCCTTCGGCGGCCTGCTGGCGATCGCCATGGCGCTGCGTGTCCCAGGTCGGATCCTCAGCCTCACCGCCGTCGAGCCGGCCTGCTTCGACGCCCTGCGCGTCGGCGCTCCGCAGGCGCTCCACGACCGCAGCCGCGCCGAGGTCGACGCGCTCCTCGGGCTCGTCGAGCGCGGCGACCACGAGCTCGCCATGCAGGTGGTGCTCGCCCGCTGGGGCATGGACCGCTGGGACCAGCTCTCGGCGCCGCAGCAGGCCACCCTCGTCGCACTCGCCCCGGTGCTGCTCGGCGTCGGTCTCGCGGCCGCGATGCGGTGGCGCTACGAGCCCGCCCAGCTCGCGCGCCTCGCCGCCGTGCCGACGTTGCTAGTCGACGGCGAGCGCAGCACCGAGGTCGCCATGCCGATCAGCGAGGCCCTACGGGCCGCGGTCCCGGGCGCCCGTCGCGTCTGCATCGAGGGCGCCGGTCATATGCTCCCGATCACCCACCGCGGCGCGCTGCGCAGGCTCCTGCTTACGCAGCTCGAACCTGGCGCAGCGGGCTGACGCTCTCAGCGGGCCGCGAAGCGACGGACCTCGTCGCGAAACCACACGTCGGCCTCCTCGGTGAACTTAAAGTTCTCGCGGATGTGCGCCATCGTGTCCTTCTCGACATCCGTGTAGCGGCCGCCGTCGGTCACCGCCGCGATCAGTCGGTGGGCGTCCGCCAGCGAGATGCGGCCGTCGCCCTGACCCGAGGTCGTCGCCTCCGCGATCTCGAGCATTTGCTTATCGAACTTCTTCCCATCGATCACCTTGTAGTACGTCTCGGACATCAGTTGCCTCCGCGCGCAAGCGTACCCCCATGCGGCGCGACCTTGGTTCGGCTATTTCGCCCGCCCGGTGATCTTCGTGCATCGGCAATTCGGGCCCAGTACTGGTACGATGCCGGGCCGCTCGCGGGACTTCAGCGCGACTTCCGAACCCAGCCTATGAAGCTGTCCTAGCCCGTCGCGCCCACTCTCCCCGGGCGGCACCTTCGTGAGCCCCGTGTCTGCCAGCGAGACCCAGACGACCGCCGCCGCCCGCGTGGCCCACGAAGATCTCGTGGTGTTCCTCAACGCCTGCTTCGCGTGTACCGGCCAGCGCGAGTTCTACAGCGACGGCCACGAACAGACCGTCTCCATCGCCTTCCTGCACGAGTACATCCGCGGCAACTATCGCCGCCTCTACGCCCGCTCGCTCGCCGCGGGCGTCAACCACTTCAACCAGGGCCGCATCGTCCTCGAGCTGCTCAGCCACAGCGAGCACCTGGACCCCGCCGACCGCCGCGAGGAGGGCCAACTGTGCCGCGCCGTGCTGGCCGCCCTGCCGCCGCAGCGGGCCTATCGCGTGCTGCTCGGCCTGCGCGAGCGCGGCGTCAACAACCGCCGCACCCGCGCGATCGTCCGCGAGTTCCTGGCCCAGCGCAAAGACCTCGCCTTCGACGCCCTCAAGTATCGCAGCAAGCTCCACGCCCTGGTCCGCCACGTCCACCCGCCCCTGCCCGGCGAGCTCGGGCCCTTCCTCGCCCGCGGCTGGCACGCGCGGCGCTACAAGACCCCCCTGCTCGAGCAATTTCGCCGCGCCCACTTCTCCGCCGAGGCCGTCTACGACCTCCCCTTCACCGTCGCCGAGGGCCTCGCCGCCCGCCACCGCATCGACCGCAAGCTGTTCCTCAAGCGCATCGAGCCGCGACTCACCGCCGGCGAGCGCCTGCGCCTCCAGTCCGCGGCCAAGCGCGCCGGCCTCGAACTCGAGATCGACCTCGGTCGCGCCCCGCTGACCCGCGTCGCCTTGTACGTCCTCTCGCTGCCCGAGGCCCAGCGTCGCGCCCGCGCCGACGAGCTCCACGCCGCATTAACCCTCAGCGCCCGGCGCTGCCTGGCCGCCGCCCCGCTCCCGCTCGGCCGCGTCGCCGCCGTCCTCGACCGCTCCTACTCGACCGCCGGCTCGCGCGACAAACCACGCCGCCCGCTCGCCGTGGCCCTCGCCGTCGACCGCCTGCTCGCCGCCGCCTCCCGCGAGTACATGTCCTTTTGGACAGGTGGCCCGCTCGAAGATCCATTGCTCGTCACCCCGCGCGGTCAGACCGACCTCGCCACCCCCTTACTCGCCGCCCTCGAGACCCGCCCCGACCTCGTCGTCATCGTCTCCGACGGCTTCGACAACGACCCGCCGCGCGGCGCCGGCGAGGTCTGCCGGGTGTTTCGCGCCCGCCTCGACCCCGATCGCCGCACCACGATCGTCCACGTCAACCCCGTGTTCGACGCCCCGCACCTCGGCCCGCGCCCGCTCGATCGCAGCGTACCCACCGTCGGCCTGCGCGACGCCGAGGACCTCGCCACCGTGCTGGCCTTCGCCCGCTTCGCCGACGGCGGCCTCAGCCTCGCCGAGCTCGAGCACTACCTCGCCGTACGCGCTGCCACCCTCGTCGGCGCTCCCGTCGATACCCCTACGGAGCCCGCCTCGTGAAGTTCGACGAGACCACTGCAGGCATCGCGCTCACCGGCCTCACGCCCGCGCCGGCCCAGCAGTGGGGCGCCGTGCGCATGATCCCGCTGCTGCGCCAGGCCACCCCCGGCGACCTGCGCCTGCGCCCGCGCAAGGTCGACGCCGCCGCCGTGAAGGTCGGCGATGGCACCACTTACTTCGCCTTCATGCCGCACGCCTACGTGATGGAGTGGACCGACGACGGTCAGCCGGTCGCAGCCGTCGGCGCCCAGCTTGCGGCCCGCGGCGACCACACCGCGGCGCGCCGGACCCCGATCTTGCACCGCATGGCCAAGCGCGAGGATCGCAACGCCCTGCGCTTCGTGCCGCTGCACCTCGCGATGGAGGGCTTCTTGGCGCTGCACTTTGGCGGCCCCGACGTCGCCTGGCACGAGTATTCGCGCGAGGCCCTGGCCAGCGGTTTGAGCCCCCGCAGCGAGCGCGCCATGCCCGGCGTATGGATCGCCGGCCTCGAGGAGGCCCTGCGCGTGTTCGAGATCCACGACGATCAGGTCGGCGTGCTCGTGTTCGTCGCCGACGCCCTCGCCAGCGCCTTCGTCGTCCCCCACCCCGAGGACTACCGCGCCCTGCACCGCAGCCTGCTGTCCGACTTCTACGGCGAGCTGCTGTTCCAGTACGGCCTGCTGTACCGCGAGGTCCACAGCTTCGACCTCGAGATCGACGCGACCACCATCTCGAGCCTCGCCATGCTGCGCGCCGCCGTCGCCGCTGGCCGCGAACAATGGCACGAGCACAGCGCCCTGATGACCCACGGCCTGCTCGCCCGGACCACCCGCTGGCAGACCGTCCATCGCGCCGGCCCGTTTCGCCTGCGCCGCTTCATCGGCGAGCTCGACCCCGAGCACGAGGGCCACATCGGCGAGGCCATCCAGCGGACCGACGGCACCCTCGAGTACCTCAAGACCTACCGCCTCTCCGCCGCGCAGGTCCGCCGCGCCTACCTGCTCGAGCGCCTCGCCGCGCACGACTGGCACCTCGGCCGCTGCGCCGAGTCGTTCGGCGACACCGTGCCCGCGCTGGTGGTCCGCCTGCGCAACGCCGGCTTCGGCTACCTGCTCAAGCCGCACATCCTCCGCGGCCTGTGACCCTCACAGCGAGTCCTTGAACTCGCGCGCCGGCTTGAAGCGCACCGTCGTCGCCGCTGCGATCTCGATCGGCGCGCCGGTCTTCGGGTGCAGCCCGGGCCGCGCCGCCTGCTCCTTGATCGTGAAGGTGCCGAAGCCCGGGTGGCTGTAGCGGCCCTCGCTCCGCAGCGCCTCGACGATGCCCGCGAACGCCGCGTCGAGCACCCGCCCGACCTGCGCCGCCGGCAGCTTCTCGTCCTTGACCTCGCCCGCGTCCAGCCGCCGCTGCACGTACTCGATGAGCTCCCGTCGCGTCATGGCCGACCCTAACATATGCGCAGTGGTCCGCGGTCCCCACCGCGCGTCGTGCCAAACCCGTACCCTGGCATACGTCTTGTACCGCAGGCGATCACTCGCTTGACGGCTTCGTTATGCGAATTGTCGGCGAGAAAAAAAACATGCAGGTGCAATGAAGGAGCGGACCCGCTCGCTGCATGTATGGCTAGCTTGCGCCAGGACGGCCGACATGAGAGTGCTATTGCTCTAGAGGCCGCAGGCACGCACCTGAACACCGATTCAGTCACTCAAGGAACGAGACGACATGTTGAGCACCACCAAGTTCACGCTGGGCTTCGCCCTCAGCCTCCTCGCCGGCACCGCCACCCTGACCCAACCGACCGAGCCCAACGCCGGGTGGTTCGGTAACTGCCTCCGCTGTGAATGGGACCCCTGGGGCGGCCCGGCGTACTGCGCCGTATCCACCGGCACGGGTTGGTGGGGCTGCCTCTCGGTCGCCTACAAATGCACGCAGGGCGGCAGCCCCTGCGGAAAGAAGCCCGGTGGCGGCATCTCGGTGACCCCCCCCGCGCCGGTGACCGACCTCGCTGGCGGCTGAGCTTCGACCCCGGAGCCACCATGAACGCCAAGCACTTCATCATCGCGATCGCCGGCGTTTCTGCCGTGTGTGCCCTGCTCTCGCTGGCGGTCTCCGGGGCGCTGCCCGGCCTCGGCCGCGGCCACGTCAACCAGCCCAAGCAGCCCAGCGCCCCGCTCTACGCCTCCTATCTGCAGGTCGTCGGCGTCCAGCCGATGGACCTCGACAAGGCCAGCGCCGGCGCCCGCCGCGACGGCGACGCCTGGGTGCTCGGCGACCGCGACCTCGACCAGGTCCGCGCCCTCGCCGACGCCTCGCAAGACCTCGACGTGCTCGCGCGTCAGGACGAGAAGTGGATCCCCACGCAGACCTGGAAGCTGCGCCACGGCGGCGCCTCGCCGTTCGCCGTCGCCAAGGAGCACTGCTCCATGCAGCACTTCCACCGCATGGAGTCGACCTGCTTCAATGACCTCGACGTCGTCGTCGAGCGCACCACCGACACCGAGGGCCGCGTCGTCTACGCCCGCCCGCGCTACACCGACGCGATGGACGACGAGTGCCGCGCCTACGCCGACTGCGTCGCCCGCAACGCCTGGCTCGGCCGCGAGAGCCCGCTGCCCGCCCCCACCGGTCGCGCCCAAGACCCCGACGAGCTGCACGGCTTCAAGGCCGGCGACATCCACATCCCCGTGCAGGGCAGCAAGGCCGAGCTGCAGGCCGGCTTCCAGGACTCGATCACGGTGTGCAAGCGTAACCTCCTCGCCCTGCACCGCCTCGATCAGAGCGATCCGACGATCGTTCAAAACATCGTCCTCAACGAGGACCTGCTCGAGCAGCTCGAATGGCTCATCCACCTCTAAGGCTGCTCGCGCCGCTCCGTCGCCAGCGCGCCCTGCTGCTCGGCCTGCTGCTCGGGGCCGTCGGCGCCGTGCTCGTCGCGCGGGCCCTCGACCCGGCCCACTGGTTCCCCAGCGGCCTCGGCCGCGTCTATGTCACCGGCACCTGCTCGTACAGCCGCGTCGCCGTCGACATGCTCGCCGCCGACCCCGACGCGCCGTGGCTGGCCCTCCCGCTCGCCGTGAAGACCCCCGAGTTCGACGACCCCGTGTGCCACGCCACCCTCGCGCGCATGCAGGCCGCCGGCGCGTGGTGGCTCGCCGTGATCCCCGAGACCGAGGCCTGCCGTCGCCTGCAACTCTGGGCCGGCCAGCACTACCCCATCGAGACCCCCGCGCAGGGCTTCCCCGCGTGGGTCGACGGCGCCGGGAAATTTCGCGGCTTCGGCGTGGACCCGAAGCAGATCGCCGCGCTCGGCCTGACCCCGACGCCGAAGATCGTCGCCTTCTGGGTCGAGGGTGGCTACGAGCGCACCCTCGTCGAGAGCCTCGGCTTTGCGGTCCCCGCGGACATCGAACAAGGCTTACCTCTCCGTAGCCCGCACGTAGTCCCCGAGCCGCACGCGCGTTGAGTATCACTAACCTGTCTCTTCGGTCAGCGGCGCCGCCGCGGCCGGAGAACGACCGGGACAGGTCCGACGCAGACGCGTTGCTCGCCGCGCTCGCGGCCGTCGCCCCCGGCGAGCCCCGCACGATCGAGTTTCGCTTGCCCCGGATCCGCCGCAGCTTCTGCAAGACTACCGGCCTCCCGCAGGAGGCGCCCCCGCCCTGAAACCCTCGACGGGGCCCTCGACGGGGCCCTCGACGGTCGTCGACGACCCGCACGCCGGGCACCCCCGAGGTCCGTCCTGACGGGCGCGGCCGAGGGCACGGGGGGCGTCGAGGGCACGGGCACGGACGCGAGCGCGACGCAGACCGGGACGGGCGGCGAGTCGTCGAGCGGGAGTGCGGGGCCGGTGTGCGGCGATGGCGAGAAGGGTGCGGCGCGACGGGCTCGACGGGCATGACCGGCCTGTCATCAACGACGACGGACGCCGGCATGACCGACACGGCCGGGACGCAGGGCGCCGGGACGCAGGGCGGGTCGACGGGCGCGGTCGAGGGCACGGGGGGCGCCACGGGCACGGACACGAGCGCGGCGCAGACCGCCGCTGCGTGACCGTGGGCCAGTGGTGCCCGACGTGTCGCAAGGCCGACGGGTCGTGGCAAAAGGCGCTGGCGCTGGCCAGTGCGGCCGGGGGCGTGTGCCTCGCCCAGGGCGAAGCCCCGACCCATGCGAGCGTCCAGTGGCGCTGCGCCCAGGGCCACGTGTTTGGCGACAATGCGTATACCGTCGCGCAGGGCCACTGGTGCTCGCGCTGCGCGGGCACGAAGCTGTCCATCGAGCTCATGCAGAAGATGGCCGAGGATCGCCGCGGCCGCTGTGTGTCGCGCAAATTCGTCGACGCCAAAACCAAGCTGCGATGGGAGTGCGAGCATGGCCACCGCTTCTGGGCGCAGCCGTTGGCGGTGCGCCACCGTGACGCCTGGTGCCCGGAATGCAAGCCCAAGCCGAAGATCGCGGACGCGTGGGGCGTGGCGCTCGAGCGCGCCAGGGAGCTCGGCGGCGTCTGTCTCGCGGCGGCCAGGAGCAACCTCGCCGTCGACTGGCGGTGCGCGAAGGGCCACGAGTGGCGGGCAACCCCACGCAAGATCGCCGCGGGCCAGTGGTGCTCGAATTGTTCGGCGCGGCGCCTCACGATCGAGCACATGCAGGTGATGGCCGCGGAGCGCGACGGACGCTGCATCTCGAAGAAGTACGAGGGTTGCCACACCAAGCTGCAGTGGGAGTGCGAGAAGGGCCATCGCTGGTGGGCGCGGCCGACGATCCTGCGCCAGACCGGGTGCTGGTGCCCGCACTGCGCCTGGGACCGCAACGCCGAGCGCATGCGATCCGAGGCCAAGGACCGCCGCTAAAGGACCCGCTGCAACCCGCCTCACGCGCGCCCCGGCCTGCTATCGTGGCCGGCGCATGTGGAAGAAGATCGCCATCGGGTTGCTCGTGCTGCTCCTCGTCGCCGCCGGGGTGGTGTTCTACCTGTGGCGGCAGGTGACCGCGCTGCCCGAGTGGTACACCGAGGAGGCCGCGGCTGTGGTCGGCGCCCCGGAGCCGCCCGAGGTCGTCGCGCCGAGCGGGGCGCTGGTCTGGCAGGACGCTCCCGGTCCGACCAAGCGCAAGGAGCTGCGAAATTTCCACCGCCGCGCCGCGAAGCAGGACCCGACGGTCGCCAGGGTGATCAAGGCGTCGCGCGCCAGCTTCGAGGACGGCGAGCTCGAGATGGGCGTGGTGGCCGACCTGCGTAACCTGCCCAACGACAAGCTCGACCCGAGCCAGCGCGACCTGTTCGCACGCGTGCGCGCGAACTTCCCGGCGGCCACCGACCGCGAGGTCTACATCGGGGTGGAGGACCCCTCGCCGGTGCTCGTCGGCGGGAAGATCGAGCTCGGGCCGGCGGCGAAGCTCAAGGTCGGCAGCCTCACCTACGAGCTCGACGCCGCCGCCGCGAAGCTCGGCATGTCGCCGGCTGCGCTGCGCGCCCAGTTCAACGCGCAGGCCGCCAGCCTCGGCGTCGCGGCGCCGTGAGCTCGGCGCGCGCTGGCTGGCGCTCGCCCGCGGGCGGCCGCGGGCGTATCGTGCGGCCCGCATGACCGACGCCCTCGCCGATGCCGCGACCACTCCCGGGACCACCGCCCGTCCGCCGATCACCAGCGGGGCGGAGTACATCGAGAGCCTGCGCGGACGCGGGCTGCGCGTGTACTTCATGGGTCAGAAGATCGCCGAGCCGGTCGACCATCCGGTGATCCGGCCGTCGATCAACGCGGTCGCGCGCACCTACGACCTCGCCAACGAGGACCCCGCGCTGGCGACCGCGGTGATCGGCGCGACCGGCCAGCGGGTCAATCGCTTCCTGCACGTGACCGAGAGCGTCGCCGACGTGGTCGCGCAGAACAAGATGCAGCGCCGCCTCGGCCAGCTCACGGGGACCTGCTTTCAGCGCTGCGTCGGCATGGACGCGATCAATGCGCTGGTGCCGGTGACCTGGTCGATCGACCAGGTGAGGGGCACCGACTATCACCCGCGCCTGCGGGCCTTCATCGCCGCGATGCAGGCGCGAAACCTGGTGATCGGCGGGGCGATGACCGACCCGAAGGGCGACCGCAGCAAGGGCCCGAGCGAGCAGGACGACCCCGACATGTTCGTCCGCGTGGTCGAGCGGCGCCCGGACGGCGTGGTGATCCGCGGCGCCAAGGCCCACCAGACCGGCTGCATCAACTCGCACTGGATCGTGGTGATGCCGACGATGCGGCTGACCCCGGCCGACGCGGACTACGCGATCGTGTGCGCGGTGCCGGTCGACCACCCGGGCCTGCGCTTCGTGGTCGGTCGCCAGTCGTGTGACACCCGCGCGCTCGAGGGCGGCAGCATCGACCAGGGCAACGCCGGCTTTAGCGGCCAGGAGGCGCTGATCCTGATCGACGACGTATTCGTGCCCAATGCGCTGATCTTCATGAACGGCGAGACCGGCCACGCCGCCGAGCTGGTCGAGCGCTTCACGGCGTTTCACCGGCGCAGCTACGTGTGCAAGACCGGGGTGGGGGACGTGCTGATCGGCGCGGCGGCGTTGATCGCAGATTACAACGGCGTCGCCGCGGTCTCGCATATCCGCGACAAGCTGGTCGAGATGACGCACCTCAATGAGACGATCTACGGGGCCGGCATCGCGTCGTCGTACGAGTCGAAGCCGACCCCCGCGGGCAACTATCAAAATGACGAGCTGCTCGCCAACGTGTGCAAGCATAACGTCACGCGCTTCCCCTACGAGCTCGCGCGCCTGGCCCAGGACCTCGCTGGCGGCCTGGTGGCCACGCTGCCGAGCGAGCAGGACTTCGCCGATCCGGAGGTCGGCCCGCTGCTGCATCGCCTGCTGCGCGGCCGCCCGGGCACCTCCGCGGAGGACCGCGCGAGGGTGTTGCGCCTGATCGAGAACATGACGCTGGGTCGCAACGCGGTCGGCTACCTCACGGAGTCGATGCACGGGGCCGGCTCGCCGCAGGCCCAGCGCATCCAGATCGCCAGGCAGATGCAGCTCGAGGAGAAGAAGCAGCTCGCGCGCCGGCTCGCCGGCATCGAACCGGTCGGCGGGTCGGCCGACGTCCCGTAGACGGAACACTGAGCGAGCCGCCGAGCGCCGCGTGCACGGCCATGAGGCGGCCGAGGTCCTCGGCGACTGAGCGGGATTAAGCCAGGCCTCACCTGAGCTCGAGCATGCGGGCCTCGACGGCGTCCTTGGCGTCCTTGAGGCCGACGTTGGTGACCGTTCGGTAGTGCTTGATCGCCATGATCTTCTGGTCGGCGCGGATCAGGCGATCGAGCTCGGGCTGGAGCCCGGGTGGGGGCTGCCCCGCGAGCTCGGCCATGCGGGCCTCGACGGCGTCCTTCGACTCCTTGAGCCCAAAGTTGGTGATCGTGCGGTAGTGCTTGATCGCCATGATCTTCTGGCCGGCGTGGATCAGGCGGTCGAGCTCGGGCTGGAGTTGGGCGGTCGGCTCGCTGGCGATCGGCGCGGGATGCTCGACGGGCTGGCCGGCGAGCATGGCCTCGACGGCGTCCTTGGCCTCCTTGAGCCCGATCCCGTGGAGCTCGCGGTAACGCTTGATCGCCGCGATCTTTTGCCCCGAACGCAGGGCCGCGTCGAGCTCGGAGTCGGTGATGACCGTCAGCGCGGGGCTCGGCGCGGGCGGCTGCGGCGTCGCCGAGCCGGGCGTGGTGTCCTGCGACAGCTCGCGGCGGGCCTGGTCGATCGCCTTGCGCGCGACCAGCGTGCTGCCGCCGTGGCGTTGTTGATACAGGCCGATCGCGCCGATGAGGTCGCCCATGTGCACGAGGGTCTGGATGTCCGGGTCCAACATGATCGCGGATCCTATCACCGACTCGCGGCGCCACGTGGTGCCTGATCATGCAGGCGGTCGCCGCCAGGCTCGCAGCCCGAGGGCGGCCGCGGCGAGCGAGGCGAGCGCGATCCAGAGCCATGGACCCCGGACGCGTGGGGATGGCGGGGTCGCTGCGGGCGGCGGCGGGGACGGCGGGGCAGGGAGCAGGGCGGCGACGGGGACACCCGCGGTCGGCCGGCGAAAGGTCAGCGCGCTGCGTCGGGCGTGCACGACGACGTCGATCGGCGCGGGCTCAGGGGCGCCGAGGACCGCGGCGAACACGACCTGCGCGAGGTGGCGATGACCGGGGCCGAGCCGGGCCAGCAGCGGCCAGCGCAGGGTGAAGGCCGCGAGCGGGGCGGTCGGGCAGGTGAAGCGGGCGTCACAGCGCAGGCCGTCCTCCTCGACGAAGGCGATCCGCGCGATCGTGCCGGGGCATGGCGTGGTGCCGGCGAACACCGCGAGGCCAGCGGCCAGCTCGCGCCGCAGCGGGGCGTCGATCGCCAGCAGCTCAAACTCGCCGAGCAGGCCGTCGGCGTCGGCGTCGGCGCCCGGGATGAGCGCGAGGATCTCGGCGCGCGCGAGGCTCAGCTCGGCGGTGACGATCGCCGCGTCGACGCGATAGTCACCGCGCGACAGGCCAGCCTCGTGCGCGTGCGTCGTGGCCGGCGTGACCAGCAGCGCGAGCACCACGGCGCGGCGCGGGTCAGGCCAGGAACGCGAGGATCTCCGCCTTTCGGGCCATCGTGTCGCGGTGGCCGAGCTCGAGCAGGCGGTCGATGTAACCTGGCTCGAAGGCCAGGTAACTGAGCAGGTCCCAGCCGCTGGCCCCGGTCGCGCCGATGCCCCGCAGCAGGTATCGCAACATCCGCGGGAAGCTGTCGTACTGGTCGGCGGCGAGGCGGCCCAGGTCTTGCGAGGGGCGCAGCGCGAGCGCGGGGATCGGGCGCAGGCGATGGGGCATGCGCGGGTGGTCGTCGGCGGGCACGAAGGCCATCGTCTGGTTGATCCGCTCGAGCAGCTCGAGGTCGGCCTCGAGCGAGTCGAGGAACACGGCGTTGAGCAGCACGCCGGCGATCTCGGCGAGCGCGACCCGCTCGGCGCGCAGGTTCTCATTGAGCAGCAGGGTCTGCTCGCCGCTGCGAAAGTAGCGGATGCCGATCGCTATCAGCTTGTCGGCGCCGAGGTGGATCGCCGGGCTGGTCGGGGCCGTCATGCGCACGCAGCCGTCGCCGAACGGCACGCCGTCGATCGCGACCGGGGCGAAGAACACGGGGATCGCGGCCGAGCCGAGCACGTGCTCGAGGTGCAGGCGGGTGCGGACCCCGAGCCGGGAGCTGCGGCTCCACGCCTGGATCTCCGGGTCGCCGTCGAAGAAGGTGATCGCGGTGCCGGTGACGTAGTTGGTGGCCGTGACCGCGAGCCCGCGCAGGCGCCCGCTGGCGAGGTGCTCCGCGGCGCGATCGAGCTTGAGCTGCTCGCCGAGGAATTGGCGCAGCGGGCTGGTGTCGAGCAGGTAGTTGATGTTGCCGGCGCCGAGCAGGCCGCCGAGCCCGAGGTCGCGGATCCAGCGGGTGCCGATCGCCGCGAGGTTGCGGGCGTCGCTGCGGTAGACCTGGGCCGAGCCGAGGCTGTGCCACATCGCCCGCAGCGATCGCGTGGCGGCGTGGAAGTCGTCGGCCTGGGCGGCGAGATGCGCCGCGTTGATCGCCCCGGCCGAGACACCGGTGAGTACGCGAAAGGGCGTGCGCTCGAAGTCGGCGATCTCCGCCAGCGCCTGCAAGGCGCCAGCCTGATACGCGGCACGTGCGCCGCCGCCGGTGAGCACGAGGCCGAGAGTGGTCACCCGCGCAGATATACACCCGTCGGGCGGTCCCCCGCACGCGCCGGGCAGCCGAGCCGGTGGCCGGGTCGCGCAGGTCCTCGTCGCGATCGCAGGCGCCATGACGGGTCGGCGACCGGGCGCTGCGGCTGCTATCGGCGCCCGCGCTCGTGCAGTATTCTGGCCCTCCGTTGACTGCGCCCGCGCCCTCACCCGACCTCGAGCCCCTGCACACCGGATACCTGCTGCAGGTCGGGTTGGTGCGCGCGGCGATCCAAATGTTCGGGCTGCCCGCGGCGCTGGCCGACGAGATCGTGCTCGAGACCTTCGTCATGGCGCACGGCCGCGGCGAGGACCTGCGCGACCCGGCCCAGGCGAAGGCTCGCCTGGTCGTGCTGGCCCACAGGATCGCGGACAGCTTTCGCGACGAGGTGCCCGCCGACGCGCCGCCGGTCGCCTTCGCGATCGCCGGCGGCGCGGTGCTCGGACAATTCCTCGACGGTCTGCGCGACGGCCGACGCGAGATGTTCATCTTCGCGGAGCTCGGAGGTCTGCGCGTCGCCGAGATCTCGGCGGAGATGGGGCTCGGGTTCGAGGCCGTGCGCGTGGCCCTCTTCGAGCTCGCGCGGGACTTCGCGGCGGTCACCGCCGTCGTCGGCGCCGAGGAGCTGCTGCACCGCTGGATCGCCGCATGTCAGCCCGACCCTGCCGGGGTCGCGCTCGGCTGGCACCGGGTGCTCACCCGCGTCGCGCCGCCGTCCGGGGTGTCGCCCCCGCCAGTCGCACCAGTCGCACCAGTCGCATCAGTCGCATCAGTCGCATCAGTCGCATCAGTCGCATCAGTCGCATCAGTCGCATCAGTCGCATCAGTCGCATCAGTCGCATCAGTCGCATCAGTCGCATCAGTCGCAGGGTGG
>Ga0105045_10000630_pt1 | contig 26468 bp, 24 predicted proteins | sample MAT02_FD_78089 | JGI IMG/M metagenome (GOLD analysis project Ga0105045, IMG submission 78089) | Freshwater microbial communities from Lake Fryxell liftoff mats and glacier meltwater in Antarctica - MAT-02 (megahit assembly) | ecosystem: Environmental > Aquatic > Freshwater > Ice > Liftoff... | reverse complement strand
TTGACGGCGAAAGCCGGATGATCTGGGAATTCCTCCGCTTCGTCACCTATGACATGCCCGGCTATACCCGCGAACAGGTGGACGCCGAATATGCCCGGATGGAAGAGCTTTTGATGAACACCCGCAACCAAAGCTGGATTCCGGTGCTGACCGAGGCTGCCGCCCAGGGGCCCGTCTTCGCCGCTTTCGGCGCGCTGCATCTTTCGGGTGAAAAAGGCGTGCTGAACCTTCTTGAAGCAGAAGGCTACACTCTGACCGAACTGCCGCTGTGATCCTTGCCGGCCGCCTTGCCCGCCTGACCATCCTCGACCTTGGCCTGTTCGAGGTGCGGGGGGGTGAGCGCATCATTGGAATTCCCGCCTACCTTCTGGAGACCGACCGGGGTGCGCGCATCCTGATCGACACCGGCTTTCCCCCCGCCTACGCCACCGACCCTGGCATTGCCGACCGTGACGGCCTGCCCGGCTTTGGGCGCCTGCTGGACTACGGTCCACACCAGACTGCAACCGGCGCTCTGGGCTTGCTGGGCCTTACCCCGCAGGACATCGACCTTGTGATCCTGAGCCACGGCCATATCGACCATGTGGGCTCGCTTCCCCTGTTCGCCCACGTCACAATCGTTATGACCAAGACCGAACGCGCCGACCCGAAGCCGCGTTATTTCGGCACCAGCCGCCCGGTCGAGTGGCCCAACACCACTTATCACCTGATCGACGCCGACACACCCGTCTGTGAAGGCCTGACCCTGATCCCCACCCCTGGTCACACCCTTGGCCACCTGTCCGCCATCCTCGACCTGCCGCAGACCGGCCGCGTGGTCCTTGCCATCGACGCGATCAACCGCGCCTCCGAGTCCGCCGAGCATTTCGCCGATGCCCAGGACCCGCAGGCCGCGCATACCTCAGCCGACCGCCTTTCAAGGCTTGGCGGGCCTGAGGCGCTCCTGATTTATGGCCACGAGCCAAGCCAGTGGCCGGGACTTCGCAAAGCCCCGTCCTGCTACGACTGAACACCTGGCGTTGCCCGGATTTCCCCGGGATAGGCCCGCGCCTCAGCACCAGCTTCGGACCTTTCGGAACAGCGGGGCCCTTCAGGCCGGACGGGGCAAATCCCCGTGCCTTCGCCGACGGTTTCAGCCCCGCGTGACAATCCGGCCGCCGTCGCCTATACCGCGCGCAACTTCTTGCCAAAGGTATCCCCATGACCACGCTTGTCCTCGGCCACAAATCCCCCGACACCGATTCCACCGGCTCTCCCATCATCTGGGCTTGGTATCTGACCGAAACCGGCACCCCGGCAAAACCCGTTCTTCTGGGCGAACCCAACACCGAAGCCGCCTTTATGTTGCGCCACTGGCGCTTGGACAAGCCCGAGATCATCGCCGACGTCACCGCAGATGATCATGTGGTGATAGTCGACACCAACAACCCTGCAGAACTGCCACCCTCGATAAACGAGGCCAGAATCGACGGCATCATCGACCATCACCTGCTGGTCGGTGGCATCAAGACCCGCACCCCCATCGACATAACCATTCGCCCTCTGGGCTGCACCGCCACCATCCTGCATGACCTGATGGGCGACGCGCTGGCCAAGGCACCGGCACCAATCAAGGGCGCCATGCTGTCCTGCATCATCTCTGACACACTGGAGTTCCGCAGCCCCACGACCACCCCGCATGACCGCGCCGTGGCCGAAAAGCTGGCCGAAGACCTGCGCGTCTCGATCCCCGAACTTGCCGCCAGGATGTTCGAGGCGAAATCCGACGTCTCTGCCTTTTCCGACGCCGAACTGCTCCGGATGGATTCCAAGGAATTCACCGTCGCCGGAAAAGAGCTTCGCGTCAGCGTGCTCGAGACTACCGCACCCAAGGTGGTTCTGGACCGCAAGGCCAGCCTGATGGCGTCGATGGTCGACGTGGCCAGGGAAGACGGCGCCGATCAGGTGCTGCTGTTCGTCGTGGACATTCTCCGCGAGGAGGCCACCCTTCTGATCCCGAACGATCTGGTGAAACAGATGGCCGAGGCGTCGTTCGGCTGCACCGTTACTGGCGATACGGTGGTTCTGCCCGGCGTGATGAGCCGCAAGAAGCAGATCATCCCGGCGCTCAAGCTCTGATGGCACATTGCGGACGGGGGGTTTCACTCCCCCAAACCCAATTTGGATATTTCTGGACAGATGAATGGAACGCGCATGACCGAAATCATCCACTCGCTGGCTGACCTCAAGGGCCGCTACGATGCAGTCTTCTGTGACCTCTGGGGCTGTCTGCACAACGGCCAGACCGCCTATCCGGCGGCGGTGGCAGCCTTGCAAAAGTTCCGGGCGCAGGGCGGGAAGGTCGTGCTGTTGACCAACTCTCCCCGCCCGGAGTCCAGCGTCATCCAGCAACTGGATTCGCTGTCCGTCCCGCGTGATGCCTGGGACATCATCGCCTCATCAGGCGACGCGGCGCAAATGGGAATGCTCTCGGGTGCCGTGGGCCGCCGCGTCCACCACATCGGTGCACAGCGGGACGAAGTATTCTTCACCGATTTCGCCGACGACCTGCAAGCCTACGCCCAGAGCCAGCCGGCGATCATCCGCGTCCCGCTGAACGAAGCGGAAGGCATCATCTGCACCGGACTGAAAGATGATCTGACGGAAACCCCGGAAGATTATCGCGCGGCCCTTCTTTTGGGAAAGACTAACAGCTTGCCAATGCTTTGCGCCAACCCTGACATTGTTGTCGACATGGGTGACAAGCGGCTTTACTGCGCCGGGGCGCTGGCGCAGGCCTATGAGCAGATGGGCGGTACCGCGTTTTACTTCGGCAAGCCGCATCCCCCGATCTATGACCTTGCCCGACGCCGATTGGGCGAGGTGCTGCAGATGGCTGACCCGCAGATCCTGTGCATCGGCGACGGCATTGCCACGGATGTGCAGGGAGGCATCTCCGAAGGGCTGGATACGCTTTTCATCACCGGCGGCCTTTCGTCCGAGGAGTTCGGGCTTGATGTGGAGACCCCCGAGGCCACCCGCCTGACCGACTGGCTGACCGGACAGCAACTGTCGCCCAGCTTTGCCATGGGGCGGCTACGCTGATGTGATAACTTTCATGCATCAGGTGTAGCACTTTTGTACTTTTATTTCGCTGCCGATTGCGCTGCGTTGCAGCATCTGCTAAGTTCCAGCCGTGTGTGAAAGGGATTCGGTCACCATGCTGGACAACATGCCCCGCGGAACCATCTGCATCGAAGATATTGAAATCGGCATGACCCGGCATCTTTTGAAAACCGTAACCGACCGCGATATCGAACTTTTTGCCGAAGTGTCCACCGACAGAAACCCCGTTCATCTGGATGAGGCTTACGCTCAGGACACCATCTTCGAAGGCCGCATCGCCCACGGCATATTGACCGCCGGATTGATCTCGGCCGTCATCGGCGAACAGCTTCCAGGCCACGGCACTGTGTACCTTGGCCAATCCTTGCGCTTCATGGCTCCCGTCCGCCCCGGTGACACCGTCCGCGCCGAGGTGACTGTGACGGCGATTGACCACAGCAAACGCCGGGTGACCCTTGAAACCCAGGCCGTAGTCGGTAAAACCGTGGTCCTGAAGGGCGAAGCGCTGGTTCTGGCGCCCAGCCGTAAGTTTGACTGACGGGGCAGGCGCCCCAAAAGGGCGCGATGCTACAGCATTATCAATGGCATGGTCTCGATCCGTCCACTCGGGGCACCTCGGTTGCCATGGGAAATTTTGACGGAATCCACCTTGGCCATCAGGCGGTGATCGACCTTGCGCGTGGCCCCGCCCCCTTGGGGATCGTCACGTTCGAGCCGCACCCCCGGCAATACTTCGCCCCAGTCACGCCCCCGTTCCGCCTGATGAACGCGGCGGCGCGCGCCAGCCGTCTGGCGTGCCTCGGCGTGGAGCAGCTGTTCCAACTGCCCTTCGACGCCACCCTAGCTGCCCTGACGCCCGAGGGCTTTGTGCAACAGGTTCTTGCCGATGGGCTTGGGGTGGCCCATGTCGTCGTCGGCGCGGATTTCTGCTTTGGCAAGGGTCGCCGCGGCACCGTGGCTGAACTTGCAAGCCTATGCGCGGAAAGGGGTATCCACACGACCATTTCACCGCTGATCACCCATGACACCGCCGAAATTTCTTCGACCCTGATACGTCAGGCGCTGACCGAGGGACGCCCCCGCGACGCCGCCGCGATGCTGGGCCACTGGCACCGGGTCGAGGGCGAAGTGATTCACGGCGAAAAGCGCGGGCGGGAACTGGGCTACCCCACGGCCAATATGGCTCTGGACGGCCTGCACCTGCCGCGCTTTGGAGTATATGCCGTGCTGGTTGACATCCTGACCGGCCCGCAGCGGGGTAGCTACCATGGTGCGGCCAGCCTTGGCGTTCGACCGATGTTCGGGGAAAACCGGCCGAATCTGGAAACCTTCCTCTTTGACTTCAATGGTGATCTTTACGGACAGCACCTTTCTGTCGCCTTGGTGGATTTTCTGCGCCCGGAACTGAAATTCGACGGCCTGCCCGGCCTCATCTCCCAGATGGCCAAGGACTGCGACAGCGCCCGAAACATCCTTTGCGCACTCTGACCCCTTCCCTTTTCCGCGCCGCCACAGCACCTTGGCCGCATGGAAAAGCTGCGCCCCCGGTTCTGGGAAACTGTTCCCCTGTCAAAGATGACCCGCCCCGAATGGGAGGCGCTGTGTGACGGTTGCGGCAAGTGCTGCCTAAACAAGCTGGAGTATGAAGATACCGGTGAGGTCGCCTATACCCGCATCGCCTGCCGCCTTCTGGACGGGGACACCTGCCAGTGCATGGACTACCCGAACCGCAAAATGCATGTTCCGGAATGCGTGGTCCTGACGCCAAAGACCCTGCCGAAGATCGCTTATTGGATGCCGTCCACCTGCGCCTACAAGCTTTTGTTCCACAAAAAGAAACTTCCCGATTGGCACCCTCTGGTGACGGGCGACCCCGACAGCACACTCAAGGCGGGGGAATCGGTGCGCGGGCTCACGATCCCGGAAACCTCGGTCGATGAAGATGACTGGGAAAACTATCTGATCGAGGATACCCCCTGATGCGCTTTGCCTCTGACAATACCTCGGGCGCCGCGCCCGAGGTCATTGCCGCCCTGCTGCGAACGAATGACGGATATGACCGGTCCTATGGGGCCGATGCGATCATGGCCCGGGTGACAGCATTGGTGCGCGAGATCTTTGAGGCTCCCGAGGCTGTGGTGCATCTGGTCGCCACCGGTACCGCCGCCAATGCCTTGGCGATTGCCACCCATTGCCCCCCGTGGGGCGCGGTGTTCTGTCACACCCATGCCCATGTCGCCGAAGACGAATGCAACGCGCCCGAGTTCTATTCGGGGGCAAAGCTGGTGCTGGTCCCGGGCGACCACGGCAAGATCACACCGGACACGCTTGGCGATGCCCTTTCCCGAACCGGAGAAAGCGGTGTCCACGGCGTTCAGCGGGGCATGCTGACCCTGACAAACGTGACCGAGGCGGGGACGGTCTATAAGCCCGCCGAAATCTCTGCCCTTACAGCACTTGCCAAGGCGCAGGCCCTGCCCTGCCACCTGGACGGCGCGCGTTTTGCCAACGCGCTGGTCGCCACCGGCGCCTCCCCGGCCGAGATGACGTGGAAAGCCGGGATCGACGTGCTGTCGCTGGGCGGCACGAAGAACGGCTGCCTGGGGGTGGAAGGCGTGGTCCTGTTCGACCCCGCGAAGGCTTGGGAGCTGGAGCTCCGCCGCAAGCGCGGTGGGCACCTCTTTTCCAAGCATCGCTTTCTTTCGGCACAGATGGAGGCCTACCTGACCGACAACCTTTGGTTGCGACTCGCGGCGCAGGCCAATGCCGTGGGCCAGCGACTGGCAGACGGCCTTGCGGCAAAGCCGGCCGTTACGCAGGCACATCCGGTGCAGGCGAACATGCAGTTCCCCGACTGGCCCGAAGGCAGCCACGCCCGGCTGGAGGCTGCGGGCGCGGCCTACTATCGCTTCCCCGCCGCCCCGGGGCGCGAGGCGGCGCGTCTGGTCACCAGCTGGTCAACCACCGATGCGGATGTGGACGCATTCCTCGCCGCCTTCTGACGTGGCAATGCTGCGGTTGCAGTGGAATTTTCCGGCATCAGCCGAAGCATCGGTTTGCAACCGTCTGGTCGGGTGATAAGCGGGGGCAGCGTCACTCAATCGTCATCCGGAGCTGCCATGCCCGCTGTCACCGAACCGAAGCTGATCGCCGGAAACGCCAACCTTTCCCTGGCAAAGTCCATCGCCAGACGGATGTCGATGCACCGGGGGATGAGCGTCAATCTGGTTGAAGCCCGGGTCGAACGGTTCAACGATCAGGAAATCTTCGTCGAGGTCTTCGAGAATGTCCGGGGTGAGGACATGTACATCATCCAGTCCACCTCGAACCCGGCAAACGATAACCTGATGGAATTACTGATCATGACAGACGCGCTGCGCCGGTCATCGGCCAGCCGGATAACTGCCGTGATCCCCTATTTCGGCTATGCACGCCAGGATCGCCGCGCCAAGGCCCGCACGCCGATCACCGCGAAACTGGTGGCCAACATGATCGCCGAAGCCGGCGTTGACCGTGTGCTGACACTGGATCTGCATGCCGCCCAGATCCAGGGCTTCTTCGACATTCCGGTGGACAACCTTTACGCCAGCCCGGTCTTCGCGCTGGACATCGAACACCAGTTTCGTGGCCAGATGAGTGACATCATGGTCGTCTCGCCAGACGTCGGCGGCGTGGCACGCGCGCGCGAACTGGCGAAGCGGATCAACGCACCGTTGGCGATCGTGGACAAGCGTCGCGAGAATGCAGGAGAAATAGCCGAGATGAACGTGATCGGCGACGTGCGCGGACACAAATGCATCATCGTTGACGACATCTGCGACACCGCTGGAACACTGTGCAAGGCCGCCGAAGTCCTGATTGATAACGGGGCGACCGAGGTACATTCCTACATCACCCACGGCGTACTGTCCGGCCCGGCGGTCGAACGGGTGCAGAATTCGGTCATGAAATCGCTGGTCATCACCGATTCCATCGAGGCGACCGAAAAGGTGAAGGGTGCAGGCAACATTCGAATTGTGCCCACGGCGCCAATATTCGCACAGGCCATCCTGAACATTTGGGGCGGGATGTCAGTGTCATCCTTGTTCGAGACCGATACGCTTGTGCCGATCTACGAAGGGCTTTACCAGCGCAGCTGATGCCGAACACGATAGCGGTGTTGCGCGCCCCCGAAGGCCGCCCTGCGCGAATTGGCCCGAACTGACGCGGTGTCCTGCGACGGCGTTTTCAATCCGGTCACCCCACCTCCCAGTCCTCGTCATCCCGCGCCGGGCCGATCGCCGTCCAGTCGGCTCGGATACGGGCGATGCGACTGTCTGCCCAAGTGCGGAACACGATCTCAAAACCGGTTTCGGTGACGTTCTCCGGCGAGATGTCGCCCCGTGAATTGACCTGATGGTCCATGTCCCACATCGAAATGCCAACCATAACGACCGGCGTCTGCAGGAACGCCTGATCGAAGTTCTGCGTCAGGCGCACCTCTCGCGGACCAGATCCGGACCACATGGCGCCATCATGCGCAAAGTCCGAAAACAGGACGTGAGACCCCTGCTGCACCCCCAGGACACCGGAAAACCGTCTCATCCCATTCCCACATTTCTTATCTACGCTCCAATAGCGTGATTCTCACCCCGTTACTGTTACAAAAGTGCGAAGGCCCCGAAAAGTATGGGGCCTTTTTGCAAAACAATCGGGTGACGGGGCGTCAGACGCCCGCTGCTTGGCGCAGGGCGGCGAGGTCTGCCATCATCTTGTCGGCGGCGTCCCTGTCGCCGGAGGCCGCAGCCGCTGTCTGGGCATCGACAACCATGGCGTCAAACGCAGCGGTGGTCATTTCGCCCAGCGGCACGGCCTGCTCTGCCAGAACCGAAACGCTCGTTGCATTGATCTCGGCAAAACCACCGGTGACCACAAAGACCTTTGCCCCGTCGTCTGTGACAACCCTGAGGATGCCGGGGCGCAAGGTGGTGATGGACGGGACATGCCCCGCCATCGCCGTCATATCCCCCGCAACGCCGGGAATCTGCACCTCGGTCGCCGTGAACGACGCAAGCCTGCGTTCCGGGCTGACAAGGTCAAACTGCACGGTTTGTGCCATACTAACCCCCTCAGGCCGCAGCTGCGGCGAGTTTCGCAGCCTTTGCCTTCACTTCATCAATGTCGCCGACCATGTAGAAGGCGGCTTCGGGCAGGTGGTCATACTCACCCGCGACCACGGCTTTGAAAGACGCGATGGTCTTTTCCAGCGGGACCTGCACGCCTGGCGACCCGGTGAACACCTGCGCCACGTCGAAGGGCTGCGACAAGAACCGCTGGATCTTCCGGGCGCGGGCAACGGTCAGCTTGTCCTCTTCGCTCAACTCGTCCATGCCGAGAATGGCGATGATATCCTGCAGCGACTTGTAGCGCTGCAGCATCCCCTGCACAGAACGCGCCACGTCGTAATGTTCCTGCCCCACAACCAGCGGGTCGAGGATACGGCTGGTGCTGTCCAGAGGGTCCACCGCCGGATAGATCCCAAGCTCCGAGATCGCACGGCTAAGAACCGTCGTCGCGTCAAGGTGCGCGAAGGAGGTCGCCGGGGCCGGGTCGGTAAGGTCATCGGCCGGCACGTAGATCGCCTGAACCGAGGTGATGGACCCCGCCTTTGTCGAGGTGATACGCTCCTGCAAGGCACCCATGTCGGTCGCCAGCGTCGGCTGATAGCCCACAGCCGAAGGGATACGGCCCAGCAGCGCGGACACTTCCGAACCGGCCTGAGTGAAGCGGAAGATGTTGTCGACGAAGAACAGCACGTCCGTCCCCGACTGGTCGCGGAACTGTTCGGCAATCGTCAGGCCCGACAACGCGACCCGCAGACGTGCGCCCGGCGGTTCGTTCATCTGCCCGTAAACCAGCGCCACTTTCGACTTGGTCAGGTCGTCGATGTTGATGACGCCGGATTCGATGAATTCGTGGTAAAGATCATTTCCCTCACGCGTCCGTTCACCCACGCCCGCGAACACCGAATAGCCCGAGTGGACCTTGGCGATGTTGTTGATCAGCTCCTGGATCAGAACGGTCTTGCCCACGCCTGCACCGCCGAACAACCCGATCTTGCCACCCTTGGAATAGGGGGCCAACAGGTCGATCACCTTGATGCCGGTCACCAGGATCAGTGCATCCGTCGCCTGCTCCGAGAACGCAGGGGCGGGCTGGTGGATGGCGCGGCGTTCCGTGTGGGCCACGGGGCCCTTTTCATCGATCGGGTCGCCGATGACGTTGAGGATGCGCCCCAGCGTGCCATCGCCCACCGGAACCGAGATCGGCGCGCCGGTGTCGGACACGGGGGCCCCCCGGACCAGACCTTCGGTCGCGTCCATCGCGATGCAGCGCACGGTGCTTTCGCCCAAGTGCTGCGCCACTTCCAGAACCAGTTTCTTGCCGTTGTTTTCGGTTTCCAGCGCGTTCAGGATCGCGGGCAGATCGCCCGTGAACTGCACGTCCACCACGGCGCCGATGATCTGCGTGACCTTGCCTGCCGCAGCAGCCGCATTCGGTGCTTTTGCCATGTCGTTTCTCCGGTTACCTTACAGCGCCTCAGCGCCGGAAATGATTTCGATGAGTTCCTTGGTGATCGAGGCTTGACGGCTTCGGTTGTACTGAATCGTCAGCTTTTTGATCATGTCGCCCGCATTGCGCGTCGCGTTGTCCATTGCGGACATCCGCGCGCCCTGTTCGCTGGCGCCATTTTCAAGGAGAGCGGTGAAGATCTGCGTGGCCACCGAACGCGGCAGAAGATCGGCGAGGATCGCCTCTTCCGAGGGTTCATAATCGTACTGCGACATGACCGCGCCGCCGTCAAACTTGGCCGGAATGATCTGCTGCATGGTCGGGATCTGGCTGATGACTGACTGGAAACGGTTGTAGAAGATCGTCACCACATCCGCTTCGCCGCTGTCAAATGACGCCAGCACCTGACGCGCGACGCCTTGCGCGTTGGCATAGCCGACGCGCTTGACTTCGCCCAGATCGACATGGCCAACGAAGGTCTGCGCCCAGTCGCGCTTCAGTTGCTCGCGGCCCTTCTTGCCGACGGTCAGGATCTTGACCGTTTTGCCCAGTCCGACAAGTTCGGTCGCACGCTGGCGGGCCAGCTTGACGATGGACGAGTTGAAGCCGCCGCAAAGGCCGCGTTCCGAGGTCATGACCACCAGAAGGTGCACCTGATCCCGGCCATTTCCGGCAAGAAGCCGCGGCGCGTCTTCGCCGGTGCCGACGCCGGCCGCAAGGGCCGACATGACCGCTGTCATCCGTTCGGCAAACGGCCGGGCGGCCTCGGCAGACTCTTGCGCGCGGCGCAGTTTCGCCGCGGCGACCATCTGCATGGCCTTGGTGATCTTCCGCGTGTTCTTGACGCTGGCGATCCGGGTCTTGAGGGCCTTAAGGCTGGGCATCTGCCTACTCCTTCAGGGGGCTTAGACGAAGTCTTTTGCGAAAGCGTCAAGCTGCGCGCGGATGGCCTTTTCCAGATCACCGGCAACCTTGCGGTCGTTTTGGGTGATATCGTCCAGAAGCGGTTTGCCAACCGTGCGAAGATGCTTGAGCAACCCCGCCTCAAACCGGATGACGTCCTTGACCGCGACCTTGTCCAGATAGCCGCTGGTGCCCGCATAGATCACGCAGACGATCTCGGCGTTGGTCATAGGCGCGTACTGGGCCTGCTTCATCAGTTCCGTCAGGCGTGCACCCCGGTTCAGAAGCTGCTGGGTCGAGGCATCAAGGTCCGACCCGAACTGCGCAAAAGCCGCCATTTCGCGGTACTGTGCCAGTTCCAGCTTCACCTTGCCTGCCACCGACTTCATCGCCGAAGTCTGGGCCGAGGAACCAACGCGCGACACCGACAGACCGGTGTTCACGGCCGGACGGACGCCCTGGTAGAAAAGTTCCGTTTCCAGGAAGATCTGCCCGTCGGTGATGGAGATCACGTTCGTCGGAATATAGGCCGACACGTCGCCGGCTTGCGTTTCGATGATCGGCAGTGCGGTCAAGGAGCCCGAGCCGAAATCGCTGTTCAACTTGGCCGAACGTTCCAGAAGGCGCGAGTGCAGATAGAACACGTCGCCCGGATAGGCTTCACGCCCCGGCGGACGGCGCAGCAGCAGCGACATCTGGCGGTAGGCGACGGCCTGCTTCGACAGGTCATCGTAGATGATCAGCGCATGGCGGCCGTTGTCGCGGAAGAACTCCGCCATCGCGGTTGCCGAATAGGGCGCCAGGAACTGCATCGGCGCGGGGTCGGATGCGGTGGCCGCAACGACGATCGTATATTTGATCGCGCCGGTTTCTTCCAGTTTCTTGACAAGCTGCGCAACGGTAGAACGCTTTTGCCCGATCGCCACATAGACGCAATACAGTTTCTTGTATTCGTCGTCGCCAGCAGCATCGTTATAGTTTTTTTGGTTCAGGATCGTGTCAAGTGCGACGGCGGTCTTGCCAGTCTGACGGTCACCGATGATCAGCTCTCGCTGGCCCCGGCCAACCGGGATCATTGCGTCGATCGCCTTCAGGCCGGTCGCCATCGGTTCATGCACCGATTTGCGCGGAATGATCCCCGGCGCCTTCACGTCCGCAACCCGGCGCTCGGTCGTCTCGATTGGGCCCTTGCCGTCAATCGGATTGCCCAGACCGTCCACGACGCGACCCAAAAGCGCGTTGCCCACTGGCACGTCCACAATCGACTTGGTGCGCTTGACGATGTCGCCTTCCTTGATGTCCTGGTCGGAACCGAAGATCACGATACCGACGTTGTCGACTTCCAGGTTCAGCGCCATCCCGCGGATTCCACCGGGAAACTCGACCATTTCGCCGGCCTGCACATTGTCCAGGCCATGCACACGGGCAATCCCGTCACCGACCGACAGCACGCGGCCTACTTCGGCCACTTCGGCGTCCATGCCGAAATTCTTGATCTGCTCTTTCAGGATCGCAGAGATCTCGGCAGCTTGAATTCCCATCACCCAACCTCTTTCATTGCATTCTGGAGCGCCGCGAGCTTCGCCTTGACCGATGTATCTATCATGGTCGAGCCAAGCTTGACGACAAGACCGCCGATGAGGCTTTCATCGACAGTGGTTTTCAGTTTCACGGTCTTGCCGACGCGGGCCTTCAGCGTCTCGGCAAGTTTTTTCGATTGAGCGGCCGACAGCGCGCGGGCGGCGGTGACCTCGGCGGTCACTTCGCCCTTTTCAACCGCGATCAGATTGGTCAGATGGGCCAGAAGCTGCGGCAGCACGAAGAGGCGGCGCTTTTCCGACATCAGGGCCAGGGTGTTGGCCATTAGCACGCTGACGCCCAGCTTGGCGCCTATCGCCTTGATGACATTGCCCTGATCCTCACGGCTGACCACCGGCGATGCGATGGCAGCCCCCAGATCGGGGCTGAGAGCGAGAGCTTCCGACAGGGCAGATACGTCGGCTTCCAGTGCCTTTAATGCGCCGTCATCCTTTGCCAGCCCGAAAAGGGCAATGGCATAGCGAGTGGCAATTCCGAGAGAGATCGAAGCCGGTTCTGACACGTCAATCCTTCCGTTGTCTTATGGCCGCTGATCCAGCCGGATCAGGCCGCACTGTAACCCGTGCCCCGAGTGGCCTCGTGGCGCGCATGCCTGCCCGTCGGGGGCGTCATTAGCAGAGGCTTTCCTACCCCGCAACCGGGTCGGCCGCCCTTTCGTGAGGTCGAGTGAGGCGAATAGTCGCTGCAGTGCGGAACTGTTTCCGTGAACCCTTTCCCGGGTGCGCTTGAACAGCGCGCGGCGGCGCCATTCGGCGGCAAGTCGGCGGCAAGCCGGCCCTGATCACAGCCCTTCACATTGCAGTCTGGTGGTTGACCTCTCCTGTCGTCCGGCAGACAGACCGACATCTTGTTAGCCCCTACCTGTGAACGAGACACATTGCCGAGCTTTTTGCGCTTTGCCCTGTTGGCAAGCAGGTCCGCGTGATCTGAGGCGACCGTCAGCCCCGCGCCGGTGCGGGAGCAGATGCAGGCTGTCCGATTCCCTCCAGCACGCGCAGGGGCTTGCGGACGGCCGCTCTCAAACCACCGCGTGTCGGGGCATAGACCTGCTTTGACGCCTCGACCATCAGCACTCCGCCGACCAGCCAGGGCATCTTGCGGCCGATCGCCTCCCAGAAGTTCGCGGTTCGCAACCAGAACCGGGTCGAGGCCGGTGGCGCGAAGAGCACTGACTGACTGCGTTCGAGAGTAAAGCCGTGGCGCTTCATCTGCGCTTCCAGCTGGGCAACAGAATAGGGGCGGCCGAACCCGAAAGGCGTGGCATCGCTGCGGGCCCAAAGGCCTGTACGGTTGGGCACGATCACCATCGCACGGCCCCCGGGGCCAAGCACCCGACCCGCTTCTTCCAGCACGGCCGAGGGGTTCTCGGATGTCTCCAGACCGTGCATAAGGATCAGCCGGTCCACCAGCCCCGTCGGCACCGGCCAGGCTGTGTCCTCGCAAAGGACGCTCACATTCTCCATGCCCGCAGGCCAGGGCATGACACCTTGCGGCCCCGGCATCAGCCCGATCACACGGCGCGCATCAGGCAGATATGGCCGCAGCAGGGGTACAGCAAAGCCGAACCCCACCACGGTCTGCCCCTTCCCCGGGGCCCAATGCTTTACCACCTCATCCCGGATCGCCCGCTGCGCCACCCGGCCCAGCGCCGTGCGGTAGTAGAAGTTTCTCAGGTCCAGAACATCAAGGTGCATTGCGATCCTTTTCCCGGCGGTCAATCCTTGGTCATCATACCCAAATCCGGTGCGAAAACCATGACCCTCGAACTTGTGACTATCCCCTGCCGCTCCGACAACTACGCCTACCTTGTGCACGATGCCGGCACGGGCCAGACCGCCGTCATCGACGTCCCCGACGCCACGCCGATCCTTGCCGCGCTTGCCGCCCGGAACTGGCAACTGTCTGATATCCTGATCACCCACCACCATGATGATCACATCTCCGGCGTGGAAACGCTGCGCGCCGCGACTGCCGCCATGGTCCTCGGCGCCGCCGTCGATGCCCACCGCCTGCCGCCGCTCGACTACGCCCTGAACGAAGCTGCCAGCTTCGCCATCGGGGCGGAAAAAGTGCGCGTCATCGACGTGCCCGGCCACACCCTCGGCCACATTGCCTTCCACTTCCCCGACAGCAAACTTGCCTTTACCGCCGACAGCCTGATGTCCGGCGGCTGCGGCCGCCTGTTCGAGGGTACGCCTGCGCAAATGCACGCCAGCCTTCAGAAACTCGCGGCCCTGCCTCCTGAAACCCTTATCTGCTCGGGTCATGAATACACCGCTTCGAACCTTCGCTTCGCCGCTACCCTTGAACCCGGCAATGCGGCGCTTATCTCTCGGATCAAGGCTGTGACTGACGCCCGCAGCGCAAGCCTTCCCACCGTGCCAGTCCGGCTGCAGACCGAAATGGAGACCAACCCCTTCCTGCGGGCCGACGTGCCTGCAATCAAGGCGTCAGTCGGCCTGCCCGATGCCGAAGATGCCATTGTATTCGCCGAAATTCGGGCCAGAAAAGACAGGTTTTGATCCCTCTCTATCACAAATAGCGTGATGACTGATGGGAAATGCCGAAACGCAGCAAATATCGCTTGAAGTGCGGCCAGGAAAACCGATCTTTAAGCTTATGAGGCCACGGTTGGCGGGGGTTCCTTCTGCCCCTCCGACCCGCAGGACAGGAGCACATGAACGTGCCTTCGTTTTCAACCACACTCGAGCAAGCAATTCACGCCGCGTTGGCCCTTGCCAATTCGCGTCGCCACGAACTTGCGACTTTGGAGCATCTGCTTCTGTCGCTGATCGAAGAACCGGACGCCGCGCGGGTCATGAAGGCCTGCTCGGTCGATCTTGATGACCTTCGCAAGACGCTGACCGATTTCATCGATGACGATCTTTCCACCCTCGTCACCGATGTCGAAGGGTCCGAAGCCGTCCCCACTGCCGCTTTCCAGCGCGTAATCCAGCGCGCCGCCATCCATGTCCAAAGCTCTGGGCGGACAGAGGTTACTGGCGCGAATGTGCTGGTCGCCATCTTCGCCGAACGCGAATCGAACGCTGCATATTTCCTGCAAGAACAGGACATGACCCGGTACGATGCAGTCAACTTCATCGCGCATGGCGTAGCGAAGGACCCATCCTATGGCGAAGCCCGGCCCGTGCAAGGTGCGGATGAACCGCATGAAACCCCCAAGGCCGAAGCTGGTGAGGCGAAGGAATCCGCGCTTTCGAAGTATTGCGTCGATCTGAACGTCAAGGCCCGCAAAGGCGAGGTTGACCCCCTCATCGGCCGTGAGGCCGAGGTGGAGCGTGCGATTCAGGTTCTCTGCCGCCGCCGCAAGAACAACCCCCTTCTGGTGGGTGATCCGGGCGTTGGCAAGACCGCCATCGCCGAAGGCCTTGCCCGCAAGATCGTGAACGGTGAGACGCCCGAGGTTCTGTCGAAGGCCACGATCTTCAGCCTTGATATGGGCGCGCTGCTCGCCGGCACCCGCTATCGCGGTGACTTCGAAGAACGCCTGAAGGCCGTGGTCAAAGAGATGGAGGATCACCCCGACGCCATCCTTTTCATCGACGAAATTCACACCGTCATCGGCGCTGGGGCTACCTCTGGAGGCGCGATGGATGCGTCGAACCTGCTGAAGCCCGCGCTTCAGGGCGGCAAGCTGCGCTGCATGGGCTCCACCACCTACAAGGAGTTCCGTCAGCACTTCGAAAAGGACCGCGCCCTTTCCCGTCGCTTCCAGAAGATCGACGTGAATGAGCCTTCGGTGCCGGATGCGATCAAGATTCTCATGGGTCTGAAACCGCATTTCGAGGAACACCACGATCTGAAATACACCAACGACGCGATCAAGTCGGCGGTTGAACTGGCCGCGCGTTATATCCATGATCGTAAGCTGCCGGATAGCGCCATCGACGTGATCGACGAAGCCGGTGCCGCCCAGCATCTCCTGTCGGATTCGAAGCGCCGCAAAAGCCTTGGCGTGAAGGAGATCGAGGCAGTCGTGGCCAAGATCGCCCGCATCCCACCGAAAACCGTGTCGAAGGACGATGCCGAAACCCTGCGCGACTTGGAGAAGACGCTGAAACGCGTGGTCTTCGGTCAGGACAAGGCGGTTGAGGCACTGTGCTCGGCAATCAAACTCGCGCGCGCCGGTCTGCGTGAACCCGAAAAGCCCATCGGCAACTACCTCTTCGCCGGGCCAACGGGTGTGGGCAAGACCGAGGTGGCCAAGCAATTGGCGTCCAGCCTGGGCGTCGAACTGATCCGCTTCGATATGTCGGAATACATGGAGAAACACGCCGTTTCCCGGCTTATCGGCGCGCCACCCGGCTATGTCGGCTTTGATCAGGGCGGGATGCTGACCGACGGTGTCGACCAGCACCCCCATTGCGTGCTGCTGCTCGATGAGATGGAAAAGGCCCACCCGGACGTCTACAACATTCTTCTGCAAGTTATGGACCACGGCAAGCTGACCGACCACAACGGCCGGACGGTGGATTTCCGCAACGTGATCCTGATCATGACCTCGAACGCCGGCGCGCGCGAGCAGTCGCAATCCGCACTCGGGTTCGGCCGCGAGCGTCGCACGGGCGAGGATACGGCGGCCATCGAGCGGACCTTCACGCCGGAATTCCGCAACCGTCTGGACGCGGTGATAAGCTTCGCCTCGCTTGGCAAAGAGGTCATCATGCAGGTGGTCGAGAAGTTCGTCCTCCAGCTTGAGGCGCAGTTGTTGGATCGTAATGTCCATATCGAACTGTCCCCCGAGGCCGCTCGCTGGCTGGGCGAAAAGGGCTATGATGACAAGATGGGCGCGCGCCCCTTGGGCAGGGTGATCCAGGAATATATCAAGAAGCCGCTCGCCGAGGAACTGCTGTTCGGCAAGCTGATCAAGGGCGGTGTGGTCAAGGTCAAGGTCAAGGACGAAGCCATCGTGCTGGATATCGAAGAACCGGCCAAACCCCGGCTGACCGGGCAGAAACCGCCGCTGCTCACCGCCGAATGAGCCCTGCAAAACCCCCGCTTCGGCGGGGGTTTTTCGCAGCAGGCCCAGCTTAGCGCTCCGTCAGCTTCAACTCGATCCGCCGGTTCTGCGCCCGAACGTCAGGAGTGTCCCCCAGTGCCACTGGCCGATACTCGCCAAAACCCGTCGCCGCCATCCGGTCCGGCGGGAACCCCAGTTCATCCTGCATAAAGCGCACCACCGACAAAGCCCGCGCCTGGCTTAACTCCCAGTTGTCGGCAAAAGCTCCGCCGCCAGACAGGGGCACGTTGTCGGTATGGCCATCGACCCGGATGATCCAGTCTATCTCGGCCGGGATGTTTTGCCGGACCTCGTCCAGTGTGCGCACCACACCGGCAATCTGCGCCCGTCCCTCCGGGGCAAGATCGGCGGCGCCCGGGTTGAACAGCACCTCGGAGGAAAATACGAACCGGTCCCCCACCACGCGCACCCCTTCGCGCCCATCAAGCAACGCTGAGAGTTCGCCAAAGAATTCCGACCGGAAACGCGCGAGGTTCTGATTTTCTGCCGCCAGACGGGCGGCTTCGGCGGCCTCCAGTTCCGCGCGGCGGCGCTGTTCCGAGGCGACCTGTGCCAAGGCTGCGTTCAACTCGGACCCAAGGCTTTCCAGCTGCACTTGTGCTGCCTCATCCCGCGCCTGCGAATCGTCAAGCACCGATTGCAAGCTGCCAAGCTGGCTGCGCAGGGCGGCAATCTGGCGGTTCAGCAATTCCACCTCACGCGCGGCGGCAAGGGCCCTGTCCTGTTCGGCCAGAATGGCAGACTCGGCTGCTGCAAGGGCGGCATCCTTTGCTGTCGCCCCTTCAGCCGCAGCCCGCGCCCCGGCGAGCAGGGTCAGCATATCCTCGGCCCGCTTGCGTTCGGCCTCCAGCGCAAGGCTCATCGCGGTCAGTTCCGTATCCGCCCCCGCCAACCGATCCCTGAGTGCCGCCAAGGCCGCCGCATCGGCCAGACGCGCGGCTTCGGCTTCTGTGACCTGCTCTGTCGCGGCGGAAAGCGCGGCAGCGTCCACCTCGCCCTTCTGGCGCACCTCGGCCAGCAGCGCCTCAAGCGCCTCACGTCGGGCGGCGGCAAGGCGGGCGGCCTCGGCGCCGGCGTCGATCTCTTCACGCGCGCGGGCGATGGCCAGCGTCATTGCTCCGGCCTCGGTCACCAGCCGCGTCTGCGCCGCCTCCAGTTCCGCGACCGAGGTGGTCAGCCGCTCCGCTTCGCCCCGCGCCGTATCGCGTTCCAGCAAAAGCGCCGCGACCCGAGACTCGAAATCCGTGATCTGACCGGATGCAGCTGCAAGCTCTGCCTCGCGCGCTGCAAGGTCGCCGGTCAGGGACGCGATCAGCGCCCCTTGCCGCGTGCCCTCCGCCTGCGCTGCCGCCAACCCCGTTCGCAGCGCCGAAACCTCGTCCTCAAGATCCGTCGCCCGCGCCCGTTCAAGGCCCAGCGCATCGGCAAGGTCGGCGACCTGCGCGGTCAGTGCGTCCAGTTCGGTGTCCTGCGTAGTGATCTGGTCGCGCAGCACCGATTGCATGACGGTAAAGATCGTCAGCACAAACATCAACACCATCAGGAGCGTCGTCACCGCATCAACGAATCCCGGCCAGATGATCGAGCTGTCCCGCCGTTTCGCGCTGCGCATGGTCAGCCCCGCCCGGTGCTGCGGCCAAGCTGACGAATAGCCACTGTGAGAGCCGCGATATCAGACCGCAGGTCAGCCAGGGTTTCCTGCCGCCCTGCCGCCATTTCCTCCAGTATCCGCAGAAGCTGCACGTCAATAGACCGAAGGCGCATCCGGCTTTCGGCATCGGTTCCACCGTCTCCGCCACCAGTCGCGGACAAGGCACCAAGACGCGCGATCACCCTTTCCTGGCCATCGGCGATCCGGCTCAGCGTGGCCGCCTGTCCCTTTTCAGCCTCGATCTGCTCGGAGAGCCGCACAAGGGCTCCGGCAAGATCGGCAATCCGGGCGTCGGTTTGCGACCGGTTCACCTCGGACTGGGCGTAAAGCATCTGCAACTGCTCCATCTGCCCGGCCATGTGGTCAATCACCACGCCCAAGGCGTTCTGGTCGCCACCGTCGGCATCGCTGGCAAAGCCCAGCCGGGTGATGGACGACAGCCATTCCTCCAGCTCACGCGTGAAGCGGTTCTGGCCATGGCCCGCGAACAGCTCCAGCAGGCCCAGAATCAAAGACCCCGCCAACCCCAGCAGCGAAGAGGAGAACGCCGTCCCCATCCCGCCAAGCTGGCTTTCAAGACCGCCCATCAGCTTCCCAAACACGTCCAGCCCGCTTTCACCTTCCTGCGGGGCTAGCGATCGGATGGTATCCACGACAGCCGGAACCGTGGTGGCAAGCCCCCAGAATGTTCCCAGAAGGCCTAGAAAAATCAACAGGTTGATCAGATAGCGCGTGATATCGCGCGCTTCATCAATGCGCTGGACCACCGAATCCTGTATCGACCGGGACGAGGTCGCCGAGATTGACATCCGCGCCGTGCGCGACCGCAGCAGCGTGGCGAGTGAGGCAAGCAAACGCGGCGGCAGGTCATTTTCGGTTCCGGGCGTGCCGCGCACGAAATTCTCGATCCAGTAGACCGACTGCGCCAGAATCCAGACCTGCCAGAAGCAGGTCAGCACGCCGACAACAAAAACCGCGGCGATAAGCCCGTTCAACAACGGGTTGGAACGCAGGATGTCGATCACCTGGCCATGGATCACCCACGCCCCGGCACCCACAAGACCGCAGACCAGCAGCATGGTGGTGATGGCCCGGATGGGCTGACTGAAGGTGGTCGAAACCTCAACCACCTGTTGTTCTGTCTGGGACATGTCTGCCCTTCTGGTCCTGCTCTTGCGGCCAGACTAGCAGGCCAGCGCGATCTGCCAAGCAAAAGGAATGTGACTGGTCAAATCAAACGGCGTACTTCCTTGGCCAGCCATTCCAGATCCGGGTCGGCGATGCCAAGATCGGCCAGATGCGTGACGGTAGACCACAGGTAATCGCGGTTCGCACCCCGCCCGCCGATGGCATGGGCGATGATACGCGCCTGTTCGTTCAGCGCCAGCCCGCCGCAATACTGCACATGGTCGGGGTCGATCACATAGGTCAGCGCCTGCAGCGTCCCGGCGTCGGTGTCCACCGGCAACAATGCCTCCAGATAGGCAGAAGACACCAGTTCGCGGGCGCGCAGAGCGTCAAGGGTGGCGGCTTCCGCACCGGGCTCCACCCGGAAGGCCACGCCGGCGCAGGCAGAACCCTCGGCCCGGTCCAGCGCCAGCACCAGCCCCGGGGCGTCAACCGTGCCACGATGGTGGATCGACCGCATGCAGAAACTGCGGTGCCAGCCGACTGCCCGTGCGATCCGGCGTTCGGCCACAGCAAAGCCCGGGTCCCAGATCAGAGACCCGTACCCGAAGACCCAAAGTTGCGCCACCCGTATCACGTCCGTGACTGGCTCTTGTTCCATTTGCCCTGTAAACACTGGTCGGGACGCAATGAAAAGGCCCGCCCGATGCGCAAGCTTCTGTTCCTTCTGATCCTGGGGGCCGTGATCTGGTCGGGCTACTGGTTTGTCGGATCATCCGCCGTGCGGCAGGGGGCGGAACGATGGTTCGCCGACCAGTCCGCGCGCGGCATGACTGCGGAAAGAACAGACCTTTCCGTCGCGGGCTTCCCCAACCGGTTCGATCTGACCGTCGAAGGACTGAAGCTGGCCGATCCGCAAACCGGCACCGGGTGGCAGGCCCCGTTTGCCCAGGTCTTCGCGATGACCTGGAAGCCGTGGCACATCATCGCCGCCCTGCCGCCGACGCAAGTGGTCACCCTCGCAGATCAGGATATTGCCCTTGCGTCAGTTGGCATGCGCGCCAGCCTGCGGACGAAACCTGCGTCCGACCTGCCGCTTGCGGCGGTGATCGTCGAAAGCGGAGCTTTCACCGCAACCTCCACCAAAGGCTGGACAATGGGCGCGGCACAGGCCGTCGCCTCGATCAACGCCGACGAAGAGATCGAGGGCGCCGGGGACGCCCCGAACGCCTATGTCATCGCCCTAGACATTGCCGACCTTGCCCCCGACCCCGCCACGATGGCGCGGCTGACGGTCGGTTCAGGTCTGCCCGCCACAGTCTCGATCATCCGGACACTGGCGACGGCCACCCTGACCGCCCCGCTTGACCGCCGCGCGGGAGAGGCGCGGCCCAACCTTGCCGCTCTCGCCCTGACCGAAACGCTGATCACCTGGGGTGACTTGTCGGTCACCGCCAGTGGCACAATCGCCCCGGATGCAGACGGCTTTGCCGCGGGAAGGATCGAGATTTCGGTGGCGAACTGGGAACGGCTGGTTCCGGTTCTCGTAGCTTCTGGCGTGGTAAAGCCGGAACTGTCGCAGACGGTTCAGAACATGCTGGGGGCGCTTGCGCTGGACAGTGGCGATCCGGCCGTGCTGATTGTGCCACTGGTTCTGTCTGACGGTCGGATGTCGCTTGGCCCGCTGCCGCTTGGGCCGGCACCGCTCCTGACCCCACCCAACGGTTAACGGCAGTATGCGCCGCCCTTCCGGGCCGAGGTGTCGAAGTGGAAGTGGTCCTCATGGTACCCGTCTGACCCCGGGCCAAGCGTGGTCTTGAATATCCCGCAGGCTTCCTTGTAGATCCGCCGCAGAATCTTGTTGTAATTTTCCCGCACTGTCAGCACCTTGCCATCTGTCAGGATGAAGGCAGAAATATCAATCGCCCGTCCCTTGCCATGTTCGCTGACATTGGCACCCTTCACGTTGTTGCGGCTGCGGCAGATGTAATGCGCTGCAATACGAAGTTCCGACAGCCGCCCGCCAAACGCCGGCTGCGCCACATCCTGCACCCAGGTGTTCAGTGCCTTCGCCACGCTGCAATCAACCGTCGCCGACTGGCTGAGCCGCACCCCCGCGACCGAGGTCACCCGTACCGCCTCGGGCACGCCGCAGCCGCCGACTTTCGATCCGATCGGGGCAATCGCTTCGCCCTTGATCGACGGCACGCCGCAGACCGCCCCGGCCGTCGAGGCCGCTTCACGCGCCTTGCGGCGCTTCTCCTTTCGGGTCGGCGGGGCGACGGCGGCAAGGTCAACCCCGTCGTTCGCCTGCCCGGAGGAAAGATCAAGGCCCGGAGCATCCGAAGACGCCCGCAGCGCGGCGATCCGTTCGACCAGCGCCTTCGGCCGGGGCTTTGGCCGCAGCACAACTGCCGCCACCACGGGTGCGTCGATTGCAGCGGTTGCCGCTCCAGCCACAGCCTGAGCCGGTTCAGGGGCGGCCGCCACCACGGCCCCACCCGGCACCGGCCCACCCGGCACCGGCCCACCCAGCACCGGCCCACCCAGCACCGGATTGGCAAGTGGACGCGGTGAGCGGTCGATCTGCTGCGCCGCCGAAGCAGTTGCAACGCAAAGCATCAGCGCAGCAAGAATGGCCCGCATGGATCAGTTGCCCTTGGGCTGCGGGGCTGTGCGGCCAAAGTCCGGCGCGGCGGTATCCTGCCCCGCCTCGATGATTCCGCGACGGATTTCGCGGGTGCGGGTAAAATAAGCGTGCAGATGCTCACCATCGCCTACGCGGATAGCGCGCTGCAGGGTGAACAGCTCCTCGGCAAAGCGGCCAAGGATATCGAGCACGGCGTCCTTGTTGGTCAGGAACACATCGCGCCACATCGTCGGGTCGCTAGCGGCAATCCGGGTAAAGTCCCGAAAGCCGCTGGCCGAGTATTTGATCACCTCCTGCGCCGAAACCCGGCGCATGTGATCGGCCACGCCGACCATGGTGTAGGCAATCAGGTGCGGCGTGTGGCTGACCACGGCCAGCACCAGATCATGCCGGGCCACGTCCATTTCATCGACATTCGCCCCCATCGCCTCCAGAAGGCTGCGCAGGCGGGCGATTTCGGTGGCGTCGGTATCGGGCGACGGTGTCAGCAGCCACCAGCGGTTCTGAAACAGCGTGGCAAAGCCCGAACGGGGGCCGGAGTATTCCGTCCCCGCCAAGGGGTGGCCGGGAATGAAATGTACACCCTGCGGCAGGTGCGGCCCTACGGCATCAACCACGGCCTGCTTGACCGACCCCACGTCAGTGACAACCGCCCCCGGCTTCAGACACGGCGCGATCTCGGCGGCAAGCGCCTCCATCGCGCCAACCGGGACGCACAAGACCACAAGGTCCGCGCCCTTCACAGCATCTGCCGCTGTCTCGCAAACCCGGTCGCAGAACAGATCCCGTGCCACCGTCCGCGTCTCGGGCGACCGGGCGTAGCCCACGATCTCACCGGCCAGCCCGCCCGCCCGCAGCGCATGCGCCATGGACGAGGCGATAAGCCCAAGACCGATCAGGGCAACGCGCTGGTAGATCATCTGACACCCTTGAACTGCGCCACTGCATGCGCGACCTGCCTGCACGAGGATTCATCGCCAATGGTGATCCGCAGGCAGTGCGGCAGCTTGTAGCCGGCCACTCGCCGAACGATCAGCCCCTGCGCGTTCAGGAAGGAGTCGCAGGCGTCGGCCTCTTCGGGGCTGGCAAAGCGGGCCAGGATAAAGTTTGCCATCGAAGTGTCAGAGGGCACGCCCAATTCGGCCAGAGCACCGGCCAGCCAGCTGCGCATCCGGGTGTTTTCGCTGCGACACTTTGCGACGAACTCCTGATCGCGCACCGCCGCTTCGGCCACGTCAAGCTGCGTCGTCGACAGGTTGAACGGCCCGCGAATTCGGTTCAGGACGTCGATCACATGCCGGGGCCCATAGCCCCAGCCGACCCGAAGACCGCCCAGCCCGTAAACTTTTGAAAACGTCCGCGTCATCACAACGTTATCCCGTGCGTCCACCAGTGCGGCCCCGCCGTCATAGCCCTCGACATATTCGGCATAAGCCCCGTCCAGCACCAGCAACGCCTGCGGCGGCAGCCCTTCGGCCAGCCGAGCAACCTCGGCTGCGGAAACCATCGTACCGGTCGGGTTGTTCGGGTTGGCCAGAAACACCAGCTTTGTCCGCCGGTTGCAAGCGGCGAGAATCGCGTCGATATCCGCCGTCCGCTCACGCTCGGCGACCTCGACCGGAGTCGCCCCAACGGCCAGGGCCGAGATGCGGTACATCAGGAAACCATGTTCGGTGAACACCACCTCATCGCGCGTCCCTGCGTAAGCCTGACAAAGGAAGGTGATGATCTCGTCCGAGCCGACGCCGCAGATGATCCGGCCCATTTCCAGCCCATGCACCTCGGCAATGGCGGCGCGCAGGTCGGCGTGGTCGGTCACCGGATAGCGGTGCAGGCTGTGAACAGTGCGGCCAAAGGCCTCTTTCGCCTTGTCCGAAGGTCCGAAGGGGTTTTCGTTCGACGACAGTTTGACTACATTGGCCACTCCCGACACATGCGCCTTGCCGCCCTCGTAAAGGGCGATGTCAAGGATGCCGGGCTGCGGTTTGATCTGGTCGTTCATCTTGGTCCCCGAGGCTTGAAAGGCTACTTAGCTTTCCCGCGCCTCCAAGGCCAGAGCCTTCCATCAGGACCGGCGTTTCCGAACCGGAGCGGCGTTCCGCCGCAAGCCCCGTGTCCTCGCCTCTGGCGCGCGAAGATGCGCGCCAACCGGCTCGGGTATAGCCTCCGGCGGGTAGAAACGACCAAGCGCATTTGCTCTTTTCTGAAAATACTCTCAGGGGGTTTGGGGGCAGAATGCCCCCATTGTCTGAGGAGAAGCGCGCAAGCGCGCCGACGAGGCGAAATCCTTGCGCAATGCGCTCATTTCAACAAGCCCGGGTCACACTGTGATGAAGTTGGTGAACTGCCACGGGTCTGATTCATCCCGATCTTCGGCGAAGGGGTTGATCCGGTTCTGCAAGGGCGTCCAGTCGGTATAGTGACACTCGATCCGGCCCAGATAGGGGGCCTGGACTTCAAGGCAACGGACATGGTCCATCTCGTCAGCCTCAACGAAGCCCGCATAGGGGTTCTCTGCCGCCCAGACCATTGCAGCCAGAACAGCGCTGGTGACTTGCATGCCGGTTGCGTTCTGATACGGAGCAAGGCTGCGCGCTTCCTCGCAGGACAGGCGCGAGCCATACCACATCGCCCCTTTTGCATGGCCGTAAAGAAGGACACCAAGGTCGTCGCCTCCAGCCACGATTTCGTCCACCGTCAGGATGTGCTGCGCCTCGGCCAGTTTTCCGGCCCCGTTGATCTCGTGCAGGGACAGGATCGCATCGTTGCAGGGGTGGTAGGCATAGTGACAGGTTGGCCGGTAGGCCACTTTTCCATCCTGCCACACGGTGTAGTAGTCGGGGATCGAAAGCGCCTCATTGTGTGTGATGACAAAGCCGAACTGCGGCCCGACCCCCGGGCACCACGACCGCACACGCGTATCCGCGCCCGGACGGTCGATCCAGATCGCATGGCCAGGCCCGTGGTCAAAGGAATGGCCACCCGCAGGCAGCCTCTTCTCGTGCGTTCCCCAGCCCAGTTCCGCAGGCTGATAGCCTTCCGACAGAAGCCCATCCACCGACCATGTGTTGACGAACACCCCTGCCGGCTTGGACCGCGCCGACACCTGCGTGTCGCGTTCGGCGATGTGGATGCCCTTGACGCCCAGCTCCTGCATCAGTTCCGCCCAGTCCCCGCGTGACACAGGCGCGGCCACCACCCCTGTGTCCGCAGCCAGCCGCAGCAGCGCCTCTTTCAAAAGCCAGCTGACCATTCCCGGGTTCGCCCCGCAGGACGACACCGCCGTCGGTCCGCCGGCATAATCCTTGCCCAGGGCCCGCACCCGTTCCCGCAACGGGTAATTCGTCCGCTCGGCATTCGGCAGGGTCGATCCGAAGTAGAACCCCGGCCAAGGCTCTACCACCGTGTCCAGGTACTGGACCCCCAACGCCTGCGCCAGTTTCATCAGTTCGATCGAATCCACGTCGACCGACAGGTTCACGATCATCCCCCTGCCCTCGGGGAACAGGCCCCGCAGCACCTCGGCGAAATTCTCCGGCGTCAGGGCAAGCTGCAAATGGCCGATGCCATGGTCGTGCATAATATGCGCAAACTCGGCAGAAGGTTCGATCACCGTGAACCGCGTGCGGTCAAAGCCGATGTGGCGCTCGATCAGCGGCAGTGTTCCCCGGCCTATCGAGCCAAAGCCGATCATCACCAGCGCACCGCCGATCCGGGCGTGTTGCGGGTAGTTCATCAGGTGTTCCCCTGTTTTTGCAGACGTCATTTCCACGATTTGGCGTGACGATAGTTCATCAGGGCCACCAGCACACCCGATACGACAAAGTTCAGGTAGGTTT